>Ga0065711_1046572_pt1 | contig 12816 bp, 11 predicted proteins | sample Hoacrofraction12_FD_59098 | JGI IMG/M metagenome (GOLD analysis project Ga0065711, IMG submission 59098) | Hoatzin crop microbial communities from Cojedes, Venezuela - Epithelial fraction 12 v2 (version 2) | ecosystem: Host-associated > Birds > Digestive system > Esophagus > Crop | place...
CCGGGGCTGCCGCTGCCGCTCGGTACCGAGCGCCGACCGCCCGGCCAGCCCCGCGGGGCTCTTCCCCGGAGGGCCCTGCCCGGCTCCCGGCGCACGGCCCCACGGCACCCCCGCAGCGCAGCCCAGTTCTTCCAGGCTGCCAGATAATGACAGAGTCCAAACGCCTACCAACAAGAGACGCTGTGCCTCCCTGCGCTGAAGGAAACGACCCGACAGTCCCCTCCTCTCCACCTGGAAAGCAGGGCCACGGTCACATGGCCCAGATCCCGCACCTGTAATATTTTGGGGAGAAAAGGGTAAGGACGGATGATCTTAGCGCAGCGGGCAGAGGACGGGCCAGAAGTGATTTTTCTGATTGCTGCAGCTCTTACCCAACGAATTGGCTTCAAATGCCTTTCCGACAAATCACCTACAGCATGTTCCCACTGATGTAGTCCAAATAATGGAATCCTCTTTAGAAATTGAAATCCAGCCACATTTCAAGAGCCCCAAACCACTGAACTGAAGATGTGGCTGATTCACCTCTATGATGACCTGTCAAGCCTGGGGGAATGGGGGGTCAGATCCAAGGAGGTTTTCCTAGGGCCCTTTGGGTTCAGGGGAGACCATACCAGCTCTGCTAAGTGGAAAATAATGTGATGCTGGTCCCAGTCCTCCTCTCACACCCAGTTAGCCAGTTGCGATGCTGTCAATAGCGGTGGCAATGCATTACTCCAACACAGGTGTAATTTAGCAGAGGGTCATGTCTGCTCCTTTCCCTAAAGAGCCTTTAAAAACAGCAATCTGCCAGACCTTCCAACTCAGGCCGTTCCCAAGTCATGCTCTGCAATGCAGTCATAGAGAAAAATGTAGAGTGTTTTCACTTTAAAGTGTGATAAAAGAATACCTGAGGGCCAGCAGGAAATTTCAAGGGGTGAGAGCAGTCCTTCCAACTCCTCTGGGGGTCTGACATGACATACTCCTCAGGCAAGTAAGTTATTAACTTGCTTCATTCGTGTCCTTTAGCAGGAAGCAGAACTAAGTGCAAATCCAAGTCCTAACTATTGCAAATTTCATGCCTGGTTTGGCGTCCTATTTTTTCCAGCTTTCATAAGTAGGTGTTTATCATCTCAGAAGCTCAGCTTTCATGGAAGGAAGAACGTGAGCCTCTTAGCCCTCCTGTTTGCAGAATGCAGATGTTTCCAGCTGCACCCTTTAAGAGGGCAGCCTGCTAGCTCTCTGCCAGTGCTACGAGGCAACAGCAAGGTGTTTTATAAACCAGCGAGGACAGTGGCTCAGCAAACTCTGCTGAAGCAGAAGGACCACACAACGGCCCTGCTTGTGTTTCAGCCCTGACAGACTCCAGAAAGGCCTTGTCTGAATAACCCCGGGGGAGCAATGCTCCCTCCTGCTCACTGACACCTGGACTCTCTAAGAGCTCAGTTTCTCACCTCGTGCCGGGCTGAATACTTCTGCTCCACGATAAGTATTTTCAGTAGGTTCGTAGCTAATGGGCAGAGCTGGCCTCGTGACCAAGAGTCTCAGTCTGCCGCGGGACGCAGACATCTCTGCCTACCAGCCGTGCTCTTTGCAAGGGCACTCACACACTCCATGTGCCACGTTAGGCCTAGCAGCAAGGAGTTGCAGGTGCCACCCAGGGAATGCTCTGCTCTTCTTATTACTTACCAGGAGAAGGTATTAGTGCCGTCTTAGAGCTCTGTTGCCTGTCTGGTGTGCTTATGGTTAGTTCTTCCTCTGCCTGGAAAAACAGCATCAAGAAGAATCTTCACGCTGCGATTTATTCTTATTTTACTTTCTTCGCATTAAAACTGCATCCAGTCCTGCCTATAATGACAGCCTTATTCCCTAGCAAGGCAAGAGAGGCACTTCCCTCCACAATTCTTGCAGTTAGTGATGAAACTCTCCACTTTCTTGGCACCTTTAACCACCAAGCACTTTGGAGGAGCCAGCCAGTGCCACTGATGTGAACAGACAGACAGACTGACTTTGATTCTGATGGGCTCAAATTAGCCCCAAACTGTGTCGCTCCATCTGCAGTGGACCCAGACTGCTTGCCTGATGTGCAGAGGGCAAAAGCATCCACACAGCTTCTTGCGAGAAGATTTAAAGATCTAAGTGTGAAATCAATATTACAGACTGATACCAGCTTTTACACAACAACGTTTTAATTGCCTGTTCTCCCTCTTCCCAGCCTAAGCTGGGAAAGAAGATCTGAAGCTTGTTTCACAAGCACTGCCATGCCAAAGATGAAGCAGCATGGACTTATCAGAAGCTCTCTGTCAGCTTTGGTGCTACCAAGAAACTTTGAGGGACTTCAACACGTATGCCAAGTTCAAAACATCGCAGTGTGCTGCACAAAGAAGCTGTAAACTCTTTTCTGCATCAGACTCAGACAAGCAAAACATTTGATCCATACCTCTTTCAGATCCACCAAAACTCTCCCATTAGCTTGGCTGAGGCTTGAGTTGGGCCCAGGGACAATTCCCTGAAGAGTCACCTAGCTCTTGCCAAGGTTCAGCAGGTGAGGTGTTTGTTTCTGCTTTGAGGATTTAAGACCTTCGTGTTGTAGAAGTAACACTGACATCCACCCTTGTCATTTCTAACTGCCAGGAGTGGGAGGACACGGCTGGAAGGGGGGGAGCAGTGGCAGACAGCCCAACAGCAGGCAGATCTGGCCATCCCCTGGCCCTGACAGCCAGCTGGTGAAGCTCCTTTGTGGCACCCAGGTAAAGGTCAAGCTTTCCAAAGGCGCATCCTACTGTATCTCTTGGAGGATGATTTTCCCACACACATGAAAGAAGAGAATATATCCAAAACAAAATTAGGATATAAATACATGAAGTGTGAGGCCGAAGGCTTATGGCACCTTTATGACCATAGCTTCAAACTCCATTAACAAGTTGGTTTGTTTTCCAGAAGGGTTCAATCCTGTTTCATACTTAGGAACAGGGGGAGAGGGGCTCTTCATAGCCCTTCACTTCAGGCTTCCTTGAGAAACCTCTCTCTTTTTCCACCCCGTGGGAAGCAAAAGCAAGTAAGGACTCCCACCTCTCCAGCACAGATGGATGAACTGGTGCCCAGGTGCCCAGAGATGGCATCTACATGCAGTTCATCAGCTTTGGGACTGAAAAGCGTAACTTCTGACCCTGCCTAATTTTGGTAGAGGGGCCGGGCAGGGGGCAGTCATCCTGTCCGAAAAACCAAATAGCACTGCGGGCACATCAGGACATCCCAGCTCAGCACACCCACGGCAGGCAAATGAGTGGGTGGTGCACAATATTAATTTGGTTCCTTATCCATGTGCACCAGGATGCTGCCTTTAATTAAATTAGCATAAGCTATGTCTTTGACATTCTGATTAAATATTGCAGACTCAAGGTTTTATCCCAGTAAATGCATAAAACGCGAATGCATCTCAGAGTCATTTTTCCATGTTTCTCTGTACACTCACTGTTTCTATTGCCTTAATGATCTAGTTTGTCTTTGCCAGCTGGGAAGGGTGTATTACTGACTAAGCCAGTGTTTGGTTCTCGAAAGGGGAAAGCGGATCACTACAGTGGCTTCTTTGTTGCAGGGTTGTGGGGGCATCCCAGTGAGATGGAGGAGCTTTATGGCTGCCATCTTCCCAAAAGTCCTCCTGAGTCTGGGGGACAAGTGCTAATTGAGGAGCAATTTGTGCTGGGCTGAATCTGCTCCTGCCCCGTTCACAGGGGCAGAGCTTAGGTAGGTCCCTTGACTGTTCTCCACCAGATGAGGAGAGCTGTGGAAAGGCTCTGCTCCCTGGGCTGTTTCCTTTCTTTTAAAAGCACTTTCACACTGTCACCTGGCATGAAAATGTCATGGATAGCTGAGAGTCTTAATCAATTTGCAATGTATGGAGCAGGGACAGGTCACGCTGCCTTGCTTGTACAAGGAGCTCCCCTGCACTCTCTTTGGGTAGGATTTGTTTCAGGCCTTTTGCGCATGAAGTCTCCAGCCCACACTGACCCAGCTGGCCAGGATCTCACGTCCAACTGACTGCCCACTGCCACCTGTAGGTTTCCCTTCTTGCCAGGTTTCTGCCACCCAGGCAGCTGAGTGCCAGCCCAAAACTCATCCTGGATCCTTCATTGGTACCAGCACTTTTTCTTCAGGCCATGTTCTCTGCCCCTGGGCACACATGGCTTACTGGGAGGTGGTGAACCCAGGGAAACCAAGGACCCAAACCCCGGTCCTGCAACACGTGGTTTCTGTGCTTCCATCCAGCCTTTGCATTTGCATGTTCCCAAATTAATCACGTTAAAGTAATGCCTGCTGATTTTCTCATGTCAATAAGCACACCAAAGGCAAAACAATATCATCGTTACAGTTACTACTTCTAGATCTACAGCAGATTAAAACTAAATTTGCTGATGTTTCAAAACTGGCAAAATCATGCATCTGCAGTACAATTTTTAATGCCAGGCAGACTGTTATTAATGGTGGGATGGCTTGTATTGAAAATTCTATGATTATGAAATGCACTTTTAAATGCTTGACCATAGTAGCATAAAGCTCACTTGCTTTGTTCTTTAAAGGCAATGGAAACCTGCTCTACTGCAGGGTCATTACCAGGTAAGTTGTGACTCTGCTGCTTTTCTGATCCCATTGCACGTCCCTCGATTCAGCAGCTAGATCTTTTCTAGAGTTTTACAATTCTTCCACCTTGCTTTGGGAACCCACCCTCGTCTCCTGCTGTAGGTTAAACTGTGTCCCAGATATTTTAACCTACAAAGACTATCTGACCTGTGACCAAGAGACCAGTGGCCCTCATGTACACAGAGAACTGAATAAATAGAGCCAGAATGCCTTCTTCTAGAAAGCCTCCTCTGTGCTATTAACTCAACCTTCTGCCCTTGTAGAAAAGCCTCCCACCTTTTCAGGAGCTTTACCATTTATCCAGATCATGCAAAACAGCCTGTGATCACACGTGTTGCAAGACAACTTTGTATCTTCAGGCTCAGGAAAAGACGGGTGTTCCAGCAGTTCCTAACACGGCTCACACCACTTACGAGGAAAACTACAGTCAGAGGAGGGTGGGTGAGCCCTGCCCTGGAGCCCATCTTCCATCCTGGGACAGGAGTGGTAGGACCACGCTTTTATGAGTAGGGTTGCTCCCGGACAAGGCTGTTCCCTGGGGACAGCCCACACTTTGGCAGTGCCAACATCCTCGCCAACACTTGTTAGAGTGTTGGATTCACGTAATCTCCATCTTTCAGCCCACGTCAGGTTTAATGAGCCGGACAGGCATTACGCAGTCCTCTTTGAGACAGAAGCAGAGTGCAGTGTGCTCAGCCAATGATTAAAGCAAGATCCGTGTGATTTTATGACTAGGCCTGGTAGGATTCAAGGTTTATTTTCACTGAGAGTTGACAGTTACAAGCAACATTAATTTCTGGTTGTCAGATTTTACTGCCAGCTACCATTCCTGCTCTCCACCCCCGTCTTGGGGCTGCGGTGCCCCCTCTTTAATGCCGGCACCTCCCTGGCGCTCAGCTGGGCCCGCCTGCAGAATCCAGAGCTGATAAGAAATTATAACCAGGGCCGCGGGAGCAAGAGGCAGCATGCGAAAAAAGCTGTCTCTATCAATATTTCACAATTAAAAACTGAGTCCTACTGAGCCTCCTTGTAGCTATGCTGAGCCTTTAATATAAAATGGGTTTGCAGCTTTTGGTGGAAAGACCCCGTGAGGAAGGGCGAAGGAGCCGGGTATCTCTTGATCAGGCTGCTCACCCTATCGCAACTCACAATGCTTTCAGGGGAGTGTTTCGCAGGAGACGTTACATTTCAGCCTGGGCTTCGTAACGGGCTGTTTATCCCAAAATAGCAACTGTCTTACTTGTTGCCTCCTGCTCAGGCAGGAGCTTGTGTTGCTGACTCGCTGGTGCTGTGGGGCAAACACACGATGGGGTGTTACAGAAATAGCTAACTTTGCTCCTGTGGTAATAATAAAAGGTGTCTTTAAACAGCGCGCTTGTGGAGAGGGGCTATTTTTTAAGCCATGGCCCATGCACCTGCCTCCTGTCACCTCCGCTCTGCGGCAGAAGCAGGGCAATGCCATCCGACTGGCGAGCAGCGAGGAGCACTTAATTCCACCGGACGTCTCTCTCACTTCCCATGCGCTGCAAGGCGCGCAGGTACTGTTACCCGCGGCCTTCAGCGAAGGAACTGCGAAAGCATCAATGCCCAGGGTTATTTGCTTTGCCAAGTGGAAACCCGCGTTCTCGTTCCCCTGTGGGAAATCCAAAGATGGTAACAGCAACTGACGTCTCTGCCCCGGGCGGTGAGCCCTGTTAAATGGCCTTGCCATAATCTAGACAAGAGGTTAGAAGAAACACATGTTACCGTAGCTCGGCTGTGGGTAGCAGAGGTGGGATGCAGTTTGCTCGCTAGCCTGTACTGGCATACAGTGCTGCCTGCCCACGGCCGCCGCGGCAGGTCTCAGCGTCAGTGAGGACGACCAGATGGCCACTGGCTACGAGTGTGGTCCATCAAGCTGCTCACCCAACTCAGCCCATGCTTACCGTGGCATTTCTCATCCAGTTGTGTTCAAAATCTGATCGATTCAGAGCTGCCCAGTGCCGTTGGTCTGGATTTGAATAATTTTTTGAATCTGAATAGTTGAGAGCTCTGTAAATCCCAGAATCACAGAATGTTCGGGGTTGGAAGGGACCTCTGGGGGTCATCTGGTCCAGCTGCCCCGCCAAACCAGGGTCACCTACAGCAGGCTGCACAGGACCTTGTCCAGACGGGTCTTGAATATCTCCAGAGAAGGAGAATCCACAACCTCTCTGGGCAGCCTGTTCCAAAGCTCCGTCACCCTCAAAGTGAAGAAGTTCTTCCTCATGTCCGGCTGGAACTTCTCCTGCTTCAGTGTGTGCCTGTTGCCTCTTGTCCTGTCGCTGGGCACCACTGAAAAGAGTCTGGCCCCATCCTCCTGACACCCACCCTTCAGATATTTATAGGCATTTACGAGGTCCCCTCTCAGCCTTCTCTTCTCCACGCTGAACAAGCCCAGTTCCCTCAGCCTTTCCTCGTAGGAGAGATGCTCCAGTCCCCTCTTCATCCTCGTAGCCCTCCCTCCGTGAGCGCTTCAGGAATGATAACACAGCATTGTGCCCAGAGGGGAGTCCGTGAAGAACTTAAGTGGGAAGCATTGCCTGAAGCAAAGGAGCGGTTTGCATGGCACTCCTGAGTTTTGTCACACAAATACAGCTTTATTTAATCCACCTAGCTGTAACCATGTGCCTGAGACGGCTGAGCAAGACTCCTTGTCTGCCTGGCAAGTCAATGGAGAAAGCCATAACCCCAAAAGGACGCGTCAACTCAAGTATGCTACATCTTTTCTGGGGTTACCTATCTCTCTGCACTGACTAGAGAAAGTAAACACACAGTATTAACTCTGTTTGATAGGAGGAACACAGACTGTGATGAGTCTTCGCAGCTACTCCTGTTTCTCAGGACAGTGCAATCACTGCAGCAGAAATTTTTCAGCAAAATGTTTGATTTGAAGGGTTTTTTATGATTCTGTGTTTCTTACCTGAAAAATTCAAGATCTTCAAAATTCAATCCGCACAGGGGATTAGGGCCAGGTTTCATCAGGTTTATGTCAAAAAATATTTTAATACAGTTTCAAAAATTGTCAGACTGCCTTGTTCCAACAAGTTTTAAATGGAAAAATCCCAACTTCTACTTAGTCTCTTTTTTGCTTTAAAAATTAATCCAAACTTTTAAGTTTAATTAGAATTGCCAGAATTTACACAAGATCTTCTAAAACAATGAAAACTAAATGGTTTGATGGATGTCGCTCTCTTGGCGCAATAATTTTTCCAGATTTTGGTAGCAAAAATTTTTCATGATCTTATCATGACCTTGTCCTCTTTCCCCAGAACAGAATAACCCTACAAAATACTTCCAAAAGGCAAAAAAACAAAGATCTCCTGTTTGTCCCTTGTTTTGGCCAACTCTGAAATTGCAGTGACTGATGCTGTGTTGAGCTCCCACAGGCACTCAGGCTCCTGAAGGGACAAAGGAAATGCTAATCCCATGGTTGAATTTTTACTTAATTAACTAAAATATTTGGGCAGATAAAATAGAATTCTTCTCAGACTCTGCCCTGATCAAGCTGTGTTCAGAAACATGCAGTCTGATTATCCATTCTTTAGCAAGCTGACTGTCTGGCTTTGCCAGCCCGCAGGAAGACGGGCTATGAAGAATTCAGGTATTTATAGCACAGATGTCAATAATTTGGAGTATTTAATCACAGCTTACTTCGATTTGTCCACAGCTCAGACAGACAAGCTGGCTGTGCCAAGGGGCATGGATGCGTACGGACCTGGTCTGGGTCTGTTTAGTATCATTAGATCCCTCCTCATTCTTGTGTATAAAAAGAAATAATGGACCCAACCTCTACCCAAGCCATGCTGGATTATCCCTGCTCCAGCAAAGGCCAGATCCTGTGCATCTACTAATGCTAAACTCTGTGCGGTCTTAGACATTGTGGGTGCGGATGGGGAAGATTTGCTTTTTCTGACTAATGGCATGGCATGTATTTTGCTTGCAAAAGGCCTCTCAGATACAAAATTTTGCAAATATGATGAAAAGGTCTGTTCTGAGTGCCCAGAGAAGGTGCACCAGCTAATCCTGTAGCACCGCGATGATAAAAGCACACCCTGAAGGAATGAATAATTGAAGGCCAGCCCTAAATATTAATAGCATACAAGGGGAAGAGGACACTTTCCACAACTTTGCACTTACAGAGCTGCCTGTTTGGATTTGAGCAGAGATATTCTCACAACAGCTCCAAGCTCCTTAAACCTTCTCTTAGAAGACCATGGCCCTCCGAGCTTACAGTACCTTCGTCTGAAATTCCCCAGCTCATTTTCCATTCAAACCCCAAGAGGAACGCAGTGGTGTTTATCAAAAGATGTGCTCCAAATGCAAATGGAAACAGAGGATGCTCGCTGAGTCCCCTGCCAACGCCAAGGAGAGAGCAGCATCTGCACAGGAGAGGGGATGCACAGAGGGATGGGGCGTGGAGAGCGGGGGTTTGCTCCAGCTCTAGAGATGCCCAGCCAGGGCTGCTTGACATGATGCTGGAGTGATGGGGGTGGATATTGCAGGCTCATGGCAGACCTGGCTGCTGGCCCTTACCAACTGCCCCAGAGGCTGCTGCAAGAACAGGCTCACAGCTGTGCACGCACACAGGAGGACACCCATGTTCAGGCTCTGTGGGCAAAAGGGTCCCATGATGCCAGGAGCCAGAGCAAGCCACTGGCAGGTACATGAAAAATCGATGAAGGATGGGTTTGGATTTTTTTTCTTCATATATCATCTGAGCGTGGAAATTGCTCTGCAGATGGTGCATCACAGGAGACAGGCAGCAACCCACGCCAGGAGCCTGCACTCCCCAGAGAGCTGAGGATGGGCAGCCCCAAGGAACTAAACTCCCTGCAGCCTTCACCAGCCCTTGGGCCATTAAAAAATGAGCAATTTAAATTAAAAAAAAGGGTTTCTCTCTGTCTGTTGATACAACTTAGGCTGCTCTCTGCCGGTTCTGTGTGCTCCCTGTGTGTCTGTGGCCAGGATCACCATCAGCGTTACGTGCACTAACATTCACCCCTGGATCAAACTCTGGGCTGGGAGTGGGGAGGCACAGGGTCCCCTCTTCATCAGGCTGAAGGTTTGTTAGAGAAGTTCAGACCTCTGTCTTCACATTTTTCTGACCCCAGTTTCTAAACCCTGCTATTGCCTCTCCTACCCTCTGCCTGAGCACCCGGCAGAAGAGAGATGATCGATCGCACAGACCGACTTGTCCATCAGCAGGGTTGTTCAGCATGAATCTCCCTCAGACCCTTCTGCCTGTGTCCCTGCCCCCCTGGCCAAGCCCACCACACAGCACTGTGGATGAAAGCTGTTCGTTTCCCATCCAAAGTGCCAGGGTGCCTGCAGAGGCCTTGCCACCCTGCCGTCTTGCTGAGGGTTGAAGTCATCCAGCTACTCCACCCCTCCTCCTGGCCAGGTTCCTGGGGTGTTTCCCCCTGCAGCCTTCCCCCCTCGAAGAGACACCACAGAGGAGTCCAGACCATGTGCCATCTGGGTTAGAGGAGGCCGATGGCTCCTGTTGTCTTTAAGCCCCTTCTCCAGCAGACAGTGAGGTTTCATCTACCCTCTCTGCTCAGTTTTTCCTTTTTAGTGCATTGTGGGTAAGCTTGGCTTGTCCAAATTCAAGACACATTACATGTGAGTGAGAATATAACATGACATACCAACCTCGTGGCTAAATTTCTTCCTCTTCTTCCAAAAAGCCAGCTCGCAAGGAATGTGATGGCTAAAGCCCCTTTGGTTTTGCTAATGAGTCCTCTCACAAGTTCCTCCTGGAGCATGAGCGGGGTCTTCGGCTCAGCAATGGGACAAGGTCAGCTTGTTTGGGCTGGTCAGAGGCAGGAGGTACAACCGCTCCCCGGCAGCGCGTTTGTGAGGGTAAGCAACCAGGGAGAAAGAGCAATTTGAGCAAATGGCACTAAAATGGCCTTGAGTACTTTCTGGCTGTAAATCAGCAGGTTGCTACTCATCAGAGCAGCCACACTCTCTGACCAGCACAACCCTTCCAACCACATGCTGTGAGCCCACACTGGCTGTCCAGGCTATACGGGCTAAGCCAACACACCCCACAGTCAGTGTGGAGCTGCCCTGCGGCCGCCAAACCCCCTTCTCCTCATGGAGTGATGCAAAGAAACTCTAAGAAACAGGAGGAGTTTTGTGGTGTCAGATGGCACTGTGGTCCCGTTTCATTCCCACGCTAATCTTCATCAGACAGACGTCACACCACTGCCTCGCAGAAACAAATGTATCCATGGGCATCTGCCACATCCCAAATTTAGAATGATTTTTAACAAGCTGGAAGAAGCGAAATAAACAGGACTTGATCTGCAAGCTCCTCGTTCTTGACAGCATCCCCAGAGGTGGTGAAAAACCAAGGAGATATCTCCTTTCTTTAATTGGTACATTAAAATTCTTCCAGGCCACTATACAACTGTTAATAGGCAACTTAATTAAGCACAAACCCAGTTCACATTTCTACCCTCTAAAGACTCTAATTTCTTTTTTTTTTTCTCATTACATCCAAAGCCATGGGGAGTTCTGTCCTAATCATGTAAAACAAGCTGAGGGCAGTGACACCAAGCAACTTGTTTAACTCCTGACCTCCAGACACCTCCACTAGATGCCCAGACTTGCAGTTTCTTCTCCAAAAAGAAGATGGAGGACTCTGGGAGCAAGGTGTTAATTGCAAGTCATCAAAAATAAATGGCGATAATCCTTAGCACCCGCAGCCAACTGACCCCCACTGAGTACAAAAAGGAGACGCTGTTGGGCAAAAACAGGTCTTCTCCAGGCATCAGGCGCCAGCACACAGGCATGTTTCAGGCAGTCTCCTGAATGACTGAGGAGCCTCATTCAGCTTTTGCTGAGCATCTTCCAAAATGCAGGTGTCCTCCACGCTGTCCTCAGCCACACGCCATCCAGAGGAGACCCTTCAGAGCACCACGAGACAGGGGAGAGAAGAGGAAGCAAAGGAAAGACATCATCTCCTGATCCTCAAGAGAGCTTTAATGTTTGGCTACTCCAGCCACCTGGCTCTCACTGTTGCTATCTGCTGAAGCAACCACAGAAATAATCATCCGTGCCCCACCACACACTCCAGCCCCTTATTGTTACTGGGCAGCCTCAACATCAGGCTGGTTTGATGGGTTTGCTGAGAAGGTCTTCAGCAACGATGGCCTCAGAAGTTTTCTTTTTCTTTCTAAGGCTGGGCTGGGGTAAATCAAAACTAGCTCCAATAGATGTCGTGGAAAGTGATGAGTTTAATAGTCATGCGAACAATAGTGGGGATTCCATTACAGGTGAGTTATGAACCATTTAAGTTAAAAAACAACTGGATTTTACTGCTGCCAGGCACACTTAAGGTAATACCCACAGACTGAGGAAGGAGGGGTGACTGTGGAGAAGCCAAGCAGTCACCTGGCTTATGGAGGGAAGGAGCATTTGTTGCTGGTGATGAATGAATATGAATCCCTCTGCTCAAGGAGAAATGGTCTATTTGCCTCCAAAGTCTCGTACACCAACAGGCACATTGCCAATGCACACGTCATGATTCGTGACTGAACGGCAAAGACGATGTGGATTTTCCTCACTGAAAAATAGGGTCTGTCTCCTGCTGTAACATTTTTATTCCAAGGGAAACAAAGAATTTCAGAGCTCTCAAACACAGTAACAGCATAGCTGGAGATTTCTAGCAGAAACGTTGACAAACCGCTGGACAGGGGACAGTGAGGGAAATGCTCTGGTGACATAAATCAGGGTGGCCACAGGGACTTTTGAGTACGGTTTGCATTTGCTGCAGTCCTGTCCCATGGGCAGAAACAGGATCAGGTGGAGGTGGCGGCATTGGTGGAGGTACAATTACCCGCCGAGCTCCTGGGCTGGATGAAGTGATAGGACCGGACGGGCTTACCCCAGCAAGTGCCCCTGTAAGAGAAGCTGTACAGGGAGCAGAAATGTGCTTTGCAGCATCGTCTAAAACTGTGAGACACCCACTAGGTTAAAAATGCTGCAAAACTAAATGGCTTGAAAATAGACCATTACACATGCTGTTATTGAAGATGCCCCTTCCTTCCCACAGCAACCAAAAAAGGCTCTATGGAAAAATCTTTTTTTTTTTAAATCAAATAAAGTTACACTTATCACTTGAACAGCATAATTCTGTGGTCATTGCTGTGGATGGCACTCACATAAAAA
>Ga0065711_1046573_pt1 | contig 12816 bp, 10 predicted proteins | sample Hoacrofraction12_FD_59098 | JGI IMG/M metagenome (GOLD analysis project Ga0065711, IMG submission 59098) | Hoatzin crop microbial communities from Cojedes, Venezuela - Epithelial fraction 12 v2 (version 2) | ecosystem: Host-associated > Birds > Digestive system > Esophagus > Crop | place...
CCGCCTGGACAAGATCCTGTGCAGCCTACTGTAGGTGACCCTGCTTCGGCAGGGGGGTTGGACTAGATGACCCACAGAGGTCCCTTCCAACCCCTACTATTCTGTGATTCTGTGATTCTGTATTTTTTTCAGCATACAGGTTTCGAACTAAGTGACTGGTGACCCGCCCATTTGTTAAATACTATCTTTTCACTTCATTCCTTCTCAACTTGTTACACAGGTAGTTACTCTATGATATAAAAGAGAATGATCATCCCTTATTTGGTGGAATGCATTTGCTTCTCCCCGGATAATGCATAAATACTCAGGAATCATTTGAAGAAAACTTTAGTTTTAAGGCTTTATTTAATTTTTAGAAAACATTTTAAAATAATCCTCTCCCTTTTCAAATGTGGTATAGAAGTTCTTTGTAAAAGAGTGAAACAAGTTGGGTCTGGGTTTTTTTATCAGCGTTATTCCATACTAGTTAATTCTGTCTCATGAACAAATGAAAAGTGGAACAAAATACACTTGTGAGTTATTTTCATCAGACAGATTTTGATTTACAGTTGACATAGCTTTTCACTTCAGGTCACAATATGCTCATACATATGTATTTGGTTCTCATCTGTAAAGACAAGCCTGAATACTGTGCCTAAAAAGATAACCATGTATAAAGAGTAAAAGAAAATCCCTGACTCTGTACATTTTGATAACGGTTAATGTGGAAAGTATGGCCTGATTTTCATGCTCATCTTCTTCATTGAATACCATGACCCCTTCCAGTTCATCCATACAACACCATCGTCTGTACCATGTTTTGCCATATCCCAGCTGTAGGACCCTCCCCAGTAGTATCTGCCGTTGGGGTTGGCTGAGTGGCAGCGGTTGTACCACCACCCACCACCATCTTCTTTGGAGCACTGTTTTCTTGCATCTGTACTTGACCTGATTAGGGAAAAGAAAGTGTTAAGAGTGAAAGATGAACTGTAAGCAGATCAACAGAGTACATACACCTGTCCCCTGTACTGAAATTTCAAACTATCATAAACATTTAAAATCCTCTCTGAACTTTCTGTATAAGATTGACCATCTGTGTGCTACACACTGCACTTGGAAGGTGACGCTGCTAAGAAAAACAAGTAAAATTTTAGCTGCATCTCTTTGGGAATATCATTTTAGTTTACCAATTCATAACTACAACTACCTGCAGTTCATAACAATAACTGCAATATCAATGCAATTTAAAGATACAACACAATGAGAAATGTATGTCTTCCCCAGTCTAAACAATTCCTTTAATCATCAGTTCAGTAACCAGGTATTAAGATAAAGACATAGCACATAGTTTAGAGATACAGTGCTAAATTCTGTACTTATAACGAGCTCCTGTCTTCTGAGTAGGCAGAATTTTGTTTTTCAGTTGGGACACGCTACCTGTCTCTTTCCTCAGGACCCATTATGTATTACAGGAGGGAGTACCAATATTCCTACTTAAGCAGGACAGTGTCCTCAGCGCTGCCACCATCAGTCTCTGACAATGAATATATTGCATCCAGATTTGCTGATTTGCCTATGGCAACATCATTCATGGACTCAGTAAAATTCAGTGTGTTTCCTTCTTCCTTGGCTGTGGAGCAGCACTAACCTGACATGTGGTTTTATCTGCCCCTGGCTATGCCAGTTCTGCCTTTGCTACACCAAGGAAATAACGTGGACATTTGGCTAGTAACTTGCAAGAGGAAAACATATTTTAAGGTGCTATGAACTGCTGTGTAAACTAACAGCAAAATAGAGAAATATTCTGTATTCAGCTCTCTTTTAAGCAGAGATATTTAAAATGTGTAATGCAATTACGTACCATCCATCATTGTCTCTGTCATAAGTACTGAAGAACATGCCATTGTGAATTGTCATTGTCCTGTTTTCTCCATACACTTGTGACGCTCCTTCCATTAGCGCGTTGCCTGCAGTGCCTTTGTAGTTACTAACTGAAAGCTGATACTTGTTTCCTTCATTCTGTATGGTGAAACCTCCGTAATGAGCTGATACTTTATCACCATTCCAGTCCTCCATTTCAATTAAAACTTCAGTGGGCCCTATTTTGGTAAGCTGGCTGATCTTGTCATTTCCAAGCCAATATTCACCTGAGAAGCAACAAGTGAGAGCTCTGTGAAACAGACTTTACAATATACTTCATGGCCACTTTATGATTTGCCTATAGGTCTGCCAAAGTGGATTAGTTAATTTTTAAAATAAATCAAAGAGCTTCAAGAAATATGAGAAAACAGTTTCAGTATGAAGAGTTCTTCATCTTTCATGCTCAGCAGTTTACCTGGCATATCACAGTAGTTCTTCCCTCCACTCTTCGCAACATTTCCAAATCCTTTTTTATATTGATCCCATACTCTTCCAAAATTGACACTGCCATCTTGGCGGTTCTGAATCAAAGTCCAGCCTGCAGAAGAGACAGTATTTAGACTAAAATGCCATTGAGAAAGGAGCATGAAATGTTAAGATACAGCCCCTCTATTTTCACCTTAAGGCGAGTGGAGCATATGACTTCCTCGAAGCAGGTCTCAGTTTTCACTGCTTATGCCATTTTTGCTCACGCTCAAGTGGCACCTTGTTTCATAAGGAAAGGTGGAAAAAGCAGAACTTAAAGGACTGCCCCGGTCTTTTGTCTAGTGCATAGTAGCATGGTAAGAAATGAGCCAGGCCCTCCTTTCTTGCCTACTCATACATTGTCCATTCTCATCACAGTAAGATATGTTTTTATCTACCAATCCCATCCCAACAATTTATTTCCATTTTCAGTATAGAAGTATCCTACTGTGCATCTGAAGATGACCAGCAAGACATTTAGGAGTCAGTCAATCACACTTCATTCCCAAGAAATTACAAAAGTTATAACTCCATATTAGTTTGTATAAAATGTAAATGACTAGTATGATTTTTTGGTAGCATCCATGTTAATTACTATTTTAACAACAGTTATTTCACACTAACCTCCTTTATCTGTTTCCATGTCACAGTATGCTCTGTATGGTTTGACAAAAGGATCTGGCTGGATGAGATACATTTCAGATACCTCGCCTCCCTTTCTGAAAATATCCTCACATTCTGCAAGAATAAACCAGAGAGTCTGTTACTGGAAGAACTCTGAACTTCTTCAACAAGTTTCTTACCCTTCGGTTTGCTGATTATAAGGGAACGATTTTAAAGATATATCTAATTCCACTTGCATTTTGATTTCTGTGATACGTCACATGAAAGAATCAGGGAAGAAAGAACAGTGCACCTGCATCGTTCTACTTTTCCAAACAGGAATTTCTAAAAGTTCAACCTGAGTGATGGATGACACTAGATTTTTCAATGATTTTTTGAATTAGACAAGTTTGTGAAAGAAAAAACTTTCTTGACTGGAAAAACAAGGGTGCAACTATGATACTCGCAAATGTATCACCTCCACCTTACAAAGACCCTGAAGAACATATTTCTTTAAAATGCTGCTGGCCAGTAATGAAGACTGATGTTGGTTCAGAGGATCTTTGGTCTGACCAGTACAGGCATCCATAAAAGACTTTTTAAATTTAGGATCATCTTCCATATTTTCTGGTATCCTAATCAATGACACAGGCTTCAGAGGAACCTTGACACCAATAGAATGAAGCAGCTATCAATTTGCACAGTGATATAAATGGGAGAAGAGATGTCATTATAGTTAAATGAGTACCTTTGCCTGAAACCACTGGAATATTACAAGACACAACACATGGTGAACGGCAGTAGTCCACTTGGGTTGCAATAGCATTTTCCAGCTTTTGTATCTTTTTGTGTAAAGAATCCACAACTGCACGGAGGACCCTGAGGCTAGATGGGATGTTATTGTCCAGGTTATCCTTTATATAATTATACTGCAATTCCACTTCTGTGTTGTACTGAGAAAGTATATCATCATTGTCTAGAAAAGCAAAGAGATGAAAAGCAGATTAGTTTTCAGCATGTTTTCCAGTTATGAAATGATGAAGAGCAATCTGTAAGCACTTCTGAAGTCACTTCTTTCCCTAGCGGGGAGGAAGGATATGCATCTCTTTTGCTTGCCTTCCCACAATGTGCAAAAACTATGCAGAGATTCTCAGGAAAGTGGTACACATGTACTGTTGTTTCTTCGCTAGCTAGTAGATTTACCAGTGGTGCTATATTCTGCCAAAGAACTGTAATCACCTTATTTCCAGCGAGCCATGGTGCCAAGCCAGGATTGGGCATAAAGGGATTGGATGGACATAGGAAAGCACGTAAGAGGGGGCAACACACAACCCTTATGTTTAGGGGCCTCATATGAATCTTGCCTTAGTATGAGATCCATTCCTTTGCCTCTCTCAAAGGATTTTTTTTTAAGATTTAAGATGACATGGTTATGGAACCCTACTTTGCTAGATATTCCACTGTATTTTTAATTTTTTTTTAAGAAGTCACACTAACAAGTAACAGTAACAATGCCAATAGAACTGCACTACTGTTTACACCAATAATTCATAAATAGCATACCTTTTCTTTGTTTTTGCCTCTTTACCAATTTATCGTCTAGAACAGTCACGTATTCATAGAAAGTTGTAGAGGTGTCAGACAGTTTGCCCACTTTGTCCTTTAGATCACGAACAACGGATTTCACATTTTTTTCCTGTTTTACCAGGGTAGTTTGCAGCTCACATCCAGTTGGACACAGCACTCCCTTAAAAAAAAATTAAAAGGGCTGTGAATAAAATTCAAGATAAAAAGTTTCTAATCCCATCAGTGAATGACCATACCTTTGAATACACTGAATAGTTGGTAATGTGAGACCACATATTTTAGCATCTAGGTAAGGACTCAGGACATTCAACTTCTATAAAGAAGCTGCAGTCTGAAGAGCAGGAAGAAGCCCTGAGTCCCCCAGCAGGGCTCTTGTGTTGAACCTCTTGGTAAAAGTTCTACCTCTCTGCACACTTTTTTGGTTCACTGTCTGCTTTTCACTTTTCTGCACTGTTAAACGCCGATGGTGTTAAGCAACCTGAACTATGACTAAAGCCTGTCAGGAACTACCTGCTGCCTGTGCATGTTTGTATCTATCTACCCCTTTCCTCTTTCACTAGCCTCAGAGAATCAATCATATTCTCTACATGTTGTTGAATGGATCTCTCATATGAAACGACCCAGTGCGTTTCATTAAAAAATTACCATCTCAAGAAGGTGAGCACCGTTGCTTCTGCAACAAGCACTGCACCATCAAGTACAACAGTCTTTTAAAAAGAGGTGGGAAATTCTGAAGTGCTGCGAGAGCCAAAACACCCAGGCAGCAGTGGGACTCTACCACAATCACGTGTTCATTAAGCTCTAGCAGACTTCATCTGTTGGAAACCTCCACACTCAGATTCACTTTCAGACACTGAGATGCCTCTACATGGCGTTACAGCTTGCATTTCTGGCAGAGAGCATGGCAGGGACATTGTGACAAACTGCTGCAAGGCAGCAAAGATCTCAGTGCACTTCAAGCTATTCTGTGAGAGCTGGGGCAGTGACTGAGGGTAGACTATAATTATGGTTTGAAACAAATTTTAAGACAGACACTGGAGATTATTTCTTTCAGTCCCTAGGGTTCCTTCAGATTATCTGAAATTCAAGCCAGCGCTTCTGCAGATTTTTTTTTCTGTCCTTCTTAAAAGTTACCTATGCAAAGGAACGGGGGAGGCGCAGGCTAACCCACAGGTACTTCCTTTCCGCACTTAGGGTGCAAATCTCATCTCCCCATCTTCACTGCAGGCTGGCTGACTCTGTGACTAATCCCACGGACTCCGTGGCATTACTCTCCTGAATGCAGTCCTACCAAACGCAAGCAAAATGAAGCAAAGTTGGGCTGCTTTAAACGAATGACCCCTTACTCGGCAAAGAAAACTCCGTGTTGGGTACACTAGGAGAAAAGGGCAGCCTGCTGTCAGCCGCACCAACAGGCAGACACCTACCAGCTCCTCCAGAGGATGCTTGCAGCCACCGGCGTCGGGGTAGATGATTCGTTCTTTCTTGTCGCCTGGCTTTACCCGCTTCGGGGGCCGGGGCTGGTACCCAGTTCCGCTGACGGGAGGTGCCACGGGTCGGAGCGTGGGGGCCACTTCCCGCCTTTTGTCCAGGGGCCGGTGGCCTCGAATGTTGGGCTGAGGGATGTTCTCCTGCAAAGCCAGGGCAAGAGGAAACTCTCTCAGTCTGGGATTCCAAATGTAAAATACAATGCGCACAGTGGAGGCATCCGTTCAACACAGTTGAGCGTTTTAAACAGCAAGGAATACCACGGAATGGAATGAAAAAAGCAATAATGGAAATATTATACTGACGTTATGTAAAAGTCATTGCTCTGCCCTCCCTTGTAAGACTAGTCACACTCCCTCCACCTAGATACAGACAAACTAAAAAGCCTTCAAACCAAAGCAAAACAATATTCCAATAGCTCATTCTGACCAAGGAATAAAGTTTATGTAGTTCTGAGCCACTAAGCACCATGAAACTCGAAGTAGTAGGATACATAAAAAAGCAGTTAGACATTTTTGGGGATAAGAAGAATGTTTCAGCACGTTATCAGTGTGCCAAATTTTCATTGGGCTACAGGAAAACTTCTAAGGTCTCAGAAAATCAGGCCACACTCAAATACATCATTCGGTCTCAGGCCACATGCCAGCTATTAACTGATGGAATTAGGAAAAGCATTCAATAACATCTCTCAGGGTAGGTTTTTAGAGCTCCCTCTGACGCACACACTCCCCATCTCTGCCAGACATGGGAAAGTGTAAGAGGCCGAGCAAGGGAAACAGGCCTGGTCCCTAAGCCCTTGTTGAAACTAAACTATTTGAATTAAGAGTCGCTTGAACTACTGACTCAAAATCTTCGATCATCTCCAATTCTACTCAGACTTAGCTACAAATAACAAACATTTGTAAGGATCCAGGATCAGAAGTTTCAAGTAGTTTCAAAAGTATGCAGCATACAAATCACAAATTTGCTGAAAATTATTTAGCATATTAGTCTTATCAGTAGTCAATATACAGACGCAAATGCTTAGATTGTAGAACAGAAAACAATCTCATTTTCAAACTATAAAAAATGTACTGAGATTCTAAATTGTATTTCCCATTAAAATATTTTACTTAAACAAAATTACATTTAGGTTAAGTTGTTATTTTAGATTGATCCTCCTTGCTTGCCTTTCTGTTTAACAATTGTTACCTTTCCATTTCAAATGTAAAGCTATATGAACTGGCAGTTAATTTTTTTCAATATCTACTGAATCTGTAGAAAAGTTTTTACTGTCTTTGAGACAGGACGTGATCAATTACGCACTTCTACTCCTTTGCATCTGACAAATTAATTGTCTGTAACATCATCTGTCAACATTGCTAAATTAATACCCTTAAATAAATTCAGCTGAATAACTACTCTTACCATCATACATTCATCATTCTCCACAGAGAAAGAAAAGAAATAGGAAGAAAATATACCTAAACACAGAGAAAAAGTATTGTGCAGTTACATATACATGAAGAAATAATACAAAGGTTATTTCTTTGAACACTTCAAGTGGAATAAGAACATGTACTGGATAATTTTTCCCCACAGCTTCTGCCTTAGCTAAATCACATGAGTAAGTCATGCATATAATGAAATAAAATTAATCATTTTTACTCTTATTATTAATTATGAACAATATTACAACCTCGTCATCATAGTCAGTAACGCCCTGGGATTTAATGGAGGAAACACAGAGCAGGACCAGCAGGAGCAGTTTCATGGTTGCTGGTTTGCTTGAGCAGCTCAGTGGCCTTCTCCCATCAGCAGCTCTGACAGGGAGAGGTCCTCTCTGTTCCGACATATATAGGCGGCAACCCTCATCTCCCAGCTTGACAGTGATAGGACCATGATCTCTGTTAATATTCAACCTTCCTCTTCACTGCATGCCTGAATACCTTTGTGGTTGAGCAACTTCTCTGGACAACCCTTATCTACATGTCCCAGAGACCTCTGTTGATGCTGGCATCAAATGGATGTTTAAATCCTTAAAAGCACCTCCTGCTCAGATTACACAAGGTTACCGTTTTCTCAAAAATCACAAGTCTTTTAAAACAGCTGAAAAGGTGAACATCCAAAGCAAAGAAACATCGTCAGACGTCACAGTCTGTGACATCTTCTTTTTTTTCACTCTGCTGTAAATTTGAACGTTTCAGAAATGTTATATTAAATTTGAATTAAATTCACATCATACAGACTGTTATGTTCTTCTAAATAGTTCTGATGGTGCCTGGATAGGTATGCAAGCCTTTGGGTCTCTTTAAGTACAAGATAAAAAAAGAGTCTATTATGTTAATAATTCTGAGTTAAAACATTGTTTAGCTCTAATTAAAGATCAGATCAATATTGTAAGCATAAAAAAATGTTATTACATTACTTTAGAGATATGACATTGTAAATTGATTAAACTAGTTACATTTTACATATTAATTTGCTGTTTTCCATTTTCAATACAAAATGTGTATGTTAGATTTTATTTAAATATTTTTAATAAACTTTTAAAAGAATACAGCACGTAGTTATTTGTAATCATAGTGGAATACTCAAACGTGATGAGAACAGGTAAAATTGCTTGGGTTAGGCCTTTTTTCCTGTATTCTGCTGTTTTCAGAGTTCTTGTAAACTAAATGGAGATTCTCAAAATATGAGAACTGTTTAACCTGACTGGTTTAATTATTAAACAGATTGGACGAAAATCAGTCATGGCTCAGTGAGCTCTTACTCCACTGAATTTGATCCCTTGCATGAGGATATTACCAACACTATTAGATTTGGAAGAACACAGATTTCTCACGACAGGCAATAAAGAAATCTGCCTAAGGCCAAAACTGATATCATTAACATGTTATTTCTGCTTAAAGATGCTAGCCAAGGTATTATCACCAATTCTGGGCATCTCCCAACCTTAAATGCAGGTTTTCCCCCCATGCACCTCTGCCAGAAGTTCAGTCACCCTCATCTTACATATGAGGAAGAGACATGGTGATGCTGAACCCTTGCCCAGGGCTTACAGGTAGCTCATGGCACAGCGGAACTAAAACAAGGTCTCACTAATCCCCAGCTAGAAACTTACTCTTAAATTATCCTGGCTCAGATAAACAAATCTTAATTAAATGTACAATATTTGTCCTCAACCGACTCTGGAACCGTCACCACGTTCTGCAGTAACTCATGGTGTCTTTCTTCAGGCATTAAGCACTCTTCACCCTGCTACGAAGAAGTGTGGCTGTGGCTGTGTCTGTGCAGAGGGTGTTGGGGACTGGGTGACGGGGGCCAGCACAGGACCCCCCAAGCCTGCTGCAGAGCCCCAGCACAGCAAACCCCTGAGCTTCATCTGCTCTGAGGTGGGATCTCCCCTTTGAAACTCAGCCTTTGACCCTCCGCTCTCCAGCCCTTTCACCGGGTTCCCCAAGAGAGTTGGGTGGTTGTGTCTCGCTGGGGGTTTGCCATGAACAAGGCATGTGCGCCACACCGCAGTGGGTTTGCGGCTTCGTGTCAGACGTGCAGATGACGCAGGATGGGGACCATGCGACCACTCAGCTGGTAAGCAGAGGCCTTGTCTACGCTGCAGAGGTTCTATCTGCAGAGTTTTATCAGAAAAAAACCAGTCCAAATCTGGAACCACATACAGAGCAATCTATACTGGCAACCATACATACATATGGAAAAACATTTCAGCAGCAGAACTTAATCTACGTTAGTTAGCATGCTGGTTATGAGATGGGATTTTTCTCTCATGCTTGCAACCATGAGAGTCAGGCTGACACTTTCTAAGGATTGTTTGAAGCCTTACGAACAACCAAATACATGGCTTAAAATTCTTCCAAAAACGATGTCAAAGAGGCTTTCTCTCTGAAACAGGATACCTACTCTTTTGCCGTCATATTCCCTCCCCCAACTCATATGGTTAATGAGAAGCTGTTCCCGGACTTAACATGGTAGTGATGCCACAACACACTTGCCGTGGATGGTATTCCAGGACATCCCTTTGTACAGTATTTTTGTACTGAAAAGGCACTTACTGGCAGAGGCGTATGTGTGTGTTGTGAGGAATGCCTATTTGCTTGCTGCCCCTTGTGTTTGCAGTGCCGATGTGTCTGCCAGTGGTGCAATCCTCTTTACACAAACCCCCGTCGGGCGAGTCACGGTCACTGGAACACAGCTCTGCAGAGCTGAACGTGCCCTCCCGGGTGGTCTTGGGGTGGGGGAACAGAACCTTCTTGGGCCACGAGGAGCTATGGTGTTTACTAAATTAAATTTAAAAATAGCAGTTGATTTAGAAATGTCCTTTTAAACATCTAGTGGTGTAATAGTGTCATACCATGAAAAGAATACTGTAAACTTAAATAGTTAAATTTGTGTATTTGTTACCAGTAAAAGCAAGAAATTAGGATGTTTGTCTCAGCAGAGATGAACGTCCTCATTTCTTGCTTTTACCGGTAACAAATATTACTTCAAAGGTTTCCCGTAACTGAGAATTAATGTTATCTTCACATTCTGGGATCAAGCCAGTTCTTAAATATTAATGAGTTGGGCTATTCACTTTGGCCTTAAAACAGCACTAGAAGCACATGCAACTTACTCGTCACCTTCTTCTAAGTAGTGATTTATAAAAAATTACATAGTTCATTATTTCCAGAATTGCAGCTGTAGCTGACATGCAAGAAGACATCAAGTAGCTGCATATAATAATAAAGTGCATATTCTAATTAATATTGCTGACATGATTTATTGATGTTCTCAGACTAAATTTCACCTTAGACTAAATCTTTTAGAAAAAAAAAATATTACAGACATTAATTTGTCCTCTGATTTTCTAAAGCATTACAAGGACACCAGCAAATAAACTGAGATTCTAAATTGCTGAGGTGATGTTTACTCATAAAAAAATGAGAACTACAGGGCCATGTGAACACTAATAATAATAGTAATAAACAGCACATATGAGTGAAGCTTTCTTGCAAAATATAAAGGGAGAATTATTTTCTTGGACTACTACAAGAGTCTGTATTTCAAATTTGGTTTCCTCTACAAGACAGTAAAAATAAGCCTGATTTCTTTAAACAGACAATAGAGAGGAAACAACTATATTATGACACTCTATATGTTGTCAGAGATTAGCTCTTAAACCATTTCCACACATCAAATCCACCGATCAGACAACCGACCAATCAATAGGCACACGCTACTCTGTGTGTAAACTTAGAAAAACCCCTGTTTGAAATCCCTTGCTCCCAACATCTCCTTTTAAACCTTGTGTATCATTAGTCTAACCTCACCAGCCCGGGAGGACGCAACAGACTTGCCCCACTTTGACACTCTGCCCCATGGAGTTTGCACTCCAGGTTGAAATTTAAGCAACGACAGACGATGCTCCCCCTCCTTGAGGTGCCGTGCTGACCTCTACCGGAGGCTCCAAAACCCAACGGGGATCCCTGGAATCACTGGAAAGACTATGGACATTGGTCCTTGTGGTCCTGGCTGGCTTGGCTTGAAACCAAGCTGGCAATTCTCCTCTGCTGTTGGTGGCACGACGCAACGGACATCTCACCCCCACCTCAACGCCAGACCAGGGACTGGGGTCGAAGCCACTTGGAGCACATGTCTAGCTGTCACTGTATCTCGAATACCTAAATGCAAACCACTAGTGCAGCCGCCACAAATGATCCATCAGCTTCAGAAAGGAGGAGAGATGGTCATTATGTCAAGCAGGCAATTTGTCTGCCAGAAAGAATCCCAGGCTAATGCCATCCTGTGGCTAATAACTGTCTGAACCAGCAGATGTTGCCCCGGATCATTCTTAGCCCAAATCAGTTTGCAAACTGTCCACTGCTCAGCACACAGACAGACGTAGTAAGCGGCTGGTAGAGCGGCAAACAAGAGCAACGTGTCGGTGGGGGCTGCAGATGGACGTGCTTGCCAAATCCCAGCTTTAGCTCAAGAGGACCAGGCTTCCTGAGTTTAAGAGCAGATGAGTGTATGTGAAGAAAGTAGGTGTCTATTCGCAATTCGCACGTGTGCCCTCAGTTATTCTGCTCCTGAAGGCAAGTGAAAAATCTGCCGAGGTATCAGGATGTGTTCTGAAAGGAGCTGGAACCTCCGCCCTGCCGCAAGGTGCACCTGGCCCTGAGGCGCAGGGGCTGGCAGCCCCCTCATGAACGGCTTCGGCCCTCACCCAAAGGAGGTCCTGTAGACCGACACGAGAGATGCTTTCTCCAAAAGGCAGTTACCAGGCGAAACAGCATCCCCTATCACACCGCCTTCTCTTGTTTAGAGGTCGCACGTCAGTCCTGGAGCTATTTTCCTGCATCCCCCTCATTTTGTCTGGTTCTCCGAACAGGTTCTACCCTTGAGAACTCACACAGAAAACAGCACTTCAAAGCTGCAGCTGCACGACCCAAAGCAACTGCGCAGACCAAGGGTTCCTGCAAACCCACGCTGGGCAGAGCACGCTCAGCCCCTCGGAGTGAGGAGCCCTGGCACAGATGTCCCCTACGCCCTCACGGCCCTGGGGCAGGGCCGGTGACAGACCCGGGGCCTGTCAGAAAGCCGAATATCGCGCTATTCTGGTCGGTACCCATCACTGCAGGGCACGGCGCTGGGCGGGAAGGGGGGGGACACACGACACCACCCACCCGAGTCGCTGCGGCAGCGCCCGCGGGGCTCGAACCCGCGGTCCCCGAACTCCCGGCCCCCAGCCCGCCGCCAGGGTGCGGGTAAGCCCCGCCCCCGCCACCTCCGCCC
>Ga0065711_1046574_pt1 | contig 12815 bp, 3 predicted proteins | sample Hoacrofraction12_FD_59098 | JGI IMG/M metagenome (GOLD analysis project Ga0065711, IMG submission 59098) | Hoatzin crop microbial communities from Cojedes, Venezuela - Epithelial fraction 12 v2 (version 2) | ecosystem: Host-associated > Birds > Digestive system > Esophagus > Crop | place...
CCCCCCCCCGTGATAACAAATATGCTTGCAGATTTCCCTAAAGCTGAGGGGCCCTTTTGTTGTATGATTTTGCTTAACATAAAAACTGACCCAAAGAGGTGAGTAACGACCAAAGATGGAAAAGCTGTCATAGTTCAAAAGGTGCGATAAGGTGGTGGTTCTTTGAGTACTAAAACTGGACATGGTGTGGGGGGAGTAGATTTGTATTCAAATCTTTTTGTTTAATTTATCACAACCACCAGATCTGGGCTTGGGTTTTTTTTTTTTTTTTCTTCTTTATTTGAAGAGAGATATTTTACTGGGTCATAGGTGCATCTAATAAAAGATAGCTTTTGTCCTTGTCAGGCTCCAAGTATTTTCTGTATGCTCGATTTAAAGAAAAAGTAGGGCAGTTTTACTTCAGATCTCTGGATGATGCTAGATCCAACATGTGGGGTAACGAAACAACTGACTTTCTCTGTAGAGTGAGTTGATGTCTATATGGTAATAGGTACACTTTTAAAAGCCTCATTTGAAGGTGGGCCAGTATGAATCCATGTGCATTAGGCTTTGATTAAAACCCATTTTAATTGTACTCTGTGACTTTCCATGTATTTAAAATTGTGCTTTGGGTGTGTGTAGAGTGACTAACTTCCATAGACCCCCACCACGTAAGCCATCTCTTGGGAATAATACAGGCATTCTTCTGGATTGTAAACTCATCTGAGGGGACAGCCAGTGAAAATGGTGCCTTTTTTGCAATGCTTCTTGTGAACAATTAAAGTGCATATGGGTGGATTAGGACCAGTATATATGAGTAGCCAAGCAGCAGTAGAAACAAATCAGCTGCTATGGAAGAGAAGAAATGGAGCTTTCTGCTAAATATATGTAAACATCTCTAACATCGGCAAAAAAACCTCAGTTATAAGAAGTCCACTTCTGATTTCTTAGAATATATGGATGTTTAAGACAACTTTTAAGTTAAAGACCAATAAATAATTAAAGTTGAAATACTTTGTGATTGTTGTGGGTTTGAGGGATTGTATTTTGGGAATTTAAATAAGGAGATCAGTAGTTAGAAAAGAAGCACCTAAGAAAACATAAATTTCTGTTAGTGGCAGTAAAATTAATGCAGCAAATATCCTGTTAGGAGCAGCAGTGGTAGAATCCAGTAGAGACAACTGAAATGAAAATCTTGTGGTCATGTTACAAAGCTTGTGAGAGACCTAAGGAAAGCGGTATTGATAGCTGAAGAATTCTGATGATGCTTTAAAATCTGCAGATTTGATATTATACTGAGATTGATTATACTGTGCAACTTAGCATCCAGTCGTGTGGGGAGGAATTAATCATTAATGCTTTTGTTTATATACATGATGGGGAGAAAAAATACCTAAGGTATTACAGGCACAAAAGACTGATCCAATTTTATGCCAAAGTAGGACAGTTACAGTATAGTGTATGTTCTAGCATTTCTTTTTCTACTCTAAAATTTAGTTCAGCTTTGACTTAAATGATGTAATGAATCATTATAGAAAATGCATGTCTTTAACAAGCTATTTCCAGGAAAAAAGTCAATAAATCTGGCTAGGAAGACAGGCATGTGCAGAGTTTTTGAGTGAAAATAGAAGATATCTTATTAGATAAAGGAAAGCGCTGCTTTTTCATTCATTACCACATTGTAGAACATTACCATGACTTACTACAACACTGTATAGATGGAAGTAGCTGTCAAAAAGATGGCATAGTGGACCACCAAAAAAGCAGAACATGCCATGAAATCTACCGTGCTGCTTTTATTAATGAGAAAGTGGAAACACTTGGTAACAGCTGAAGTGGAATTCTGCTATTCAAAATTTGCTGTATTAACAGCTATTCTTTTTTATCTTTCTTCCCTCACCCTCAGAAATACTTGATCAAGTATTTTTCATTTTTTATGGTTATAAAACAATACTATAATATTTTTGTAGAAAAATTTTTATGAGTGTAATTCTCTTGGGCTTTTGCAGTGAAATAGATATGACCATGCTCCTCATTACTGTGTTTTCCAGAATATTCATTTATTGCATTTCCCGGCTTCAAATTCTGCCCAAGTGTGATTGTTACCAGAATAGTTTCTTGTGAGGAGGAAACAAGAATGAAAGCAGATGGGATATTAAATATACTTAGCTGCTATGGGCTCAGACAAACTTTAAAAAGTTTCATAAATTAAATCCCTAGCTCTTTGATGTTAAGATTAAACCAGGTGGTTTACAACAGGCTTGAAGTAATATCCAAGCTGCCAATAAATCCCGTATGGGAAGATCTTCAGTGAACTTCAAGAGAATGAGCCAATTTCTTGGCTCATATCTGATGAAGCAGTGTGGTATAAGTAGCAGTTCCTCAGAATTTCCCATGTTTTGCCATCTGCTTCCGCCAAGCAGTAAAAGTTTCCCTTTTGCCACAGTCTGGAACTCCATGAAGTCCTGATGCTTTTCAGCTCCCCTAGCTCCACCTTCCTTTCTCCGAAACTTTAACACAAGAAGTTTGACGTGTTTAAGTTAGACTTTGGTTTGGTTTTGTTTCTGTGTTGTAGTAACTTGTTTTTTTAATTGGGTAGAAAGGCAATGAATTCTCTTATGGATCATTTATGTCTCAGATTGTGAGAGAGACTAATAGTCTCAGTAATGCAGAGTGGCTCCTGCTGTGACAGCTAACCATCAGGATCCTGTGGCTTGGGAAATAGTCTTTTTGCTCTTGTTTTTCTGCTTTTTGTGTTCACATTTACTTGTAGTGTCAGCCACAGCAAAGGCTTGCAATCTTGTGTATTATTATTCACTCAGAAGAAATATACAGCAGAAAGAAAAAAAAAAAAGTCATTTTGAAATTGATTTGGATTGTTCTTTTTTTGTCCAACCCATTCCAAGTCCTTTATAAGCATATTTAGTAATACAAATGTTAAAACTTGAGCTGAACTTAGCCGCTGTATTTGTCTGTAGTCTCAAAGGAGAAGCAATAAAGGACAGATGAAAGATTTTTTTGAACTATACGGTGTGTTGGTTTTGCATTGTTATGTCAAACCTGGCAACAACGTAATTTATGGGTTTGGTGAGATGCACTTTAAAATAAAGCTTCCCTTTAGAAGTTGTTTTTAGCATAGAAAGACTTCAATGAAGTAAAAGAGTGTGTTTGCATTGTTTTGCATTTATCTGGAGAACAGTGTTTGTCCTTCCTTCTATAATTACCAGAAGAACGTTATAATTGTCAATTCTTAGACACTTCTGCCACTTGGATTCTTCTGCCACTAGCAAAAAATCTTTGCAGCAGTCTCTCACTATGCAGATCACTGGAGTCAACCCAGGTGACAGCAACATTATTTCCCAGTGCTGACAAGTTTAAAATATTACTGTCATCTGCTTTTATTCTATGTGTTGGAAATTATTAAAAAAATGAAATACTTTCTGGGATCAAAGAGTCTTAGTTTTGGTCCAAACAGGCTAAGAAAAAATGGTCCTTAGACAGTCTTGAAGTAGGAATAGGCAGTAACTTATATAAATAGTCTTTCCACTTGTTGGTTAAATATTTACAAAACCAGAAAAACCCACTCCCCTACCCCGCCAAATAAAATCCAAACCCCTAAACCTACAGCTTTTCTTAGGGGCCAGGTTTTCACCCTTGGGAAATTAAATTTTAACGTCATTGATAGATTGAAGTGCATTTACCCCCTGAAAGTAGGAGGCAATTTCTGTAGTTGTTTTCTGAGTGTCCTGACCAAGAACGACCAACAGCTTTACCAATGAATTAATAGCACAACATTAATAGAATGTGTCAAAGGAAATTGAACTGGGACATTTGCCCCACATGCTGCAGAACTAATCTATTGCTGATAATTGATGTCACCTTAACAGTATTGTCTGCAGAACATCAGATATTCTTTGAAGAGGCGATATTCTTTGGTCAAAGATGTATTCATGGCTTCTTAAGGGCAAGTTTAAATGAGACCCCAAACTTTCAAAATTCTTTGTGTATCACTGAAAAGTGATCTTGTTCAGAAAATTTACACAGGTTGTTGATTTCAGAATGGAGTTCATCCTGACTGATGTATTGGAGCCAAGGGTCAAAGGGCTCTGAAGGTCTATTTCAGCTCCTTCTTCCAAACTTAAAAAAAAGAATCCCTTTTTTTGTATCTTAAAGCAAACTAAGTAATTTCCTTAATAATTTCTTTTCATTACCTTTCATAGAATTGAAATTCAGTTTTGATTTTCATTTCCAGTGAAAAAAACAAATTTCAGAATTCCCAAATCTTCTACAGAAGACAGTTACTATCTCTGCACTCTTTTGTTTTTATCACCTACATCTAGTGCAACTGCATATTTATGTTTTATCTTTATGGCAGAATGTCATGATGGCCAGTCTTATACTAAGGTTTGTTCTGCCTGCAGCATATAGGAGATTGGGGACTGGAGTCCCAACATTTCAGCTGTTGAAATCCCAGGTTATAACTTTGTAGCTTGTAAGAACGTAGACTTTGACAGTAATCAGCTTATTCTTTCAGCTTGGGAATTTTTTTTTTTATTTATTGTGTTCTTGTTTTGTAAGTCCTGGTGAGCTCTCTTTCTGTCTTAATGTATAAAATCTTTTTCATCTTGAAAATAAACCATACTGTGATGTGAAATCGCTTATTTACTGTGTGTACTGAGCTACATCTCAGCTAGTCTTATCCTTTGTACTGTTGCTAACAGTTTTAAGCTCATTAAGTAACCTCATTAACATGCTGAGCCTTTGTTGAAGCTGCATACTAGATATCTTTTATTGGAAGAGAATTTGGTTCAAATGTAAATAATGAATGATTAAAGAAACTTGGACACATTTTAGGAAGGGTAGTTATACCTTAGGAAAAGGGAATCAAAGTTTAAAGTGTGGACTAAGTTATTGGCATGAGATAACTGTGTATCCTTACAAAATGGATAGAGATAGGTAGTTGAGCCAAGTGATTTATAGTATTCCTCTGAGCTTGTAAGCTTCTTCATGACCACAGTTTAAAATGCGTATTTTAGAATTCATATATTTTTATGTATGACGGGCTGTAGAGGGATGAAAATTTATTCTGTGGTTATGATAAACTATAAGGCTATATGTTTTATGTTCTTAGTTCTGATTTTACTTTCTTATTACATTTTTGGCAAGCAACCTCATCTTTTTGTCTTTGGTATCACACCTCTGTGTTGGGAATGATCTTGAGGGTGGAACAGTTTGAATGAGCTGTTCGCACGGCAGGAAGTCAATTCCAGTGGTGTTAGAAACCACGTAGATAGGTAGGTGGACAGCAGAGTCATAAAAAAATATGAAGAACAGAATTATTCCTGTAAAGTGCAAAATTGTCCCAAGAAGTACTATCAATTTCCTTACTTTTTTTTCTTTATCCCTTAAGTCATTGTGTCCAGACTTCTTTAGGGAAGGCCATGGGGCAGGGTTGTTATTAATCCTCTTTTCTCTATATTCACTCCGTGCTTAGAATCCTTTCAGTTACACTGCTGTTGCCTCAGTACCATGTCATCATCTTCCTTGAAGTTTGTACCTGTTCTGTTAAATCACAGAAGGCTTTGTCACTGAAAGAGAGAATCGGATCCAAAGAGGGCAGCTTGGAGTAAGCAATGATATGAATTAAAAACTTAATTCTAACATGCCCAAAAGTTGATGAAATATCAACTTTATGATTTGTCCTATCTAATCATGAAAACCATGGGCCAACACTTAAGAACATTTCACTTTATTTACTTATTTATTTAAAGTAATTTTAAGTTCCCTGAAAAGAATCTGCAGTTTTAAAACTATAAACTTTTCATCCCTTCTCAGTAAGTGTTATCTGTACCAAAAAAAACCCTCCAGTGAGCCAATGTTTTGTTGTTGTGGTTATTACCCGTAAGAGGTTTTGTTTTGAGGTTTTCCAACATCTTACAAGCCAGAGTGATTTAGAAGACTTCATATATCTCTTTATATTATTTCTTACTATATTGAGAAGTGGCTAGAATTGTATACATATGTATGTATACATTTGTATGGTGAAGAAATTGATAGTTCTAGTCACATGATGTATTATTAATGGGTGAAGCAGGAGAATTAGATGAAGAAATATATACTAGTGTGTGTATGTGAAGAGAAGGGACACTAAAGGAGAGTTAGGCCAACAGACAGTATAGATTCTTCGTGTTCCAACTCAACATAACTATTTCTGCAGTCAATTTTTGTTTAACTTAAATATTTAAAATAAAGTTTTAACCTTGAAACAGATACTGCTTGTCTAACAGCACCAAATTTTGTAATCTAGTTCAGCGATTTTTATTCTTTGAGTTATTTTTGTGGTTCTAGATGGAATCATTTGAAGTTGATGATGCTTTCATGACATGAGTGACTCCACTCTAGTTATCAGCAACTACTTGAGAGAGCATCAATGTCATGTTCAAGATTGTTGACAATATTAGTAGCATTTACTTATCAACTGCTTCCCCAGAAATGCCAATTTATGTCTTATCTAGGGGTTGAGGGAAAACTCGGACAAGATCATGAGTTAGTATTTGGATATTTTAAGAAACTGGTATCCAAAATATACATTTTCTATGGACAATGGTATTTTCATTTATTTTCAGGAGTGTGATTTTGAAATTCAAATACTTTATTTCAAAGTAGACATTTCAAGTGAAGTATTTCTTTGAAATTTATTTTTAAAGCATAAAATTCTATTTTGTTTTAGAGGAATAGTTTCACTTGAAATTTTGTCTATCTGAAAAATATGCAGACTGTATTTACAGGATCTAGACTCAGTTCTGCTACTAGGACTCTATTCACATTGTAATATTTTTTTAAGTTTTGAACAGAAAACAACCTGGGATTTTTCTGTGGGTTCTGCTTTTTCACTTTGTGTAATCTTATTTCACTAAACAAAGATTTGTACAACAATGATCAAATTTTGAAATAACAAATCTTTCAGGTTTTAGTCAGTGGCATCAACTAAGCTGAAAGCATTTAAACTCTTTGCCTTTTTGTTTCAGTGATTTTTACTTCATTGTCTTTTGAACAGTTATTTTGTTGATGATCACCTTTACATCCTTGCATTAAAAAATTTAAATATACATACATATATATTTTGTATGAACACATGTATGTTTTAGAATGGAAATCTGTGAGATTTTATTAAGCAGGAATTTGCAGAATATTTTTTGTGGCCTGGTATCACATCAGCAATGAATTGGATATACAACACAACTTAAAATGAAACCACTTCATATGACAGGGTGATGTTAGGTATTCCTAAATTAAATCTGAATTCTTTTCATAGCCACTTTTATTTCACATCTTATTTCACATTCTAAAACTGCTCTAAAGGGTCATTGATGCAAGACAGAATCAGAACCAGAGTTTCAGGAGAAAAGAGTGAGGGAAGTCTATCAGAGAGTTGCATGTATTTAGTTGTTTAAATCAGAAACATTCATGGGCACTGTATAAGATAACATCTTCTGTGATCCTCTTATTTCAAATAATGAGAGTTTGAACAAATTAATACTCTGAAGAATGATAATGGTAGCAGAAATTTGAGTCAGAATTTGCTGATGTAAGCAAATTTTAACAGAAATAAACACATTTTTGATTGATGCAAAGAGTCATTCTGTTTCTGATTTAAACAACTAAATACATGCAACTCTTTGATAGACCTTATTGCACTGTTACTGTATGATATGAAACAGCCTTCCTATGAACTGAAAATTGATTTCAGTATGTTGGGTACACAACTACTGCAGTAACACTGAACAGAATAGGATCTTGCAGTTGTCAGATCTTCTGAATTACCAAAATCATCACTAGCTCATGTGAGGGTGGTAGTTGAGCCCTAATTAATTAAAGAGGTAATATGCTGAATAACTTTCCATCGGAAGAGGCGTCTTATAAATGCTAATACCTTAGAACCAACCATGATATGGTAAATTATGATTGTTGGACTCCTACCTTTTGTTATAACTAAGGGACAAGAGATTTGATTATCTATAAGACGAATTCTCTTGCAAAAAAAAAAAAAGTAGAGGGATTCAATGGAACTGAGAAGGTGGTAGTCTTATTTTTCAGTTGTATTTCAATGAGTGGTAATTTAATCCATTGTTAAAATGAGATTAATCTTATGTGTCTTTTTGAGATTAATTTAACCCTTCCTAATGGGTTTATTTTATGGCTACTATTAATGTGCTGGCAAAAACTAATCGTATTAAAGCAGGAAATGCAAAATAGTCTTGAAATCTAAGATTCAAGAGGGTCAAGAGAAGCACTTTAAGTTGTTAGGAATTTATTTATTTATTTATTTATTTATTTATACCTAGGAGAAAATAATGTATTTCAAAAAACCATGCTTTTTCTCCTATGGTCGTCTGGAGTTAAGCGTACTTTATTTACTGATAAAGGTTAAAGGGGTCTGCTTGAGTGGAGAGGAAGGTGTGAATGTAGCATTGAAATTCTTCGTGTTTAGGAGCAACAGAGTGGTCCTGTTGAAGTAATTTTCTTCAGTGAGAAGGGCATCAGACACATAAGTCTGCTCCAGAGCAGTAGCACATCTTATTGCTATCACATATAGACACAGAGATGAGATATATGTGTGTATATCACAAAGGATTCTGAGTTTCAGTTTCCAGCTTAATGTGAATAAACATCCTTTATAATAGAGACTGAATCTAATTGGCTCAATAAACTTTTTAGCTTTCTTAGCATACTGACAACAGCTCAACAGGCATTTCACATTTTTAAATGCATTAATCAGGTAGCATGGTTGGCCATATTATGAAACACTGAAAGAAACAATGCATACCACTCGGCCTGTTTCCATAGCTGTCAATCTGGCAACATACTCATTTCACAAAGAAAAGCAGCACCTTTTCATAATATGTATTTCAAATATAAGTGAGTACTGTTTCTTAGCAACTGGAGCTCAGTAGCTGGTGATCCTGAGATGAGCCATTGAATAGGGGTGAAACATGCTCCTGTGCTTGTGAACCATAGTGCTTCAATTAGCAGGTAGCTCACAGAGGAAACAAAGGTATTCTGATCTCGGATTTCTCTCAATAATTGTTGTTACTTTTACTAGGAGAGTAAAGGAGCACTCATCTGACCCCAGCAAAATACTGGTCTTCACTAGGAAAAACATACTCTTTTCCCTCTTAGTGAATAGAATAAATCAACTTGAATTGCACACAAAACCGTATGTGGAATAAGTGTGACCTGACTATAAAACAGATGTTTTTTTGAATAGAACCTCAAGAAGTAATTACTACAGCTTGTTTTAGAGAGACCTACTTCTTTCAATCTGAAGAGAAAATGCGTGCATGTGTCAGATTGTAACAATAGCTGTGAGTGCTACTGATACTGAAGAACTGTAAAGTTAGTCAAACACTTTCTGACAAGTGGCATTTTCATGGACTCCTGATTTTACTCTGCGACTAGTAAAGCAAAGGCAGTGTGGAGAAAAAGACACTGGAAGAGATAAATTAGCCCAGTCTTACAGCTCTCCCCGTGTAAAAATTTCCATCCTGGCTCCAGCTTTTATGACCTTTGTGCATTCTGAAGTGTTCCTTACTGCTTGAATATACGCTTTTGAAATCAGTGGCATTCATCGAAGATCAGACTATACCAAGACTATGTAAAGAACTTTAGGAAACGAAGTCGTATAAAGTGTACTTCCAAATGAATTTTCTATAGAACAGAAGGATATATGAATTGATGTGAAATGGCTGTTTAGGTTAATTGACTTTTGCAGGTCCAAATGGCAATGGCAGGGTTGGTAAAAATCTACAGTTCTTACCTTGAGAACCCCGTCTGGTTCCATTGGCTACTTGTTCCTGTGGCAAGACTATAAAACAAATTCAGCATATTATAGACGTATTTCCTGTGTTTTCAGTGGAATTTAGATTAGCAAATAGCACAGCAAAATAATACAAAATGAACAAAGGAGACTTTCCTTGGCTTCTGTTGTCTTTGAATTATATTCTGAATGTGTCATTCATAGCTGAGCGACAAGAACCCATAGATAATCTGTGTTAAGAGATATGAATGTGGTCCTTCATCTTGAGTTTCAGTTCCTCAATTCATGTCAAAATCTTAAAAATACAGAAAAATAGCTTTTGACTGGAAAATTGCTTCACTTCTTTCAAGTCAGCTGAAAGGGAGAAGTTATCAGAAGCAGTGAGTTACTATTTTACTGTCCAATTACTTGTAACTATTTGGAGAGACCTTTAGCTTTGCTTAAGCTTAGTTTGCAGAACACACATATATGCCTTAAATATTTCTCTTGTTCGTTGTAAATACTATCTAATGATTTTTGTAAATAATCACTCTTCACTAATCAGATAATAATACTTGATGTGGTGGTTAATACTAGATAACAGAATCCATTTGTAATTAAATAACCTTAGTGAAGTGAGAGCACTAGACAATCAAAGGAGTCAACTATCAAGTGTTAACAAGTAGTGCGTTAGACATTATAGTTATTACAGTAGTAATTATCATTCGGTGATACATTTATGGTGTTAAAAGTATATTCACCAAAGGCATTCTGTATTGAAAAGTCACAGAATTTATGCAGGCAGTAAATATCTGTTTCGTAGAAGTCCTTATTTTCTGCTCTTCTGCTCTATCTATGAAAGTTGAATTGAATGTTACCTCTGATATATTTTATTGCAAGATGCAAAGTGCTGCGTAATCTGTGTTTTGTTTATTAGTGCAAAACCTGTAATTATGAGGGGCAGTGCCATGAAATATTAAGAGACTTTCCATCTGTTTGTGCAAAGATGCTAGGTGTGGCTGTAGTCAAGGCTGATTGCTCTAGAGTGGGACTGAAGTTTTTATATTTACATTCCATATGTTACAAGCAAAATGTGGCAAACTGAGTGTTTTCAGATTACGTACACAAGGTGAAATCCTGGCTTTAATGCAGCCCAAGCCAGATTTGTTACTGCTATTGGTGAGTACAATTGTCAGTTTGATGTCTTAGCTATTCTTTTTGCTTAATTTTGAAAAGACTTCTGATATTGGCATTTTAGCTACCATTATCACTTTTAACAAGTTCTCTGCTTTTGCAAAAATCCAGCAGTTCACAGCAATAGAGCAGAAATCCACAAAGACAGACAGCGGGGAAAATAGCAGAGGTGTCTAGCACAAAGACTGCAGGAAGGGTCATAGTCCTTGGCCACAGCAGTCAGAAAGCGTTGAACAATAGTGTGGGGGTTTTTTCTTCAAATGTAACATGAATAAAAACAACACATTTTTATTAATGAAAAAGAAGATGATCTGACTTTGCGTTTACCTGTGTTTTAACACCTCTCTGCCAAAGGGAAAGGAAAGTACAGAAGGAGTGAGAACACCATCAGAATGATCAAAAGTCTTAGAAAAGGAATTGAAAGGGGTCTCGTACGTGACGATCTATGCTATTACAGTTCATTGCATAAACTGATCCAGCTTCATCTTTAATCTGATTTTTGTACACTCCAAATCCTATTGAAAAACTCATCCAGACTCTCATTGCTCTGATTGGAAATTTCCCTCTATATCTGTCCTAAATGTACTTGTGTTTAATTATTTATTCTTGTGCTGCTATCATCCTACGCCTTTAATTTTTTTTTTCCCTTCTTTCCTGATGTCTGGCCGCTGGTGGATTTGCAGCTACACTTACAGTAATTTTTCTAGGTGAAGTAATCCTTAGATTTTGAGCATTGTGCTAGCTTTGACTTTCTGAGGCCGTGGTAGAGTGATGCTACTTGCAAGTTCTCTTCAGCTCTTTCAATATCAGATTACCTAGAAGACTGTCTCTCATATGTGGATAGTTCACTTTTGGCTAACTTGCCTTTAGTACTTCCTTTGTGGATGATGAAATACCTGAGTAAGTATCTGTCAAGATCTGGGAAAACCCATCCATAAGATTTACAAAGAATTTGCTTGATAGTGTTAAGACTTTAGTATTCATTCTTCCCAGTTTAGGTCAAGGCACAATGTCCAGGCAGGACAGCATAAATTGTTTCTGAGAGATTACTGCAAAATTAGGAACAGAGATTGTATTTTAATTTGAAATAGTAACATTGTGATGTCTTCCTTGCAGTCACAATCTTTAAATCTAGATTTCGAGCTTGTTGGAGCAGGGCCTGTCTCTAACCATGTAGTTTAGTTTGTATGCTGCTCAGCCCAGTAAGTGTCCCGATTTACTCCCACTATTAGCATTGTAGAAATAATAAGCAGCAATAAGGTGAAATAATGTGAAAATAGAGAGCATAGATTTTAGTCAGCAGTCTTTAGAAATGTTGTCTTTCACATTTTTAAATTCTGTGCTGACAGTTTACTGAAGGAATGAGGGCAATTTACATTTTAAAGCTTAGTTTACAAAATTGACTTGGCTCATTAGAAAGTCATGATTGGGTTTTTACAAATCTGTGCCTTCTCCCTGTTTATTCTATCCTTTGACCTATTCATGTTTAATCTCTGCATATATGCATAGCATTCCCATCTTCCAATAAAAGCAAAATCTGCTCTTAAACTCTTCATTACACAGCTATCTCAAAACAGCCTTATTTTGGAACCTGTGGAAGAGATATCACTGATTTTTAGACTTCTTTGTCAATGTCCATTACCAAGCAACCTACAGGATTGCAACAGACACATCAAATTTATACCCACTGCATTTTCGAAAAACATAATTGAGAATTCCATTTAATTTAGGTATATTCCATGCTGACCTTTACATTTTCCTGAACTTCCATTCTCATCAAAGATTTACACGGTGGTATTACCTGCTTTTCCTCTTTTTTTTTTTTTTTTTTTTTTTTTTTTTTTTT
>Ga0065711_1046575_pt1 | contig 12815 bp, 10 predicted proteins | sample Hoacrofraction12_FD_59098 | JGI IMG/M metagenome (GOLD analysis project Ga0065711, IMG submission 59098) | Hoatzin crop microbial communities from Cojedes, Venezuela - Epithelial fraction 12 v2 (version 2) | ecosystem: Host-associated > Birds > Digestive system > Esophagus > Crop | place...
TCTCTGGAGATATTCAAGACCCGCCTGGACAAGATCCTGTGCAGCCTGCTGTAGGTGACCCTGCTTCGGCAGGAGGGTTGGACTAGATGACCCACAGAGGTCCCTTCCAACACCTACTATTCTGTGATTCTGTGATTCTGTGATTATGAGATGATCAGACAATTTATAATTGTCCAATCTGATGTCAGAATCACATTTATCAGTTTCATAGTAAACGTCCTCAAAGTTGAGGGAGAAAGAAGGGAAGTATAATAAAAGGAATTTATGCTAGCATCTTAGTGTTCCTCTCTGCTTCCTCCTGCAACTTGACCCCATGCAGTGCAAATCTCAGTTGTGTGTTAAATGCTAATTTTTCAGATGCAGCGGTAACAGGAAAACTCTTCATCTGGTGCATATGAGCAGAGTCAGAAATGGAGGTTTGCCATGCAGCCAGAGAGGCAAATTTTGCCGATCAGTTTGTGCATAAGTTTCATAAACAAAAAGGAAGTCTATGTTAGGGTGCCGGGGGAGATGCTATAAAGTTTTTATTGCAACTTGTTTTTGTAAGTCTTGTCTAGCAAATCCATGTGGTTTCCCTCAAATTTTCCAGTAATAAACATTTAACAGCATGTTCCACCATCCCACTTATATAGGAGATCTTGTTGGGTGAGTGAAAGAAATTGCTCAGAAGGAACAAGGTTTGCTGTGTTGCAGTGTGACAACTACGTACTGCAGAGAGCCTGAGAGTCTCAGGCTTGTTCACTCTGTGAGATGACCTGTAGATGTGGCTTCTTTGTCCTAAGACTGGGAGAGATCCTGTTTTTTATATAAAGCAATACGTAATTCTGATCAAAAAACATCAGATGATTCCAACTTCTGCCAAATCGAGGGCAGAACTGATTTGCTATGAGTATAAATCCATGGATCTGAGATTTAGTGGTTAAAAAGAAAATCCAGAAAAATAGTGTGTTTTGGCCTCCTGGGGTCAAGTAAAATCTTGAAAAAAACAGGAAGACCTTTCAGAGGTCATATGGCTGTCTCCTGCAAGACCTGCATAATAAAATTTCACCTTACTTTTCAAACCTAAGCACCAGTCCATGGAATACTCTTTCCTCTGTTGCATACGCACCCTTGCTCCAAGAGGTAAAAAAGACATCACAGATTAATCAGACGCCATGGAAACCATCTTAAGTCAACATCGCAAAACATTTCCTTTCCACTATGATGGGAGTTGTTGAAAAATGGTGAACTGAAACAGTAGACCGGACAGTTCAAAAAAAAAAAGGAACCTTTCTGTATACCCCTGGTGGATAGATTCAAAGAGCATCACATGGGACTGCTGTGCTGCATGTGAGGACCAAATTGCAGGTCAACAGCAGATCATGTCTAGTTTAGAAAAAGCAATCAGTTCTTTCCATGAGAAAAAGAAGCAAGAAATAGGCTAGTTATGTCTGGAACAAAGACATGAAAGGTGAGATAACACAGCAATTATCTTCAGCTACCTAAACATATGGTGTAGGAATTCATCTCATCTACTGTTGGTTGTGTACCCCACAACTTTATGTTCACAATACACCTGGTCTACCGAAGAGACAGAAGTTAGGGTGAAACGCGTTTTTCTCTGAAAAATATGCAGGAGAGAAAAAGCAGCTTTGTGGGTACAGTGTTTCTGGTCTATAGATGAGAGAGATTTCAACATGAGTTGGATTGCTCTCTAAAAATGCCCATTTCTCTACAATGGCTGGAGGGGGCTCTGAGTGACTAACTCAAGTGTAGAGCTCTACAATGTAGTTGTTTAACACAAGGTAAGAACCCCATGCTTCATGTCCAGTAATAACTGATCTAGACTCTCTCTGGCCATGAAAACAGATAGGTACCTCCAGAGAGTGATTCACCCCGCTTGCAGAAAATAAGAATGGAAGAGGAGCTGCAGGGGGCCAGACCTCTGGTCCATCTAGGACAGTCTTTCTTGGAAAATGTCCAAGAGCAAATCCCTAGGAAGAATATAAGATCAAAAGAAATATACATCCTTAAAACACATTTGAGAAATTTCTGCCTCAGGGACTTCTTGAATTCAAGTGGTCATCTTCATACAGTAAACTTCAGGTTTTTTATCTGCCGTTTACTTGCTCATATTTTGAATCCATGTAAACATTTAGCATCACTAAACATGTGTTGACTGAAGTGTCTAATCTGGGTGATTTGCTCCCTGAGAGTGCTCTGCCTCTCTAAGCAGCCTAGACAACTTGCATAAACAAAGTGTTTAATTTTTAAGTAAGATGAATCCTACCCCCAACAATCAGGAAAATGTCAGGTATGACTATATTTGCAGCTGGCTGCATTCATTTACCAATCTCGTAGTAGCTTCCAGAGACTCTCATACGAGACACGCTGTGACAGAGTCCCTCAGCTTAGTACCTCCAAAATATCACATACCCAGAAAATAAATCCCAGGTCCTTGGTGCTGCTAACCTGGCACCAAGGTCTACAAAGAAAAGTAATAATATTAGGAGGCAGCATAGTCCATAGGCATACAGAGTCAGTAGAGAGCTAGAGAGAGGTAGCTTCCTCTAAGAAGTAAGACAGAAATACACGCAGAAAATTTCATTGTGAAAGTCAGTCTGTTGATCTGGATAAACAGGTCTCTCAGAGCAGTAAATGATCAATACCCCAAATCAGCTGGATGGCTTAGTGTCCTGTGACTGTCCTTACATTTAGGATTTAAGATGGGGTGAATCACCTTTTAGAGGTACTTATTTTTCTTCAGGAATGAAGAAGGGAGCTTAGCAACTACAAATACTTTATACATGCTCCAACGCACAGGGAATGCTTTTGCAGACCAGAAAATCTGGGGCGTATTGAAAGCCTGATCCCTCCCCTCTGCAACTACTTAGTGTTTGGGGGTATTGCATTCATTTGTTCTGCTTTCTGCTGTTAACAGCTGCATGTGAAATGTCCCTGGGCTATTATTACATAGTATGTTTTACTCAAATGAAAACATCCTTGCAGCTTGTGCTTGTCATCTCAAATAGTCCAAAGCATTGAGAAACACACGTGTTTGCACGCAGAAGAATTTCAGATGGGCTAGGCGTATTGCACACCCAACAGAAAATTATCAAGCTTGACGCTCGCCGCAACTTTGTTCTGATAGCGAAGGCTGGTTTACAAAACATGCCTTAACCAAGATTCCTCTTTTCCATACCAAGTAAGCACTTAGCATAGTATAAATTCCTCAGAATCCAGTGGAAGGAAATCCTAGAAGATGAAAAATGGTGAGGTAAGATGCAAACCCAGTTAGCTAATGCAATATCATCTATGTAATATCCCAAACTATTACCTCATTAAAACAGAGGAGAAAAATAAACTTTAACAGTATTTATCTCAAGGTAATTTTTCCAGCATGTTTCCTTCTCTCTTGTTCTTCGATGTTTTCGTTAGCAGTTTTTGGAAATGAGCCTCTGATGGGAACTACTGTAATCTAGTGAGTGTTTATTTAAATGGCAGTTAGCTTTTATAAGGCACATTATTTCCACTGCAGGCAGCATCGGTTGTGCTCAGAGAAGATCATAAGCCCCTTTCAACAGAGTAGGGATGTTCTGCATCATAAAAGGTAACACTGGAAAACCCCAGGCAACTCTAGCAGGACTGGCGTCGCCATGAGGCAGAAAGCTCTCAGCCCTGATGTAAAACCAGACAGATTCAGCAGTGACCGAAAACTGTTACCTGCTGGATTATCCATCTCCCAGAGGAGAATAGTGACAGAAGTTAGTCCATACACACACACACACAAAGTTGTCAGTGGCATCAATGGTTCTGCTTATGGATACCATCTTTTATCTTGCAAGAGTATTTGGACACTATTGACTTTTATCCTGATTAAGATTTCCAAATTTTGAGGCATTCTCAGAAGTTCTTTAGTTCAGGCAAATTGCAAAGCAGGAATCAATAAACATATAGTATTAACACTAATACAGAAAGATTTCTGTAAAGGTTGATGAAGGATTCCTGGATTTTGGGACTTTGATGTGTCATTAATTTACCATCCTACTCAGAAGTTGTGGTGTGTCACACAGCAGCATAAAGAGTTTAGGAGACAACTGATCCGTGGTTAAGATGTACAGATGTGCCTACGTTAATAACTTTGCTGGAATGAAAGTTTGAGGGAAATTAATATTCATTCTGGAAAAACTCAGACAGATACCCTGGAGGGAGAGATGGAGGGATGAGCAGTATAGCAGTGTTTCTGGATGAAGGGCTTGAATGCTTGTCTTGCAAAGTGTCCTTTGCAGGAGTGTTTTAGAGTACATAAAAGAGGAAGGTGAATTCATAAACATTCTGGTGGGCAACAGGAAGAAAGTGAAATTGTAAGAGGGTGTATCAGGTTGCTATTCAAAAATCAAAATAGAGTTTTTGTCTGGAGATAAGGCAGTCCTGCTGTCCTGTCATAACAGGAGGCTGAGCCAGACTACTAACAGAGTTAGGAGAATATGCGAGAGAAAGAGAAGGCCAGAAATGTGGTTTCTTTCTTACATAGAAATTAATTTTGCTCTTCAGGCTGACCCAGATCCTTCTCTTGATTTTCATCACACAGCTGTCAGGTCCTATTCATAGAATCATAGAAGTTTGGTTTGGGCTGGACGGTATCTTTAAAGGTCATCTAGCCCAACCCCCTGCTGTGAGCAGGGACATCTTCAACTGGACCAGGCTGCTCAGAGCCCCATCCAACCTGACCTTGAATGTTTCCAGGGATGGGGCATCTACCACTTCTCTGGGCAACCTGTTCTAGTGTTTCACCACCCTCATCACAAAAAATCTTTTTCTTCTATCTAGTCTGAATCTACCCTTTTTTAGTTTAAAACCATTACCTCCTGTTCTTTCCCTTCTTTTTCTCACTGATCATCCCAGGCTGAACTCACACCCTGCAGCTCCAGCATGAAGTTTTCATGACCTTCCTCTCCTTGACTACTTGACCTATTCCACATCTCCCATTGTTCTGGACTCATCTTCACTGGGCCACTTTATCCCTTCTCCTGCTTCTTCTTGCCTCCCAAACACAGATTATGCAAAGTTATGAAGGCCAAGCCAGGCTGAATCTTAAAATGGCATGTCAGCTGTGGAGGCTTTAAAATAGATTATTGATGGCAACTGGAACCTCTTAACTGCATGCCCAGCCTGCGATAAAAGTGATTAGCTAGTCTAGGAGTGTAGGAGGGAAAAGCCAGCACAAAAAAGAAACACAGAGATGTAAAGAACATAATGAACTGTTTACAAGGGGATGCTGGCTTCAAGTCCTTTATCTTAGGCTGCTGAATAGCTGACACCACCACGTGGATCATGTGGTGGGGCTCTGCTCCTGTTGCTATTCACAAAGCTGCTTGACCCTCAGGGATCAGTCACTCCTTAATCCAGTCTGAGGTTTCAAGAAACAAGGCTTAGTGGAGTCTCAGGTCAAGGAAAGAAGCAAATGGCTGCTCAGTAAAATTGGCTTCTGATAAACAACGCACATTGGGTAAAGCTCCTGCTGTGGGAAACAAACCTGCACAGAAGAGGGATCCATCCCTTGATTTCACCTTGACCCAACCTTGTCTTCTCTTCCTCTGGGTCCCTCAGTCACCCACCTACTCAGATGCCTACACTTTGGGTTAGTAGGGTCAGATGGCATCCCCAAAGGTAGGGGTGCCACCTTGTTCAGGATGCTACTTAGACATTTAGAGCAAACCCTGAAAAGAATCAGTGGGATGGAAGAGAAGGATGAGAATAGAAACACAGCTTAAAATGTATGGAAATTAGATCATTAAAAAAGTGTTTCTCAAACTCTGAGACCTCAAGCTGATTTGCAAGTTTATTTCACTGTTCACGAGGGAATGGGGAGAGCAGGGAGACTTCTACATTTCATTAAGTCTACCCAAAATTCATTACAGGTGGGTGAAGAACTGCTCTATCTGCTTTTCCTGTAAACAGAAAAAACTAAGGGGCAGGGGACCACATTTCTTATCTGTGAAGAGACAGCAGCTGTTTTAATTAACAGCTGGGGGTTCTTTACATTATCATGATGAAAGAGCATAGATAATATTGGAATAATAATTCATGATCTCCTAAGAGCAGGGAGAAAGTGAGAAAGCTGTGTTTATTGATCACTCTTCCACAAGATAATACAAAGTTCTCAGAACTGGGGCTGTCCTAGAAGTAAGACTATATAAGACCTTTGTGATCCTCACCCTTAAACATAATGGAGTATCTAATATGTATCGATGTAAGTGGGAGCCAAAGGGTAAAACACCTTAAAATGTCAGGTGCTATCTGGTGAGGCAGCATTTACGATGAGATCAATGTGCCTGTCCTACTGCCACTTTAGGGATCCTTCTCACTCCATGAGGCACCATATACTTCCATGTGCTGAGACAGATGTTACACCTGAATCCCAAATACTGATGCCTGAGCACTTTCTTGATCGGCTAGGAAGTCTTGATCTGAAAAGTTCAGAGAATCTTCACAGCAAAGCACTAGCAGCTACCCAGTTCTTGGTTCACCCTTGCCTGAGAGACATTTACATGGGATAATGAAAGTTCAGAGCTTCTCTTTTCCACTTACACTGTTGGCCCAGCGATACACTTTAAAGCACAGAATTACAAAACAATCATAGAATCATAGAATAATTTGGTTTGGGAGGGACCTTTACAAGCCACCCAGTCCAACCCTCCTGCAATGAGCGGGGACATCTTCCACTGGATCAAGTTGCTCAGAGCCCCATCCAACCTGGCCTTGAATATTTCCAGGGAGGGGGCATCTCCCATCTCTCTGGGCATCCTAGGCCAGTGTTTCACCACTGTCAGTGTAAAAAATTTCTTTCTCATAGCCAGTTGTAATCTACTCTCTTTTAGTTTAAAACCATTACCCTGCATCCTTTCGCAAAGGGTAAAAAGTTTGTCCCTACCTTTATTTTAAGCCCTCATACAGTACTGGAAGCCTGCAATAAGGTCTCCTTGGAGCCTTATCTTCTCCAGGCTGAACAACCCCAACTCTCTGAGACTTTCCTCACAGCAGAGGGGTTCAGCCCTCGGATCATTGCTGGGGCCTCCTCTGGATGCGCTCAAACAACTCCAGGTCTGTCCTGTGCTGTGGGCTCCAGAGCGGGATGCAGGACTCGCGGGGGGGTCTCACAAGAGCAGAGCAGAGAGGCAGAATCCCCTCCGTTGCCCTGCTGGCCACAGTTCTGGGGATGCAGCCCAGGATATGGTTGCTTTTTTGTGCTGCGAGTGCACATTGGCAGATAGTGTCTGATTTTTCATCCCCCAGAACCCCAAGTCCTTCTCCGCAGGGCTGCTCTCAATCCCTTCATCCCCCAGCCTGTATTGATAGTGGGGCTTGCCCCAGCCCTGGTGCAGGACCTTAGAAAACAAAATAGCTCCTTGCTAATCACTGTTCTTAACAATGTACACATTGCAGTTTAATTAGATACCAGTGAAATTCCCAGTTGAAGCTGTTACTTTCAGACCCACTCCAACAGATGTCAACCAAGTGTTTTTGCATAACTTCAATTCCTCAGCATCTTTGGATTTAGATCAGTGCATTTCTTTTCATTTCTGTTGAAATGTGGAAAGAGGAGCGAGTTTTGTCTGCTCTCTTCTTCCTTTGGAAGATTTGGTGTGAAAAGAGTTGGACATTTTTTGGCGGCCTGGCTGTGAGTGAGGGTGGGAAAAGAGACCAGTGCTTTCACCTTTGATGTAATGAAACAAAGTGCTTTTCTAGATCATTAGATTATTTGAATCCAGTGCTAAGAAACTTTCTGCTGTACAGAGTCAGTTCCTTCCTTTGCCTATTCTGAATAGAAGTCTGAACCTTTAAATCCTACATTAGGATTAGGAATCATCTGAGGAAATTTTGTTCATCTAAAGCATCTGTCACACAAAATTTGTCTAAGCTAATCCCTCAAATAGCTGAGATTCCAGCTGTCTAACATTTTGGTGGCTAAATTTAGAGAAGATAAATATTATGCTATGTGTCTCAACAGCTGTAAAGCAATAAATATAGCAAGGGACATACTTTATCGTGACAGATAGAAAATCTTTTATATTAAACAAGCTTCCCCTGCCACTTCACTGACTTTTTTTAGAAGATTGGTCTGAATGCATGAATCTACACAATATTTTTTTTTTCAGTGTCGACGTACTATGAGGGTGGTGAGGTCCTGGCATAGACTGCCCAGAGAAGTTGTGGCTGCCCCCTCCCTGGATGTGTTCAAGGCCAGGATGGATGGAGTTTGGAGCACCCTTGTCTGGTGGAAGGTGTCCCCACTCATGGCAGGGGGGTTGGAACGCGATGAGCTTTAATGTCCCTTCTAACCCAAGCCTCTCTATGATTCTGTGATGATTACATTGTATTTGGTCAAATGCTTCACTGATATCTCCTTAATGGAAGTGAAATATATTTACCTGTTAAAATGTTAGGATCTACAAAACTACCGAACCTGCTCTCCATAGCATTGTCAGACCACACAAACCCACAAAGACATTCTGATAGAACAAATTTTGGATTTTTGATTCATTTAATATTCACTGATTTTGATCCTCTCTGTAATATAAAGTTTGTAGGATTATGGTTAATTATGGGAGGGAAAGTGTTTGTTTCTTTATACAGAAAAATCAGTGTATAATAGATCCAGAAGAGATGCAAATTAAAGTACTGGCAAAGTATGGTACTAAAGTTGTGTTGCTGCAAAAGTCAGTGGATCCCTTGATGTGTGTAGCTGGATGAATAGAGATAAGAATTCATGATTTAAAATGCTTCCAGTCAAAACTCAGCATTTCTATTTTATGGGATATTAACATTAATAAATATGTTCTTTGTTCCAAATGAAAACAAGCTTTTGAAGTTTCCCACGAAAAGGAGAAAGTGTCGTGCTGCCCCGTTTTAACACAGACAGAAGACACTTTGATCCAGAAAAGATAAGCATTTTTAGTGAGTACTGAGAAGCAGCTGTCCTTGATTTTTTTAAACAACAAATACTGCATTTCAACCAGCTATAGCGAAGTAGTGTTAGTGACATTTCGTGAAATATTTCAAAACTGAAGGAAAAATTAAGGAGCTCTACACAAAGTTTGCAAATTTTTTTTTCCCTGTAATAGATTAACAAAATTGAAGTTTCTGAAAAATACTTTGTCTTAATCAAAACTGGGGTTCCTCTGCAGAAAGATTTGCTCCCAGGGCCACCTTCAAGATGAGGAGTTAGTCATGAGAGCTAGTAAAGCATCTCATGAAAGTGCTCCCAGCTTCTGGAATAATGAGGCATTTTTCAAAGATGGTTCGAGACTATAAATATCTATATTTTCTGTATCCTGGTTAGGCCTAGAAACAGATTTCTTCATGTAGTCACTTGATCAGAAGAAAACAAAACAAACAAACCCGTCATCTTTCTGGTGAACATAAACACTTCACCACCACAAGTGCACTCCAATGTCGTGTCACTCTCCTGCACAAGAATCCCTTATTCCTTGGGCAACTGACACTCAGATATCACAGAATTGCAGAATCACAGAATCACAGAATGTTAGGGGCTGGAAGGGACCTCTGTGGGTCATCTCGTCCAACCCCCTGCCGAAGCAGGGTCACCCAGAGCAGGCTGCACAGGACTGCGTCCAGGCGGGTCTTGAATATCTCCAGAGAAGGAGACTCCACAACCTCCCTGGGCAGTCTGTTCCAGAGTTCCGTGACCCTCAGAGGAAAGAAGTTCTTCCTCGGGTTCAGCTGGAGCTTCCTCTGCTTCAGTTTGTGCCCATTGCCCCTTGTCCTGTCGCTGGGCACCACTGGAAAGAATCTGGCCCCATCCTCCTGACACCCACCCTGCAGATATTTATAAGCATTTCCAAGGTCCCCTCTCAGCCTTCTTCAGGCTGAACAAGCCCAGCTCCCTCAGCCTTTCCTCATAGAATAGATGCTCCAGTCCCCTCATCAACCTTGTAGCCCATCATGCATCAATGCATTTCCATCTTCTTTTTCTTTTTTTTCTCCTCTATCATCTCCTATCGCCTGATCATCTTCCCACCCGTGGAAAGACACTAAAAACCTGACTTCTGAGGGCTCAAATAAACATCATATTTTAAAGAAATAATGGTGGCAGGAGGGTAAAGGACAGGAGGATAACTCAGTAGGGATCTTCTGTTCCTTGCTCTACATTGCTTTGTGTCATTGAAAGGAGTGCAAGTCCTCTGCTGAGTCTGGGCTTGACTAACGCAAATACACAACTGGAAGATTAACTGACCACCTCAAAACAAATCCATCAGCCTTGGTTGAATGTAAGTTGGCAGCAGCTCTGGCAATATTTCATCTGCATTAGCTGCTAACATCAACATTAGTTCAGTATTCAATCACAGGAAGTCAAACAAATCCCAGAGCCCGATAGAAATACATACAGTGGGCATGAAGATAGACTCCAGTTTTACTTCCATGTAAATCTGCTTCCTTTCTTGAAGCTGTTTCTGATTTACTATGAGGTATGTGTGTGCAGGATGCAACCCAAGGAACACATCTGTACAATGACAATTTTCATACCAAAGATATGTTTGGTGCATTACAAATAAAGCAGTAATCCCCTCAATGATCTAGTTCAGACAAGAGCCAAACAGATCAGGCGCAAGTATAAATAGCAAACCACAGGCCTGCTTTTCCATAACTGCCAATTTATTATTGCAAGTCTGTCTTTTTATTTCCCCAGTAGTTCCAGCTTCTGGATTCCTGTGACTACTTAAAAATATCGTGCTTCACTAAAAACACAGAGGGAAAAAAATGTTAGCTACTTCTTATTCCACGGTTGTGGGAAAACCCTGAAAATGTCGTGTTTTAGCTGAAGACTCCATCAGCAGAAGGCAAACATAGGTAAACCTAGCCAGGGGTGTGAACCTTCAAATCACCCTTATTTGAAGACTAGCAACATCAGTGGTTGGTAGAACATTTGGAAGTGGAACATTTGTGGTTTTAATGTAAAAATATCTGAGTCAGAAAACATAAATAATGTATATATGTACAAAAATTCAGAAAAAGATTTTGAAAGATTCACCAAATCATTAAATGTAAAATGGTGTTTAATAAGCCAGAGATGTGAGCTGGTAAAGATCTCAGGATAAAATCCAGAATGTTTCCCACGGCTGAACCTATATGCACATTATAACCTCCATATTTCATGCCTGTCTGGACTGAGGTTTGACTTTGCTCCCATCTCTAAATGCACTGGATCTGGATATTCTCCTGTCTAACCTCTTATTTATTTATTTATTCATATATTTATATATATATATGTGTGTGTGTGTGTGTTTCAGGCCACTCTCAGTGAATTTGCTCTGATCTGCCTTTGGGTTGTAACGAAAGAGCTTCCAATGCATGGACAAGCTTCCTAGCAACAATCTGGTTTAAAGCAACATCTCATAGCATCATCATTTTGGAAGATGACTTTGCCGGCTTCTCTGCCTCCTGCAGGCATGCCCGTGCTCGGGGATGTGGCGGGGGCTGCAGAGGATAATGCCTGGCTCCCTGAGCTGTTGAGCAGAGCCAGCCAGGGCAGAACTGACAGCAGACACACAATTCTTTCTTGACTTCAAATTTGCCTGCATACTCGCCAACTTTGCCAGTTTAATACAGCTTTTACCGGCATTGGGGAGGACAGTCTAAGTTCTGCCAAATAACAGCAGATCACACAGCACTGGTCTGTTCAACAGCTGTCCTGTTTCCTTAGCCACTATCCAGCTGCTAGCCAAAACGTAGGTGTAGGGATTGCAAAAGGGAGGGATGGACGTGAAGACGTGGGTAACAGTTATCAGCATACCACAGATTTGAGGGAGTGTGTAGGGAGATGCGCAGGAAGATGAGCCTGGGTGAAATATAAGAAAGAGGAGGTATTTTGAGAAGTGGAGGGCATGGAGAGGGCAAGGCGATGATGCAGTAAGAGGGACAGTGGGGAGCTGGGGATATTCTTTCAACACTTAAAGGGGGCTTACAAGAGAGGTGGGGACAGACTTTTTAGCAGGACTTGCTGCAATAGGAGAAGTGGTAATGGTTTTAAACTAAAAGACGGGAAAGATTCAGACTGGTTATAAGGAATAAATTTTTTGCTCTGAGGGTGTGAAACCCTGGCCCTGGTTGCCCAGAGAGGTGATAGATGCCCCATCCCTGGAAACATTCAAGTACAGGTTGATGGGGCTCTGAGCAAACTGGTCTAGTTGAAGATGTCCCTGCTCTTTGCAGGAGGGGTTGGACTAGATGACCTTTATAGGTGCCTTCCAACCCAAACTATTCTATGATTCTATGATTCTATATTATTAGGACTTGGTTCGGAGGTGATGTCCATAAGTTCCTCTTCTTTAGCTCACTGCTCCCAGGGTGATTCATTGAAGCTTCACAAACTGTGCCGTCCTTTTAGGGTTTCTGCACTTTGCTCACCGCTTGCACCCAGGCAGCGATGTGGTTTGGGAGCAGGTCCTGCTCCTGGGAGCCTGCTGTAGGTGGAGAGACCAACACCAGATGGAGACAGGCTAAAAATAAAGCCAAAGGCCAGGAGACCGCAGAGTCGAGGGGAAAAACCCAAGTGCTTCTGAAAAGAATCAGGCTCCTGCATAGCACACCCCAGGAGCCAGCCAGCTCTGCTTGGCTGAGATCTCTCCACCCACCCGCTCTGGGCTCCTTTCCCAACCTGTCATGGCAACTCTAACAAGAACCAGTTATGAAAGCACAGATCTGGAACCAGTTCTCTCATGTTCATTAAATGTTACAAAGAATGATATCAGGATTTTCTTGATGAACAATAGCATGAGGTGGTGAGAGCTGTAGACATTTGGGGGGGGGGGGAA
>Ga0065711_1046576_pt1 | contig 12815 bp, 7 predicted proteins | sample Hoacrofraction12_FD_59098 | JGI IMG/M metagenome (GOLD analysis project Ga0065711, IMG submission 59098) | Hoatzin crop microbial communities from Cojedes, Venezuela - Epithelial fraction 12 v2 (version 2) | ecosystem: Host-associated > Birds > Digestive system > Esophagus > Crop | place...
TTAGTAGAGACAGCAGTGATAGGACGAGGGGTAATGGTTTTAAACTAAAACAGGGTAGGTTTAGGCTGGACATAAGGAAGAAATTCTTTACAATGAGGGTTGTGAAACACTGGAACGGGTTGCCCAGAGAGGCAGTGGAGGCCCCATCCCTGGAAACATTCAAGACCAAGTTGGGCAGGGCTCTGAGCCACCTGATCTAGTTAGCGGTGTCCCTGCTCGCTGCGGGGGGGTTGGACTAGATGACCTCTAGGGGTCCCTTCCGACCCAAAACTTTCTATGATTCTATGAAAAGGTAGACCTGGCACCACACTCCAGCATACTAAACCCTGGCTTTAAAAAATCTGAGCAAAAGTGAACTCCCAACTCAGGAACCTCCCACAGAAGACAGAATCCCCCTGTTCTTCATGATTTAGACACTAGCTGAAAAAGTGCCTCAGCTCCATAGTCAGCCCTGAATACACACACCCCTGAGCTTAAAGGGAAATATGTTGCAAAAGCAGGAAAGTAAAGTTCAAGAGGGCTGCAGGAATCAGCAAAGTGCCAAGGTTTATGGAGGCATTCTGTTTCACTGCAGTTCTACATCCACTTGGATGTCGAAGGCACTACAAGATTTTAATAAAGAAAGATGTTCATATTTAAATTATTTTTGAGGTAATTATCATTTATTCTGCATATTTAGAAGTTGATCTGTTCATTTACCTTGCTTTTAAAATAAGTTTTGTTTGTTACAGAGGCACGGTGAAAAAAAGACAAGCAAAAGGAAGAAAGTATTTGATTTTTTTCTTAAAGATTTTTTCAGAACTGTTCTGAACACAGCAGTATTAGGTTCAGAAATTGTGTCATCAGCCACATGTGCTACAATAGATGAAAGTCTTGTCTCAAATAAGTATGGATATCTTGGGGGAATCATTATAGGAAATCTGCACAGAAGTCGTTTCTTAAGGAGGGATTTGAATTGAGACAGGGAGATCGTTTGACATACAAAGCATCAGGGGAACATGGGAGACTGTGAGAATGAGAGCAAGGGAAGGATAAACAGTAGGTAGGCTTCTTTCACATAATAAAACCATCACACGTAGGAAAGAGACTATCTGTGGCTAGATACTGTCACAAAAATGCACTGAAATTGGCCATAACTGCAAAGTCAATAGAATGCTCTTAATCTTTCAATAAACAATTTATTTTTAAAAGTTATTTTGGAGCTATTGAAGCTCCTGGGGTGGGGAAGTAAATGCATTTTAAATGTGCTGTACAGTATGCAATATCACAGGTTTAAGTTTCATTTTATCAAATGTATGGTTTAGTCATTTGAACTCTGGATTAGAAGCCAAAATTCTGCCACTCTAATGCTGACTCCTTTTCTGGCTTTCGACAAATCATTTAAGGTCAGACTCGAATAGCTCTCCTCATGAAGGAGGGCAGGTACTACGCAGTATAAGAGAGGAAAGCAAAATTTGCCCTTCAAATCAGTCGGCTTCTGCAAAATTAGTGTAAAATATTCACCTATTTTCTTGCAAGATGGTTGCCAAAATGAATTATGGTAGTTAACATTTGCAAAGAATGAAGAATATTAAATGGACTGGACAAAGTTTTGGGCTACAAAAAGAGGACTTTGCAAGTTTTAAGACAAAAAAACTTTTGGAAACCAGTACAATAAAGATAGTTTTGCAAACCTGTTATTTCTTTTCTCTGAATTTTCCTATTGTTTTCTGTGCTTTACCCATATAGAAAGAACACATTGACAAAGGAACAAAGAGGGTAAGAATAATGTAAAAACTAGAAATATTTTTAGGGGAAAAAGCCCCCTAAACAGTCATGGCATTTAAATGCAATTTTTCATCAGGCATTTGCTTTCAAACCTATTGCACAATATACTGGGCTCAAAATAGTTGCTCAGACTAGAAATCATTCAGAGAAGACAGCATTGCACATTCTCGTATGCTAGCTTGATCCCATCTCTGTCACTTTAATGTCTCAGTAACTGCTAGGAGGGTTTGGGGAGGTCATTCTAGCAATTGACTGTTTCATCAATTATTACTTACCCATTTAAAAGTTGCTACGACACTTGCATATATTTCCATCACATGACTGGCTTAAAACAAACCTCACTGTCCAACTTCGAGGTAGCGTGTAGGAATCTATGCTCAACATCAGCTTTTTGCTTTGGAGGTGACTTCAGCCTAATTTAATACAGACTACACGCTTCATTAAGAGACTTTACTTCATCCTCGCTGCATTCTGTACTAACCCCTTCTGACAGGCTTAGCACAGGACATTGTAAGGCATATGCAACCAATGTCAGTTCAAAATACATTTATCCAAGCAAGATGCTTTAAGAAGAAATGTGAAGATACATTATCAGGATTACCATTATAAACCACTTCCATGAAAGAAGTGGACTAATCTAGATTTGTATTCATTTGCAATAGCCGCTCATACTGCTACAACATATTCTGCAACTATTTGACTGAAAGCTGTGAAGTTGTCTAAGTCATGAGGAGGTGCCAAAAAACACCAAGCTGTTAGGAAGTCTCTTCCCCAGGTGACAAAAGGATCACCATTGAAAAGAAAAAACTTAAGGCAAACAGATTTGCAGTTTATGAGGTCAAAATGGCAGATGCAGGGTGGCTATCAACAAGCAAAACCAAGACAACAGCCACTGCTCTGAAAGAAGTCAGTTAAGAGCAGCCAAAGGATATTTACTCTTATGCATACATAACAAGTGCCTCTGTTAGAGGTTTGTGTGGCAAGGTTTTGGTAGCGGGGGTCTATAGGGGTGGCTTCTGTGAGAAGCTGCGAGAAGCTTCCCCCATGTCTGACAAAGCCAGTGCCAGCCAGCTCTAAGACGGACCCGCCGCTGACCAAGGCCAAGCCCATCAGCGATGGTGGTAGCGCCTCTGTGATAACATAAGAAAGGAAAGAAAAAACTCGGCAGTGAAACGGCAGTGAAGAGAGAGGAGTGAGACAATGTGAGAGAAACAACTCTGCAGACATCAAGGTCAGTGAAGGAGGGTGGAGGAGGTGCTTGAAATGTCAGAGCAGAGTCTTCCCTTGCAGCTTGTGGTGAAGACCATGGTGAGGCAGGTTGTTTCCTGCAGTCCCTGGTGGAGCAGATATCCACCTGAAGCCCGTGGAAGGGACTCCACACTGGAGCAGGTGGATGCCTGAAGGAAGCTGTGACCCCGTGGGGAGCCCTGTGCTGGAGCAGGCTCCTGCCAGGACCTGCGGACCCGTGGAGAGAAAGGAGCCCACACTGGAGCAGGTTTGCTGGCAGGGCTTGTGACCCCCTGGGACACCCACACTGGAGCAACCCATTCCTGAAGGACTGCACCCCGTGGAAAGGACCCATGCTGGGGTAGTTCGTGAAGAGCTGCAGCCCATGGGAAGGACTCATGTTGGAGAAGTTTGTGGAGAACTGTCTCCCGTGAGAGGAACCTTCACGATAGAGCAGGGGAAGAGTGTGAGGAGTCCTCCCCCTGAGGGACAAGGAGCGGCAGAGACAACTTGTGATGAACTGACGGTAAGCCCCATTCCCCATCCCCCTGTGCTATGCGGGGTGGGGAGGGAGAGAAACGGGAGCGAAGCTGAGCCCGGGAAGAAGGGAGGGGTGGGGGGAAGGTGTTTTAAGATCTGATTTGATTGGTGATGATTTAAACTCCCTTTTGTCCCCAAGTTCAGTCTGTTTTGTCCGTGACAGTAATTGGTAAGTGATCTCTCCCTGCCCTTGTCTCGACCCTCGAGCCTTTCATCATATTTCCTCTCCCCTGTCCAGTTGAGGAGGCGAAGTCATAGAGCAGCTTTGGCGGGCACCTGGCATTTATGCAGGCCAAACGAAAACAGCCTGAAAAAAACCCCTAATGGCACCAGTGAAACATATTACAGAGCTTATCCTTCACTGCACATTTAAATGGACTTCTTAGTAGCTTCAAAAGGAGACAAGGGTAAACTTGTGATCTACATCATGAAATTAGGAATTCATTCCATTTATGTAGTGATTACAAATAAATGCAAAATCATGAACATGCTCAGAAAGCATCCATCCAGCAGCACACCTCAGTTACCTTTGGAAATATGGCCACAGTTTATTGCCTTCTCTGTGTAACTGTGGTAATGCTGTAGTAATGCTGAAAGTACCAGGAGGGTTCTCTAGATGACTTCATAACTTGCAGGAACAAGCTCAGGTACCAAGGGAGTATTGTAAAAGGTAACACTGGAAACATTAGGGACGATTAACACTCTAATGCTCATTGACATTACCAGAGGACTCCTGAAGTACTTCTTTCTGTCTTGAATCACAACTTCTGCCTTTAACCATGCAGAAAGGAGACAAGTGGTGACCTAATTACTATGAATTCTTCCAGAACGGATCCGCTAGTGTTCCAAACATTGGAAAGAAGATATTACACTTTTTATTCTACCCCTTCACTTGCTCCACTTGGCGATCTCTGAAGTGTTCATTTCTGAAAATGACTATAATTTATTTTGGTGGGCAATAGGCATTATATTCTAGAGTTTTATAGATGCCCTTTGAAGTTACCATCTTACTTAGAGTTCTGTGCAAGACTTCGTTTCCTTCCTCACGCCCCATGGAAACTGAGCTACCTCTGCAGCCTATGTCGGTCTGGAAACTTGTACATACACACATCTATATATCTACCAAAGAATACTTCCCAGTACAACCCAAATTTTCTCAGCAGACATCCAGAAACCTTACATAAAGAGTAAGACTACAACTTTATGCTTGGTTTATGGTATTTCTGTATTGCCATTTCTCAGTTTTGTATTTCCTTAGTATTAGTAATTCTTTGCTATTTAGACAGCAGATGGGAAAACACCATACCATTTTTCTCTGTTTCTTGTGTATCTCAGACAACATCTTATGGCTTAATTTTTCAGCTAACTTGCCTTTGAACAGTCTCAAAACTTCACCTTAACTCTATGGATGCAGTAGCAGAGAAACTGTTCACTAACATCTAGGCCAACATTTAAATATGGAACTAATGCAAACCATGTCTGCTTCTTGGAAAAAAGTCACACCCAAATCCTTCCCCATTCCTGGAGGTCTGGAATGGAGCAAAAACTCTGCAAAGCAAACTGGTTTCTTCCACTCTTCTCCATGCAATGCCAAGATGAGACAAACTTTGTTCAGCTAATGACTGCACCTTTAAAACTCTACAGTAACCTCATTTTTAGCTGCAGGTCAATGCACTACTGTGCATTCCTGGATGTAGGAATGGGTTCTGTTACAGACACTGATTCTTGATTTCCAAAAAAAAGCTAGTCAAAAGAAGTTCACCTCAAATCCAAGAACTGTAGCTTGCCCAAACTTTTTAATAAGGGTGGAGGCATGAATTAAAGAAGAACAGTTAGAGAAAGCATATAAAATGATCAAATTTTTGTCTCTTACGTGCCAAAATCTCGTATCTTTTCAACTTCCATAAACAGGCATGCAGCTCCCCAAAACTAATTTGAGAGATAGATACTAAAATGATACGTGTAAATATATCAAACTTATTACCGTTCTCCTTCCTCTACATATTTTTGGAATAAAAATCGGCTTATACATACTGTCCTCCTTAAAAACATGCTGTGAAACAAGAAGTATTAAAGGGTGAGTACGAAGGAAGCTGCCTCCTGCTATTTTTTTAGAATTTTTTTTAAGAACAAGGTCACATCTCAGCAACTGAAAAGTAGCAGAGCTCCTTTCATCAAGTTTTTAACTAGAAAAATAGTATGCCCATTTCTTTGTAATACACCTCTGGGCTTTTTTATTATGACTTCATTTCCCCTTGTAATATTGGAACGTCTCTATAATTGTAAAAGTGTAATAGAATCTAATAGAATTTCATTTGGAACTCTGAATGGTCTATGCCATCTCTGCTCATTTTGAGTAAAATAATGATTTTTAATGTCCACACATGGCTTCCCATGACCTTATTCAATCTTTGGGTTGATCAGGAAATATATTGATTCAATTACATACTGATGACAAATGAACTAAAAGAAAGAGGAAAAAAAGGTCAGCATGTATTTGAAAATGTAAATCTTAGCAATGTCTTTTGGGTTTGCCCAAAAAAAAAAAAGTCATTTCAAAATGCCATTTGTGGCTAATAGTGTGGAGTTCCAGTTCCTATCTGTGAACAGCAAAGAAATCATTAAAGTGTAAGAAGCGTACTCTCCCCTCCTTTTATCATTACAAAATCCTCTTTCCTTTAGAGGTTTGCATGGAATGACCTCCTTTGGCTAAAAGACCCTTTTCCCTCTCACTTTATGGAAAGAAGGCTTCAGTTCATAAATACACCACCCGTAACACGAATTTTTCTTTCCTTCCTTCCCCCCTCCTTTTCATTTTGTTTTCTTCATGAAATGATTACCAGTGCAAACATTTCATCACCACCACTTCCCTACCCCCACTGCTTTCGTTATTATTGCACCTTTATCCCCTCATCTTCAATCTCAGCCATATAAAATGCCAAATGGGATGGTGTGCATCAGTGGAGTTGTTTCCAGCTTAATAAGCTGTAAGTGTCCATTTGTAGTGTTGCAGTACTTGATGGCACCTCACAGTAGAAGCCTTTTTAATCTAGATGGTAACTTCACCTCTGCTCTGTGAAGCTGGGCTCTGAACCTTAGAAACAAAACATTTAATTGCTAAGAAGCAGTAAGACATGAATAGAAATAAAGAGCAGTCCGTAGATAAAGCAGTCGCTGTGTCATTAGCTTATTTGGTAATGTGGATTTCGCAAGGTACCTACACATCCTTGGCTTTGGATTAGCAGTTTAGCTGGTTTCATTACCTTGTTTGATGTTTTTCTGTCAAGAATGAACTATGGGTCTGTGAAAAAGCATCCAGCTGACAGCTACCCCATCTGACTTCCCAATATTCACAAAAACAGGCACACCTGACAGGCCTGTTTTTCCCAACACAAAAAGCCACTCTGTCCCAAACAGGTCTGACCAGGGGGATGCTGGATCACGAGTCCAGCACCCTCCACGTAGAATCATAGAATCATTAAGGTTGGAAAAGACCTCTATGATCATGAAGTCCAACCATCAACCCAACACCACCATGCCTACTAAACCATGTCCTGAAAGGCCACATCTACACGTTTTTTGAACACCTCCAGGGAAGGTGACTCCACCACTTCCCTAGGCAGCCTGTTCCAATGCCTGACCACTCTTTCAGTAAAGAAATTTTTCTTAATATCCAATCTAAACCTCCTCTGACATCTGACACTAACTTCGCAGACCTTTGAGATTTTTGCTATGAAAAAAATGCATTCATTGGGAAGAGCAATAGGATCATCACTTATCTTGGTGCATTTCACTAAAGAGCATTTTGGGGAGAACTTGCAGTAACTTTCATCCTATCCTGAGACCAGTACAAGGCTATGCCCCTCATATTTTACCTGAGCCCACTCGGATCAGCCTCAAGCCTTTAATGAAGGGAAAGACAGGTCAATTCCCAGTTCTGCCATCTCATCCATGGAGGCATTAGCAACACTATCTCTTTCAGCAGATAGATCTTGGTTTTTTAAAATTTTTGGGTCTATCATCAGGACACATGTGAATACTTTCAGACACAAAAGCACATTACTGTCCATCTAAAAAACACGATAAGGGCACTCGACTAAAACGACAACATCAGAAACAAGATTTTGGCCAAATTAGTATATTTTGTTAATGCAAATTTTGTAGAAAACTGTGCGTGCACTGGAAAAGATCAATCAGGTATTGATTTTGAACAGGAAAACATGTACATGGGGAGAAGTTACTGCTTTCTAGAGAGTAGCATTGCAAAATAAATTCAAATGTGTCATAACAAGATTTCTCAGCGTTTTTTTTCCAGACTTAGTCCAAAACACAAACAGATACAGTTTTCAGGATCTAATCAGCTTGAGAAATGATTAGCACCACATAATATAAAATAAATTGACTTTAGAAGTTTAAACCACAAATATTAATTTTTTATTCACACACTCAAAGGGAGAAAGGTTACAACAATAAAAAAACTTGTTTCCCAACCTTTGCTCATTCAGGGCAAAATTACTATGGGAAACATTTAGGTGGGTAGGCTGTTTTGCTGTTACTATTAAGTGGAAAATACAATTCATTCACAATAATCTCTTGAAAATGCAGGCAGGCAATAACACCTTCAATCTGCACCATTTTTTGATTGAATGAAACATTGTTGGAGGATTAGTTTGTCTGCAGTGGAGTGCTGCTTTATGTTACTAGCCTTTGGAGTGCTGACTTTGGAGTACTAAAGTCTCTACAGACTTTTAGGACAAAATTGTCAATCTCCTGAGAAATGAATATAAATTATGTATATTATTTTCTGCAAGGAACAAGGATGGCATGGTACAAAAAAAAAAATAATTACCCTTTCTTCAGTGTCACATAGTGACACACTGGACAGTTCCATGAAAACACTGAAAAAGATAGTTAAGGATCTAATCCCAGACCTCCAAGTCAAGTGAAATTCATAACAAGTCCATCCTTCTGAGATCGTTATGGCAGTAAAACGTGGTACAGCATAACACACCACTGAATATGGTGAAATTTGTTCAGCTACTCTGTGAACCTAAGACAAGCAAACACAGCATACTTACACATGCTTTTCTTCTTTTTGTCTACTAGCTGTTTACCAAAACAATTTAAATACTACTACTAATATAACCATAGTATTCTGCAAAATCTGCAAAAACATTCAAATCATGACAAAGAAAAGCCAGATTTAAACATTTTGTACATAACTTTGTAGTATTCAACATAAGACAGTAAATACCCAGTTACATTGAAGTCTGGCAGAATAATGCAGATTCCTAGTAGACTAACCGGGCTTCTTCACGCATCAGCTGCCAAGAAGAGCTGTGCCCTGTCCTACTTCTCAGCAAACATTTAATGGCAAAGTATGGTAGTGAGGTCTCATATTACCACAACCTTATTAATTTCACAAAACGTACTACAGAACAGTGACTAGCATACTCTGAAGTATTATTGTAAATTATTTAAACTAAACTACACTTGTCAATCAAATGACTAAATTACATTTTGTGATGCAGGATGCTAGATTTTTCAATCTGTTAGTGTTTCCCTGTTTCCTAACTACCCAAACTAAAAATTAGTCTGGACTGTTTTTACGCCTACCACACCAAGCACAGTACAGCCCTAAGCTGATGCCTTGTTTCTCTGTAGTAGCCTTATACACCTCAAGGTCCAGGTGAAAACTGCGTTAAAGGATGGGTTGTTCAGTTCAGCTAATGCTTGCTCCTTCTGACCTATGGAGAAGGTCAGCTTTCCACAAACGAGCAGGCCATTTGAGCTCTGAGTTCAGCACCAAAAGAGAACAGGGAGTCCCTTTCCCTGCAATACCAATACCTTCAATAGACATACTAATATTTACACAGTATATCTTGGTTTCATCAGTGAACCTCCAGAGCTGTACCTCAACAGCTTTTCAAGATTAATTTGCTGTCACATGAAAGGAAAGGTCATGCTGTCCCTTCTTTGCAAAGGTGATGGAGACGTGCAGTAAGCAGTTCCACCACAGCACCCTCGTGTTGTGTAAAGCCTGCTCCACAACACTTTGTTATTGTGGTGCTAAAACACAACAAACCACAATTGATAAGCAAGACAACTGGAGCTGCCAGGATCACAGTTCCTAAAAGATCACCATAGCCAAAGCACTCACCATTCACCACTGCCACATTCTTACCTGCCATATTAAATCATAACAAAAATATTTACAGTAAGCTCCAGTGGTCTTGAACTATCTTTAATATCTTGGCCATTCAGTTGAGGCACTCATGAACCCACACATACACTACAGATATATCATAGTGATGAAGGGTGAATGAATAAACTTGTTTGCTATGTCACTTGGGGTACAGACTGAAAATGTCTCAAATTAACGTAATTTAGAAGAATTCAGGCTATAGGTTATTAACTATCAACTTTGTGCCAGCAAAATTAAAGACACTAATTTATTTTATAACACTTTGAAGTATTATATGGCATTTTATTTCTTGATAACCTTTCCATGTCTAACCCCATTTAATTTACACACGTAGTTAGCAGCTCATTAACAGCTCATTAGAAACACCAAGAAAAACATGTGACAATAACAAATTCAGTGCAGCAGAGGGGACCAAAATTCTATTTGGGAAATTACACAGAAATTTCTGCTTCTAAATGACAAATCTATGGTATTTTGCCAGTACTGGGCCTGCAGGGCTCATGGTTATTATATGAAAATAGTAAAAAATAACTCAATTTCTATAGCTGACTCTTTTTGTATTTATTTAGACAATACTACAGGGCAACGCACTGAGAGATGATCACATGACACATGGCGGGGAAGATGCTACACAATGAAAATATTGCCACAGGTAAGCGCTGCATTAAACACTGCATCCTAGTAGTGCATTTAGGATAATATACAGTTTCCCAAAATTGTGCTTCTCTGAAGTGTTATTCCTTTGTAATTTTTAGATCATTTGCTTTATTGTAAAAAGCAAATGTGCCTAACCTAAAGCCACAGGAGTCACAAAAATGGATGTCCCAGGTCAGATCACAGCGTACATAGCCCAGCAAGCTGTCTTCATCAGTGAAGAGGAACAGACGTTTAAGAGAGTGTAGACAGTGTTGACATCTTTCCTTGGGTGTACTTTCTGGCAAATACCAAGTCAGAAATTTTCCAGGCAGGATTACTGTACATCCAGACTGTCATGCTGAATAGTGACTAATAGACCTATATCTTTCATGACTCTCTTTAATCCTTAGCACAGAGGCTCTGTTTATACTGTGAGAATAAGGATGCTGACTACTGTCATAAAGCACTACTAGATCCACAGAGGGAAACTCATGAAATATTGTCATCACCTTCTCATAGAACTTTGGAGGCATCATAGAAATGGGTACTGCCGGGAAAGACAATGCACATTGGAACCGGAATATGGCAGCACAGCAGAAATCTCATTGATAAATCTCAGATAACATATCAAATTAGTGACACCCAAAGAGCTGATTTAAGGGAAACTGAAGGTAAATGCCTCACAGAGCCCACCTGAGAAAGCTTCCACATTAGAAAATAAAACACACATTTCCAGTGAGGATCTCAATTTCCAAATGCCAAACTCTGTCAGGTTCTCTGAACTCTCTGCAATTCACCTGCTAATGTACTCCGATAAGGATGGAATATACTTTAAATTTGAGGATGGCCTTCTCCAGTTCTTCCTGCCCCTCTTCCAGTTCTCTCGAAGGGGATCTCAGTTGTCTCTTGGTCCTTCTGCATTCTAAGCGTAATCCTTCAACTCTCCTTTCCACATAATCTCCAGGCTTTACTTTCTGTTCTACAGAAGTTTTTACTGTATTCTATAAAGTTTTGATCCTGTCTCCCAGCCCTCTTCCTCCCACTGCTCCCAAGTCTTGGAATAGGAAATAGCTTTTACTCACCTATATTGTCTTTCCTGAATCTTTTCTTCTACAGTATTTTAAACAGTCATCTCCTCAAATCTAGATTGTCTAAAATGCTATTGGTAAGGTACTCAAAGATAGTCTTGCTCATGTAACTTCCCCTTTCTTAGTATCATTTATCCATTTTCTACTTGATTATATTTAAACGTCAAAAAAACTCCTTGCTATCACTGCCCTCTCCAGCAGGCATCCAACCATGGTGCCCTCTTACTACTTTGCCAAATGAATACATCTAATTTATTTACTCTTCTTCCTGATATCTCCATATCCTTTCTACTCTACCAGTTTGGCCTGTTCCTCTGTTCTCAAGTGTATTTCTCAAGTTAATTCAAACGATTTCTGAAAACCAAATCCAGCAGACTCACCTACAGAAAATGAGTGTGCATCTACAGGAAAGTCATGGTACCAGGATATTTAGATAACTAGACTGAGTTACCACATTCACAGGCAAATGTAAACATATGCATGTGTATGATTATCTGTAACTTATGGGCAACTTCCATCTTCCCATGATGAAGTCAACTTGGCATCTCCCCCAGAGATCACAGAATGATTTGGGTCAGAAGGGATCATCTCATTCCAGCTGCCATGGGCAGGGACACCTTCCACTAGACCAGGTTGCTCAAAGCCCCATCCAGCCTGGCCTTGAACACTGCCAGGGAGGGGGCACCCACAGCTGCTCTGGGCAGCCTGCTCCAGTGCCTCACCACCCTCGCAGTAAAGGATTTCTTTCTTATATCTGATCTAAATCTACCCTCTTTTAGTTTAAAGCCATTACTCCTTGCCCTATCACTACATGCCCTTGCAAAAAGTCCCTCTCCAGCTTTCTTATAGGCTGCTTGAGGTACTGGAAGGCTGCTATAAGGTCACCCTGGAGCCTTCTCTTCTCCAGGCTGATCAGCCCCAGACCTCTCTCAGCCTGTCCTCATAGCAGAGGTGTTCCAGCTCTCGGATCATCTCTGTGGCCTCCTCTGGACCCGCTCCAACAGGTCCCTGTCTTCCCTGTGCTGAGGGCTCCAGAGCTGGATGCAGGACTCCAGGTGGGCTCTCACCAGAGCGGAGCAGAGGGGCAGAATCCCCTCCCTCGACCCGCTGGCCACGCTGCTGTTGATGCAGCCCAGGGTAGGGTTGGCTTTCCGGGCTGCAGGTACCAGCAGCACCTCAGCGATGCTACCTGACCTGGGCGTTTCGAAGTTGCGGAGACATCGCCGCGCTCGCTCGTTTGCGCCCCTGTCCCGCACCAGGACCCCTCACGCCGCCTCAGCGCGGCGCCTCTCAGCAGCGCAGCCGCCCCCGCACCGCCAGGCCGGGCCCGCCGCCGCCCGACCCGCCCTCGG
>Ga0065711_1008441_pt1 | contig 12814 bp, 10 predicted proteins | sample Hoacrofraction12_FD_59098 | JGI IMG/M metagenome (GOLD analysis project Ga0065711, IMG submission 59098) | Hoatzin crop microbial communities from Cojedes, Venezuela - Epithelial fraction 12 v2 (version 2) | ecosystem: Host-associated > Birds > Digestive system > Esophagus > Crop | place...
TGGGGGGGTGGGGGGGGTGGAAGTCTTCGTGTTTGTTACAACCCTGACTTGCATCAGGGAAACTGTTTTCAGGCAGATGTCACCCCTTGCTCATTACAAACTAGTAGGAGCTGGGGAAAGTCTGCCAGAGCCATCTGGCACTTTAAATTGTGAGAAGATGTGTGGCCCAGGAAGGGACCATTGGTTATATGAGAGATGCTTCATTTAGAGACAAATGACACAAGGCAAAGCGGTGAATAGCCTGGATTCTGTTAATGAGGTTCATATTGGTCACATCAGTGATGGGTCACTTCCCCTCTGTCCATCCCGAGGTCCTCATGGGGCTGTTCCCACCCTGACAGGTCGGGCAGATTAAACCTGGTCTTCTGGAGCAGTTTCTGGACCTTGGCAAGGACAAGTCTTGCCTGGGAGTGGGACAAATCTTGCCTGCGAGTGGGGCTTGTACCTGCTTGTGAGGTGAGGGAGCTCAGCACTTCCTCCAGCAGGCAAGGGTCCTCTCTGGAAAAGTCGTGTCCACCCTTGCATCCCCTGGCCTGGAGGAGCTGCTGGTCCCCAGAAGAGCATGGGAACCCACCAGATGAGCAACCAGGAGGGTTTCAGCATGTCTGAATTTCAAGTACTTGCTGCAGAGCCGGGAGCTGGGGCAGATTCTGTGTTGGAAGTGACAGTGGCCAGCTCTTTCCCACAAGCAGAGCTGCAGAGCTGTGTGTGTCCTTGTCCTCCAGTGGCTGAACTGTGCTGCCTGGAATTAAAAAAAAACCCCACCATTTTGGGGAGAGCAGTCTGAGGCAGGTGCTGGGCACCAGGACCAGCACTTCAAGCAATTAAAGTTTATTATCATTATGAATAACTGGAGACAGACATTTCCAAGGGGAAGCACTGGCTGACTTCCCAGTCTGACTGAGAATTCTCCATCATATGACATTTTGTCACACAGATGACAGAGGGGCTCCAGGGAGCAAGTGAAGTCATCAGTAATCTTCCTGCTTGTTAGGCACAGGTGATGGCGAGGGGCTGCCCCTGTCCCTTTGGCTTCACGGTGTTTCGGCGTTCCCGAGGAGGTGCTGCCCTTCCGCAGCAGGGATAGAAGGCGCAGCCCATAATAAAATCCCTGGGGTTTTGCCTTCCCCCGTAGGCAGCTGTGGGATTCTCCCGAATGCTGTGAGCAAAGCTACTGCTTCCTGCAGGGTTGTGAGTGAAGGAGAAGACACCACCGGCTTTTATTATTACTGATCAGCAGAAGTAGTGGCTGAGCCCAAGAAGGGTCAACCAAACGGCAGAGGACTCGGGGGTTTGGGGGATCTCCCACCGCTCTTGCACCCAGCGAAAGCCCCTTCCTGCGCAGCCTTTTCACCACGCGTTGGCAGCGGGGAGCTGCAGTGCCCACTGGCTTAGCAGAGCAGAAAGCCAAGCTCAAACCGCTTGTGCTACTCTCAGCCTTTCTTGTGCAGCACCCCACCGACCAGCCTTCACCAGCACTATCTCACAGATTCCCTCTGCTCCTGCCTCCACCTCTCCTGTTTTGGCAGACAGCAGAGCTTGGATTGGAGATCTTTGCATGCCCCATCTGTACAGCACCTTGTGACATTCGCTCCTTGTCACCACAACAATGCCACGAGGACCAGCATAAAATATGTGCACTGCAGCGAAAGGGTCTGATATCCTCATCTGATACCGGGAGTCCCCAAAACTTTATTCAGGGGAGGTCATCTTCAGTATGAGACAGTGGGCTTGCTGAAAACAGGACTGTTAAACCCAGAAGCTGTGGTGTGAGGTGCCCTGTCATTACCAGGGCACCAGTGATGTCTCCTAGGATATTGGGAAGGTGCTTTGGAGAGCAGCTCCCACGGACTCACCTTGATGAGTTTCCCATGTGGCACACGGGGCTGAGCCTCTCCTGGGAGAGCCCCAGGAGAAGCCTGGACAGGGTGGCTGGGTTTGTCTGGGTATGTTACCGGGGATGCCTCGTTTGCTGTTGTTTTCTAAGTTCCTCCATGTTTGAACTGATGAAGCTTCTACGGGCTTATGGCTTCCAGTGGACCTGCTTCCCGGGGTGCTGGGCCCTCCTGGGCTGATGTCTGGTGGATGGGAAGCCCTGAGCAGGGATTAGTCCTCTCCCCACCTGGAGCTAAGCGGAGCAGGATGAGATCAGACCCTGCCTTTCACAGCTTCGGTGAAAGTGCTTGCAGACAGCTTTTTTTTTTTTTTTTAATGTTCCTAATCACCATTTCCCGCTTTTATCCTCACACCAAGGTTTTATCTTTGACAAATGCTTTCCTCCTCAATACACTATGCATTATAAAGAGTTTCTTCCTATTATGCTCTCCATAGCAACTGCATCAGCTTGCCATGAATAAATTACCTCTGACTTGACGTCCCTTATTAGAATACAGAAAATGCCATTTCTGAGTCATTCATACCCTGGAGAAACCTTTTCTCTTCATCCCTTGGGTACATCCTGCACCTTTTTACTCTTTGAAGGAAACTGCATTATTTATTTATTTTCTTTTAAATCTCTTCTGCTCTTGAAGCCCCTGGAGTTGGAGGCTGATGCGAAGCTGACACAGGCTTTCCCTTCTGGCCTTCAGAAGCTCCCAGCACAGCACAAAACGCCCTTGGTGACAGCCAATTCCTCTAAATCATATTGGGCTCTGTATTGGCAGGATTTTGAACGGCCAAATCTCTTCCCAGCATCCTTCCCCAGTTTTTAGGTCCCCAAGGGACAGGCGTAAGGGAGAAGATGAGCTTCTACCCAGGGAGAGCATGACACTGTATCTTGGTGGGCAGAGACAGCATGGGGGTGTTCAACCATGATATCTTCATTGAGTGTCCAGTGCTTTTTGGAGTTGGGCAGCAGTTGCCATGTAGAACTGGGACCATCTGGAGCCGAGGTAAGGTCACTGCCCACTCTAGGAGTCTGCCCAGCCTGAGATACCTTCCAGTTTGCCAAAGCACTAGAATTTTCTCTGGGACAGTGTGGCCATGGCCCAGGAGAGGGAGCACTTATTAAACAAGTGTGCAGTCCCAGATGCAGTCCCAGTCCTGCCCTGTTTCCTTGCCCTGGGATAACTCCAGGCAGCCTTTCTGGTGGTGGGCAAGGCTCCGGTGCTTCTGCACAGCATACCCTTCCTCTGCCCTGTTCCCATCCCAGCCTGTCCCTGCGATGTGACCGCAGCTGATGCTGATGGCAAGGCAGGCTAAACGTGCCGCTGTGTAAGGGGGAAGGGGTAGGGGAGCCTGAGTCACCGCTCGGTGCCTCTCCCCCCACGCCACTGCGCTCCCTGCTACCTTCTCTGAGTCATCCAGCACAGCAGGATTTTGTCTTAACCCCCAGAAAGCCAAGGCTGTTGGAGATGCCCATCTCCTCCAAGAACCTCTGCGCCTCTTGGGCAGGCTGGGCTCTGCTCTGTGGAGCAGATGTGTTTGCTCTCCTGGGGTTTTCTCACATGGATTTGTCCCAACATCTGTACTGCACCCCAGTCACAAGGGCACTTCTGGGTGCACCTCCCACATCGCGGCCTGGGGAAGGAGGAGGCTCGGGCTTGGGGGCTGATGCAAGAAGCAGCAGAAGGAGCTAAGAATTGGTTTCCAAACACCAGACTCTCCACCTATTTGCAAACTAGCACACCCTTAAATTCACTTAGTAATTTCCAGGCACCTGAGAGACAGCATGGGCTAATGGGAAAGCAGAGGGCAGCTCTGCTCTGCCACCCAGACAGCTGTGTGGCCACGGGAGATCCTTGCGTGCCTCTGTTTCTGCCATTTGGGTCAGGCTGAACATTTTTGGCACAGCGACTCAGCTTCCAGCATTAGCCCTGGCCCCAGGCCTGCCCCTGGGGCTCCCGCAGGGCAGCCACTGACTATTGCTTTTTCCAAGAGCAGGTGACATGCTGAAGATGAGAGTGAGTTGGGAGCACAGACCTCACCAGCACAGTGGTGTGCTTTCAGGAATTTTCTCTGTTACATGAAGGTTTCACTGTCAGTCCCTGCGTGTTTCTACAGGAACTCCTAAAGCCTGACCTCCTGGAGTCGTGGGATTATGCAAGGCTCTTCAATCTCCATTAAACAGCAGTTTCCAATTAAAGAACAACCCCTTGAAAACTGATAACCCCAAAGGCAAGTGCATAGGTAGTCAGGATGCAGTATTTTGTGTTCAAATTTTTGCCTAGTTTTTTCATTTTGTAAGACCTGAATCACACAAGGTTAGAGGTTAGCCATCCCCGAACGCTATGGTTTTGCCATCAGTTTTGCAGGGCCTCCTGAAATCCCACTTCACCACATGGCTTTCAGCAGAGCTGCCTGCTCTTCCTGCCTGTGTCAGTGGGAGAGGTTGATTTTGGCTTCGGTGGCTGCTGCGGTGGGTTTCTGTGTGCATCGGGCTCCCCTCAACTTGCCCATTTTTTTTCTTGCAAGAAGTTACCTCTGGTCTCACTTAGCTGGGTTGAAAAATGGAAATAGACTGGTGAGCTCACTAATGAAATAGGTGTGTAGGCTTCATTGGAAAGGGTTGTTCCACACCTCCCTGACATCCCTGGTCCTTCACCTGCTCATTCCCATGCCGGTGTGGTTGAGCCTGTTTAGAAGAAGGGTGCCTGCGTGTGGCAGTGAAGCAAGGAGTATTTGCTGCCAGCTCTCAGTGCAAGAGATCAGCAGCCTGGATATTTGGGTGAATAAGAGAAAAACGGAACACTCTTTCCAATTGGATAAGATCAATTCAACATAGGTATCCAGGGATTATTCCATTTTAAGACCTCACTTGTTCAGCAAATCTTTACAGCAAGTAAATGAGATCAAAAAGGACAGCTTGCTCTTTCATGCACAGAGTGGTTCATGAATCAAAAAATAAGGATGATGCAGCAGGAATAAGAAGCAAACTATGACTCAGTGTCCAGACATTCCCGTGGCAGCAGCAGTCATTGGACTGTGTTAAAATGGGCTCATGCATTTGCTGTGCAATGGGGAGGATGCAATAGCTGGAGGAGGAGGGGTGCATCTGCTTCCAGCCTTCAGATGTTGCCTGTTCTCCAGCTTTGAGAGCTGGTCCCCAGGCCCACACATCTGGATACAAAATCAAAGCAGCAGCAGACATTTATTTTTCTTAGGAATAGTTTGATGTTCCTTTTTTTCCAGCCTGAGCTGCTCAGAAAATGGATTCTTACTAGACTATAGTGAAGGCTCTCAGGTCTGCCCCAAGGCAGCTGCAGCTACCCCTTCCCAAGGGCATCAGGGCAGGAAACTGCCCTTACTCCGTTTCAGTTCAAGTTGGGATCTGGATAGTGTCTGCAAAGAGCACATTTAAGGATCATTATCCAGCTTCATGGTAGATGTCTTGAATGGAGACATCTCCATGGGTCAGGCCATCCCAAGCTCCCACTGTAGCTGGTGAGAGAGAGGGATAAGCACTCGCAGGGCGTAACATGTCTGATCCCTTAAGGCTGAATGAACTTCTGGAGCATCCTGCTGCTCTTCATAGACCATCCAGAGCACTTGCCATGACCAGCTCACACAGACACATCCAATTTTGCCACCTTGAGTATCCGTGCCAGGCCCTGCAACCCCTCATTTGACCTGGGACCTGCCTAATTGCTGTACTGAGCCTGGTCCCCCAAGCTCTCCCTGGGATTGACCTGTAAACAAGAGGTCTAAGCATGAGGAGAGGAAATCTGCCTGGCTGGAGCTGTGGAGCAGGGGAGAACGATACCCTGATGTGTGGGTAGACTTCATGGCTAGCCTTGCTGGAGGCAGGTCACTACGCCTGCCCAGACATCAGTCCTTGCTGAGATTCCTATTTTGGCTGTGAGCTCTGCCAAGGATGCAAGAGTAGATTTTCATGCTCCAGTTGGACTTCCTCAGCCTAACGAAAATGACCCCTTCTAAGAAGCCATCTGAAATCTTGCATGTGTGGAGCAGGCTCCTGGAGGTGACCAGCCCCTCGGTTCGGGCACTGCGGTTTAACCCAGCCCACTATCTCTGAACAGCCCTCAGTGTACTCCTGCAAGCTGCCCTGAAGCTGGCCTGCCTCCAGCTTTGTGTCCTCTGCAGGAATGATGGAGACTTGGTCCTTTGTGGGAGCATTCAGGCTGTAGAGCTGGGGACGTGGCACTATCCCAGGCAGTCAGAGGTCGTACATCAATTATAGCAATGCAGTGTTTGCTGTACACACACCTCTAGGACCTCTCTCCTGGCTGGGTTTTAGCAATAGCTCTGTCATGGCTCTGGTTTTTTCATCTGACAGGGACACCCAGGGGTGCCATAAGCCCCAAACCATCTGAGTTCATCTTTCAGGGTGCAAAGGATCTCAAACCCAGAAGCATCAAATGAACGGTTGTTTCCCAGGGAAGCTCTGACAAGCATAGCCAGCCTTGTGGCAACGTCAGGAGGCATCAAGGTGAAAAGAAATTGCCTCCTTTTTCATCTTAGGGTTGTGGTGTTTTCTTTTCTGGGGTGAGGCAAGTTCTGGGATGTGGCACCAGTCTGAAGCTGTTCTCATACTGCCCAGCCAGAGGACAGAGATAGTGACCTGGTCCCCAAGGTGCATCTGGGAAGAGTCGCAGCTCCAGAGAGACCTGCCATAAATAAATGCCCCCAGCTCCAGCACTCAGCTGGTTTCCTGTGCACCGGAGATTTTTGGAGATAATGAGCTTCCTGCACTCACATCAGCTGAAGCTGCCTCATCTGCCACAGCTGCTGGAAAGGTCTTGCTCTCCCTTTCTTTCCTGTCAAAGGTTTGATTTCGGCTCCACAGTAGCTCAAAAGCATAGCAGGATAATTGCAAAGCTGGAGATCTTCAAATTTCTTGGGCTGGATACAGCTCTCTGGTAACCAAGATGATCTCAAAGCCTTTTTCAAGCGCTCAGTCCTGATTTGGTTCTTGCTCTTGGGCTTTGAATGTCCTCCTGCCAGGCTTGGTGGCACCAGACCCCACATGAGACTCCACTGAGCCTGTCAGAGGAGACCTGGGCAGAGGTGGCATCATGGTGGTGAACACCAGGCAGATGGCAGAGCTGCTGGGCAGGAGGAGAAACAGGACCCTGGTGTGGTCAGAGCCTAGAGACCATTACAGAGGCATGTCTGGATGTCTCAGCTGTGACCATGACTCCTGAAGATGACCAGACCTGAGAAACATGAAGTCTTTGTGGGGAGACCCAGATCAGTGAGGCCAAAGAGCGTGGATGAGTTCCAAGGCTGCTCACTCATGCTCCTCGCACCAGGCAGCGGCCATCCCAGCCTGCAGCCGGGGCAGAGCCTCCCAACCCTCAGTGCTGCAGCAAGGACCAGGCTCAGAAGCGATATTAGCTCTGGCCTTGGGCTGGAGTCACATTGCCCAAGCACAGATGTGCCAGGCAGGATATCTCCACAAGCCAAGAGGCTCCATTGCCGCTCCCAGTTGCTGAAGAGGAAACATTTTTGCATGCAGCTGGGGCTTTCCTGAGTGCTGACACAGCCGGCATCATGATCAGCTTGGCCAGCAATGCCATTTCCATGGTGTTGCCTCATCCTTAGTTGCAGCCTGACGTAGGTCTGACTCCATCCCACCACGCAGGACACAACCTCAGGGGCAGGCTGATGCAATGAGATGGGAGCTGCTTGAAGACTGGGATCACCTCTGGGAAGGCGATGCTCAGGCATCTGCTACCCTCTGGGAGATGAAGCTTTTCATTACAAAGCCCTGCAACAGTGCAGAAGCCTTCTCAAGTCCTTTCCTACTGCTCCGTAGTGGTGCACCAGATCCTTCCTCACTCCTAGACATGAACAAATCCTGCTGAAATCAGTACCAAGTGAACAACAGGAAGATTTCAGGATTAGACCTGCCCCAGTCTAGATTTGCTCACTTTTGCTTTTGGGCACTGCAAGCTCCTCTTTAGCCTGTGACCCCCACAGCACCCCCCTACACGTCCCCACGTTGTATTCATGCAGCCCATGTCTCCTCCAGACACTCATTTCATACCCTGAGCACTTGCAAACCTGTGAATCCCAAATCCACTGATGTTACTCGTGCATAAGAGCCACACCACCTGAATTAGGATTGAAAACACAGCCCAGAAATGCAGGAGAAATCCCCAACAACCTCCCTTGAACCACTTCTGCAGCCTGACAGTCGCCTCGGGGCGCTGGATTTTGATGAACGTGTTAAGCTGCCATAATCCATCCGTGCCTCCTGGAGACGCAGCCTGGTCCCTCGTTCCCAGCTGCTCATTCCCAGCCCTTCACACCCCCCGTGCCAGCACAAGTGCCTGGGTAGCCCTGCCCTGGACTGGGTCAGGTAACCAACTGCCTGAAAAACAACGTGACTAACATGAAAGACCATTTCAAGAGCCAACTCAGCACTTGTGTGGTTGATAACTTGTGCCCAGGAAAGGAAGGGTGTCTGAGAAGTGGGGCAGTGCGTGGGGAAGGGGAGGAGATGGCTCCTTGCCCGGTGGCAATGCTTTACGCTGATCCCTTCAGCCTGGACAAAATCTCCCCAGAGCAGGGCTGATGTTGGGGCTGCGGTCCCTGTTGGAGACACAGGGCAGCCCAAAGTGTTGATAACACCTCGTAGCATCCCTTCTTCCTTTCCATCAGGCCATCAGTCCTGTGAAAAGAGGACATAAGGCTGATTTGGTGTGAATTGATTGTATTAGTGTTGATAAACTATTTAATAATTCACGCCAATATGGTCCGATATCACTCTGATGACGGGTTGACAATCCCTCCGCTTTTTCCGGCCAGCTTTGTTCCTCTCCTCCCCATCTTCCTGTTTTCTCCAGTGTCCCCCTAAGCCTTCCCAGACCCCCACCCTGAACACATCCCATGCATCTACATGCTCCTTTAGCCTACCTCTACCATCCTGGCCTATTTTCTCACCTTCCCTTTCATTAACTGTCTGGTCACGACTGGATTTTTATGAAGATTAAAGCTAAAAAAAAGAAACCACCAAACTCTTCTGCATTCCCTACATCCTCCTGTGTTTGTTCTTCTTTCCTGCTGAGCAGCGAGCTGAAACTCTTCTTCATCTTCCTCCCTGCAGATGCTCATCATTTTGCCTGTTGTGCCCCTGCACACAGCAGGCTCTGCTTTCCCATCAACATCCCGCTCGCTCCTGTTATCCCTCCAGGTTCAGCCTTGCTTGTGTGCTCTTACTCTTCTGTGTTTGATGCTCCGGTGTTCGAGGGCTTGTGCAGCTTTGTGCACTTTCTCTGCACTGCGAACATTCCCCTTGGAGCTGAGATAGAGCCCCGCTCGGATGCTGATGACTTTCCTGCCCTCCTTGCCCTCACAGATCCCCCGCCAGGAAAGTCCCCGTGGGCTGCTGCCTGCTGTTTTCACTGACATCCATATTGCATGGCTTTTGTGCTTGTGTTTTGAATCTTCATGTTCCAGCTGCAGTTTCCCTGAAATTTGCATTTGTACCTTTTCCTGGCTCAGCCCTTACTTGGAGGGCTGAAAATGAGTGAGGAGCTCTGATTTAAATGTGACATATCCTTTTTCTTTTCCACCAAAACAAGCCTCATCCACACAGTCTTGCTCTCTGCAGGGCGCGGCACATCCAGTACGGAGGATGTGGGAAAGCCGTGTGCCTCCAGCTCCTCGCCAGACATCCAGAAAAATGAGGAGGTGATGCCATCCCCAGGCTCTGAGAAAAATAGCAGAGCGTTTGAACAGCGAGAAGGAGATGGGCAGGCGGGGCACACACCCAGCGATGGTGGGCACCTGTGGGTGAGGAACCAGTGCTGGTTTCCATGGCTGTCTTCTCCACCAAACAGCCCTGGGTCTCAGCATCCCCCAGCATCTTGCATGCTCTCTGCAGAGCTGCCGGTGCCCTTCAAGAAGCACTGGCAGAGCAGTACTGGTCTGCAGGGACATTTCTTGCACTAGTTGCTCCAGGCTTGTGCCCTCCCAGCAGACCCTAGTATGCCTGAAACCATCTATAGGTCTGTGAGACTGTGCAGAGCCTCTGAGGACAGGTCTTGGGTTCAGGCTGCCGGGCTGTAGGCTGAGGTGTGACCTGGAGGGCTTTGTCCTGCCCTGCAGATGGAGAGGGAAGGTAGGCTGATTCACTATGATCCGTGGAGACCAGGGGGAGCACGGCTGCCCAGACAGAGTCAGAGCACGGGTTTTGCACACAGAGTTGAGGTCTCAGAGCCCATCAGGAAGAATGTGTCCCAGATTGGACAATTTGCATGTGTTTTACTGGTGTGAACAGGGCTCTGAGCCTAATGGATGGAGCTCAGAGGAGGGGGGGGTCACTGACCACGGGTGTCTCCACCATTCTTTGATGGGGCTGAGGAAACTGGGCAGACCAGGATGCTGGTTTGATGTAGGGCTGCAAACCCCCCTCCGTCTTCTTGTCCCCTTCCTTCTCTTCCTCCACTTCTAAAGTCCCCAGGCCTTACCATCCCCACCCAGCGACCCTGGCAGTGAGGTGGCCAGGTTGCCTCTGGGATTTGGGAAGTCCCCTGGGATTTGGGTTGGCTGGGGCCAACCCTCTAAACAGGATTGTGCTCCACAGGCATGGGGGGTCTCTTCCCACTCCTGAGGTTTAGGCATCTTTTACCTCAGTTCCCTTTATCTTGAGGTTCTGAACCAATACTGGCTGGTGATTTCTCCAGTTAGTGGCAGGTACAGCCAGCAACTCCCACTACAATATCCCTTCACTGGCTGTTAAAGACCCCACTGGAGTGTTTAAAGGGGGAAGGACCTCCAGGGCGAGGGTGGTGTGGGGTTTTCCTCGCATTTAAAGACACGTAGACCAGTCTTTTTTGCAGAGCAAGTGTACAGCTGGAAGTCTATTAAGGCAGTTTTATGGGAGCTCACACTGAGCGCTCAGATTAATTAGCTGGAAGTATTGCTAATGATCTCCACTGCAATGAGTTGTGCTGGGAAATGCACAGGTCCGAGGGCTTCAGGGGAGCGGGTCTGATGGCAGGGCATGGTCCCTCTCCAGACAGGCTGTCTCCCCTTGCACAGACAGAGCTGCTCCCTCCACCTGGAGAGATGCAGATGTATCTGGCCCTCCCAGGTGCTGTCAGGACTCTCCTATTTGTCTCTCCTCCATCCCATCGAGCTCTTGAGATCCTGCAGCAAGTGGCTCCAGTCCTCTGGAGTCTGGGAGGACCTTCCCTGCTCGCTGGTCCTGCGTTGCCAACAGCAAGACCAGGGATTTCCAGGATGGTCCAAACTGGACTAGGATTTGGCTGGGGGCAGAGTAGAAGTGGAGAGTGACTTTTGTGCCTTGGTTTGCGCTTATCTGTGCTGGACTGTGAGCTTGTGACACTGGGACTTCACCCTGGCAAGCCTGCAGGCTACAGAGAGCAGTGGCTCTCCCAAAAGGTCAGATGCTGAGGACAGTGTCACCAAACAGCTGGCAGCCACCAAGCACTTCACGCATCTCATTTGTTACCCGTTTCCAGCCCAGGTCTCCGTGGCTGGGACCAAGGATGCCATGAGCTCCTGGGGCAAAAACTTGGCTGACTTGGCTTTAATAGCATCGCTGGTCTGAGGTTTGCAGGCTGCTCCTTTCTTGCCTCCGAATTCACCAAAATCAGTTGCCCTCCAGTTAGCAGAGCATCACTTCTCCCCAAGGGCCACCTTTTCATCATAAAGGTGTCTGCAAAAAGGAGAAGTTTCCATTGAGCGAGCTGTTTTGTGCTGCTGGCTCGGGAAAGGACAGATGGCAGAAACGCTGAGAAAGCTTCCGAAGCCATGCAGCATGTCTGATGCTGGCTGGTGCACAGGCCCCCCTTACTCTCCCTCACCGTGGCCCCCAAGCCCTGGCCCTCTGAAATGAGAAGTCCCCAGGCTCCCAGGGAGTCTGTGAGCATGCTCGAACCTGAATCCTGGGACCAGGAGGGCAGGGAAGGAGGGATGCTCAGGAAGGGTGCCCGTCCCTGCTGAGCATCCCCCAGGCAGAGAAAGAAACTGCAGCAAGTCTTTGGTGACTGCCCTGGTCACTGGCAAACCCCCTACCCACCATCTTGGGATGATGGGTGATTTTGTAGAGCTTGCCTGGGCTCTGTGGTGTGTTTCACACTCTTCTCAGCTCCATCAGGGATTGGGGTCCCATGGGGCTAGAGCTGAGAGGATGCAGGGCCTTTGCTGGCAACTGCCTCTGAATTTCTGATCACTACACACATAAATAAACCAGGGGCCATGCTCAAAGCCCCTGGTCAGTGGCTCCCTGTGTCTCATCGGTGCCTTCCCTCCTCAGCAGCTCTCCACTGGAAGGACGGACGTGTCTGTGAGATGCAAGCGCTTGAAATCCTGCCCAAAACCAAAACATTTCCCATGTTTGGGAGCCAAAAGAGTTGAAATGGCCTGTGTTGTCCTGGGACCAGCCAACTCTGAGTGTTAGTCATGAGATGAACAGAAAAGGCAGGGTTGGGGAGAAACCCAGCCCGGATGGTGTGCCAGCGGCCGTGTGGATGCAGGTGGGCTGGGGGAGGCTGGGACCAGCGACCAGTGCCCAGTCCATGTGAAGTGTCCTGTCTCCCCCAGGCACATCCTCTCCATCACAGCCACTTGGTGCAGGAACTGCTCTGGTCTGAGCTGGCCAGGGGACAATGGGATTTGGGGTTTCTGTGACTCTCATCTCACGAAAATCTAGGGGTTCGGTGGTAAGCCGACTGCTGCCTGTGCTGGGGAAGGGCAAGTAGGTCAGGCTGCACCAGGGGTAGGTGAGGGTAGCAATGGGGGTAGGATGTGGTTCAGTTACCCCAGGGCTGCTGCCATCACCCTGGGTGCTGTCCCCCTGCCACTGGGTGGGCAGCAGGCAAGGATGTGCCTGCAACCCCCCAAAGTCTTGCTGTGGTCTCTCTGGGGTGGCATATGAAGG
>Ga0065711_1008443_pt1 | contig 12813 bp, 6 predicted proteins | sample Hoacrofraction12_FD_59098 | JGI IMG/M metagenome (GOLD analysis project Ga0065711, IMG submission 59098) | Hoatzin crop microbial communities from Cojedes, Venezuela - Epithelial fraction 12 v2 (version 2) | ecosystem: Host-associated > Birds > Digestive system > Esophagus > Crop | place...
TAAACTTTTCCCTTATTGCCACCTTTTCCTTTAAAATGTGCCCAGGTAGGTCCAGGCATAGGGCCTACACATTAGCAGCTTTCCAATGTTACGCTGAGAGAGTGTCCCAGTTAAATGGCTCCCATTTCCTGCCCTATCCTTGCCCCACAAGTCTTTAGAGAAAAACATTTTTTCACCATCCTGCTATCTCTAGAAATAAGTAATTCCGTATTGTTAGCAAGAAATTATTTCAAATATTGACCTATGTTTTTTTCTGCCCATAGGGAAAATGTAAAGCTTCTTAAACACATTCTGTGTGTCTGAACCCAAGCTTTCCAAATAAATGAAACCTGCGGATAGCTAGTAGTGTTATTCCTTAATAAGCAGTAAAAGACCAGGATCAAACAAAGGGCCTCTATTGATATAAATCAGCTAGAACCTGTGTAAGGAATCAAGCTTTTAAAAAAGCAGTAGGATAAAACATTTTGAAGAACAGTTACGAATGGCTATAAATTTTCTAATTCATGTTATCAGTTTCGCTTTGGAAGAATATGAATTTTCTTCAAATTTTTTGGTTAAAAATGTAACAAAAATATTTCTGTGAAAACAGCATTTAAAATATATATAATTTAATAGGAAAGTAACTAACATTGCTTACCTTACAAAGAAAACAAAGTGGAAGTTTTAATGTTTTCCAGTGAAAACAGCTTTGAATTTTCTCTCAGCACTAATGAGAAACAAGGTAAGAATTTAGAAAATTCTCTTTGAAATATTCAACAAGTTACTGGCGCAGGACCAGTAGAAGAGATAGGCGTCAACTTTATTTTTCTTTGGAATAATGGAATTATCAGAAGTTGGAGAAATAAATTCTTGGAACCTGGAATTTAGGTCAGTGTGGTGTTTGCTTTCCTGACACTAGAAGTCTTGCATGTGATTAGACCAGATAATAAAAGTATGATGTAGAGAACGTTAAAAAGATTTATGTAGCATTTCCATTTGTGAAATTATTTTATATATCTGGCAAGGAGTGTTAAGTACTTCTTATCTAGGAGTTTTTAGGAAAATATCCTAGCTTGTTAGCAGTGCACTGTATTATTGATTGTTGAACATTCCACTATTCAGAAAGGATTTCTCACTCCTGACACAGAACCTAAATGTTGGTGCTGGAAAAAGGATACAGTATGTAACATATCAAGATAATAGAGACTCTGAAATTAGCCCCAGGCTGTAATAAAGACCAGAACAAGACAAAACTAATCTCTTGAAATTGGAATCTGCAACTTTTTTCAGGACGGCAATGCCAGGAAGTGCAGAATATTGGTTGAAGAATAACCGAGTTCTAACAGAGCCTAAGACAAGGAGCTCAGAACAAGCTCAAAAGCAGAGGAGTAGCTAATATGTATGCATGGAAATACATCCAAAAACCTGAGGAAGTTTCTGAGGTTTTGCTCCTGGCCTGGATAGACAAAGCTGGAGCGAATGGCAGGGTTTATAATTTCCACAGGACTTAATTTACTATACGAGCGTATGCTGGAGTAGGCCATACTGTCCCCCACTTCCTGCCCAAGGAGCAAAACACAACATTGCACAGACAGCTTTCCTCCCCTTGCCCTACCTCACCAACATCTGGGATACGGATACAAATATTTTATATATCATTGACGAAGAAATTCATGGGGATCCAATTCTGACTGCAGAAAACATAGTTTACAGAATAATAAAACTGAGTCTCAGAGTATTTCACTTTCTTCCAGCAATTAACTGGTTAATGAACAGAGATGCTTGAACTGAAATCAAAATTAGCTTTTGTCAAGACATAAACAATTAACTAAAGCAAAACATTTCATTTTAAATGAAAGACAGCACCTTCCTGGGTGGTAGTCAGCAGCAGTGGAAAGCTGGCTTTCCAGTAAATAAAAAGCTCAAGGAAGGAATTTAATGAGAAAGAGGGCCTAAATGAATATTACCCCATCAGAACAGCTGAAGACTTGAAGACTAACACTCTTAGGAAGTGGTGCCAGAGCATTCCAGATGTACGCAGACAGAACAGACTCTTGCAAGGCAAATTAATACCATGCAGAGTTGAGTTGCTAGTATTGAAAAATGTTGAGTCACTAATGATTTTCAGGTAAAAATGAAAGATACAAAAGTAAGAGTGATAGCAGGAAAAAAACCAAGCAGCTTCGAGGGCTCTTTTAAGGAAGGAGAAAATTAAAATATGTGGGTGAACAACACCTGAATCACAATGTGTGAATACATGTATTTCAGTACTTCAGAAAAATGGGAGAGAATACATCACAGGTCTAGTAAAGGACAAAGATAATTATAGCAACTGAATGTGAAAAGTCCCTCTGCATTATATGGGCACAAGGAGACACAGAAACCTCAAGAGACATATTTACAAACATTCATTTACTAACCTCAGTCATGTCACGTGATGTCTGCTAATCCCAGTTTCAAATTAATCACTACACTTCAAACTCAAGCTACTACAGCTGTCTATAAATAATAGGGCTTCAAATTCCATTAATTATGGACTTCACATTGTGGTAAAATCCAAGCTGGACAGAAGCTAGTGTATTACATGACAAATGCACAAAGTGCATGTTACAAAATAATTGAAAATTCATGGGTTTTATCTGCTGGAAAACAGAGAATGGTTCAGTTTAAGTGTTCTAAAACCAAATTTAGTTTTTAGTTCTTCATCAAAAACGTGGATTACATCAGAACAAAGGGACATTCCATAGAAACTTCTATTTAGTTAAAGAGGTTGTTTTCAGTGAAAATAATTCTTTTATGAAAAGACATATCCACATTCAAAGTATACCCTTAGAAATATTTATACACAGTTTTGAACAGACAAGGATAAGTAAGCAAGAGAGACTCAAAAGATCTTTAATATCAAATATTTTCATCCTGCATAGGTGCCTAAAAATTTGTGCCCAGTAGCTTCTTAACCCTTTTTTGATAAACTAAGCAACTCGAGCTCATTGGATCTTTCACAGTTACACAAGCAAGAAATCATTCTTACAGCTTCTCTGTTTGATCTTTTCCATGTCTTCCTGTAAGCTTTGGAGTGTAGAGGCATAAGAGCCAGTTGCAAGCAGGCAGGAGCATGTTGCCTGTTTAATGTCAAAGCTCACATCCATTTCAGAAAAGTACAAGGACTGACATTAACCAGCCTCCAAGGTGAAAATACTTAATCTCAGTTAACAGAACTCCCATTTATCCAAATTCATAACAGCATTTATCTTCGCCAACGTATACATTTTTATTACCGCTTGATAGTTTTTAAGACTTCTTCCATTTTTGATGGCCTAGACTTTAGAATTCTGAAACCTACAACAGATAGAACTTATTTTGTGTTCAATCCCTCTCAAATAGTCCTAGTTGGGGATTAAAAAAAAAAGGGGGGGGGAGAAGACTGCCTCAGCTTCTGACACTGAGGAAAACAGAAACATTGTTGGAGGAACAGCCTACAAAGCTGGTCAAACCCTAGGAAATGAGACCCTTTCAAAACAACGTACTGTAAGTCTGCTGGTTCCACTGAGAAATACACGGGAGAGAATGAAAAGCAGAAAAGATGCTGTCTTGTGACTACAAGTTTAAAAAGCTATCTCTAAGGGAGCAAAAGCCCTACCATATACGTGTCTCAAAAACAGGGTAGGCAGAAAGGAGTGTAAAAACTAATGAGTGGAAAAGCAGCAAAAAATGTTAAGAAAAGAATGCAGTATTTTCCCCTGGGGCACCTTTGTCTCTCATACTTGTCTGGCTTTACTTTATTGTGCCATATTGGAAGGGGCATGTGTGAGTACCTGTTTTTTGACATTCACCTGAGTAAATGTAACAACTAGCAAAGCTGCACAGAAACTGAAAGGGAAATGCTTTACCTTCTTTCCACATACTGCAGAAAATATTAGAATACGAGTTTGACAGACTGAAACCCCAGGGTTAGAACAAAAAGGGTATTTCCATAAAATGTCAGGAGATTCTCCAAAAGGCCTGTGTGACCATAAAGGATTTAGATTGCATTAAAGTATAGCTGGGAGCTGGGCTCCCAGCTGTCATTCGGATTTGAAATCTCCCATGTGATCACAAGGCTTTATTCAAATATGCGTATACATATTTACTTCACAATCCAAGCCCAAAGATTCTCAGACTAACTCCCAAAGTAGCTCTGCAGCTTACAAATTCATGAGCACACTGTGATGTTCTGATGTTCAGAAAAAAACCCACAACAGACTAGAGCTCTTTGCATTATGTGCAGGAGCAGATCCAGGCACTCCTAAATGATTAGTATGAAAGAATACGTTAGAGAACACCAAAGACAAATGCTTCTGTTGAGTAGCAAGTTGGGATTTAACACCTGAAAAGTTATTCTCAGGTGAAAATACATATCTTGTGAGCTCCAGAACTGCCAAGTAAATATGATCTACTCAGACATGATTTTTCTCTAGTGCATAAGTAAGAATCTCTTTTAGAAATTGCTGTGGTGACAACTGGACTTTAATCACCTCATAAAAATTGGAGTGATGCATTTGTATTACCGGCTTAAAGATTTTTAAAAAGAGAGAAAGCAATATTTGCTCCAGACAAACCCCTCTAGACCAGCATCCATCACTAACAAACTTGCACAGACACCACCCCCTTCTTTTGCCCCAGAAGGTGCTGCCCACCGTGGGTGCCAGCACAAAACACTGGCAGAGGCAACCCCGCAGAGCAGGCTGGCATACCCTGCACTATCTATATAATCCCTAAATAAACAGGGGACATCTTAGATTCAGACTCATCAGTCTGTTCCATTACACGAGCAGGGCTTTTTCTTAAAATCAAAAAATACAGCATCCAGAGCAGCATGGTTTCTACCTTGAAATAAAATATTAATGGAGAATAAATACAAAAACACATTCCATAAGAGTATTATGAGGAAAAAAAACAATAGGGGTTTCTTCTTTAGAAATACTTTCACATTTTTAGTCTTATCAACATACTCAAAAAGTAGATTGTAAAAGGGGACAATAATTCATTTTTAAAAAAAGTATCTGAACCCCCCTCATTTCAGTCATTTCTTAATTTCTCATCTCACAGGCGATTTGTTCAGATAGTTTAACCCTACATATAAAGCAATAGATATCCATTAGCATTTTAACAGGGCTGCCTTATGTATAAAGCAACAAGCATCTGTTCGTGAGTGAATTTTTAAATTTACCTAAATCCAGTTATAATTCACATTACAATGAAGAGCTTCAGAGAGTATCACTCATTCCACTTATCTCATCATGCTATCTTTTTTCCTCTTTGCTACTTCCTTTTTATACAACACGTTACACAGCTGAACTTGATATCTTAGTTTAAATAATTCCTGCCCTGTCAAGTGGCCTTCATTTAGTAGATTATCATCCCATGTTTGTTTGTAATGCTTTTTCTGCCCCCCCCCGCCCTGTTTTCTTACTCAGTGAAAATAAACATCTTTTAATACCTTGCTATCTTTTTATGAGCTAGGATTATTATTAGCTTTTTTAAAATGTCTTTTTTATTATTATTGCAAAATGGCATAAGAATTCAGGGCCTTATCCACCCACCAGTTGCTGCTGTGCATGTCAAGGTGATCATCGCAGGCTACAGCAGATACCCTATTCAGAAATAAATTAGCCAGCTGAGCTCATCAGCAGGTCTGCTCCTCTCTCCTGAGCCCCCCCAGCTATTTGCTACCCTCAGAAGAGACAAAAGAAAGGATTAAGGACAGCTGATTAAGGAGACTCCTAGCCATGTCGGCTGGGTTATCTCAGGCTGCTGCTGAGTATCTGGCAAGGGCTGTGCTCCCAGTCCCTTCTGCTCCTGGCTAATGGGGAGGAGGCGAGATCATGCAGGTGGCCTCGGCCACCTGCAAAGAAGTATCTCTTTGCACAACAGCATCTTCAGTCCCAGCCAACAGCAAGCTGGCCTAACTGGTGCAACATAGCTATGTCTACATTGCAGCCTTCAGATAAAACCTGCCGGCTGCCTACTTCTTATTAACCAGCACAGGGTTCGAGGGAAGAGTGGCCCATGGGACAGCAAAGAGCCCCCTGGATTCAGCCCGTGCATGAAGAGATACTCCTCCCCTGCAGTGCCCAGCTTGGCCACCCCATGTTCCCACTGCCCTGACAGTCAATGCTCATCAAACAAGATAGCAGATGATCATTCCTGCAAGAAGGGCAGGCGAGATCTATGGGCAGCAAACAGAAATGCACAGAGCCTAAATCTGGGAGCACCTCTGGACCTCAGGGCATGACCGGACCAGGTTAATTAATGAATACTATTAATATAACCTACAATGTTCCTGCTGATTTATGTTTTTTGTTTATGCTAATTTATACTTTAATTTCTGTTGTCCTTAGAGAAGAAGTGCTGACTTGCTTTGTTATTTTTGCCTTTATTAACTATATGCTGGTAGACCATCATTCTTTTCCTAGTAGTACAGTACATTAAATGAGACTTGCAAAGAAAGCTGTCCGTGTAAAGGGTAATGTCTTGTTTTCCCTCAGGAGCTTCCCAAACACCAATATTTCATTTACCATAACTATGAAAAGAGCAGAATGGAGAAGGCAGCAGAGGACAACACAAAGTAAAGGTGAAGAGTAGGGAGCCCTCCCTACTGCCCTGAAACTCCCAAGGAGAGAGGAGAACAAAGCTATTCTAGGGATGAGCAGAACAGATGAGGCAGGTCTCCAAGCTACAAGAGCTGAAGAATGCAAACGTCTCTGAGCTGCAACACCATTAAAACGGGAGATTCTGCTCACAGTGGACACTGCTGATCCATAAAGGCTTAAAATACAAGATCTTGCTGAGAGGTCCTGGACTGAGCAGGCAGGCTGTACTGTTAGGAGTTCTCACAGCCAGACACATTTTGTCTGTCCCTGCAAGCAACCAAACACCCGTCGGATCATGCTCTAGACACAGCTTAAAATTCCGCTGCTTCGTTTTTACCTCCTTTGGCAGAAGGTGATGTGCTTGAAATTTACCTGTGTACATTTTTTAGACATTTGATCACAATAAATGAAAATAAAGATGTGTTGCAGATCTGCAACGTCACTGCAAACAGGAGTGGTATGTGATGTAGTCTCGGTCAGGCTATTCCTGGAGTCAAACCTTATTTCTGCCCAACATACTGAATTCCTTTAATTTCACAAATGCTCCTTCAGAACAGGATTGGATTTTGACTTGCTGTAAATGATTGCATACAGGAACGCATATAGGTACCTCCTATTATTATCCACAGATCCATTATGCAGTAATAAGAATGCCAGGTCAGTACTTCATACCAAAATCCATTTCTGGAAAATACTTTCCCTTTCTTTATACTTCCTTGTTGTTTCTCCTTGTTAAAAGAACTTATATGAGCACTGGAGTCCTAGGAGACACCTGTCATGCTGTTACGAAGAGAAAAGTTTATAGTACTCATGGATGAGAAGCTTTACTTCTGTACAAGTCTCCTTTTTGTCTCTTTGCCCACCCTGTGATTTCATTTAACATTTCATTTGTAAGTAAACACAAAATTAATATTTAAGCAATAAGAACACAACAACAAAACAAGCAATTTGATACAGATCCAGCTGAAACATTTTCACAGAAACTATTGCATGGATTCACAAATTAATAAATAAGAAGCTGGCAACCAGGCATAAGCAACTAATTCTCATTTCAATCCACCTTCAAGACTCCCAGAGTAAGATCCAGGGAGGAACAGCTGATTGCCTAGAGGTGCAAAAAGACTACTTCTCATCTTTGACCTTTGTTTATTACCAGGTACTTTGTTCGATATTAACTCTTTACTGTCTCAGACCACTGGAAAGAGCAGACTCTGCAGGAGCGAATGAGCTGTTTGAATCCTCTTTTTGTTACACTGAGACATTTTGATGGAGAAAGAAAGAAGGATTTACCACACTAAGATTTGTATGCACAACCTAGAGGATAAAAAAAAGACATAATTTTCCACTGGTGGGAATCTATCTCCAAGAGACCAAGGAAGAGGAAAGGAATACACATTTCATTAGTGTAGTCTTGCTTTCTTTTTCCCACTCCATTAAAAAGAAGACAAGGATTCAGCAGTTTCATAACAAAATCATCCGGTTATTAGGGCCAGAAGGAACTTTTATTTGAATATAATTTTTCATGATCATTAAAGGATCAGTTTGTTAAAAACAAGGCAAAAATTGTTGGTCTTGATTTCTAAAAATGCCAGCAATCTCGCTATTTCAAAGCAAAACTTTCAAAAGTGTTTATAAGAAGATCAAGTTTTCTACAGGAAAACCTGTGTAGAGCTATGCCAAAAAGTTGTCTGAAGTGATTTTAGGAAGGGGGATGGGGGGAGGGAGAACAGGAAAGGAACAGTTTAATGTTTCTAACCTTTCCGTAAGTATACTGTAGAAAGGGCTCTCCGGGTGAGTCACTGTGTAGGTGATTGGCAGTGTGCTGCTGCGTGGAAGAACAGCAGGGGTGGAGGGAGATTATGCAAATTTACCTAAGGAGGAATTACTACACAGCAACTGCGCTCTCAATGGTACTGCTGTCTTTCTGGAAAGTTACACCAAGGCCAGCTCGACACTATGAGCTTTTACTCCTTAAATTTGTCTGCCGTCGGGGTACACTGGGCAAATGTCACACAGAGGTTTGATTGATATTGGTAAATTCCTGAGTTTATGAGAGTCAAAAATAAACTCTCTCACATAGTACCCCGTTTTCCCCAGTTTTGTATATTCTGTGTAACCTCCATCAGTAGAAAAGTTCTAGTAAAATGCAGCCACTGTCCATATTACAGCCACCTTTTAGTGACAATTTTTGAAATATGTTGCTTTCCAGTGGTAAAAAGCCTTATTCACTCTTCTTTTAAAACTCCAGTGCATTTTGGAAATACTTGCCTTTTCACAAACCTCTGTTCTCCATCAAGGTTTCCATAATTCTTTTTTACCCCTGCAGACTAGAAAATCCAGGACTCTTTTTCTTTGGACAAAGTACCAGTAAATTAACTTATGTCATTTTGCTTGTTCTTTTCATCCTTCCTCTTCAATCCCAGACAACTGCTTGGCAATTTGATTTGGACCCAGTAGTCTCTTCTTATGGAGAGTAAAAGATATTTTGCAAGTTATTGGTCTTGGTAAAGGCTAGCAAATGTGGGAATTATAGAACTCCACTATGTAGCTATGAGATGTTCCTCACTTTATATTACAAAAATCATGCCCTTAATTTGCAGCATAAGAGATGATTAGAACATAAACCACAGATCTTTTCTTATTTTATGGATACAAAACACATTCTAATTATCTTCAGGGTAAAACAGGGACTGCAGAATTTATCTCTGTGTGCTCCAAGCTCAAAGCAAAGCATAAACCTAACTATATTATCATAATTTCTAAAACCATGAAAGTCTCTTCCTTCTTGCCATACTTTTCTCATGGTGAATTATTTGTTGCTCATAGAAGACAACCATAAAACTAACAGAAAATTAAACATGCCGCTCACCATAGATACTCAGGCAAAATAGATTCTTAACTTTTAAACAAAGCAACAACCTGTGGCAACCATATGTACTTCTGGAAATCGTGCTATCCAGCACTATTTCTGTAGTTTTGACTGTTCAACTACTTCCTTGGAGTTTGCAGCTTCCTGTGATGGAAGGAGGTCCCTAGCACCTTACCGAAGGCTGGCCAGGAAGGCAGGTCAAACAAAATGACAGCTCCTTCCTGCGTGCTGATGGAAGTTAAGGGAAGCTGAAGCAGTTCTTACAGAAAGATGCCAAAAACTATCTGGGTGAAAATCTTGGTGAAAAAGGTGAGAAATTTTGAGCCTTGGGAAAATTCTTACTGAATATCCAACAAACATAGAAACAAAGTTTCTAGAAAATCAGAACAGCATCTGCAGCAAGCCAATGAAAGAAACAATAAAAATAATTTCAGAGTCTGTGGGATATGCAAAGCTGGTCTTGGTGCCAAAATCTCCAAGCTGCTCTGAATCTGCCACTGAAAGTCCCTGCCTAGTTCTCCCCAACCTCCCCAGCCTTCACCCACAAAGTCTTAAATCCCTCCACATCTTCTCTAATCCCTTTGGTCTTTCTGGAAGCACTTGGAAAACCTCCTCAAGGAAGTTTTGAGGAGCTGTACTGGGACATGAAGGCAAATGACCCAGACAGCAGTACAAGTGGTACAAGTCTACAATGAGGGAATGCAGTACAAACTTTGGGGGAAAAAAAGCCCACTTTTCATGTCAAAGAGAAGAGTTCTCCCATGCACATATCTGTAAAAGGCAATGAATAAGGAATAGAGAGCTGGGCCCTGAATGGTATTATTAGCATTGTTCAATGATAAAGGTAATTTAATTCTTAAACAGCCAAGCTTAATCCCACAATTTAATCTACTAAAGAACTAATATCATTACTATGAAAGATTCATTTCCAGTTAATAGACTCTTTTTTTTTCAATTACCTTGTACCATCTCATGTAAATATACAGGCTTCATATCTTCCGCATGTCCCTGTGTTTATAACTCTCTAAATGCCAGAAAGTCAGCCAGACAATTTTATTTCCATAACTGTTTCATTTGTAGATTTCAAAGCACTATCCACTGGCTCAAAATCTTTATTATTCCTGTTTTACTTATGAACAAGTTTAAACTCTGTGAGTTTAAATGATGTGGCTCAAAATCACATAGGAAGTTGATGGCAGAGTCAGATTTCCTGATCCTTAGTTGACCAGGTTGCACCTCTTCTGAAAATGAGGCATTTAATAATACAGTAGTCATATTGATTAGCTATTACACACAAAATGTGCATGTCTGCTGTTCCAAATGGCAGCCTCACTAATCTGCTCAAACACATCTCTGGAGAGAAAAAAGCATGCCAGTGCTCTCTATTCCATTACTTCAATATGAAAAGTATAAAAATAAAGCTTTTCTTCAATAGAAGGCTAAGTTTGCAATACGTTGCATCCTCACAGAGCAGAGTGGAAATGGGTGTCTGTGGAGGACTGCTGGGTGTTTGCTGCTAGTTTGGAACATAATCAACAAAACCAGGCAAGCATCTGTTATACCAGGGCCTGAATTGCCAAGAGGAAAATATTAAGAGTCTGAAAAATGAAAGAAATACTTCACCCAAGAAAAATTAAATATAACCCTCAAAAGAGCAGAGACCTTCCAGGTTTGATTATAACTTGCCTGAAAGAGCAAAAACATGTAAAAGCCTTGGGAAAAAAGTTACAGAGGGCCTGGTCCAATACATACAAACAGTACACACAGAAGTGTGTGTCTATGATACCTTACTGCATAAAATTTTTGCTTGCTGTCTATGAAGACGACCTGACTCTCAGGCTGGACAACTTCAAGCCACAGCATACTGCTGCAAAGCCTAGACTGGGCTGGAGGAGGGAATTGTCCTTTCTTTATTGTGATTGATCCTGGTGAGGGGACGAGGGCTGACAATGGAGTTGGCAGAAGAGAAAGCCCCATGCCAATTGCCCACAGCTTGTGTAAAACGAGATGGCACTACAGCTAGTAGCAGTGCAAGAAGGAGACAAGTTTCAGAAGCCAAAGGAAGGTTTTGTAGCATCTGTCTCATTGCTGACCTATTCAGGTGGGATCAAGTCCTTGAGTTACACATGCTACCCCCAGGATTTCCCCAAAGTTTTGTGCCTCGAGGCATCTTCCCCCTCTCTGCCTCTGGGTCGCCAGGACCTTCCTCCAACTTACTCGGCCTATGAGGGGTTTGTGCCTCCGTGTCCTGTCCCTGTGTGGGGATAAGGGCTACTCTGTTCAATCCCAAGGGAAGGCAACGCCTTGCCCTTCCTTCCCCTGCCAGAGTGGCAGCAGCAGCTTGGATTTACCCCAGGTAGGAGTCCTCCTTTGGAAACGTAAGGCTGCTCGTTATCAAAGGTCTTTGATGGCAATCCTGGTACCTTTACCAGGTCTCTAAAATGTGACCTTGCAAACACGTCCTCAGAAGACAGGGACCAAATGAGCTGATTTGATGAGGGTCCGGGAACTAAACAGGTCACTAACCTGACAGCCTGCCCAGGTCACTACAGAAAGGGAGCAGCAGACCCAGCTGGCTCATGGAGGTGCTGACCCTCCTGCCTGAGAGATTTCTCATTTGCTAGAATATGAAAATGCAGTCTAGGCTTGGCTCTTCATACCAACGGTTGGGTCAGGTCCCTGGCACTTGGGCCAAAATACCCTTGTGGGCAGGCTGCCCACCGTGTCTTGTCCAAGCTCTATGAAAAAGCAACTGTAATCATGTTCCCATTGAGTTTGTTTTAAAATTGTTACTCCAATGAAGAATTTAAAGATGTCACCTGAGCATTTAAAGTTGTTCCCACTGTCTCTTCGGGGGTTTTGTACAGTATCAATGTATCCCTCAACTGCGTGTTTCTGTTTTTCAGTGTTTACAGTGTCCTCAAATTGGAGAAAGAACACACAGTAAAAATATAGGCTAAGAGCATTCAGATCATTACTCACACGTCAAACAAATACAATCCATTCTGTGGGATGCTACTGTCAAAATTGAATCACATAAGTAAATTATTTTAACCCTTCTTTCCAAGACAGGGAAAGGAGAATTACAGCTTAGTAAACAAATGATTCCTAAGAGAAAACTAAAGGAGGAGAAGAACCTGTTATCAATCACAGGATGACTATGAGCCAGTGATTGGATTTACTGTGGAAAAAGACAGATATGATCCTTGATGTAACTGGAAAGGTATTTCCAGCTGAAAGAGAAAAATATTAGCCAGCATCCCCAGACATCCAGCATACTGAATGTAATTTGGGTCACACATATTCAAGTAAAAAAAAAAAAAAAAAGGAATT
>Ga0065711_1046579_pt1 | contig 12813 bp, 11 predicted proteins | sample Hoacrofraction12_FD_59098 | JGI IMG/M metagenome (GOLD analysis project Ga0065711, IMG submission 59098) | Hoatzin crop microbial communities from Cojedes, Venezuela - Epithelial fraction 12 v2 (version 2) | ecosystem: Host-associated > Birds > Digestive system > Esophagus > Crop | place...
GCGGCGGCGCAAACGCCCATAATTTCGGGTGTCGGACATGAGATTGATTACACGATTTGCGATTTTGTGGCCGATCATCGCTCGATTACGCCGACTGCGACGATTGATGATTTGCTTCCTGCGGCCGATGAGCTAAGGCAGGGCTTGGACGGCACTTTTATGATTTTTAAAGAGCTAATTGAGCTCAAATTTAGGGCAATGAGCGAAATTTTAACCAGAAAATCGCTCGAAATTAGGTCGCTTTCGGTGGAGCATAAACTAAATTTGCAGGAGCAAAATTTGAAAAATTTGGACGCAAAGCTAAAATCGAGCATAAATTCACTCATCGCAAATTTCACTCATAATCTCGATAAAAAGGCACTTGAGCTAAATTTGAAAAATGAATTTTTCAAAATGAGCAAGAATCTAGTCAGCGTTCAAAAAGATGGTAAGAAAATTTCGCTTGCTTCGCTTCAAAGTGGCGATATAATCACGCTTTCGTCGCAAGATGATGAGAGAAATGCCCAAATTTTGGAGTGATTGTGGAAGAATTTGAGTATTATGAGCGAATTTATGGGGATTTTACGCTTTCTCAGCTTGAGGCGGAATTTGATAAAATTTGCGCGATCGAGGAGGAAATTTTGCGAAAAACGATGCGAAATTTTGGCGAGGACGCGATTTTTGACGAGTTGGAAAGGCGAGTTGAAGGCATGCGAAAATACCTTCTAAAGCGCCATAAAATGGGAAAATAAACTTAATAAAGGGGATGAAATGAATAGAGTTTTGAACTTTAGCGCGGGCCCAAGCGGGCTTGATATTAGCGTTTTAAAGCGCGCGCAGGCCGAATTTTTGGACTATCATGGGCTCGGATTTAACATTATGGAGGTTAGCCACCGCGGCAAGGTTTTTGAGGAGATGCACAACAATGCAATCGCCAAAATTAGGCGCTTGTACGGCATCGATGATGATTATGCGGTGATGTTTTTGCAAGGCGGCGGACATATGCAGTTTGCGCAAGTGCCGATGAATTTGTACATTGGCGGCGTCGCAGAATATGCAAATACGGGCGTTTGGAGCAATAAAGCGATTAAAGACGCCAAAATTTTGGGCATTAACTACCGCGTGGTCGCAAGCAGCGAGGCGGATAATTTTTGCTACATTCCAGACGAAATTCCATTCAACGCAAATGCCGATTATTGCTACATTTGCTCGAATAATACCGTTCACGGCACGCAGTATAAAAGCTATCCAGACACTCACGGCGCGCCCCTTGTGGTCGATGCTAGCAGCGATTTGTTTAGCCGTGAGGTCGATTTTAAGGCAAATAACATCGGTGTATTTTGGGGTGGGGCGCAAAAAAACGGCGGCCCAGCTGGCGTAACGCTCGTAATCGTGCGAAAAGATTTGCTAGACCGCGTCGCCGATAATGTGCCGACAATTTTGCGCTACAAGACCCAAGCGGAGGCAAATTCGCTCGCAAACACGCCGCCAACGTTTGGAATTTACATGATCGATTTGGTGCTCGATTGGATCAATGAAAAGGGCGGTCTAGAGGGCATTCGCGAACTAAACGAAAAGAAGGCGCATCTGCTCTATTCAAAGATTGACGAGAGCGACTTTTACACCGGCCACGCGCGATTTGATAGCCGCTCGGTGATGAATGTGACCTTCAATACGCCAGCGGACGAGCTCGATAAGCTTTTTGTGAGCGAGAGCGAAAAGGAAAATATGATCGGTCTTAAAGGACACCGAATTTTAGGCGGTTTGCGTGCATCACTCTATAATGCTGTGAGTTTGGAAAATGTCCGCGTGTTGGTCGATTTCATGCGCGAATTCGAGCGCAAATTCGGCTAATTGGAAATCTGCGAATTTAGCCTTAAAAAACAATAAATTATCAAAATAGTGTGAAAAGTATGAAGCCCCTAAAATTGGGGCTTCGCGCAAAATTTTACATAAAATTTTGTGGGTTTTATTCACGCCTTTTTCACGGGTGAATAGGACTATTTTTCTAGGAGTTTTTTCATCTCCTCGACGCTCTTTTCTAGCTCCTCGACGCTTTCAAAAAGTGCGTTTTGTTTGCCCAAAAATAGGGCACTATACTTGCCTTTAAATTTCAAAATTGCCATTTGAGTTCTATCATTTAGTGGCTTTTGTGATACGATTTGAATCTCATTTTCATCCGCTTTTTGAGCAGGCTCATCGATTTTAATTTCAGCTTTAGCCTCTGTAGTTTGAGCCTCCGCGCCACTTTTTGCAGCCAAAATTTCCGCCTCATTTTCCACAGGTTTTTCCGAATTTAGGAAGTCATTCAAGTTTTTGCTCATAAAATTATTGAAATTTTCGTTAAATTTGGAAATTTCATCATTCTCCTCGCTCAAATTTTTTGGCGTATCGACTGCGGCAATCTCTTTTTCGACGCTATTTGCGATCTCTTCGTCGCTTTTTATGGTTTGAGCTGGCTTAAATTCGGATTTTTCTTCGGCTTGAGGCTTTGATTCTTGCTTGTTTTCGGCATTGTCAAACGCTTCCCAAAGGTCATCCTCGGAAATTCCGGAATTTCGGTTTTCCAAAAATCGCTTCGCAATGAGCAAAACCGCCACGAGTGCGAGCAGGATTAAAAGTATCATAATGATGTTTTTTAGGAGCCTTGGCGTCGAATTTGGATCGCTAGGCTCGTTCTTTTGGGATTTTGCCGCAGAAGAATCGGCTAAAATCTCGCTCTTTCCGCCTTTTGAAAAGCGAAGCATAAGCTGCGAATTATCCGCCAAAGGCTCAGCCTCAACCGTTAAATCCTTCGCGTTTCGAAGCTCGATTTTAACGCCATTATCAAGCGGTGAAATGGTGAAATCGCTCGCAATTTGGGAATTTAGCTGATGGTTAAATTTTTCATCGCTTTGCAGATCCTTCAAAGTGATGATAATCGCGTTCTTTTCGTTACTTTGCGCCACTTCGCCGGTGTAAGGCGTATCAAACGAGAGTTTCAGATCCACGCTCATGTCGTTATCGAAAACATCGTATTTTAGCAGCGACGTCGCGTGCGAAAAGCTCAGTAAAATGGCGATTAAGAATAACTTTTTCAATTTTGCTCCTATTCGTTAAAAAGTTTTGCTATTTTTTTGTTTACTTCGCTCACATCGGAATTTGCGGTGATTTCAACGATGCTAGTGCCGATTATTGCGCCATCTGCGTATTTTTTGGTCGCTTCGACGTCCTTGGCAGTGCGAATTCCAAAGCCGACTGCGACAGGCAAATTTGTTTTTGTTTTGATTTCAGCGACCATGTTTTGAAGCCTTTCTAGCGGTGTTTGCTTTGTGCCTGTGACGCCAAGAGCGCCAACTGCGTAGATAAAGCCGCTTGCGCGTTTGAGCAGGTTATCCACTCTATGAACTGAGGTGACGCTAACAAGTGGGATCAAACTAATGCCTAAATTTTGGCACTTTTCGTAGAATTCCTCGTTTTCTTCATATGGCAAATCCGGAATGATAATCCCTGAAATTCCGCACTCTTTGGCTTTTTTTAGGAATTCGTCCTCGCCGTAGGCGAAAATCATGTTGTAATAGACCAAAAATACGAGCGTTTTTCGGGTTTTGCACGCCAAAAGCGCCTCAAAAATGGTATCCGTCGTCACGCCAGCTTGCACGGCTGAAAACGAAGCGTTAAAAATCACCGGCCCATCGGCGATCGGATCAGAATATGGAATTCCAATCTCCAAAATATCGATAACGCTATCATCTAAATTGTTGATAAAATCCTTAAAATAATCAACGCTCGGATATCCGCCTACAACATAGCCGATATTTGCCTTTTTTTGGCTAAAAACCTCAAATTTATCCATAGATCGTTCCTTTTTTGTAGTTCATGACTGTGTTCATGTCTTTATCACCCCTGCCGCTGACATTTACTACGATTGTTGATTTTTTCTTTAGCGTTGGGCAGAGTTTTTCTAAATATGCCAAAGCGTGCGAACTCTCGATTGCTGGGATGATTCCTTCGAGCGAAGAGGTGAGTTTTAAGGCATTTATGCACTCATCGTCGGTGACTGCTTGGTAATTTACGCGTTTGATGTCGTGCAAATGCGCGTGCTCTGGGCCAACTCCTGGGTAATCGAGTCCGGCTGAAATGCTATGAACTGGCAAAATTCGGCCGTAGCTATCTTGCAAGACGATCGTTTTCATTCCGTGAATTATGCCATCAAATCCCTTTGAAATGGTCGCCGCGTGATATGGCGTATCGATTCCAAGTCCTGCTGCTTCGACGCCAATTAAATTTACGCTTTCATCATCCAAAAACGCGCTAAAAATTCCAATCGCATTGCTGCCGCCGCCCACGCAAGCGATGATATAATCGGCCTTTACGCCATTTTCTTTGAGTTGAAATTTGGTCTCATCGCCGATTACGCTTTGAAAATCCTTGACCATCAGCGGATACGGATATGGGCCAACTGCCGAGCCAATGACGTAAAATGTGGTCTCAATCTCATTTACCCACGCTTGGATCGCTGCGGTTGTCGCCTCTTTTAGGGTTTTTAGGCCATCTGTGATTTCGACCACTTTTGTGCCTAAAAGCTTCATGCGGAATTTATTTAGCTCTTGTCTGCTAGCATCCACTTCGCCCATATATACGTCGCACTCTAATCCTAAAAGCGCGGCCGCAGTTGCAGTGGCTACGCCATGTTGGCCAGCGCCAGTCTCAGCGATTATCTTTTTTTTGCCCATTTTTTTGGCCAAAAGCGCTTGAGCGAGGGCGTTGTTTAACTTATGCGCGCCGGTGTGATTTAAATCCTCGCGCTTTAAGTAAATTTCGTGTCCATAGCGCTCACTTAGGCGTTTTGCGTGATATAGAGGCGTCGGACGGCCAGCGTAATTTTTAAGCAAATCCGCAAGTTCCTCGCGAAATTCCTTGCTCTGCGCGATCGTTTTATAGGCGTGTTCTAACTCCTCAAGCGCGTGCATCGCGGTTTCAGGGATAAATTGCCCACCATATTTCCCAAAATAAGCTTTCTCGTTCATTTTCTATCCTTTGACGATTTTTACGATTTTATTTATCAGTTCAACGTTTTTTATGCCATTTTCATCTTCAACTTTGCTGTTAATATCGATAAATTCGGGCTCAAACTGCAGCGCCTCGGCCACGTTTTGAGCTGAAATTCCGCCCGCAATCCCAAAATGATGCGTGACATTTTTTAGCAAATTCCAATCAAAACTCTCGCCGTTCCCGCCCAAATTTGCGCCCTTATAATCAAACAAAAGCGCGTCAAATTTGCCTGAAATTTTAGGCATCACTTCACCCACGCTTAAAACTTGCCAAACCTCGCAATTAAGGGAATTTAGGCGTTTTTTTAGCTCAGGTGAGACGGTTTTATAAATTTGAGCGAAGTCAAGCTTGCAAAATTTCGCAATTTCTGTGATTTCATCATCACTCATATCGGTAAAAACGCCACCAGCGCGCTTTGTGTAATTGTGCGCGATTTTGGCGAGTTTTTGGCCCATTTGGGCGTCTATTTGGCGCGGCGATGGCGCGAAAATCAGCCCAATGTAGTCAATATCGCACTCACACACGCTTTTGCATTCGCGCTCGTTTTTTATGCCGCAGACTTTGATTTTTGTCAATTTTCATCCTTAAATTTCGCGGTGTAATTTTGGAAGAAATCCCATGTTTTGCCGCTTTTAATCGCGCCTAAAATCACCTCTTTGGCTTTTGTCGGCGAGTCGATTTTATCCGCGCAGTATAGCCCAAACATCGCATTTAAGATGGCTATGTCAAATTTCGGGCCATCTAGTTTGCCTTGCAGCGTGAGTTTTAGCGTTTCGGCGTTTTCTTCTGCGGTGCCGCCAGCGATATCGCCGTGGAATGCGCGTTTGAAGCCAAATTGCTCCGGCGTGATGCGGTATTCTAGGATTTTGCCATCTTTGACCTCGTGAATTAGCGTCTCGTCGCAGATTGAAATTTCATCCATTTCGTCCATTCCATGCACCACGAGAGCGTGCTTTCTGCCCAAATTTTGCAAAGTTTTTGCTAGCAGTTCATTTACGTGCTCTAAGTAATTTCCCATGATTTGGTGGGTAAGTGCTAAATTTGGGTTCATCAATGGCCCCAAAACATTAAACACAGTGCCGATATTTAGGCGGTTTCGCACCTCTTTTACCTCGCCAACAATTGGGTGAAAAAATGGCGCATGCATAAAGGCAAGGCCGGAATTTTCGAGCAGCTCGCGGTTTTCAGCGATCGTGCTTTTTAGTTTAATTCCGAGCGCACCCAAAACATCGCTACTGCCGCTTTTGCTCGTAATTGCCCTGTTTCCGTGCTTTGAGACCTTTACACCGAGGCTAGCTAAAATAAACGCCGCAGTGGTCGAGACGTTGATCGTCTTTAATTTATCGCCGCCAGTCCCCACAATATCGAAATAATCGCCGCTGTCGCTGTAAGTTTGCGAGTATTTTAGGATATTTCGCACGAGCGCCGCTAAGCTATCTGGATAGAGGCTCTTTTCGCTAATTAGCACGAGCAATCCCGCAAGCTGCACAATATCGTAATCTTTAGCGTTTATCGCTTGGCAAATCACCTCATAATCGCTGCTATCAAGCGGATAGTCTTTTTGCAATTTGGTCATAAATGGTGCAAAATCGGTCATCTGTTTCTCCTTTTTTTTGTTCAAATTTATAAAATTACTCAAAATTTTCTTTCCATATTGCGTAAAATAGCTCTCCGGATGGAACTGAATTCCATAAATCGGCCTATTTTCGTGGCGAAACGCCATAATTATATCATCGTCTGTGCTTTTAGCCGTGATTTTTAAGCACTTTGGAAGGCTTTTTTCGTCGACATAGAGCGAGTGGTAGCGCATGACGCCAAATTTCTTCGGCAGCCCCGAAAACATCGCATCTTGCGAGATTACCTCAATCTGCGAAGATTTTCCGTGTTTTGGATTTTTTAGCTGACAAATTTCCCCGCCAAAGCTAAGCCCAATCGCTTGATGCCCAAGACAAACGCCTAAAATCGGCACTTCAATGTCGCTTTTTAAGATTTCAAGGCAAATTCCGCTATCTTTGGGGTGTTTTGGGCCCGGACTTAGGATTATTCGGCTTGGAGCGAGGGCGCGAATTTCATCCAGCGTGATTTTGTCATTTCGCACGCAGCGAACCTCCTCATTTGTGAGCTCGCGAACGTATTGATAGATGTTAAACACGAAACTATCGTAATTGTCGATGATTAAAATCATTTTTCGCCCCTTTTTTCGCACAACTCTTCAAAAATTTTCACGCAGCTTTTGCGTTTGTTGCAAATTTCTTTATACTCGTTTTTTGGGACGCTATCTAGCACAATTCCTGCGCCAGCGCCGATAAAAACGGAATTTTCATCGCCATTTTCAATGAAAATCGCCGAACGAATGAGGATCGCCATCTGCACGTTTGAATTGAAGTGAAAAAATCCGATTCCGCCGCCGTAAATTCCGCGCGCTGAGGATTCTAACTCATTTATGATTTGCATTGCGCGAATTTTAGGGCTTCCGCTAAGTGTGCCCGCAGGGAAAACCACGCTTAATACGTCATAAATCGACGCATCATCGCGCTTTTGCCCGTAAACTTCGCTCTTTATGTGCATTACGCTCTCATACATCACCACATTCATGGGATTCTTGACGCTTACTGACCACGGAAGTGCGAATTTGCCGATATCGTTGCGTGCGAGGTCGATTAGCATTCTGTGTTCGGCTAGCTCTTTTTCATCGCTCAAAAGCTCGTTTTTTAGGCGTAAATTCTCGTTTTCATCGTTTGTTCTTGCGCGCGTGCCGGCAATTGGTGCGACAAAAATTTGCGAATTTCGCATTTCTAGGATTAATTCCGGGCTTGATCCCACGACAGTGCCGAATTTAGTGGGAAAGTGAAACATATAAGGGCTTGGATTGTTGATTCTAAGGGCTTTATAAAATTCCAAACTCTCTAAATTTGAGCAAATTTCCAAAATTTCGCCCAAAACCACCTGAAAAATGTCGCCCTTTTTTAGATACTCTTTTGCAGTTTCGATAATATCGAAAAAATGGCGCTTTTCGGCTTCTAAATCGGTTTTAACTTCGTAAAATTTGGGATTTTTATTATTGGCCGCAGGAATAAAAGCCAAATTTTCGAGCTTTTCAAAATAGTCAAAATTCTCGCCAAAAAATGTGTAAATTTTGCTACTTTTATCGTAATAAAGGTAGTTTTTGGCGTCCGCGTAGGCTAAAAGCGGAAATTTGTATAATTTTTTCTTTTCGTCGCCGATTTTTTCGAATTTATGGACGATTTCGTAACTCATGACGCCGAAAATTCCGTCAAAATGCGAAATTTGCTCCTTTTTTGCGTTTTCGTAGAATTTTGCAAATTCGCCCAAATCATCGCCGTAAAAGTAGTCGCAATCAAATCCGATTATGATCTGTCCGTCATCTTCGGCCAAAAAGCTATTCGGAAAGTCGCGTAAAATTTGCTCATAATAAAAGAGCGGATCGTTTTCAGACAAAATTTTCCTTTTTTTCAAAAATAAAGGGTATTATATTAAAAAATAGTTTAAGTCAGATTAAAGTAAAATACAAAATCAAATTTTAGGGGCTTTTGATGGACTTGTTACTCATTTTAGAATTTGCGATTTTTGGAATTGCAGTTGGATTTATGGCTGGATTTTTTGGGATTGGCGGCGGCGTGATTGTCGTGCCGATGCTGACTGTGTTTTTTAAGATTGAACCGAAAATAGCGATCGGAATTTCAATCATGCAAATGCTCTTTTCATCGCTATTTGGTTCGTATTTAAACTACAAAAAAAAGCTATTTAAATTTGGCGATTCGTTTTTTGTGGGCATTGGCGGATTTTTAGGCGCCTTAATTGCTGGATTTATCACCAAAAATACGCCCGATATTTACCTTCAAATCGCGCTTTTAATCATAATTTTTATCGGCATCGTGAAGGCATTTTTGACGAAGAGCTTTTCGGATAATGAGGTTAAACTCTCGCGGCCGATTTTGTTTGTGATTGGCTTTTGTATTGGGCTTTGCATTAGCGTTGGCATTGGCGGCGGACTGCTTATAAATATTATCTTTTTCGGATTTTTGGGCTATGACATTAAAAAAGCTGTCTCAATGGGCCTATTTTTCGCACTTTTTGCATCCTGCGCGGGCTTTATTTCGCTTGCGGTTAATGGTTTGGTTGATTATCAAAAAGGCACGCTCATCGGCCTTGGCGCGTTAATTGGCGCATACTTCGGCACAAATGCGAGCGCAAAAATCGACCGAAAGCTTCAAAAAACCCTAAACGTGAGCTTTTACTCATTTGTTTTTATTTTGATGCTTGTGAAAATTCTTGTAAAATAAAAGGAAAAAAATGGACGATATGATCCGAATTTACGGAGCAAAAGAGAATAATTTAAAAAATTTCAACCTTGAAATTCCAAAGAATAAATTGGTCGTTTTTACCGGACTTAGCGGCTCTGGCAAATCGACGCTTGCCTTTGATACGCTTTATGCTGAGGGGCAAAGGCGCTATATTGAGAGTTTGAGCTCCTACGCACGGCAGTTTCTAGACCGCGTAGGCAAAGCAAATGTCGATAGAATCACCGGTCTAACGCCTGCGATTGCGATCGATCAAAAATCCACGAGCAAGAATCCGCGCTCGACCGTGGGCACGATCACTGAAATTTACGACTATTTGCGCCTGCTTTACGCAAATATCGGCATTCAGCACTGCACAAACTGCGGCAAAGTGATCTCAAAAATGAGTGCAAGTGATATAATCAGCCAAATTTCCGAGCTGCCAAATGGCTTAAAAGTCTCGATTTTAGCGCCAATTGTGCGGGAAAAAAAGGGCACTTTTGCCGAAATTTTGGATGATTTGCGCGCCAAAGGCTACATCAGAGCCCAAATTGACGGGATTTTGGTGCGATTGGATGAGGAAATTTCGCTCGCAAAAACCAAAAAACACACGATAAAAGTGGTCGTCGACCGCGTTGAAATCAACGACGAAAACCGCCAACGCATCGCAGATGACGTAGAAAAGGGCTTAAATTTGAGTTTTGGCGAAATTGAACTCGAGCTTGCAAACGGCGCTCAGTTTGGAATTTCCGCGCCGCATATCCATTTTAGCGAGCATAACGCGTGTTTGGATTGCAAAATTTCCTTTGCGCCTTTAGAGCCGCTTTCGTTTAGCTTTAATTCGCCAAAGGGCGCGTGCGAGGATTGCGACGGGCTTGGCGTGAAATTTGCGATTGATTTGGATAAAATCATAAAAGAGGACGCCAGCGTCGAAAAGGGCGCGATTCGCGTGATGTATGGCTTTAATAAAAGCTACTATTATCAGTTTTTGCTCGCCTTTTGTCAGCAAAATAAAATTCCAACTGACAAGCCATTTTACGAGCTTTCCGCCGAGCAACAGCGAACGATTTTATACGGAAATGCAAAAGAGATTGAGTTTTTCTGGAAGCGCCATAGAATCGTGCGTAAATTTGAAGGCGCGGTCAAAATCGCGTATGATATTTTAAAGCACGAAAGCGATTTGGAGGACTATATGAGCGAAAAGCAGTGCTCAACATGTGCTGGATACCGCCTAAATAAGCAGAGTTTGCACGTTAAAGTCGCAGGCAAAACGCTCGCTGAAATCCTAAATTTCAACATCGCCGAGTGCGAGAAATTTTTTAGCGATGAGGGAAATTTCGCAAATTTTAATGAGCAGCAGCGCGCGATCGCAGAGCCGATTTTGAAGGAGATTAACGAACGTCTGCACTTTCTAAATAATGTGGGACTTGACTATCTCACGCTTGGGCGCGATGCACGCACGATTAGCGGCGGCGAGGCGCAAAGGATTCGCATCGCAAGTCAGATTGGATCGGGTCTTAGCGGCGTGATGTATGTGCTAGATGAGCCTAGTATTGGGCTTCACGAGCGAGATACTTTAAAGCTAATTGCGACATTAAGGGAGCTGCAGGAAAAGGGAAATTCCGTCATTGTCGTCGAGCACGATAAAAAAACGATGCAAAATGCCGATTTTATCGTTGATATCGGTCCAACTGCGGGTGCAAACGGTGGAAACGTCGTATATAGCGGCGATTATGCGGGGCTTTTAAAAAGCGACACCGAAACGGCAAAATATCTAAACGGCGAAAAGCAAATTTCATACAACAAAGCCCGAAAACAGGAGCGTTGGCTGGAATTAAAAAACGTAAATGTGAATAATATTTCAAATTTGAGCGTCAAATTTCCACTCTCAAATTTGGTCGGTGTTACTGGCGTTAGTGGCAGCGGCAAAAGTTCGCTGATTTTGCAGACGCTCCTTCCTACGGCGCTTAGCGAGCTAAATCACGCTAGAAAAGTCCGGCTTGTAGATGGCGCGAAGATTAAGGGCTTGGAAAATTTGGATAAGGTGATTTATCTTGATCAAAGCCCAATTGGCCGCACTCCGCGCAGCAATCCAGCGACTTATACTGGCGTCATGGATGACATCCGAAATCTCTTCGCGCAGACCAAAGAGGCGCAGACGCGCGGATATAAAATCGGCCGATTTAGCTTTAATGTCAAAGGCGGCAGGTGCGAAAAGTGCCAAGGTGACGGCGTTATCACGATTGAGATGCACTTCTTGCCCGATGTTACGGTCACTTGCGACATTTGTGGCGGTGCGCGCTACAATGCGCAGACTTTAGAGATTAAATACAAAGGCAAAAACATCAGCGATGTCCTAAATATGAGCATCGACGAGGCATTGGAATTTTTTAAGGCGATCCCAAAAATTCGCCAAAAGCTCCAGACGCTCCAAGACGTGGGCCTTGGCTACATCACGCTTGGCCAAAACGCCACCACGCTAAGCGGAGGCGAAGCCCAGCGCGTCAAACTCGCCAAAGAGCTCAGTCGCACCGACACTGGAAAGACTTTGTATATCTTAGATGAGCCAACTACGGGCCTTCACTTTGGTGACGTCGATCGCTTGGTGCGTGTTTTGCAGCATTTAGTCGATATCGGAAATTCGGTCATTATCATCGAGCATAATCTCGACGTCATCAAAAACTGCGATTATTTGGTCGATCTTGGGCCAGAAGGCGGCGATAAAGGCGGTAAAATCATAGCCACCGGCTCGCCAAAAATGGTCGCCAAAAATCACAAAAAAACCGGCTCATATACTGGGAAATTTTTGGTTGATGAAATTTAAGGAATTTGCGATGGAGAAGGAATTTAAAAGCGAAAAAGTCGCGAAATTTATGAAGTCTTTTATCACAAAAGCGAATAACAGACCAGCGACTAGGCGCATTGAATTCCAAAATAAATTAAAAAGAGAAGAGATGTTAAGAGCAATGAGCTTAGACGAATACCGCGAGGTAATTGCAAATTTGCATAATATTTACGCTAAAATTTATTGCCAAGATGTCCGAAAAAGGGCAGGGCTTCCGGTTAATTTAGAGGATTGATTTCCTTCGGCACGGAATTTTTGCAGTTGGATTAAAACTCAAATTTAGGCGTGGTGGGCATCGCCCAAAGGCTATCCTACAACGAAGGGATTGTAGGGATTAAGAGCATCACCCAGCAAAGGGATGCCGCCCTTGCCTTCGCAATTGACTTGCGCGCACCTTCCGCCAAGGCTCAAATTTTATCTGAAATTTTCTTTAACGCAATTAAATCGATTAATTCACCAATAAATTTTCAAAAGCCTCCACCGCATTTTTATTATATACGGCAAAATCGATCCCCATCGGCTTTATGTCGCCCTCTAGCATCTCTTTCATACCTTGATAGATGCCCTCTTCGCTATTTTCTACCAAAAATCCGCCATATTTTTTGAGATAGCCTCTAGGTCCGGTGATGTCTGTGGACATTACTGGTTTGCCCA
>Ga0065711_1046580_pt1 | contig 12813 bp, 8 predicted proteins | sample Hoacrofraction12_FD_59098 | JGI IMG/M metagenome (GOLD analysis project Ga0065711, IMG submission 59098) | Hoatzin crop microbial communities from Cojedes, Venezuela - Epithelial fraction 12 v2 (version 2) | ecosystem: Host-associated > Birds > Digestive system > Esophagus > Crop | place...
AAGGTCCTCTACAGCCTACTGTAGGTGACCCTGCTTTGGCAGAAGGGTTGGACTAGATGACCCACAGAGGTCCCTTCCAACCCCTACCATTCTGTGATTCTGTGATTCTGTGATACACACTGGCACAAGAGTGAAGGGGAAGTTGTATTATGGTTATGTTTATCTAACCACTAGCCAAACAAGCAAAACAAGTCCTTTTCTATGAGTCTGCAGAGATAAAAATACCATTTGTTAAAAATTACGTAACAGAATCATTGAGGTTGGAAGAGACTTCTAAGATCATCAAGTCCAAAGCTTGGCAGCAGCAACCTGCTTTGTCTTTCAGTACAACACGTTTTCCAAACGTACATCTCTCTTCGGAGATTTGCAGAGCAGAGGGGAAAAGGGATGCAACCCAGCAGCTCTCATCATTATAGAAGAAATTATTTATTCATAATTGAAGTGATGTATTTTGCAGTGTGGTGAACGCTAACCATAGCTAATTTCAGATTTTTATAGCTTTTCAGCACAAGCGTGATAAAATGCCGTGTGGGGCTCTTGTAACTGGGCAAAATCTCAGAAACCAGCATGGCTCCTTTCCGACCCACCGGTGAGGCTGGGCCCTGCGAGGCCGTGTTCCTGCTTGCTACGGCCCTGCGACGTGCGTCGCTCGAGCGCCCAGCCCACTGCCAGCAGAGGAACCGCGCGCAGTTTTTGCAGCCGCTGTATCCGAAGAGCGAACGTCAGAAAGTGGAATTTGAACCCGATTTATGAAATTATCTTCTTTGTCTCTTGCTGCCCTCTGCTGTCATGAGCCCGGGCGGCTCGGAGAGGGCTGCGAGCGGCCGAGATGCTGGGCTGGAGGAGTCCCAGCAAGGCTGATCGCTCCAAGGCATAAAAATGTGTCCCCGGGGGAAAAAAAGCAGACAGCTGAAGTCCAGCCATGCAGACGGGAGAAGCCAGTCGTAGGGCTTGGAAGCCCAGTTGCTCTGAAGCAACTCTGCAGTTTCTCCTGTGGGGGAATTTACTCCTGCTTTGCTGGTATGGGACATCTGACGCTGGATGTGACGTGCAAGTGCGGTAATGAGTCAGCTTGATGTTTTGTGGTGATCAGGGAAGGAAGAGCACACAGGGGCGGAACGAAGAGCACACAGGGGCCAAGCAACCTGCAGACTCTTGGCTGTTAATATAAAATCCTACATCACAAGTGCAATGGTTTCAAAGGTTTTTAGCACAGCCAATATAACCAAGTACAAGAAATATAAGTGAACCTAACAAGTTCATATTACTTTCACCTCTAGCAAATACAGTCAAAGGCAATCTGACAATTGCATTGACTTTGTGTGCCATATTTATTGGGTCAAGCCTCCTCTTTCTAAAAACACACTCTTTGTACATCAACAAACCTCTATCCAGAGCAGAGCTGAGGCTTCAGGGATGGTTGTCAAACGCTTTCCAAATGCAGCAGGGGCTATTTGTTGAATGCCTATGGACTCAGCATGAGCTCCCTTGCTGCTCTGGCCAGCCCGTGATGCTGCTCGGAGTCATGTCACCAAGGTGCTCAGCAGCACCCAGCAGGCACCGAGATGCAGAGGAGGCCACCTCAGGGCAACTGCAACCAGAGCCCGCTGTTGGCTCATCCCCTAGCTTTTGCTTCAGACGCCGCTTGTTCTTCATGCTCCTTTTTAACAAGGATGTGCATGAAGAGGTGGCATAACCTACAGCAAGATTTGGGTTTCTTTAGATGCTCGTTTTGATGCCCACTCAGTTACATGTGTTACAAAGCACTGTTGAGCCAGCCTGTCCTGCAGAAGATACAGGTAGCACTGAAAGTCTTGGTGCAGATGCAGCTCTAATGCAACCCTATTTTCATCTGCAACTTGACTGCATCAAGGTTTTTCTAGATTAAAAAATATGTTAGAGCTGGACTGTAACTAGAGCTACAGCACACCCAGGAGGCGTTGAAGACTCTCCCTGACAGACTTCCCACTGCTGTTCCTCCATCGCATATCCTACCTCCAGTTAGTATTTCTTACCGTGGAAACGGCGTTGGGAAAGAAGTCAGTCTTGCAGCAGCACCCACAGATCACCAAATACCTAAAACACTCTGAAGCACAGATGACGACTCTCCAATTCTTATGCAATAAAATAGGAAGCTGGATTTTTTTCCCCAGAACTTGCAGTAGGCACTGCAAATTATGTAAGACAAGGAAATTCTTTTTTTTTTTTTACAACAGTGAAGAGTAAAAAAAGATCCCTTGGCAGTTTGTTCTCAGACATCTGTCAGAAATGGTGGGAATTTTACAAGGACGAAAGAATATCTGCAATAAATCCACTGCTGTCTTGGACTGTTAGCCAGATGCCAGTGAAATACACTTTCAGTCCTGGACCTTGGTTTTAAAAGCACTACAGGAAATCTGGTCTAGCCTTCGAGGCTCTGGACCCCTCCTGTCAAAATCCCAGTTGTATTTTTTTCCTGCATATGTCAAGCGCACCCGTGAAGATAGGAGGGGAAGAGACTGGGTGATGCAGAGGATGATTTTTCACTTGGGCTGTGAGCTTAGAGAGGAAAACATCAAAATGGAAGGTGTTTCTACTGTGATGAAATGCCTGAGGAAGGAAGACTGGGGAAGCAAAGGCAAGAGCGTGGCTAGTCAAGAGCTGGGATTTGAGAAGACTGGTGAAGAAGCTTCAGTGAACAGCAAGAAGACTGTGCTGTGAGGGCACGCTTCTCTCCAGACCCTGGAAAGCTACCTCAGTTTCCTCCATCCCTCTGTTTCTCTGAAGTAAGCAACCACCCATGACACTGTCTGGCAAGAGAAGCATTGCGGCCCCCACATCTTTTTTCACCTGCAATGTAATAACAGAATCACCCCCAGGGATTTTCTGAAGAAAAGCTTAGCAATGTTCGTGAGGCCCCCAAATACACTAACAAAGGGCGTCACAGAAAACTAAGAAACTAAATATTCGGTTTTCACCCAGGACTTTGACTAGCATTCAGCAAAGGAGGCGAATAACGTACATTCAACCACCTGAATAAATGACAATATTGAGCCATGGCTCATTGATATGTTTGCCAGAACTGAATGAGGCAAGGTTGCCAGGGGAAAGGAAAAATTATGTCTTCTATCATAATGTATATAATACCTAAGAGGACTGAATTGCTATTACATATTTAATCTGGCATTTCCTAGCTTTTGAAGGTAGAAATTTGCAGCCTGAATTATAATCCTTTCCTGTGTCTCACTTAGTAAGCAATAAATATACAGGAGAAGATTTGAATTGGAGCTCTTGGGATTTCAGGTCTGAAGGGAAGGGAGGTGGATGAGATTTCCTCTAAAGCTTTGATATTCCAAAGTCAAATGAGGGATATTAAACCAGCAAATGTAAATGTAGAGGTAGATAGGCCTCCCCTTGGAGCTTTGGCTTTTTAATAAGCCTGCAGAATGGTTAGCACAAAGTAGCCCTGGCCTCTAAGCACTGCTAGAATACGAATAAATAATAAACATTCGAAGAACAAATACTACCTTGACATGTTACTTAGTGTTAGAGTTTATTTTATGTGTGGTCTCATGCTTCGCTCTGGGTTTTCTGTTTCTTCTGGAGCCTGCTGTTGTGTTTGTTTATCCCAGGCAAGAAGGACCCTATAAGAACACACGCAACAGCTGAGCACTCGCCAAAGGAATATTGCAAACCAACCGAGCGCTAGTCCTGGGCAGAGTCGTCCACATTTGCACACGAATCATTCTGCTCACTGGCTGGCTGGCTGGGTATTCCCCGTGAGGGAGGGCAGGTTGCTCTGCAGGATTGACTCTTGGCCAGCTCTTCTTGGCATGTGCACCTCTACAAAATAAGCAGGAGGTTAGCCAAGGTACCTTTGTATGGCGCTGCTAGAAGGGTAATAAAACAGAATATAGATGGGTTAGTGGGTTATATATTTTAACATGTAAATTTTTTAATGTATATGGAATGGCACTCCAGCTTTAATTTCTAATCTCGTGTTATCCTGGACTGCTATGTGACCACCATATTCATTCTGTTGCTTAAGGCTTTTTTGGCCCAGGAATCATTTTGATTTTAGTGTTGCTATTTATACACACAAACCTGAAAAACATAATTCAGGCCGAAACCAATGAGACCATGCTTGTGGATCCAAGTCTTAGACCACGTTTGTGGATCCAAGTCTTGCGTATTTCATATCATGTTCTACATCAAAAGATAAAAAAAGATTTGGGGGTGGAAAGAAATGAGGAGAGGGAAGGAGTTCCTCTTTTCTTTTCACTTTATGAAATGGATAAGAATCTCAACATTTAAGAAGTAAAGTAAATTATCAAGGCAAAACATGAAGCTGTCATGCAATTTGCTGGAGCTTGTTTGGAAGAGTTGCTAAAACACAAATACTAAAGGCTTAAGTGATCCCATCGTTTGCTTGTTTTTATTCAAATCACAGAAAATGAAAAAGCTGATGCATAAATACATAATCATATTATGTAGACTGTAATGATGAAAACATTGTCCTAGTAGGAAAATGGGAGATTTTCTTCTATAAGGAACATGGAGAAGTATTTTTCCTTTCTCCCCACCCTCGACTGAGGTGGATCAGTTTCTTTTAGGGCAGGGGGCAGATGAACGTACTTTTCTTAGCCCAGCACTGTTTTGTGCATGGCAGTTAGGTTCCTTTCACCACGCCCAGGGAAACTGGTAGCAAACCTGTTGCAAAAGGTGATGATCACTTGGAGCATCACCGTCCTCACATGCAACGCCCAAGCATGATATTGGACAGAAAGCGAGACTCTTGCCCAGTGAACTCTAGTTTGGGTGGTGAGCGCAAGCCAAGGCTGTAACACGCTATTTTTTTCGTGGTGCTGCATCTTGCTTCAGACACGTCTCCTCGGTCTGGGTCCAGCAGCCAGCTCATGCCTGGGACTCGCAGCCGGGTTGGGGTAGCTCCTCCTGCGGACGTGCCAAGCCCACGGCTGCGGGGCTCCCAGCTGGGTGTGAGCACAGAGGACGTGAGCGAGGTACAACCTTACCTGGGTACTCCACTTTAAATGCTATTGCGTGCTGAAAAAATGCTTCCTCAAGGCAGTATTTCATTCAACATAGGATGCAAAAGTTCTGTTTACGGGCAGATTTCCATTATTGCACTCGGTTTTCACGTATTATTTAAACCCCTCCCAAATTCTCCTCTGGGGTATGATCCCTTCCATGTTTGGCCCCAGTCCAGGGATGAACTGTGCATGGTATGTGGAAATTGCTGGAAAATTCCCTTTAGCTATTTTTGAGGTCTAGCAGTGTAAAACACAGCCCCCCACTCCTCCCATCCACATTTACACTTTATTCAGTTTAAGGAATTTTATTTTAATTGCATTCCCCTCCCCTCAATTGCTGAGTGTCTGGCAGTGAAAAAAATCCACTAAAACCATAGTTTCTCCCAAGTCCCCCAGGGAGTTCTCATAGCAAAGCCAGGCTAAGATAACAGGGAGTGCGATGGAACAAACTTTGTATTAGTTGTCTTTAACAAAAAATGAAGGTTTACTTCTGACGACCGAAAAAGAGATTGAAAAAAACACAGTTCTTTAAGTTTCCATCCCAAAGCTTGTGTGAATGTTTTTCTGTTTAAGAAACAGCATATTTTATTGTATTTTGCTGGCTTAGTTTGGGTTTGCTGTGATTGATAAAAAGGAAATATCACAGAAATGTTTTTTTCCTTAACTAGAATTTAACTGACAAAGAAGGCGTACCTTTTTTCCTCACTTTTTTTGTTTCTTTATTTACCAGTGATGTTTATCTTTAATCTTCAACAGCTTTAGAGTGATGGGGACAAGTTAGTTTCATGGCACCTGAAAGTAAGGCTCACCTGTGAAAGCAGATCACTGGCCCCAGATCAGCTCCTTGATCTCACATACATTTGTGTAAAATTGGAATTCCTCTAGATTCACACCAGTGTTTTGGACCTCAGCTTCTGGCCTAAAAGATTTAAGCATTACATTTTTGGAACTTGAAGTTGAGTCTGGCTACAGTTTGGTTTAATTTAAAGTAAAAAGATATTGTTTCAACAGCTGGAGAATCAACTCCAGACAAAGCATACACGATGTTATAATTGCCCTCCATTCTACAGTGGAAATCGGTTGTAATGCTGTTCTGGAGGTGAAAATCCACTTTTTGTAGAGTTTTGGCTCCGAGACCCAGCCTTCCACTTTCTCTATTTCAAAATCAAGCAGAGCCAACGAAAGTGCCAACATCCTTCAATGTTGCCCAGACGGGCAATTAAGGGGAAGGCTGATCCTAAGGCCACCACAGAGGAATTCGCGACGGAGAAAGCCAGGCGAGACTCATGGGCGGCTGGAAAAGCCTTGCCCTTTGGGTGTTACCGGGAAACGCAGGCCCCCAAGTATTGACTGTCTAATTCCACCACAGGGATCTGATAGGATGAAGCCATTTTATCAGTTGAAAAATTAATTGCTGCCTAATAAGCGAGAGCAGGGTCAATAGCCATTTGTCTTCATTTCCTTTCTGTAGCGTTCACACTCATTAGTTAGCTGCTAAATCTTCCTCCCCTTTCAGATTTGTTTACAGCAGCAGAGAGCCAGTAAAACACTACAGCAGGCACACTAAAAGCTTGCCTGCCAAAAGCACTCTCGTGCTAATAACACACACGTTTTCAGTCATGTATTTGTTTTGCCAGGACCTTAAATCTTGATTTTTGTCCAGAAAGATGGTGGAAATGTTGAAGATGTGTCAGGTCTCACCACATGGTGAAAGACCTGGATTCTGCAGCGTGCTTTATCAAAGCCGAAACCTCATGGAGGGCACTGTTTCTTCTCATGTGTCCATTTGTTTTCACCATCATTGTTTAAAATAAAAGAGAAAAAAACCCTAACTTTGCACTGGATGTGTCAGAACACGTTGTGTTTCTGTGCCTGGGTATTCCTCCTCTTTTCCGCAAACAGACTTCTGAAAGGTAGTTTTGTGGAGTTTTCTAAATGGCCATGGGCAGCTGGAAAAAATACCGATAACCTTAAACCACCTCCCTTGACCTTCAGCCACAGATACCATTGCTATCTATCTATCGAATCCACACGTCCCCATAGTCTGTCCATTTGTATCTGACACGGAACCAAAGAAAAATCTATTTTCTTCACATAGTTCAGATGCAGTCTGAAACTGATGGTAGAAAAGAGCTACAAGAAATGTTGCTGGTTTCAGTCCTGTTAGGACTGCTCTGTGCCTTCAGGTGGACAGAGAAGAGCTTGTTTGTGATCCTCAGGGCTGCCCATACCTGCCGGCAATGTGGGTGCCTGCCTGGTGGGACATCTTGCACCGCAGCTTGAGGAGTGTTGCTGAGTAGTACCCCGACTAATAAAAACCAGTAGCATTGCCCAGGCCAGTCGTGGGTCTACTGGGAATGTGGGAGGCGAGGAGGCAAAGCCAGAGCAGAAGCGAAGGATGGTGTTGGCAAGGAAGCAACGCAAGGAGGACACGCGGCAGCAGCTGGAGCTGGCAGGAGAGAACATAGGCGGTGGAGAGCAAAAGGAAAGACAAGAGAAGGCAGCAGCTGGTAAGTCGGTGTCTCCAGGAAAAAGCTGTGGGAAATGGTGTCAAAGGCTTTACTGAAGTCTAGGCATACAACACCCACAGCCTTTCCCTCATGCACTAAGCATGTCACCATGTCATAGAAGGAGATCAGGTTAGTCAAGCAGGACCTGACTTTCATAAACCCATGCTGCCTGGGCCTGATTGCCTGGTTGTCCTGCACATGCCATGTGATGGCACTCAAGATGATCTGCTCCATAGCCTTTCCCGGCACTGAGGTCAGACTGACAGATCTGTAGTTCCCTGGATCCTGCTCCCATCCCTGATTGTAGATGGGCGTCACATTTACTAACCTCCAGTTAACTGGGACCTCCCCGGTTAGCCAAGACTGCTGATAAATGATTGAAAGTGGCTTGATGATGAAAGTGGCCAGCTCCCTCAGTACCCTTGGGTGGATCCCATCCGGCCCCATAGACTTGTGCATGTCTAACTGGTGTAGCAGCTTGCTAACCATTTTCCCTTGGATTATGGGGCTTCATTCTGCTCCCCTTCCCTGTCTTCCAGCTCAGGGGGCTGGATACTTGGAGAACAAAGGGTCTTACTATTAAAGACTGAGGCAAAGAAGGCATTGAGTACCTAAGCATTTTCCTCATCCTTTGTCACTATGTTTACCCTCGCATCCAATAAAGGATGGAGGAGATTCTCCTTTTGTTGATAATGTATTTATAGAAACATTTTTTAACGTCTTTTACAGCAGTAGCCAGATGAAGTTCTAGTTGGGCTTTGGCCCTTCTAATTTTCTCCCTGCATAACCTCATGACATCCTTGTAACCCTCCTGAGTTGCCTGTCTCTTCTTCCAAAAGTCATAAACTGTCTTTTTTTTCCTGAGTTCCAGCCAATGCTTTCTGTTCAGACAGGCCACTCTTTTTCTCCACCAGCTTGTCTTTTGGCACACGGGGACAGCCTGCTCCTGCACCTTTAAGATTTTCTTCTTGAAGAATGTCCATTCTTCTTGGAGTCATTTACTCTTCAGGACTGCCTCACAAAGGATGCTGTCAATCAGGCTCCTAAACAGGCCAAAGTCTGCCCTCTGGAAGTCCAAGCTAGCAGTTCTGCTACTCCCCTTCCTTACTTCTTCGAGAATCAAAACCTCTATCATTTTGTGACTGCTATGCCCAGGGCAGCCTCCAACCATCACATCAACCGCAAGTGCTTCCCTGCTCACAAAAAACAGGTCCGATGGAATGCCTTCCCTAGTAGGCTTATTCACCAGCTGTGTCAGGAAAGTCTCTTCCACACAATCCAGGAACCTCCTGGACTGTTTCCTCTCCCCTGTATTGTATTTCCAGCAGACATCCGGTAAGTTGAAGTCCCTCATGAGTGCAAGGGCTAGCAAATGTGAAACTTCTCCCAGATACTTACAGAATATTTCATCTTCCTCTTCATCCTGGTTGGGTGGTCTATAACAGACTCCCTTAGTTCCACTTGCAGAGCCTCATACCTGTTATGCAAGGGCACCTGGGATGGTGGGGTAGTCACAGAGGAGACGTGCCTAGCAGCAGCTTAGGAGAAGCTTCACCAGGAAGCGGGCAGTGCGCCAATGAAAAAGTCTGCCCAGGAAGGTTGAGGATTCTCTAGCCTGGACAGTTTTCATGGCTTGGCAGACAAATCCGTGGCTGACCTTCTTTAACTTCATCAATAGTCTTGCTTCGAGTAGGAGGTTGGACTGGAGACCTCCAGAAGAAGTTCTAGCCAGCACTTCCGTGATCCCATAATTCACTGGATAACCTTCAGGACCCACCTAGGAGAAGCAGTGTGGATAAGAAGCAGTATATTAGACCCAGATATTATTTTCTCAGATGACTCATACTTAGGCAATTAAACACAACTTTGCAATGAAGGAAAAAGAAGTATGGTAATGCTTAAATTCATGAAGTACATTTCGTCAAACATTTAAGTCACAACAGCTTTGAGGAAGAGCATCAAGTTTATAACTGGATGAAGTACAGAGACTGTAACCAGAAGAAGATGAAAGGACCTTTGTTCTCTGGTACAGCCTCAAGTGCTATGCTCTCCATGTTTCTCAATGCTGCTGAGAAACACTCCATTTTCTCATCAACATTTTCATTAGCACTTGGGGTAAAATCTCTCTAAATCAGGGAGAACATTGCCCTTACAACCCTCAGCTGCAAGAAACAGTGAAGTTCCTTGTGCGACCAGACAGCTGAAACTACCGTAGCTTTCTTTCCAACCACCAGCACACGTCAATGTCCAAAACAAGGGCACCTGCGAGACACATGGGTGGAAGGGTTTTACTGGCCATTGTTTTGCGATCAGTTGGGTGCCTACGAGAGAGAGACAAAAAGATCAAAGGAAGAGACAGATGGTGGCAGGGAAAAAGCCAACAACACAGACATAACAAGGGCGAGGAATGCGCCTCCGAGAAAAGCTAAGAGAAAAGGGAAAAAGAGCTTTTATACAAAGTGTTTAAAGAAAAATAGACTTGAGCTGTAAACAGAGGCCATGAGTCTTCTGCAATTCTTGCTGTGTGAAGAAAAAGAGGGCTTTGTACTTTCTTCTCAATTAAATGGGATTGCATCAGAGAAACCTCATTTCAGAAAGCATCAATTTCTCTTCCCAGCTGGAACAATCCTTATGACCGAGGGTTTTTATGGAGATGTTTACCCAGTTCACCTAATTTTACACCCAGTCACCTAGGAAAGTGAGAGTATTGCTCTACTTAGCCCCAAAACAGCACACCAGCTCCGCAGTCAATCAGTTATGTTTCTGGCATGCCTATTGCTGTAACACTGGAAGATCCGCAGTTCAGGAAGGTTTCAGACAATCTAGTGAAACAGTCAGGTAGCGGGGCAGGAATCAACAGCACAGGGCCGAGCACTAGTGGGTACATCTCTGAGTGGCTTCCTTCTCATCTTGTGCTTGCCTTGTTTTCGTCAGAGTGAGTCCTGAGGAAGTGCTGGCACTGGCACTGGAAAGGGGCTGGAAAAGGGCTGAGCCCGCTTGCTGTAGTGCTGACTGTCTGACTTCTTGCCATGAAAGTGAAAAAGGTGCTCCCTCCCTATATGGGATGTTGACTAAACTGGGGAAATCTTTCCCCATTCATACACCTTCTACTCTACTAAACATCCACAGAATACAGCTATCAAGACGAGAATTTGGAGGAATTTGTAGATGGCAAGATATATACACACATGCCTTTAGTGTATCCACACTGCACAGAAAGGATGGCGTGCTAACGAGATAAGCAAATGATTCCGCCTTTTGTTTCTTCTTGCAGATCAACATGACTTATGCTTGCCGTATTTCCTGCATGCTGTTCAAAATCTGCTCCAAAGACAGTACCTCTCATTTCCCTGTGGGGTTTTATTTGAGCACCCAGCTCCTCCTTAATGAGAGCTTCACAACTAACGTCCTGCACAGTATCACTTCGAAGTGAGGGGGCTTGGCAGTATCCCTTCACGCTGAAAGCTGCTGGGTCCCAGGAAAATTAAGGCCAGACATAACCGTGTCGGACACAATTTTAAGCTCCCCGAATCAGATTTTTGGAGTACTATTTTGTGTTCAGAGCACGGCTCCCACCGAAGTTAGCTGCAGCTGCGAAATCTCAGCACTTCTACAAGTCCTGCACCAAGCTTAAAAGCAATGTGAAATTATTGACAGCTTCTGAAAAGATTGGCTCGAGTGACTCAACTATCATCACAAGGGAACTGTGTGACAGAAAAAGGGACAGCATCCAATTCTCCAGGGTAGAACATCAGTCCCATATGCTCTGTTCCCAAGTTCTGTCTCGTTCTCTATCCTGCCTCCTATTTCTGTGACTAATGAAGTGGGAAGGGGCCTTATAGTGTCTTTAACCGTATAACCATGATCAGTTCCCAGAACTTCTCGTACTGCTTATAGAACGAACCTTGTCATGAAATACAAGCTGCATAAACACAAGTACCACAATTTTCAACCTTAATAACATTTTCTTCAGCTGGCATGTATTTTGTTTGCTTCTCAAAATAGAGGAACAAATTGCCCTGTGTGACATTGTGCTGCCATTCACAAGGGCTACCAGGAGGTAAACAGAGCCTTTAAATGCACTGCTCAGAGGTCCAGTGTTTGGCTAATGGCACAACAGAAAATGGTGACGGGTGTCAGGGACACCGTCAGGGAGCTGGGACACGCACCTTGACTGCCAGGCTCACTTCTCCACCAGCCTCTTCTTAATTATCTCAGCCTGGTTGGGTCCTTCTCCTCGTTTTTTCCTTTAGCCAGCCCCATTTCTCCTCGTATGGATGTAGTACCCTTGGCACATCTACAGCTACTCAGCCAGTCATAGTTTCTCCCCTCAAGTTCCAATTGTGCGCTTTGATTTGATAGTCCTCATTTTTCCTTTAGAAAATCTTTAGTCAATAAAAGAATCTTTTTTTCCACTGCTTCATGCTTAGCAACATCTAACAATGTTGCAGAAAGTTTCCAGGAGAAATCAGTCCAAAGCAGATCCTTAACATTGGAATGGTAAATGTTTCACAAAATTACAAGTGACTGAAGAACAGGAAAAGTTTCAGGAGATAAGAGTAGGTCTATCTCCAATATGAATAAAAGTTGGTTATATAAAACTTTGCATTATATCCCCAACTGTTTAAACACCCTGCGCTAAAGATAGTTATGGTAATGTGAGGCATTTAAAAAAAAAAAAAAAACAAACCCCAAGACAAGCATTAAAGACCATATTAAAATTTTTACCCAAGGGTAATAATTTGGCCTGGAAACTGGAGCATTAGTTGCTCATATACAACATTTGCTGCTTTACCTCCTGCCGCACAGCCCTGAAACATGAGCTGGGCTTGCAAACCAAAAAGGCACCTCTACAGAGTGTCCCTCTAAGTGAGACGGTTTCTTCCAGGCACCTCATGAAAAGCACCCACGAATTTCACTTCCCTGCACGGCAAAGAACGAGAGAAGGGAGCAGTGGTGACAGCTATTTCAACCGCCTCGTCGACGACGGCTAATCAATCCCCAGCATTGGCTGGAGCTTCTGGCCCTGGCTGGTACAAAAGCAGGCGAGGAAGGAGAGCAGCCACTTTCTACGTGTTCACAGAATCACAGAAACACAGACTGGCAGGGGTTGGCAGGGACCTCTGTGGGTCACCCAGTCCAACCCTCCTGCCGAAGAAGGGTCACCCACAGCAGGCTGCACAGGACCTTGTCCAGGTGGGTCTTGAATATCTCCAGAGAAGGAGACTCCACAGCCTCCCTGGGCAGCCTGGGCCAGGGCTCCGTCACCCTCA
>Ga0065711_1046581_pt1 | contig 12813 bp, 10 predicted proteins | sample Hoacrofraction12_FD_59098 | JGI IMG/M metagenome (GOLD analysis project Ga0065711, IMG submission 59098) | Hoatzin crop microbial communities from Cojedes, Venezuela - Epithelial fraction 12 v2 (version 2) | ecosystem: Host-associated > Birds > Digestive system > Esophagus > Crop | place...
AAGGAAAGCTGAAACCATTAAGCAAGAATGAGTAGGTTTTAAAGTCGGAGTGTGAACACTGAGTAGCCAGTGGTTCTCAAACAGTGTGAGTAGTGGAAAGAGTTTTATTCAGCCTTTTCTTTTCATTTTCAGAGTCGAACAGCCGAAGGGCAGCGAACAGAGGCTACCTGTGTGGATTGCTGAGACTCTATCAAGATTGGCATCACAATGATGCCTCAAACGACTACATTTACATTCGTAGGGGTCTCCTGCTCTGCCTGAAGCACATCACCAACACCCAGCTAGGCAAGGAGACTTTCCTTGATTCACGGGGTATGGAGATTCTCTTCACAAGTGTACAGGTAAGTGGTGCTTTTGTGCCTCAGTGAGATGGATTGGTAGTTCTAGTACAGTTCTGCCTCATAGTGCAGGACATTACATAGTTTTATCCTGAGTTTATATAACATACCAATGAAAAAATAAGAAAAAAATATTGACTTTTTCCTCAATACTTGAGGAAAGCTGACATATTTAATTTGAAATGTAATTTTCATTCCTACTGAGCCTTGGGAATTGTAGTTCAGGCTTTTTAATGCTTTTTTTTCTCCTGCCCTGTGGATCCTGCTGTGTGCTTGGACTTTCTCTCCCAAAGAACAGTGCCATGTCTCCACAGAAGAGTTGTTTAGGTGTTTCATGAGATGTTTCCTCTCAGGTATCCAGATGGAGAATTCCACCCAATCAGTCTTTTATACAAAGAAGTGTTGATTTACCTAGGCCTTTGCTAATGAGAAACAATCATCAACTGTTCTTCAGGAGGCCCAATTTTAATCTTGTGAAACATTAATTTGGGCTCATCGAGAAAGATGACATGGTCCTGAAGATGGGATCTCAGTAAGGTATAGAAAGGGCAGGTACGGAGGAGTAATGTTTTCCTCAAAGTCTCTCAGTAACATGCTTCCCTGGCCTTTGTTGAAGTCACGTATGGAGAAACCTTCAGTTCTTGACCCATGTGATTCCCAAAGGAGTGCTTCCATTGTCATTCTTGCTGGTAGGTGCATTATTTTGTTCTGGCACCATCACAGACAGAATGAAAAACCTATCCCATTCTCCAGAAAATCCATTGCCTTATGATCCAGTGTATTTGCTTCTTCACCTTTCCCATTACTGTCATGAATAATTCTTCTCTGATTGGAAGATATTTCTCAATAGTAGTAGATGGTAGAGTGGTAGAGGGGTTTTTCACTTTGTTTTCCTCATGAGGAATTGGATGCTTGTTCAGGTGGGATGAGGCAGCCAGGACCAGCAGATTTTTCAAAGGGAATGTGGCCTCTGTTAATGAGAAGTCCCTGCTCTGCAGAATCTTGAATAGGGTGAATGGCAACAGCTCCTTGAAGTTAGATGCCAGTTTGTTCCTTCTCAAGAGCCTTCTATAGCCCATGTAGCTTTCTGAGCTAACATGTCCTGATAGCTCAGCCTGGGAGCAACCCCATGGAAAGTGCAAACATGGGGTCACCTTGGGTGAACAGAGAGGAAATGACATACTAAGACTCCAGTGAACACTGATAATGCTAATCCTTCCAAAAGGTTAGAACTGGAGCGGAAATGACAGCTTCAGGGGCCTCCAGTTTGCTTTTTTCTACTATGCACTACTAGGGAGAACTTGGAAGGGGAATTACTAAAGTTAATAAATTCAGAGCTCAACATTTCCTCACTACTTTTTTGGGATATTCAGTCCTACAGTGTCTCTCCAAGACATGAAGTGTCGGGAGGAGTCTGGCAACCGTAGGCAGTCTCACGCATGCTATTCCCTACTCTGACCTGAGGTAGGGACCGCTGCTGCTACTGAAACCTTCATGATTTTCATGGTAGACAAAATGGGAGTTGTGCTCTCCTGAGAGGAACTGCAGGCTGCAGTACGAGAGAAACAGAGACAGGGTAAGACAAACAAATTCTGATTGGGAAAGCAATGGCTCTTTCTGTGTGTAAACAGTATTTTAGTGCCTTTTGGAATCTATTGGCTGTGATGATTCAACTTGACCAAAGTTTGAGCAGCTGATGAGATTTTGAAGGTGTTAAAATCTGGCTAGAAAAGTTCTGCTGAAACTTCTAAAAGCTTTTTTTGATCTATTGAAATTGAAATAGTTTTGCCAAGATGGGTTTGTCTTAACCTCTAGTGGAACTTCTATTTACAAGGCTGTTTTTCAATTGAAACCTCTCCAGCTTCTTATTGTATGGGTTGATGGACAGCTGAAGTACCTGAGCCTTTAATAGCCCTTAAGCCTTGTCTTTATAGGATGAGCCAATAGTTCAATGACTGTCTTCTTACATAGATTAGAAGTGACTGCTACTTTGAGGAGAATTTAGAGATAGTTTGAGTTCTGTTCCTACCTGGAATGAAAAATAATTTTAGGTAATTGAAATAATTTGTGAAAAGGAAGCACTCTCTGCTCCCATTTCTTTTTCCAAGTTCTGCTTAGAATTTCATGGCAGTTAAATGATATAATCACAGTAGTAACTGGCTGGCCTTGTGTGCAGTGACAGAGAGCTTCCTCCTCTGAGACAAGAAAACAGGTTTGTATCTGCTCTAGGAGAGACTGGTGCATATTACTTTGCTATTTTGTCATTTATCCATGTGATTTCTTAAGCTCGTCTGATTTCTCGTCAGCCTTCCTGTACTAGGGTCTACTCTAGCACAATATTATTGTATACTGTACTCTGTATTTTGCAGTAGTAGCATCAATTAACATAATTATCTTTTGCCTTACTGTCATAAGGAAACTTCCTTTTTTTTGTGTACATTGCATATGTATCATAGTATCTGGAATAGTCCAAATTCAGTAGAGAAGATTGAGTGTGGAGGCTAAAGACGGATCCCTTGATTTCAGTTTAGCTTTCCATGGGTTTTCTGAGCTTAAGAATTCACGCTTCCCTCACTCACTGCAAAATAAATGGGATAGTTTACACATGTACAAAGCAGTCTTCTCTTGCAGGTGTCAGTTAAAAAGTCTTTTCCAATACAGTGATGTTTTTCAGTCATCTGTAAACTGTGTTATCTTGGAATCTAAGGGCACTTAATGAACAGAAATGAAAAGAGTCCCACAGATTCCCTGTAAGGTGTCAGAAGGCTTGTTTGCATTTGTAAGCTACTTTTCTGTAAGGAAAAATAGGACTCTCAAACAGCATCCTTGAATAACTCCATGTGTGGAACTCTGTCTGAATGAACATGCCTTGTTCTTGACTATCTCGATTTACTTGGCAGTGAATCAAGATAGTTGGCCCAGCACAGGCATTTGTACAGTCCTGCCTTAACTGTTCTAGTGGGGAAAAAAAAGAAGTTTTAGTAAACTATAGTAAGACTGTTCAAGAATGTTCTTCTGTTCCCACATGCAGGCAAACTGTTCTTATTGTTCCTTTAATAGCAAGAAAACAAAGACAACCAAAGACCATGTGAAAGAGTGAATAAATCGAAACACTGGAAATTAACTACTTCTCCTTGGTGTTTCGCTCTAACCAGAATGAAACTTTCCTTGGAGATGCTTTCAAAATTGTCTTTTCTCTCTAACAACCAGAGCTGTAGAAATACATATTAAGATTCTTGTAGTGAGTCTTGTAGAGCATGTCAGCTTTAGATGATTTTTCTAGCCTCCCTCCAGGAATCCTGGTTAATCCCTCTGAATCTTATAATGCTGTTCAATCATACATGAGAAAACAGAATAAAATCCTGTACAACTTAAAATACCCCAATACAACCTTTTTCCTGCTTCTGATTATAATAAAGCACTCTGTGTTCTGTGGTCATCATCTTGGTTCTGCTGAATTTTTTTTTTTGTCCAGACCAAATTCTATCTCTGGGCTGTCAGAGAATGGCACAAAGTATCTATTCTGCCCTCTGGTCTGTTCCATTTCTATCTGTGCTGAAGGGATGCAAAAATAATAAACAGTATTAGAATCATAGACTGGCGTGGGTTGGAAGGGATATTAAAGATTAACTAGTTCCAACCCCCCTGCCATGGACAGGGACACCTTCCACTAGACCAGGTTGTTCAAAGCCCTGTCCAACCTGGACTTGAACACTGCCAGGGAGGGGGCAGCCACAGCTTCTCCGGGCGACCTGTTCCAGTATCTCAACCACCCTGAGAGTAAAAAATTTCTTCCTCCTGTCTAACCTAAATCTACCCTCTTTTAGGTTAAAACCCTTACCGCTTGTCCTATCACTCCATACCCTTGTAAAAGGCCCTCATCCAGCTCTCTTGCAGGACACTTCAGGCACTGGAAGGCTGCTATAAGGTTTCCCCAGAGCTTTCTCTTCTGCAGCCTTGACAGCCCTCAGTCTGTCCTCACACAAGAGGTGTTAAATCCCTCTGATCATTTTTGTGGCCTCCTCTGGACCTACTCCAACAGGTCCACGTCTGTCTTGTGCTGAGGCCTCCAGAGCTGGATCCAGGACTCCAGGTGGGCTCTCACCTGAGCAGAGGGACAGAACCACCTCCATTGACCTGATGGCCACATTACTTTTAATGCAGCCAAGGGTGCAATTGGCTTGGGCTGTGAGTGAACATTTCCGGGTCATGTTTAGTCTCTCATCAGCCAGCACCCCCAAATCCTTCTCAGGGTTGCTTTCAATCCATTCTCCCCCCAGCCTGTATTTGTGCTTGGGATTGCCCTGACCCATTTGAAGAACCTTGTACTTGACCTTGTTGAACTTCATTAGGTTGTCACAGGCCCACCCCTTAAGCTTCTCAATACTCCTCTGGATGGCATCCCTTCCCTTCAGCATGTTGACTGCACCACACAGCTTGGCGTCATCAGCAGACTTGCTGAGGGTGCTCTCAATCCCACTGTCCATGTCATCAACAAAGATGATAAACAGCACTAGTCCCAGTATTGCCCCTTGAGAAACGCCGCTCATCACTGGTCTCCACTTGGACACTGCACCATCAACCACAACTCTTAGAGTTGTATGAGAATCTGTTGTAATATTCCCCTTTTGCTTTATAGAACATTCATGCGGCTTATTTGATTTGCATTCCTGTTCCGATGAGCTAAGTTATAGTCCCAAGCCAATAAAGACAACATGCTGATAGGCATCGTACAACTTGTGAACTTAGGATAAGACATTGATTACTCAGTCTCACTGATGGAGGCTGTAGATAGATGCGCTGTACTCGGGGAAACCTAAAGGCTTGGTTTACTGAGCATTGCACCTGTCAGTTTTAAACAATTCACCTTTGTGCAGTGGCTGTAACTTGCTTATCCAGACTCCTGTCTCTGTTATATTACAGACATGCACCTGCTATAATCTCCCAGAGGGTTTTTGCTTTTGGTTTGGGGCTGGGGGGTGTGGATGTGTTCTCTTTGCAACAAGAGACCAAGGAGTTCACTTGCTTGGTAATAAAAATACAAAAATATTCTGTGTCTTCAAAGTACATTTGGGCTCTCATAATTCCTTACACTTCTATTTCTTACTCTGGATTATAGGAGTAGAAAATGTGGGATGCTGCAGGAATTCACTGTTTTATGACTATGTAATATACAGTGATCTTTCAGAGTAACTACTGGGCATAATGCTTAACTATACATAATAGAGTACAGTGGGAATGTTGTCTTTGAGTATACGCTCTGAACAGTGAGTACAGTGAAATAATGATGTTAACTGGGCTAGCTTACCTGTGTGAGTTTTGGCATGATAGTTCTGGGTATAGATGGTGAAGATACAGAAGCACAGATTTTGGCATATGTTGGAGCCAAGTCATACATACGGGCTCCCTGCAGGATTTTTTTAATCCATATTAAAGAACATATATCTTCAGTGCTACTGTTATCTGTGTTAGCTAGGATATTTTAGCTTATGCTACTATCATGCCTTCTTTCAATATACCCTGGCTATAACATCTTAGAGTCTAGGGGTTGCTGTGTCTTCTAAATGACGTGTATCAGTGGAAGTCCCCTGAAGTCTATGCTAGCCTGTATTTCTGTAAGAAATGCACTGCATGAACTTGAGGTCTTGCTGTTCCAGGCATATTTCTTCAATGGTAAAAAGCTGGGGGGGGGGGAAATACATAAATACAAAGTTTTAATATTCTAATCAGAAAAGTGTTTCTCCTCCGAGGGATTGTGCATAACAGGCAGGACAGTTGTAAGAGACAGTTCTTAACACTGTTCTTCTTTGGGTTCTAGGACTGTTTATCTTGCAGAAATCTGGATCCTATAATAACCACTGCGACTCAGATTCTGAGAAAGTGCTACCCCACGGAGCCTCTGCCTGTGGTGACAGTAAGAAGTTCCTATTCCTTCCCTCTTCCTGGGAACGCCAAGGCTGAACGTCCATGTGAGGAATCCGAAAGCGAATGGCTGAAGGGTGAGTTTAATAGGAGGAAAAGGAGCATGATACTGGAATTTAATGTGGTATCTGGGGAAGGGAGTTTTGGCAGCCTAGTCTTGAGATTTACAGTTAAAATTCATCTGATGGCCTACAGCGTCATTCAGCAGAGATGAAACTACTCCCAGGTCTTCTTGAAGCTTGGAGATTCTGTTTGGAGAATAAAAGGAGAGAAGATTAAAAGGAGCAAGGAAAAGGAAAAAACCCAATCCTTTTATTACCTAAAAAATAACGGAACAGAGTGGGCACGGCAGAGGCTGGAGATGCCATTGCTCCACAACAACAACAGAGGGAGAGACAATTGTGCCTGTGCATGACCCTTTGAGGGGGGAACGGTGTCCTACAGCTTTTTCAGTAAAGAATGGCAGCCCAAGCAATTTCTCTGTTGCTTTCAGTTTTGTATGGAAGATGCTCAAATACTATAATGATGATAGCTGTAAAACACTCTAATCTAGATAATATAGATTAACAGCATCCTGTAACATTGCTGCAGCCAAGCAGAAAATCTCTATATTGCTTTGTAATATGAGTTGGATCCATACTATAGTGACATTTGTCATGGTTTTGAAAGGCAGTGCTTGAGTCCAAGAGAACAGAGCTTTACAAAGTGGGAGATTTGGTGCCAAATTCATTTATACTAGATTATCAAAAGGAATCTGCTTTAATCAGGGTTGTGGTGGGTTGTAGTTTGAAGGCATGTGTGGCACACATAGAAGAGGTTGCACATATTTCTGTGGAGGACCTGAGAGGGATATTAGGTTGAATGCTTTTGCCCCTACCTCTTTTCTACTTCTGCAGGTGACTGTGACAGTGATGAAGAGGCCGAAAATGATTTGGATAATGAAGATGTGGACAGTAAGGAGGAAGTAGGTGTATGAGCCATAGTTTCCTTAATCAGCCACGTACTGGAAATTAAAACTTTCCATTGTCCATTTTGACATCCTGATAAGCTGTCTAAGCAGAGAATGTAGAGATGCGTGTGGTCCCACATAAATACACTACATGAATAATGGAAGGATGCTTGAAAGAAGAAAAGCAGAAAGCACTGACTTTCATTGAAGAGAGTCCCCTGCATTTATCTTCTTAATTGCCATGCTTGTCACCCAGGACGCCATGGGTTTGGTGACTTCTCCATTCCTGCAGAGAGACTGATCAGTGACTACTAGAATCACATGCACAGTCAGGGATAAAAGATGGATCTTTGATTCCTCTAGGCATAGACCAGAAATGGCACTTTGTAGGGGAAAACTGAATCATCACCTAGAAAAGACTAACCCTATTTTTCTTCCTGTATCAGGGCATATCTGGGCTGTGAGAAACAGGTAAAGAAAACAAGAAGGTTAGGTCTTTTAAGCCACATCTGAGCCATTTGAACTTAAATTCCTTCTTTATTTGTTGCTGAACACAGACAAATAGTATGAGTTATTCAAGCCTTTTCTGACTTTTCCTTTTGCATTCTCCCTGTCATGGCCGAACTGGAAAAAAAAACCCCTGCTACTAGCTGAGGATGAGAGTGAAAACGTTTTTCTTGTGAAAATACATACAAGCACAATTGCAGATGTGAAGTAGTGAATGCTGCTAATAAGCCTTATCCATATAAAGCAGTTTGGGAAGGCAAATTAAAGTAATGAAGTTGCAAATACAGTCTAATTAGATGTGATTGAGACTTCTGTAGAAGGGTGTTTTCATTACTTGCTCTATCTTTTTCTCCTCAAGTATTAAACTGATGTCACTCAATGAAAAAAGGAAGTTAAAAAAAAACGCAACACATTAGCTCAGTGTCCTAACTTGCCCCTGTCTGGCTGTTTTTTTCTGAATATTATTGCTTATCAAGATGCTCATTAGGAATAAGGTTTGTAGTGAATTTATCTTCTTCTTTAATTAGTTATTCATTCGGAAACAGATCCTATATGCCTCTGAACTATTTAATTATTCATAAGGATTTACCAAGTAGATGTGAACAGGGTTTTTTTTCACTGAGAACTTGCTCTGAATATGATTTTTAAGTACTCTTTGTCTGGAGTGCAGGCCATATATCTCTCACGACAAAGCTTTCTAAAGGGAAAGCAAGCAGGGAATGGATAATGAACTTTCGGTTTAACTTTTTTGGGTAAGATCAATTGCACAATGTTTTCTGGTATTGATGTGATTCACAGACATTTTCACAGCTACATAATGCATATCTACGCATACTAGTAATACCAACCAAAATGAAGCTTGCCTCTACACTTCCGTCAGTAACTGTTCAGATAGATCTATGAAAATCACAATCACCACATCAACCATCTGACCTTCTCAATCCAAATCTTCAGCAAGTTTGAAGCTGCTTGTGCATCATTATGCTGTTAGTGGCAAATCCTTTTAAACTGACCTTAAATATTCTTTACAGCTCTTCTTTGCCTTTTCAACTAGGCCCAAACAGCCATTGAAACTCCGCTTTGCACTACAAGTGTAGCTCAGGGTTTGAAATGCTATGGACAGTTTTGCATTCTGGCAATTTTAATTTTTTTTTCTTTTGATAACAGCTTTAGGAAGGAGTCTATTTATCAGCAGCAAATCACTTCTTTGCTGGCATTTGGTGGGACATACTTACTGATGACACGTTAAATTATTTGAATAATGTTGTGGTGTAATGGTCAGACATCAATGCTAGGTCTCCACCCTTCCCTCTTGTCTCATCTTTTCTTGGTTTCTTATGCAATGACTGAAGGATTGACATAGCTTAGTTTTGGTTGTCATGCTTGATATGGAGGAGGTTGCACATCAATGCACAGTTACCTTCAACTGTGAAAGTTTCAGTTACAGTTCTTATCCCTGATTCACTGATGCTGAGGATCTAAAAAGCTTTTGTCATACAAAATATGAAGAAAGTTGGGGAGTATTGAAGATGAATTGGGCAAGAATTTCAGATTTTTATAAGCTCCATTGAGAGATAAAAATAAAATATAAGCAGTTTGTGCCTGCAGGTGTGAAGATATGTACATGGGCCTTTCATACTGATTGGTAAGCACTCAAAGAAACCATGTGGTTGTCTAAAACTAAGGTAGAAGTGTCAAGTTTTCTAATTTTGCCGGTGGCCTGTAAGGACCTTTTGGCTTCAACATACTCTGAGAATTTTCTTGCTAAATATACATTTATTTCATTATTGTTTCTTTGAATCAGAATATTACCAATTACATCATGAGAATCTGTTCCTACTGATTAACACAACATGAGCAAGAAAATGGATTATATGCTCAGAAATAAAAATAGTTGTTAATATGTCTTATTTTGAAACCTCTCAAGATGAGGTGCTTACAAAAAGATTGAAGTTTCAGTCTTGATGCTTTTTTGAAAGCATCTCTTCATGGTATCTCTGCTTAGGAACTAAAGTACCAAAACATCAAATTCCCCCTTTTCACGATATAGTCTTTTCCCTCGTGCCTGTATTTTCCATTCCATAAAATGACTTCAACAACGTTCATAAGTATGAGAAGAATACTTATAGGACTCATTAAATGAATGTGATGTCATTAGAAATCAGGGGTGTCCTGCAGAATATTACTTTAACAGTTATCTTGTAGGGCACGATTAGTGTACATGCTTTTCTAATTCTTCTTTTGTAGGATTATGACTTGGAGACAGACGTGAACAAATTGAGGTCAAGGCCAGTGCTTGACCGGCCAGAGGAAGAGCTTGGACAATATGAAGTAATGTGTCCAGAACTTTCCCATGATTTTCAGGTACTATGATAGTACAGCTTCCTTTATTTGTGAATATTAAAGAGTTTAAGAAATATTGGAAAGGGAGTACTGACAAGAGATTACTAGACAAGGCTATTGAAAAAGGAAACCTAGATGCATCATAGGACTGGAAAAACAAAGATTAAAACTTTTTGCTATTATTTATTGGTGCGAATTGAGAGTGATAGAAAGGGAGTGATGTTGTGTGGTGCATATTTTGGCTGGGTATGGGTGAACTAAGCACTGCTGAATCAATTGCCACATGAGAGATCTGTCAGATAATAATCTGTATCCTTGCTGGAAATTTAGATGGCAATATCAGGATCAGAATGAGATGTGGAAAATAAATACTGTCAACTAGTGTTTTGAAGTAAGTGATAGAGGAGATTGCACTGCTGCTGAGTGAAATGTGCAGTTTGAATCATTGTTCTATTGCAGTTTGGGACAAGAAATGGAGTATTGCACTCATTACAAGTCCTGGAATTTAGGAGAGCTGAAAACAGTGATTCAAATATGAATCTGAAAAGGATCACTGGCTTAATATATTTCCTGTACACGCAGTGCTGTGACATTTATTATGACCATAAGTAGCCATAGGGGATTAAATTCTACTCTTCCGTGAAGGCAGAGGTGGAGTTTTGCATGCAGATTGGCCTCTTTTATCCCTCTGTAACAAATTTTTTAAAAATGCTTTGCAAATTATCTTCCCTAATTTGTTGGAACAATCAGTTTTTGTTGGAGATGACTCACCCAGATGACTCAATCTGATCCTTTTAGTTTTGGAGGACTACTGTTGAAACAGCTTTGTGGATAGTGAAATTCTGGCAGGTGGTCCCTGGGATGATTTTACTCTGGCTGCCTTATTGGATGAGTACAGTTTTGGGAGATTTGTAAATATTTTTTCTCTCTTCCTTAGAAGGTTTCTTCTGGAAAGAGGCATGATCTATCTTTAGTTTCTTTTAATTTCTTCTGCTTTTTAAATTTAAAGGAGCTTGAATCAGAGTCTGAGGAAGAGAAAAGCTTGGAGGACAGGACTGAGAGTCTTCCCTCTTCTCCCTGTCATTTCATTCCAAGTGCTATTTCCGTTACGCATCCAAACCACAGATGGAGAAACCAAAGTGTCACAGAGATGGGACCAGATCCAGGGGAAGAGGATTTCAAAGTCCCACTGCAGAGCTGGACAGAGGAGAAATGCAGAAGGGATCACACTGACAAAAAAAGAGACATTGTAGAAGCAGCCCAAGGTGCAGATTCGCCTGAAGAAGATCCTGCCGGGAGTCATGTGCTTGCTTTGCATCCTCTCCCCAAAGATACTGCTTGGTTCAAAAAAATGTTTTACCCTGATTGTGAGGCTTCGATCAATCCTAGTCCTGAAGGGAGGCTGGAGAGCTCAGACATAGTGACAAATCTTCTGGAGAAACACCAAGGGAATATCCCATTCCACAGCCCTCACTTCTACGCAGCTAGGGCCAAATGTGTTAAGTCCATACCAGGCTACAAAGACTTGGCGTTCCCTGATTTCTGGGGTCACCAGCCACCTATTTATAGCAAGCCCATGCTGGAGCGCAAGTATGGGGTTCAAAGGTGATTGTGCTTTAATATAATTACCACCCTGAGAGCTCTCAGGCTCAAAACTGGTTTATGTAGATTCTGACTATAACATTTCTGAATGTCTTGAGAAGTTATAGAACAAATTTTGGGCTATCCAATGAGTTGCTGCAAGGCCAAACAGCAGGATGATCTTATTGTGTTTTTCCTCCTGAGAAAAGGAAATTAGTGTTTAACTGGATTACAAACAGGATCAGGAATCAGAATTTCCTATCTCTGACATGGAGTTTCTGTGTGTCAGTGGATGTGTTGTGAACTGTCTGTGTGTTGCTTGCTTTGTCTTGTAGATCAAGGTAGCAGTGGCAACTCTGGGCTGAGATTTTTATGGATTCTGTGAATCCATAAAGACTCCCCTATCTCATATTCCAAATTGTTATTGTGAACTAGTTATTGATAAAGATATCAATGTACCTACGTATGTGGTGGAATTGCAAGCTGGTCAAAACTCTGACATAGATTTACCAGTGGCTTTTCCTTGCAGTAAGCAGACCAAGACCCAGAATGAGCTGTGAATCTGTGACCTTGTTAAAGCACAAATGACAGCAAGTTCATTTTGGATATGGAGAAGATTTTGTGTCCTTTTGGAATACGTTTTTGCCTTCAGTCTTGTTCTTCGACCAGTCACCTTTAGTGCTTGCAACAGTGGGTCTCATCTGGCTTTCTAGGGAAAAATCCTTTCTGTCCTGTCAGAGCTGTGTGTCTGTGTTAGGTTGTTCTCGGGACTCTCCCTGTCTACCTTTCTGCTGCTGTGTCCCTTCTTGCTATGCTTCTTGATCTCTGCTTGCTTCATGGGGTCCTCCAGAAGCTTCTCCCCCTTCCCTAGTATGTGCCTCTGCTTCTGGGAAGTCTGTCATGAGCCAGAGCACCTCAGCGGGGACAAGGTAAGTAAGCTGCTTTCCCTCCCTACTGCTCAGCCTACTAGGAGGAGACAGCATACCACACACAGGGAGAAATAAAAAGAGGCTGGTAACAAGTGGTGTCCCCCAGGGGTCAGCACTGGGCCCAGTCTTGTTTAACTTCTTCATCAATGACCTGGATGAAGAGTTAGAATGTACCCTCAGCAAGTTTGCTGATGACACCAAACTGGGAGGTGTGGTAGACACACCGGAAGGCTGTGCTGCCATT
>Ga0065711_1009983_pt1 | contig 12812 bp, 12 predicted proteins | sample Hoacrofraction12_FD_59098 | JGI IMG/M metagenome (GOLD analysis project Ga0065711, IMG submission 59098) | Hoatzin crop microbial communities from Cojedes, Venezuela - Epithelial fraction 12 v2 (version 2) | ecosystem: Host-associated > Birds > Digestive system > Esophagus > Crop | place...
TGCCCTGCTGCTACCGGTTAGGTACACGGTGCGTCCGAGCTAAACCTGTTTCGGGTCTCCTGTGCATCAGATTGACGTCCGTGCTACCGTGTGATGAACCGAGGAGACATCCTTTGCGAAACCGAACAGTTCCATGGGCTAAAGTGTTACTACTTTGCTTAGCAAAGAATTAGAAGATGGCATAAATCTCCTTTTACACCCATTATTGCTCCATGAAGGGGAGAGGGAAATGTGAATTGCTTCTTCTGGACCTGGTGAGTAGGCTTCAGTGTGATGGATGATGGGTGATGTGTTCATGGAGGTGCACAAATGGAAGAGCAGCGGTGCCGTGGCTCATCAGCATATGCATTTATCATGTTGTTTAAGGTGGCCTCATTAGCTGCATCGGCTGTTGTGCTCTGTGTGCTGGGGTGACTTGGTGTAAGCAATCTGTGGCCTGGCCTCAGCAGCTGGAAATCGCATTATAAAGACAAACTGTCAGCTCGTGGAGTAAGCCTGAGCATGAGGAGAAGGTGCAGCACAGGGAAGCACCAAGTCTCTGAGGAGAAAATTGCTTCAGGGAAGACTTTCCTTAGAGGCCAGTTGTGTCCTAGCTGAAGAAAGCAATCATGGGAGCAGTCCTCCACCTGGAATGTTTGACTGATGCGTCCGAGGAGGTTGTTCTGTGTTCTGAAGTGAGGGCGGTTGATGGACCCGACTGTTGTGCTGCTGTTCAAAGGGACCTTGGCAGGCTGGAGAGACGGGCAACAGGAGTCTTGTGAAGTTCAGTGCAGGGAAATGCCAAGTTCTGTGCGTGGGGAGGAACAACCTCAGGCACCAGCCCAGGCTGGGGACCAGCCGGCTGGAAAACAGCTCTGCGGAGGTGGACCTGAGGGTCCGCATGGACGAGAGGTTGAACGTGAGCCAGCGGTGCACCGTTGCAGCAGAGCAGGCCAACAGCGTCCTGGCGGTGTTGGGAAGGCCTTGTCCAGCAGGTCGAGGGATGTGATCGTGGTCCTTCCCCTCTGCTCGGCCCTGGGGCACACGCCTGGGGCGCTGGGTCCAGTGCTGGGCTGCCCAGGACAAGAGACACATGGACACCCCAGAGCAAGTACAGCGTGGGTTGGTGACCAAGGGACTGGAGCATGTGTCAGAGGAGGAGAGAGCGGGAGGCTGGGCTGTTCATGCCGGGGAGGAGAAGGCTCAGGGGATCTTACCCACGTGTATAAATACCTGGTGGGAGGGAGTGGACTGAGCCAGCTCATCCGTGCTGTGCAGTGAAAGGGCAGGAGGCGATGGGCGGAAGGTGGAATACAAATTCTGCTTCAACCTACAGTAAAACGTGGCCTCTTGTGCCTGCTGGTTGGGTGTTTGCTGCTGAATGACGGTCAGATGCTAGAGTGGGGTCTGTTGGGGCTGCGAAGTCTGTCCTGGGAGATGCGCAGCACCCGACTGGAGGCAGCCCCGGGCAGGCTGCTCGAGCTGCCCAGACCCCTGCAGCGGGGCTGGGCTGCTGGGGGTCTCCTTTGGTAACGGGGGAGGTCCGTGAGGTGCTCCTCGCTGGGACGACGACTTGTCCATCTAAATGGTTGCTCAGTTTCCCCTGTGCCTGCCTGCTGAAGATTTTCAGTGGATTTCCCCCTGGTCCTGCGACTCCTTGGTCACCGCGCCGCCTTCCTGCCACCGAGCCCTGACCTCGGCTTCCCCGTCTCGGTGCTGAGCCACCACCAGCTCTGGCAGAGCTGGGAGGAGAGATGCCCCGGGCTCTTCTGTTTGGGTATTCCGCGCCTTGCAGAGCAGCCGTGGCTCCTCTGGGCAGCCCACTCTGGCATTTGATCATGGTTTGAAAGCAACCACCCAAGAATTTCCTTGGCGAAGGAGCTGTGGTGGCCTGCTGGGTGCTCTGGTTCTTATCTGAAGCAGTGTGCTGGCTTGGGTGGATATCAGCATCTTCTGGCCTGCTTCACCATTCTAGGTGAGACAGGTCAAAATTACGTGAATAAATAGCTGTGAAATGCTTTAATGCAGCTTGGAGGTGAACTCCTGCTGGGGGGGGGAGGGAGTGAAATGGTGAGGACAAATCAGTCTGCTTGGGTCCGGGCGCTCGCTCGCATGCTTGCTGTTTTGTCGCAGAAGGTGTTTTCAGGAGGTGGTTTTGAAGATGGAGCCCCATGGGTGAGTGGAAGCTCCTGAGACCTTGGGCTCAGGGCAGGTACCTGCTGGATCTTAGGTTTTAGGTGTTGTGGGGAAGGCGTCTGGGGAGGGGGGAGTCCTTATGGGCATTCCTGGGTCACAGGGGCAGAAACAGGAAAACAAAGAGTGCCATCTAAGAGTTTTTCAGCCTCTAATAAGTTTAGTAATTACCATCTGATTAAAAAAGCCATTACGGATGAACTTGAAGCTTTTTCCCATCCTGCTTCTTGCTAATTTGACTGCACCGTGTTTATAATTCTCTTCGACAAGGAGATATGCGTAGACAGTGCAAATAGTGAAGGTTGTGTGTGTGGCTTTGAATGCTTTTGTCTTTTTTTTGAAAAGATGGGGAAATAGCCCTTTTAGATTTAGTATACTGTTATGTGGTAAACTTAAAAAGCACACTAATAAAATAATGATGGGCTGGACTCCAACTGGATTTGAAATGTTTCGTGTAATTCACGCGAATGTCTTTCCCATCACGATGCCAGAATGTCTGTCATGACATTGAGGAGGTAGCAAATGCCATTTGCAGAGAACTCTGAACTGCAGTTTATTTTAAGCAGGATCGCTGGAATGAGGTCTTCTTACGTGTGGAGCTCCCTCCACAAGTGGTCCGTCCACAATTGCTAAGAAGGCACTTAGATGTTTCTTCTTCTTCTTGTGTGCCGTTTAATCCAATTACTGTGCTGGAGGTCCCCCTAAATAGTGCTGTATGAAGCTCCTCGGTTCAATAAGGTTTAATGGAAATGACGAACGTTAACTGCTTGCTTGGGGCAAGGCGCAGGACTTGCCGTGCGGCGCGGTGGTGGAACGGCGGGCTGTGGAGCACCGCCTGCCGTGTCGCGGGCCTGAGCGGATTCAGGCAGTTCCGGCTCCTGGCCGCCTGCCCTGGCCCTGCCGGGACCCGGTGCTGGCTGGCACCGAGCAGCGCGTGGCCACGAGCCGAGCAGGGCGGTGAGAGTCGGTGACAAACGTCTGTATGAGTGCAGCCTGCCGTTTTCTTCCTCTGCTTGGCAGTAACTTCTTGTTCTTAGTAGTATCTTTGCTTTCATCTTCTTGATATTATCTTCTTCCTCTTCTCGGTAGTATCAGATATTTTTAATAAAGCTGTCCTCCCCGATCCGTTGTCAGTGTTCAGGAGAGGCCCTTCTCCCGGAGCGGGCATCGGGAACAAGACCTGTCAGTGCTGGTAAAACTTAGCATTTTGTCCTATTTTGCATGTATTAGCATGCACTAATTATTCATAGGGATAATTATGCTTTACCAATTCACATTAATTTAGATCGCTTTTGAAAAGCAATCAAGAGGAGCAGGGAAGGATAATACATCAAAGTGAGTAAGGGTATGGCACGAAAGAAATAGGGTGCATTTGTGTGTAAGAGACCATGTCAAGGCACCGTCAGCTTTTTCCTGCAAACTGCAATTATCTGAACTCAGCTTGATGGGTGGTGCCAAAGGCCATCTGCTCAACGTGCTCCCCACCTCGGAAGTCCATTCATGCTCTGCATCTCACTTACGTAGCTCTTCAGCAAGGAATAACATCATCTTATGGGGTGACATGATGAAAACGGACAAAAAGATGTACTAGGTCATTCTGCTATTAAAAAGTTGCTTGCCTGTCCCTGAGCAGGTAGGTTTAAATTCTCAAGTCCTTGTATTATCAGGGAGGATCTGAAGCTTAGGAATACAACAAATTCTTGCCTGCCTTTGGCCACGGGGATGGGCACTGAAGCTGCTGCTTCACACAAACCAGTGAGTTCCTCCTTCTGCAAGGGTGCAGACGAGCAGGCTTTGACAGTGCCGTCAGACCTGGTGCGTGTTTGGAGGGTCATGCGTCTCTGCAGTGCTGTCAGATGTTACTGTCTCTAGATCTCCAGTGGTTTTTCTTGACTATGAACTAGGCAGTGAAGATGAAAATGAAAAACCTAGTGTTGCATGGAACACGTGGCCTGCAAATGCCTACAAAGTTGTTTTGCTCTGGGTTACGGTGGGTAGATGCTGCTCTGAAAGCCAAATGTGATGTGATGAAAGAAGAGTGCCTTGGTAGGCAAAGATACTGAGTGAGTAATCCTTGAGAGGGGCGAGAAACGGCGAGATGACATTTAGGTCAGAGCACAGGATGAGCAGCGGAGCGTAGATGGAGGCTTCAGTAGCTGTATGCATATTGGAAGAGGAGAATAATGACCTTGTATTGGTCTGGTGCTCGCTAGGCGACAGCAGTTCAGACCTTGTTTTCCCAGTTCTGTGAGAGAAGCCGCTTTCCAGTGAGCCTGACACTGCTCCTGTGCGTGACTGCTGCCGGTGCTTGCCAGCTGGCGCGGCTCTGCCGGAGCAGCCGCAGAGCCGCCTGTGACACTGCTCGGCGCTGGCTGCTGTCGTGTGTTGTGAGGGTCCCAGAAAAGGGGTGCTTCTTGCACAAAAGACAAGTACCAGGGAGCTGTCATGTATGGTTCCTGGATTGTTCTGCCGACAGTGACAAGATTTTGGTAACTGAGAAGAGATCTGCATTCAGGAGCCTTTGTCAGGGTGTTGGTTACGCACGTCGCGTGCGGGAAGGCTGGGTGTCCGGCTGATCGGTGCCTGCTGACACGGCGTGTCGGCAGCGTCGGCGCTGGGAGGCCGCTCAGGCTGGGTTCCTGTGCGCTGCTGCAAATCGCTAATACGTTGTGGCACATTCCACGTTCGTTATTGACAGCTAAATAAGTGAGCCTCCTAAGTTTATTTGTTCACCGCTTCGTCTCGTCTTTGTGCTGTCAAATTCAAATGAGGACGCTCTCCTAATCTGTGTGCGATGTCGGGACTTGCTCCACCAGAGAGGCTCGAGCTAAAGGAAAAGCACAGTTATTGTGTGACTACGGACTTCTGTTTACTTCTAGCACTGAGGGCAGGATTTAATCGTAAAATTAGGAATTCATGTAAGGAACAGTCACAGCATGTTGCCACCTTTATTTGTTTAAAATTTTGTATTTAAAAAAGTCTGTATACAGCATAAGGATATGAGGAAAATACAGCTTTCTACCAAAAGTCCTTAAATATTTAATTTGATTTATAAATGATTTGGTAAGCATACATGTGCAATAGCAAAGAATGAATTTAAACAAATAGATTGCAAACGTTTTCCTTTACTTTGGGACCGAAACCCACGAGATCTGCTGTCTGGGGCCTTGGGAATTCCTCCGACCATGCCACGTTTCCCCCTTTCCAGCAGTAGCTGCCGTGCTGGGGGGATTTCAGACCATGAAGTGCTGTTGAACGTTGGTGGCGAGCCGTTGACTCTGGCACCAGTAAGGAGGAGCTATATTTTTTGTCTTTAATATAAATCTGATATCAAGCAAGGAAGAGCTTGTCATCATTGCTTGGTGGCTTTGGACCACCCTTCTCCTGCAGCAGCTGGAGCAAGCCGGGGCTCTCCAGGCTCCCGTCCTGGCGTGCCCAAGCCGGAGGCACGCAGCACGCTCGCTGCAGCCGCCGGGACCTGGCCGGGGGGTGGTCTGCCTCGGGCTGTCTGCCGGCCGGCGGAGCCCCGGGCGGGACCCTCCTCGCTCTCCCAGCCTGGTGCCGTGAAACTCCCAGGCTTGATAATTCTGATGTTCAGTCCTGATCCCGGCGTCTGTGGTGCCTGCTTTTATAGTAGTGCTGTGGTACCTTACTGCCACGGGGTAACTGAAAATAAAGATTTTTCTCTGCAGTTTCCTTGAGATCTCATGACACTTAGGAATAAGAATATACAGGGCTGAATTCTAAAAACATTACTGATTAGGGATTTTTTTTATTATTGTTATTTTTGATTTAGCCCTACCATGCTGATGGCTGTTGTAGGATGAGCTGGGGGCAAGGCGCTCTGTGGTTGGACTGACAGATCTCACTCCTCTGAGCCTTCAAGCTGCCTGCTCTTCCCTGGTCCTGGTCTGACAGGTACCCGAAGTGCAGCAGCGTGCCCTTGCTGTTCCTGCGCGGGGTCCTGCCCATCTTGCATCTCAGTAACGCTGACAGTACCTGGGTGACGTGCGTGGGGAGCGCTCTGCCTGAGTAGGTGGGGAAGCGGCGAGGGGACTGCGGAACCGCACGAAGCCCTGGAAGCGGAGGGCTGGCGTCAGTGGGGTTTCGGGGTGTATTTTTTAAAACATGGTGCAAACCACAAGTGCAGGAGAGAAGGGCGAACGTGCTCCCTGTGCTGGGAGCTCCAGGCTTGTGCCGAGACGGAGCAGAGACAGTTTAGGGGCAGGGAAGAAGCGTGTGTCCCCAGGGTGTCCCAGAACACACCGCTATGGATGGGGAATCTGACCGGCATCCCAAACCCGCCGGTGCCACCTGAGAGGCTGCTGTGGGGACGCCTCCTGGCCCTGTGCACAGCGAGAGGACAGACCCACGTCCACTGTCCCACGCTGCCTTTGGTCCACCTACGCCCCTGGTTTGGCTGTCGTGCTGGAGAGACGGTCAGAGGAGGCGTTCTGTACAGCAAGTGTGTGCCGAGTGGGGAGACGGTGAGATCTGGGCGTTAGGCCTAGCTGTTGGGTGAAGAGATGGTGCTAAACAAGCTTTAGAATCACATAGATTTGGGCAAGTTGATGTGTGGGATGGAGTGAGAACAATGTATGGAGCAAAGCCAGGAAAGGATGGCCTGCCGAGGAGCCTGGAGTTAATCCAAGCGAGTGGTGACTGGAAGCTCAGGGGCAGAGGTTAAAGGTGCCACCGGATGAGCTGAGGTGCTAGCCGAGGGAGCTGGGGCGACGTCCTTGGTAATGCTCTTCACCGGAGGAGGGCTGGACTAGATGACCCACAGAGGTCCCTTCCAACCCCTACCATTCTGTGATTCTGTGGAGTAAATGATGACAGCGAGATGCAGAAAGGGAGCTCTGCTCCTGCGAAGGGAAGAGGTGCAAGGTGGAGCCCGATGGCGGGCAGCTGCTCGCTGCTCGGCGGGGGCCACTGGCAGAGGAGCCCTGGTGCTGAATTCGGCAGTTTTAAGATGGCAAAAATTATGGCTGATGCCTTCAAAACAAAGAGACCGGTTAGAGCAGAAAAAATAACGTGTTTGGAATGCTCCCAGCGTAGAACATATTGCATGTGTATGACATAGGCTCAGGGAATCATGTTCAAAAGAGCTGAGCCTACAGGCTGCTTGGACAGAGAAATACGAAGAACGTTGAGTTGTTGTCTTGCTAAGCTTGACTTGCTGTTGTTATTGAGGTCATTTCATTGCGTGCTTTTGATAACTGTGGGGTACTTAGCTAACAGTTTTGTACTTAAAAAAATTTTTTTATGTTAGAAGGAAAACGTTTTGCCAGATTTCCATCAAGCTGTCAGCAGGGGTGTCATACATGCAGCAACGATGGATAAAAGCTTTCCAGAGTCATTTTACTTCTCTTAGGTTGGTAAATCAGGAGAAACAGCTCTTTCCCGTCGTGCAGGTCAGGTAGAGAAGGAGGGTGGTTTGCAGAGGGGCTACAACTGTGCTGCTCTGTTAAAGCAGGCGAGAGCCTCTGAGCAGGCAGAGCGGACGGGCGAGGTTCCTGGTGTTTTTAGAAGGCTGTTCCAGCATCAGACCCTGTGCTAGAAATTGCCTGAGCGTATTGGGCCCTGGAGATGATCTTGGGGCTGAGGGAGTTTTGAGATACCTGCCCAGAGAAGCTCAGTATTTCAAAAGCGGGTTCTGAGACAGCTCAGAAAAAAAATTTCTGTATGGAATACAGAGTCATAGAATAATGGATTAAAAGATGATGATGTGTGTAAGGCAGTGCTGCTACTTAAAACATCTAGGTTTTTACCTATGTGTTAATACATATATGTTCTAAATTCTGAATTCCTAGCAGTTTCTCAATAGGTGCTTGTCTGTTGGGCAGAGGTCTTCTCCGAAGGTTTGGGGACTGTGCTCCAGGAAAGGAGGGTGGGTGTTTCAGTCTGGACCAGACTTGGTTGTTGAAGGAACATCATTTCTGAACAGACCCTTTTTTGTTATCAGGAATACATGGGAAATGCCAATATAGACATAGATCCAAAAGATGATGTTTGTCAGTCAGTGCTAATTGGCCAGCCTGTGGAAGATCCCTCATCTCTCTTTGTAACACGTTTCCTGTTCCGAGTGCGTTCGTTAGTCTCCTTGCAATTAGCCCGAGTTAGCGTCGTGTGGATAAGCCCCCGACGAGCGGCTGCGAAGGCGCGCAGGGGAGCGGGCTGGACGGAGGCTGCCCCTCAGCTCCGAACAGACAGCAGCAGCTCGGTGCCTTTCTGCATCTCTGCTCGTAGACAGCCCCTGCATCGAATCGGGTGCGTTCCGAGCTGGCTGCCCTGCGTGATCGCGGGTCTCTTGCTAAACTGGTATTGTTTCTAACAGATTTAGCCAGGTTCTGTTCCCTGGAACTTCTGAAGTGGGGAGGAGGAAAGAAAGTGCCCTACAAGAAAATACCCCATACCCCCAGCCCCTCTGGATGACAAGAGGCAAAGGGTGTCTCTGCTGTATCAGTTTTGGAAGGGCGAAGTGTCAGAATTACAGGTTTGAGCCATAAATGTGTCAAAAGGAAATATAGTTAAAGCAGCCTGTAAATAAGCAAGGAACAACAGTGAATCAGCAGAGAGGGGGGATATAAATACCATAGGTGATGCTACAGCTGGGACCGCAGCTGGGGGAGAAGTGGGCTGGGAGGTTCTGGGATGTACTGGGAGATCTGCACGATATTTTGAGAAGCTGTCAGAAGAGAACCAGAACCGGTAATTACAAGGTGCTCTCAAGATGCGTAGTGCAGCTTTAAATGGTTGATTTCCTCAGGTCCTCTGTTGGATTAATGAAAAAGCTGGCGTGGTGACTCAGACTCGTGCTTCAGTTCTGCAGGCGAATTTCCGCTGCTCTGGAGGGAGAGTGCACAGCGGTGAAAAAGCCCTTGATTTAACAGAGTTCTGAAACAGAGAATCTGCGGTAACTAGCTACGTGTGTTATTTCTGAGAAACGCCGAGTTTTGGGTCTGCCCGCCTTCAGGATGCTCTCAGCTGCACCCGTGCACACCCCGGCGCCTGCTGAGCACGGCAGCGGAGGGCCAGGTAGCCGTGGAATTGCACAAGTGCCTACAGGGCCGTCTCCCCCTGGAAGTCTCAGTGGAGTAAATAAAATGAGATGTGGCAACGTTTGATGATTCCGGACAGACACATGAGGACAAGTGGGACAGATGTCAGGGAAGACTGTGCGGGGTTCCCGCGGCTGTTGCTGGCTCGGGAGGGACTCGCGCCAGGGCAGCAGTGCTGGCGGCAGAAGAGCTGGACTTTGGGAAATCGAGGAGAATGCGGGAGGGGACGCCAAGTGGGGACGGAGAGGAAGAAGAGCAGGGAAGGCTGAACTCCCTTCCCAGCTAGCTGAAAGGGGAGGAACGGCTGGGTCAAAGGCTGGATTCCTCGGTGTTGCTGTGCCCAGAGAGCACCGACAAGGCTGCCTGCGTGAATAAAGGTGGCAGGATCGAGAATTGCCGTTACCTGCACCGCTGCTGCAAGGTTCCTGCAGAGAGCTGCGCCTCGGCGTGGTGCCGCTGCGCTGTGGCTGCGGCAGCAGCGGTGGGAAGCACACACGTGGAAAGCAAGCAGAGGCCTTCAAAAACGGGTGTGCTTAAGTAGAGGAGAGGATTGGGAGATGTGTGAAGGCAATCTTCTCAGTAAAACACCGAGCAGAACGAGGAAGTATACGGAACATGAGATAAATGGGAATATTTTTGGCTAATCCTTAAGGCTTGGGATTTGTGTTTGCTGCAAGAAGCAGCGAGGGAGAAGGGAAGGGAGCTGTCTGGACTGCTGGAGAAACGACTCGGGGGAAGCCGGAGGCCGGGCTGAGGCACAGCGCTGCTGGGATGGGTGCTGCAGCTGCCTCGGAGCCCTGCCCTCGGCACCGCTCGGCTTTCCCCTGGCTGGGGAGGCGTCCGAGCCCTGAAATGCGCTGGCGTTTTTGTGTGTGTTTGCTTTTTGGAAGCATTGCATGGCCTTAACGGTAACGCACAGGGCTCGCACAGCAGCAGGCTTCCCAGTACGTGCCAGGATTAGGGCAGCCGTGGTTTGAATGCTGGTCGTTCTTCCAGGGAGAGCGGTGCGGGGGGAGGTCGGTGGTGTGAAGGGTGCCGCTAACGCAGGGGTAGGTAGCGTTTTTCTCCCTTCTGTACTGAGTGGTTTGATTTGTAAGAGCTTGTCTGGAGGAGACACTTGCTTTTCTGTTAAGCCTGCTTTGCTGTAGGGCTCTTCTTTAGGGGGAAAGCATCTGCACGGTTTATTTTGTTGTTGATTCTTCACCAACTTGAATAATTAAGAGTTGACAGTAAAGATGCCTTGTCCTGGTGTACGGGCAGGCGGACAGGTAGTTCACCCAGGCAGTGACAGAGGGCAGGGTGAGCGTCGCTGGCCGGGGGGCTGAGGCAGGACGGTCCTGCGCTGCCGGCGCGTTGCCCTTCGCTGTACACGTGGCCCGAGTCCAGCCTGAGTGCTTGCCAGCGTTGCCATGCGCAGGAGATGGTGGGTATGTCCACCTGCGAGCCCACTTAGGTGTGTATTTCCCATCACTGTGCAGCAGTGAGGATGTTGAAGTGTGGGACCTGATCTGTGTGTGCAGTCGCACTGTGCTCACTGAAGGCTCAGTGTGTGCACTTGACTGCGTGCTTTCTGTGAGGGTGATAATTTGGAAATAAAGGCCTTATTGGCATCATGCATGGGTTTTCCATAGCCTGCCAGGACAGCGAGTCTGTGGTCGGTGGGAGCATCACGGAGTTTAACGAGTGTGAAATGTTTTGATCCTCCCGCGGAGAGGCAAGTGGGGGAACTGGGAGTCTTCCTGTGCGGGACGCGGAGCCAAAGCCGCGGCGGCTGGCAGGGGCCTGGGAGCCGTGCGCCGGGTGCGCTGGAGGTGTCACAGTGACAGCGGACAGTTCAGAAAGCTTCAAGGAAAGAGAGTGCTTGGTATGCTATGTTGAAGATTATCTGGTGATACAGTAATGAAACGTGTGATGTGAGGTGTTTATCTGCAGGGAGACTTGTTTATGCAGTTGGTTTGTTTTGCCCCGTGGAGCGGACGTCTGCAGCCGTGTTTCTGTAAATGAGCGGCAGGAACCGGGGACTGACAGTCTGATTCACCCCCCGCTGCTGCGGGGTCGTGCCCACCAGCACGCTTCCCTCGGCTTTCCCCACTCTGGTTTGAGTGATGCAGGGATGTGGTTTCTTGCACTTCCTTTTAGTCTTCATTTCAGTACTTCTTATTTTTGTTAAAAATCCATTGCCTTATTTGGAACAGTGCCTGCGCGTCCCCTGCTTGCCTCCTCACCCCGTCCCCTGCCAGTGCATCCCAGAGCACTGCTGCTCCTGGCCGGGGACTGAGCCCTGGCCCCGCGGTCACAGGGAACCATGGANTGCTTTGGGTTGGAGGGGACCTTTAGAGGCCATCTAGCCCAACCCCCCTGCAGTGACCAGGGACATCTTCAACTGGATCAGGTCACCCAGAGCCCTGTCCAACCTGGCCTTAGATGTTTCCAGGGATGGGGCATCTCCAGCCTCACTGGGCAACCTGGGCCAGTGCCTCACCACCCCCAGTGTAGAACATTTCTTCCTTACATCAAGTCTAAATCTACCCTGCCTTAGTTTAAAGCCATTACTCCTTGCCTTTCAAAATGTTTGTCCCCATCTCTCCTATAAGCCCCCTCCAGGCCCTGGCAGCTGCTCTNAGGTCTCCCNGCAGCCTTCTCTTCCCCAGGCTGAGCAGCCCCAGCTCTCCCAGCCCTTCCTCCCAGCAGAGGGGTTCCAGCCCTCGGGTCATTGCTGGGGCCTCCTCTGGAACTGGCTTTGCCACCACGGGTTCTGCCAGCCAGGCTGCAGGAGAACCACGGGCGGCTGCTCCGAGGCCCTGCAGGCACAGGCAGGCTCTGCTGCAGACTGGGGTGTTCTGCTGACACGCCGGCATCGGTGAGCTTTGACCCCTCCATATGGAGGTCCTCTCTTTGCTCCGTCTTGTGTTGCTGGGTCCCTGACATTTCTCTGAATCTCTAAATTGGGATTGCATCTTAAGACCGAGCGGTGTCCACGACAGTGGCAGTGGCATGATGAGGGTTGCTAGCGGCTGCCTTCGTGCCTGCCTTCCCTGCGGGTTTTGCTAAAGTTTGAATTTCAGGTGGGCGGGCAATTTGTTAGTCTTTCTGCAACATCTATGCAGATTGCGGCCTGAGCTTATTTTAGAAGAGCAAAATCAGGAGCAATTAGCAATCTGCTTCAGGAGGAATCTATTAAAAAAGCAGACACGAGCTCTGTTGCATGCAAAGGACTGGGCTCTTCTCTAGCTTCCAGCCAGTCTGTCCCCATGGCAGCCTCGTGGGGCTGTGGGAACACGTCGGTGTGGCATTTCGTGGAATACCAGCTTGGACGGCACCTCAGGGATGGTCTGGTCCAGCCTTTCCTGGCAAAAGCACAGTCTGGTCCAGGTGGCCCAGCACTGTTGCATTTACATTCAAGCATCTCTGCTGAAAGCCAGTAGTTGAAATGAAGAGTACGGGAGTTCCTGGGCTTGCTGTTGCCCTGAGGTGTTTCACAGAATCACAGAATCACAGAATAGTAGGGGTTGGAAGGGACCTCTGTGGGTCATCTAGTCCAACCCCCCTGCCGAAGCAGGGTCACCCAGAGCAGGCCGC
>Ga0065711_1046582_pt1 | contig 12812 bp, 9 predicted proteins | sample Hoacrofraction12_FD_59098 | JGI IMG/M metagenome (GOLD analysis project Ga0065711, IMG submission 59098) | Hoatzin crop microbial communities from Cojedes, Venezuela - Epithelial fraction 12 v2 (version 2) | ecosystem: Host-associated > Birds > Digestive system > Esophagus > Crop | place...
AATTGCAAAAGCATCTTGCATCTTCTTATTGGGGGGGGGTGGGGGGGGCAAGAACAGGTCTAGGAGAGATCCAAGAAGCTCCCCCAGAAAAAATGGTTAAAGAACAAGAAGGGCTTCCAAACAGCGTGATGAAGCTAGGAGGAGAACCAAAGATCAGCTCTGGTTTTGAAGTCATCAAGAAAAAGGAGATTGTGTAAAAGGATGGAGATAGGACAAGAAGGAAAAGAATAAGCAGGTTGTGACTTTGAAAATTGGCTGGCAAGTGATCATTAGAGATTTTGAGCAGAAGAGCTCGATGTGGTGTGGTGGGGACAATATCAGCATATCCTTGCCCATACTGGTAACACTTCACAGACATCTAGTTTTGGCCGCTATGTGAGACAGAATATTGGGTTAGATGGTCCTCTCGTCTAACCAAGTTCAGCTGTTCTTAATTTTGGTGGAGTAAAAGGTGCAGAAACTAGATTAGACACTCTAAAGTGGAAATGGAATACAGGAAATCTTATCGGTGCTTGCAGACAGTACACTCAATGTGTTCAGATATGAAGGGGAAGTGTAGGAGGTAACTGGACAGGCAAGGGAAGTCAAGGATGGGAGAGACTGCTGCAGAACTGGCGTGGGAACGGGGGAGATGGATTACACGGAAAGGTAACAAAGGGAGCGAGAACCTGTGTGAGGGAGATCGGGGGATGATAGGGTGGATGTGGTTACTGGAGAAACTGGAAGACTTAGAAGAAAATAATTGCAAAATTCCTACTCCTGTGGAAGTGGTGAAGCAAAGTTGCAGGACTTGAAGGAGGTGAAGTGGTGCAACTGGGAGTCTAGAGGTCACACTGGGCCAATTTGCAAATGTTACATCTTTGCAAATTGTGACCAGGAATAGCACAGTGAAGTACAATTGAAGTAATCCGTTAGTTTTCACCCTTTTTGTTAATAATAATGAAATTATGCATGCAATGTAAGGCATGTAATGCACTTACAACTTGCAGTGCTTTGGTCAAACAGCTGCACACAGAGGTGACCAATTGCTGCAGTGGCCTTGGAACAGGTGAAGAAAGTGCAATTCCTTCAATGCTTTCCCACTCACCGTGGGGGCTGCTGGATGGGGTCCTCTCTCACCGCCCCGCCGCAGCAGCAGCCACCAGCTTTCCCTCCACTCAGTCTCCACCTCCCTGGTCAGTAGGAGACCAGGTGTGTCATTTGCTAAGTCCCACGCCGTCTTGCTCAAAGCTCAGAAATCCAAGGTATACAAGAGACTGACAAGTGCTGAAAGGTGCATATTATATTTTGCTGTTGCACTGGAAAAAAAAAATATTTTGGGGGCACTGTTTCTGCTGAGATGGCCTCAGTGGTTTAGGAAACCTGTGTCCACCGTATGCTGGCCTTACGTTAGACAGTCTCAAAATTCCATCCTGGAAAAAAATGGCAACCTAATGGCAGGCTACTGCTGATGAGAGTACCTTAATTTGCCACATAGCAGTCAGTTAAAACTATATAAAATCCGTTAAGATCTCATCTCACCTGAGGAATACAAATTTCAATGTAGTAGCATAAATATACCAGATGAACTGGAAGGTGTTATCACCTGGTAGTTCTGGAAATTGAAAATCGAGGTTTTCTCTCAAAAGTGAAACTCAGCACACAGCTTCTGAACTTGGTACCTATTACTGCAGTAGGAGAGAAGTGAGAACCCTAATTGCAGTTCTTTAGATGACAAAATTGGGGGGGGTGTGTTTTTTACTTATTTATGCATTTATTCCTAAGATATATTACAAGGTGTGCATGCTCATGAACATTTTACTTCCCCTGCCTTAATGTAGTTAATAATCTTAAATTGCTTTATTTGTGTAAAGCATTTCTATTCTTTAATTTTCAAAATGTAGCAATGCTTCTGGCATTTGTTTCTTTTCTTATGTCATCATGGAAAAAAAAAAAGGAGCTGCCAGAATAACCATAAAGAGCTTTTGTTAGTTTGTTTGTGTTTGTATATTTAAATAGTGTTCTTAACTTTGTTTCCCTGTGCATTTTTCCATGAATTATTACCATTTTCAGACTGAGATCTACTAGGCCAAACTCACTCCTGATATAGGTCAGACTAGCACTTTCGCAGCTGGCTAGTTTGCCTTACTGAAATGTGGAACTTATCTATGTGATGGAGTTTGGGAGTTGCGAGTTTGAGTTTTGGTTTTGTTTCTTTACTAATAATAACTTGTAGCAGCAACCACAAGAACAATGAAGTGGCAGGAAAAGCTTTTGTAGTAGAGGATTTCTGCATGTATTTGGAATAAAGAAGAACAAAGATGAAAATTCCCAGATTCTGAAAATGCTGAGGTTCTGAAATAATGGTCAAATTCTCATTCCCTCTTATTTCAAAGTCAGGCTATCAGTTGCAACTGAACAGTAGTTAGGATGCAGAGCTTGGAGATACATAATCGCAAAACAAGTCCCAGGATTCCCTGGATGTTCATACCAGTTGTCTAAACATACACACAAAGAAATACTGCAAGAGGTTAAAAAAAACCAAAAAAGCAGAGAGGTGTATGTGGAATATTGACTGCTTCAGCTGAGTTCAGCAAACACCATTGTTCTCTGATTAGAAATCTGGGTCATAGATGTGGATGTTTATTATATGAGCTTAGCAGATGTGAGTGATACTATTTTCTGAACCTCAGATGCAGCATTCTACATGTTCAGTCTGAATTTTTTAAAACCCCGAGCCCCACAACTGTTGGAAGTAAGCAAGAAAAATATTCTTATTTACTGTATACTCACTTTTATCCAATTATGAGCCAAACTTTTCCTCTATGTAAGAATAAGTACTTATTGATTTAAGAAGAAACAGGCATATTGATCCAAATGGAAAACACACTGTACATGTTGATCAATATTTACCTTGCAGGACAAAACATCCTGATATTCACTTCAAGGCATCAATATATACATATTACTGCATGTTTCTGTCATTAAGTCAGGTAACTGGGCTAGATTTCCATCTAACAGTATAAAGTCTCTTAATGATTATTTTTCTAGTCAAATATTAGTCTCCAAAGGGAAGAAGGAATTAGAGGACCAGAAAAAGAATAATTGTTCACCTCCCTTGAGATAAATAATGCTTTTCATTAAACTCAACTAATGCCTATCAAGAACCGCTAGACTGATTGTACAACATAAGTAGTGAGAAGTCTTCCAAGTTCCTCCTAAAAGGATTTACCTGTACCAAGGTAAAATTGGAAATCTAAGCATACATGTCTGAAGATATTTAGATGCCTAGCTTGTAATTAGTTTTATGTCAATAAACTTGTACAAGAAGAAGCTGTTTCCTTTTAATTTCCGAAGATAGAGCACAACTGAGCTCCACATCTGAATGCCTTTAAAAATTCTCCACAATCCAGGCATCACTGGCTCCTCTCTTTCAGCCTCGCCACAGGCCAGGAGTTTCTTTTTTCTGGAATTCATTGCAATAGAGCTAACCATAAATTATACAAAGATAAACTAATTATAGCATAATGGGGCAGTCGTGGTACACATTTTTTTTCCCTGACATTTCTTTTCTGTCCCATAATAGCTCAAACACTGGGTTAATCATTTTTATTTAAATGTTTTCTTTATGGCTAATTTCACCCTAATATCACCCGTCTCCATTCTGAGTCTCCTGAGGCGCTCGCTATGAAGGACACACCCAGGGAAGGGCCAGGCATGGGACAAAGAGAAACTGTGACAGCTACACAGTTAATATGTATTCTTGTCATGATCAACTCCATGATAAAAATATATAATACATGTTGCTTCAGACCGGAATAAATAACATGAGCCTCCCTTTAAACCACCTTTGTTGTCTCCTCCTGTAAAGAATATGCCTGAAAGCTGTGGATCCTTTCTGCGTGACTTTGCCCAGGTGGGGCCCTTCCTAAGCCTGCCTGCAGCTGAAGTTCATGTTTAAATTCTATTCAGCTCGTGTCTCAGTCACCTTTCACCTTGTATTTCGCCCTTGTCAGAGACAAGCCTATCCTGTCCTGCCCTGTTCATGTCCATTCAAAATGCTGGAAACATCACTGGCTTAGCACATGGTTTGGGAGTTTGTATCTACTCCTGGCTCTCCACCCTCGGTTTAATCTAAGAGTTACGTACCTTACTTCTGCTGGGGAGCTCTTGTGTCCCTGACTGCTTTCACCAGACTGCTCATTCTCTTTTCACATTGGCACTTTCTCTGGTTACTTGTGGGACTGGGAAGGATGTGTCTGTATGTACCATTCTGGCTACTTCATTTTCTCCCTTGAAAGTGTTCGTAGCTGTTCTCCCTACAAAACTTGACAACAACTACAGTTCTCAAGCGCCAGCCTACTGATTGGCCTGATAATATCTCACCATTTCCTTGAGTTCCCCGAGATCTGTGTAGCTGTTAGTTATTTGTTGCCTGATTAAATATAGGTCAGGAACTGTTTGCACATTGCCACACATGGTGGAGTCCTAGACCCTGAGTGGCATCTGCTTGTTTTCAGGTAATGCAAGTAATAAAAATAATCTGAAGTACAGCTTTTTAGAAGCCCAGGTTGTAAAAGGCTGCTCACCTCCCATATGGGCCTGCCTGCACCCAGAGGAAGGGAAGAGATACGATGTTCCCTACCTATGCTGTGCATCCTCTGGAGTAAGCAGCTCTGCGCTGGGAGTCAGACAGCCGTGCTAGTATCTTGAAGTTAGCATCAGTGCGGTTATTTGTGTTCCAGCTCGTTGGGCTTACATGGCAAGGTTTTGGTGGAGGGGGGAGCCGCAGGGATGCCTGCTGTGAGCTGCCTTACGTTGGACAGAGCCAGTTCCAGCCAGCTTTAAGACGGATCTGCTGCTGGCCAAAGTAGAGCCCATCAGTGATGCTGGTGGCATCTCTGTGATAACATATTTAAGAAAGGGTAGAAAACACTGCATGACAGCTGTGAGCAAATGTGAGAGAAACAGCCCTGCAAACACCAAGGCCAGTGAAGAAGGAAGGGGAGGAGGTGCTCCAGGCACTGGTGCAGAGATTTCCCTGCAGCCCATGGAGAAGGAGAAGACCGTGGTGAAGTAGGTTGTCCCTCTGAAGCCCATGGAGGACCTCAGCGGGGCAGCTATGCACCCTGCAGACCATGAAGAACCCTATGCCACAGCAGGTGGATGTGCCCTGAAGGAAGCTGCACCTCATGGAGAGCCCAAGCTGCAGCAGGCTCCTGGCAGGAACTGCAGTCCATGGAGAGAAGCCCACGCAGGAGCAGGTTTTCTGGCAGGAACTTTGACCCTGTGGGCGACCTAAGCTGGAGTAGTCCATTCCTGAAGTACTACAGCCCATAGGAAGGATCCATGCTGGAGAAGTTCGTGAAGGACTGTATCCCATGGGAGGGACTCCTCACTGGAGCAGAGGAACAGCGTGAGGAGGAAGGAGTGGCAGAAATGAGGTGTTATGAACTGACCACAATGGCCATTCCTCATCCTCCTACACCACCTGGGAAGAAAGGGGGTGGAGGGAAGGTGGTTTTTGTTTTGTTTGGGTTTTTTTATTTCTCAGTATCCTATGCTGTTATTAATTGATGATAAAGTAAATTCATTTACCCGAGTTGAGTCTGTTTTTCCCATCATGGCAGCTGGTGAGTGATCTTATCTCAGCCCATGAGCTTTTTCATCTTGTTTTCTCTCCCTATCCTGCTGAGGAAGAGGAGCAGGGGAGCAGCTTGGTGGGCACCTGGCAGCCAGTCAAGGTTAATCCACCACAAGCTCACAGCTGCCTTGTCATCTGTCCAGCTCAAAGTGAAGGCAAAGAAGCTTGATTCTGCCCTGTAGACATGCCCTTAGAATGGATTCCTTTATCACACTTCCTGAAATTTTCAAAATGTTTATGGTGTCCTCTGAATACTCTTGTGAAATAAAGAAGCGTTAGCATTGCTGTTTTCTCCCTAGAAATATGGCACAAGGAGACAGAATGGTTCACTCAGAACTGCACAGCAAACACTGTCCAAGCCTCTTGCTTGTAAACCACAGCACTAATCTCCAGAGCTTGTTTTATTGCCGTTTGTTGTAGAAGAAAGCTCCCCCTTGGATCCCTTAACAGAAGTCTTAACTGCTGTTAAACAAAAAAAAGTTTCCAACAAGTGATAGAGATCACAACGGCACTCTGACCACAACGGCACTCTGACCACATACCTGTCATCATTAACTATAAATAAGATAATCCAGAAAGGAGATGTACACTCTCAGCTGTAGTGAAATACATTGGAATAGGAAGGCACAAAGAGAAGGAATATAGTTCACTTAAAACGGGTTTGTTTCTCCAGACTCAGGATACTTGGCACAAGTGTGCAGCGAGTATCAGAAGTCCTAATTCATCACCAACTATACAGGGATCTTAATGGACAGGCTCCTGAATAAGGTGGGGCCTGTAGAAGATGGCAGACCTCATAGACAGCAGCGGTGTTTTCTTGGGCCACATAAGTGTACTTATTGTAAAGATGAGATGAATTTTAATAATAGAAATGTTCAGTGAAAGCAAATCTCTCGCAGAGTGAATACTAGATTCAGTAGAATATGGGTATTCTTGCCACTTTCTGGCAGTTTAGAAACAACATTATGTGATTCACATAATCAAATAAAACAATTGAATGTTGAACCACCATGCAATGCAAGTGTTCAGAGATCTTCACTGAAGAATTACCAGTGACAGATTAACTTGGAAAAGTCAGGACTTGTTATTGAATCTTTTGCAAGCAGAGAACTTGCATCAATCCTTCAAGTATTAGCAGTACTATTAGTAGTTTACTTGTTCAGAAAATCGAGCGTAACACACTTCTGAATCTTTCTAATCTGACTTCATTAGTGCTTTGTTACTTGAAAAAGTAGCCAAGAGACTTGAGATGGATTTAAAAGAAAATGAAAAGGCAAACCTCTATGACTAATGTATTGGTTCATTAACACAACTTTCCATTGCTTCCTGCTTCTTAGTAGACAGCAATGAAATGACAGCAGACTTGTTTCATTTCACCTTTACCAGAAAATCAGACAGATATCTACTTTCAATTTTTTTTATATGTTTTTTTTAGGGAGTAATCATGGGAGTGGTTGAGGAAGAGGGTGAAATATCCATTTGCCAGCCAGCTATCATTCTGAATTTCTAATGCCTTCCTTATCTCATTAAGTCAAGATTAAGGCCATATTAAAATGGACATATATCTTTTTCCTTTTTCCAGCTACCTTCTCAGGTAGGATTAATTTTGGCAGTAGTGTCCCAAAAGAAACACTTGTCAGTGCTTACACAAGTCTGTTATTGGAGAAATGCCTGATCAATGATGTGGATCTCGGAATAGATCCAGTATCTGACTAGGCTCAGGGAGATCTTTATCCCTACAAGGGTAAATTAGGTCCTAACCATTGTGATCTTCACCCTGTAGACAGACAGCCATAGCACCTCCATGACATAATATGTGTGAAAAAAAAATAAAATAAATTTTTTGAGCCTCAGATGTGATGGATAGCACAAAGGAAGTATGACAGTCCCTCTTAGTTCAGCCTTTTTTGTACACATAGAAAAGTTTTACTCATCTTTTCCAAAAGAAAAATTACTTGAGAAATTTTAACTGAAGTACAGCTATAGCTATACTTTATCAATTCACAATTGTGGAAGGGATCAGTAACAGGAGAACTAACGTGATAGGACATTCCTCTTTTTAAATTTATACATAGATTTAATGATCTCTGAAAAGCAGACGATTTCCTTTTTCTAATCACAGGCTGTTGAGATCATCATGTCCAACCCCCCCTGCTCAGGCAGGGTCAGCCAGAGCTAGTTGCCCCGGACCACATCCAGCTGGGTTTTGAAAATCTCTACAGATGGAGACTCCACAGGTAAACCTGTTCCAGTGTTTGAACACCCTCACAGCAAAAAAGTACTTTCTTGTGTCCAGGTGAAATTTCCTGTGCCCGTTGCTGGACTTGGCATGTTTTCCCTCATGTCTGATAATAGAGTTCTGGAAACCTTATGAACACGTATTAGTACAGGAATTATTGTGGTCCTGTTCTGAAGCATTTGAAGTGAGAGAAATACCAATTAGTATTAAATTTGTAACTGACTAAAGCATTTCTGTTCTCACTTTTAACATTGGTTATCTAGAGTAACTATTGGACTTCAGTAGCTGTCTCCACATGTATCTAGAAGTTGGATTTTGTGTATATTCTGTGTAAAACTAGCTACAGAAAAGAAGCATAAACTAGACCTATCATTGAAAACAGCTGAAGCAGCAAAATGTTTTCCATAGGCCATAGGGGGCATTTCAGAGCAGAGAGCTAGAATTTTGGTTTCAGTTACATTAGACTAAATCCTACGTGCCATGTTTTTATATGCAGAGCAATTGCTGGATGGTCTTTGAAGCAAGAAGTGTGGTTCCTGCAACTCTTTAGCTGTATCCTCGCTGAGGCTGCTCTTGCTGACAGCAGCACCATAGTCTTCTGTAGTCAGAACCTTCTTCTTGTAGAAGTAAATCACGTCCTTCCCTCCTCCCCCGACACACAGATATTACTGTATGTGACCAAGTGCCTGACAAGACTGATTAGCCTGTAATCAAGAATGCCCTGTTTTGCTAGATAGGCTAGGCGATTCACGTTGTCTGAGAAGACAGCAAATTCCTTGGAGCACCTTGTGGTAAAGTGGTACCTATTAATTAGCACCTCTGTGCACTAATTAAACCTAACTAGCAATGATGACAGTGTGTCTGCCCTACAAAATGGAGTGGTGGTGTGGCTGGTTCCTATCGCCACCGTACTTGTCCTGCAGACTGACCCACTGGCCAGTTGTTCCACCAACAGGTTCTTCAAGTTACCAGAGCTGTCTGAGCAAAAATGCCAGGGATCAGCCAGGAAAACAAGGAGATAACAGGATGGATGTGAGTGAGAGTTCCTGGATTTGTCCTGGGTCCGTGTTTAGCTTTGATCCATATGTGACTGTGAGCAGCAAGTTTTAGAAGGGACACTTTACAACCAGTGTGATGATACAATGTGTGGGACTGATGATGTTTCTGGTACACCCCTTCTCAAGTGTTTTGTGCATGTGTGCATATATGTGTGCTTGTGTTTAATTTCACTAAATACAGATAAACTTGAGATGCTCCTTGCTGAATAGCTAATGTCATTCAACTTCACGGTTCCACTTCAGTCAGTCAGTCACCGGTCATACAATATGTACCTGTCCTTGATGCCAAAGAATGCCTGCAGTCATATGCAGCCTATTACATTCCCGTACTGTAAAATATTTGTCTACCTTTTAAAAAAAAAAAAACAAAACCCCTCTCTTTACATTTACCGTTCCTGAACTGGAAAGAAGTTAACAAAGACACTGGTGACAAACTTAGTTTTTCTCTCCTTTCACCTACATACGGATTAAAATCTTACATATCTGATCAGCTGTCATCCACCTTTCCTTCCATCATTACAACAATTATTTATCTTGTGTTTGTGGTAGGGTCCGTAAGGCACGAAGAGTTTCTCTGGCCGAGAGGCTGGGGTACAGAAAACAAGGAGGGCTTGCTAATTGTACACAGGTGACTCACAAACAGGAGTACGGTAGCGCTCGGTGGAAAATACACAGACTGGAGAGAACAAGAGACTTGCAGTTGAGTTCAAGGAGGTCAGTCAGTGAAGAAAAGTTATGGGGGAAAAAAGCCTAGAGGCAATTGCCTGAAATGCTTATATGTAAATGAGAAATGAGAATGATGGGAGAGATCAAGTAAAGGACAGTGGGAAGCAAATGCAAGATAAGTTAGGAGAGAGGTGAGTAGTTAAGTGTGTTGCAAGAGTGGCTGAGAAGTCAGCACAGCAACATGAAGAGGAAAATGACATAAACAGATTGATGGGAAAGAAAGAAGATTTTGGTAGTGATATTTTGTGTTTATATATCAGTAGCACAGATGGCATTTCCCATGATGTGTAAGGAGAGGAAACCATGAACCTTCAAGATGCTTCTGAGGTAAAAGCATTAGAGCTTTGCTAAAAGGTGACAGAGTTCTTTTCTGAAGTTAAGAAATCTGAGGCTACAGTTTAATGGATCAAAAAATTATAAATAAAAGAAGATCTATTAAATGGTAGACATTATGTGGAACAGGAACAGCAATCTGTATTTCTTATGTTATATTCAAATAGCTGCCAATCCGCTGTTCAGCGTGAAGTCCACGGTATTTTCTTAAGCAGTTGTGGCACTGCAAAGTATGAAGAGGCAACTCAGAGCAAAACAGGCCTGGGGGGGGGTTCTCAGAGTGGGGGGACTGGACACGATAAGGATTGTGAAACAAGGCTGGTCACAGTATAATAGTAGAACTCATGGTTTAGGGAAGATTTCTGGCTGTACAAAACAACATCCATTACCCTTTTGTGCCTCTGGAAATCTGCCATGATTCAGGTGATAAATCTTCACCATTCTCATCTTGATCAGAACTTCCATTTTCAAACTGAAGGAGAACTACTCACTGGACAAGTTCACAGTCCTGCAGGCAAACCCTCTGGACACGGTGTCCAGGCCATTCTCTGAAGAGTTAGGACTGCAACATAAAACTTGTGGTGGAAAGGCAAGCGGAGCACCAGCCTGGCGCATTCCAGCTGTTTTAGAGAGTGTGCATGCTCTGTGCTTAAAACATCTATGTTGATTCTCAATTTGCAAAATTTTTCTGTGGTATTCTCGTATTTGATTATCATCACCTGCCTGGTAAAGGACTGAAGCAGCAAGAATGTGGCCTGAGTGAGGACTGAGGTTGCTAAGACTGCTGAAGGAAAGCAATAAATGGTCAATGGTAATACACAGCAGTAGAAACATTGTACCTCCTGCAATAACAATTACTATTTCTATTTAAGAACGAATCTGAAAGAAGCCATTCACTGTGCAGCCTTGTTAGATGCTTCCCACAATAAACCTGATGGCAATGGAAAAGTTTCTTTAGCAGATTTAGTCTGAGATAAGATTTAACCAGAGATAAGGTTTAGCTCGCAATGAGTTAGACAGCTGTAAGACCACTTGGGTATTTTGCTTTATGTTCTATCCTTTATGACCCACTTTGGATCATCCAGATTTGCTGGTAATGTCAGTGGAAAAGCTGCAAGCAAAGGATGGTAGAATCTGGCTCCTCAGGCAAGCACCTGCAACTACACCTTAACAGATCCACTCAAACTAGCTCTAGCCTTGGTAAGCGTCGCTGGGACAGTGGAGCTCTCCCCAGACTACCGACTGCGGCTATCCCAGCAAGAAACCGGCTGTGTGAGAGAGAAGGCTGCCAGCAGTGAGCTCAGTGCTGCTGTGATGATGCCCTAGTAATTGTCCAGGGCATCAGCCATAAAAGGAACTTCACAACATCTGAGTCCTGAGAGCTCCTGTGAGCTGGTAACAAACCTCAGTGCAGCGAGCTGCAGAAGGTCCTTAATATCTCACAAGAGTTGGTTTTAGTAGGCTCAGCTCACGCATGTCCAGCAACTCGATTCTGACTTTAAAACTCCTATTGAATGTTTAATGAGAAATCGTGGCTTGCACAGTGTGAAATCTGCCTTCAAAAATACGTGCCGAATCAGCCCCCGCTAGGCTGGAGCACGCTCAGCGCTGCTGGCCGCAAGCAGCTCCTGAGAGCGTCGATCCTTGGTGAAGCCTCGGTCCTTCCACTTCAAAAATACCCGGACGTGCATCTCTGTGGAAAGTTGCTGCGTTCCCTGGAGTTAACCGGTTCTCGCTTTTCGGGAGGGTGGTGGGTGAAGCTCTCCCTGCCTCTGTTTCCCAGTCCCACAGAGTCCTTCGGGATTTCCTGGAGAAAGGTACTGACTGCTGAGTGTACGGTGGCACCTTCTGTGGATCTTTTTGTGGGTCTTTTGTTTTCTTTCTTTCTTTCTGTTTAATGCCGGGGTGTGATTCTACCGGTCAAGTGCTCTTGTTTCCCTGTGCACAAACCTGCTGGAAGATGTGGGGTTGTTCTGGAATAAGCAAGAGGAGAAATTGGCTCTGGGTTTCAGCCCCATCAGATCCATAAAGTCTGCATGTAAGTTGTAGTAAAAGGAGGGCTCTGCATCTCCGTGAAGATGCAGTGAGAAAAATTTAAAAATTGAGAAGCATTAGGTGTACCCGGTTTGTCTCCAGTGTGCCCAGGTATCACCCCGGCTTGCGAAGGCGCACAGCAATCCTGCCTGCAGAGCTTCTCCGAGGAAAGCCATGCCCGAAAGCAACCCCCAGGTACAGCCCTGCCATTTCTGTTCTAAAAGAAGCCAAACTTTGCGCTGGAGACCACCTTTAGTGGTGCAGCATAAACTTTTACCAAGTAGCAGGTGATTTCTGTTCCGAGGAGCGTGTGTGATGAGGCCTGGGTCCTCCGTGCTGGCTTAGCTTTGCGTCTCTGAATTGTCGCTTTGAAGTCAAGCAGATTACTCACGTGCACAAAGTTATTCGCATGCCTACATTGCTTGTAGTAGGAGAGCACAGACGAAGATAGGATGTGAGAAAGGAAGTGTTGTTATCCCCATCTCGCAGATGAGGAACTGAAGCACAGCACAAAAAAAAAATGAGATCCTGACCCTCGGCGGAGTGCGTATGCGCTTAATTCCTGGCCGTGGGAGCAGCTCCCCTCGGGTTCTCCGCGCCCTCGGGACCGAAGCCTGCGGTCCGGAGCTCGGTGACCGGCTCTGCCACCGGCTGCGAGTGAGTCACTTCGGCTCCGGTCCTGCCGCGCCGAACCCGAGCGCTTGCAGGGCGCGGGACCGGCACGACCGGGCCGGGCCGGCGGAGCGCGGCGGGACCCCCCGCACGCTGCCTGTGGGCGCCTGACGGCCCGCGGCTCCCA
>Ga0065711_1046583_pt1 | contig 12812 bp, 3 predicted proteins | sample Hoacrofraction12_FD_59098 | JGI IMG/M metagenome (GOLD analysis project Ga0065711, IMG submission 59098) | Hoatzin crop microbial communities from Cojedes, Venezuela - Epithelial fraction 12 v2 (version 2) | ecosystem: Host-associated > Birds > Digestive system > Esophagus > Crop | place...
CACAGAGGTCCCTTCCAACCCCGAACATTCTGTGATTCTGTGATAAGTGACTCAAAAATACACTAACATAAGATTCATCTGAGTATATACATTGTGTTACAAAGGAAGATGCAGAGATTTTCTGAGAAGCATTTTATGTTTTTTCCTGCCATTTGTGCTCTTGCACCACTCCTGTCCTTTGCTCTGTGGCAATCCAGTGCTGCTGCAACCACAAAAATCTTCCAAGAGATGAACAGATAACAGTCCTTCTAGTCGCAACAATTCATGTCACTTAATGATTTCCTTTCTTCTCCTCCTAAATTTCAAGGAGATTCTTTTAGCGGGAAAAACACTCAAATGCACCTTATACCTTTCCCTCCCCTTCGCACAAACCTACAGAAGTGGACACCCTCATACGCAGCACAACTCCTCTCTGAGGGATTGCAGGCCAGCGCCAGCTGCCAAATTATGATGATGGCAGAAAAATCAGCATCAAGCACTGCTGAACAGGGTACCACATTTTGTTCCTAGCCCCAGAGCCCATTGTCATCCATGCTGTGCTACTACGTTCAAATGCAGTCAATATGCTGGCTCATCATGAAAGTGTTCCTAATGCAATGAACAAGTGTAAACCACAAAAGTTCACCCCTACCACCTAAAATATAAAATCAGATTTGCATTTCAAAGCACAGGGTTCAAATCAGTCAGGAAAAAAATGTATTAGTCCCCATTCCCATATTGTTTCGGACTGTTTTCCCAGAACAATACCAGATTTTAATTAAATTTAACCCTGTAGGTAGCAAAAAAGCATTAAAAGTATTTTTACGTGTATTTGAAACTCCAGGTAAAGGGCTGTTTTCTAAAAGCAGTATAAGCTGGAGAAGGCAGGAGCAGAAAAAGTGCACCATACCCTGGGAACTTCCCAGTTTGACATTATAATATCTTTAAATAAGCATGTAGGAGACACTTCAGCTGAATTAATGCTCTTTATACTCTTTACAAGTGTTAACAAAGAATAGGAGAATATCCTAAGACCTAAATCACCATGGTAAAAAGTACACAAATGATAAACTGAAACATTGCTTATTGTGAAACTGAGATTAGCTATACTGAGATATGATATAATGTTCAGTTTATCACAGAAAAGGCTTTGAGAGACCAACAGTGGCAGGACGTGCCTTATATATTGTAACACTTACCTTAAGGGAGTATCTCAAAATACTCGGCTGTGCAAGAAAATGAATTATATTAACGTAAATCAGTGATAGATGTAGCAAAATGCAACCAGACATAGTTAATATTATACAGCCAAGACAGTGCAATCAGTTCCACAAGAATTTATTGACAATAATTCAGAAGTTATCTCCTCCTTCTGACATAGTACAGTTCTTGCTGGACAATAACCAGAAACAGAAGGAACTGAAGTTTATGAGCAGAGATCAATGTTCCTGAAAGTATAGAGCACTTTCTAACAGAGCTTTCCAAAACACATGTAAGTTCTGACTATATATGGTTTAGGTTTCTAAATGAATTATTATGTATATGAAAAACGAGCCATGTGGAAAGTGATTCACGGCTCAGTGAATCACGGTATTTGGTATAATGACTGGTTAATATATTTGTTTATCACTGCCCCCTGCTAGATGGAATGTCAGATGTTTTCATACATGTTACATGTAGGCATGGCAGATAAATCCATTTTTTTAAATTGATAAATGTTAAAGCGTTATTTCAAAGAAGTCATGAATGACAGCAGCATTCCCTGTCCTCACACCCCTGATGGCTCAGTGCTCAACATGATGGCAGTGTGGGAATCGCTTCCCAAGAGGCCCGGTCCTCCACATGCTGCACTGCAACATATCTTCATACTGAACACAAGATTCTGGAAGATGCTTCAAGGAGTAGGTGCCCAAGGAATTTTTGCCTAAAGCCACTCTCTTAAATTTCAAATTTTCTCTTTCAAAATCATTAAACTAATTTTTAGTAGGTAGTGCTGATATTTCACAGCACCACTGAAAATAAAGCCATACAGGTAAATATGTAGTCCTCTAAAACACAGCAATCAAGATTTAACATTTTAATCAACAAACTACTGTGCAAAACCTACTTTAGAGATTACCAAAATGTAGATGGACTAAGTAAGAATGAAACAGAAGAGGAAGACTGACACAGACATAGGCCTGTAGAAGACAGAGTAATTCTTCTCTCTGATTGCACAAAAACTAACCCTGAATTTCTTAATATCTCCAGAGCACATATTCTTGAGCACTCAGGTAAGTTCTTAACTACTTCTTCGTCAATATTTAGCTTGATTTCTACTTTTTGAATATCCCAAATCATAGTAATCTACTCACTTCTGCATTATGACACAAGGGCACCTACAGAATGTCTATCAGCTTTCTGCCTTGGCAGTTGAATGTGGAAGGTTGAATTTTCGGCTTGGTGCTCTAATACCACCACTGTTTGTGACATTAAGCTGTAGCGACTACCCAGATCGTCACCAGCTTCTGAAGAAACTGCTGCTACTAAACTGCGGAAGACCCTGGGTCAGAGAGCTGCTCAAGGCTTCTGTTTTCCTGAATACTTGGCAGGTTTAACAGGCAGAACTAAACCATCTTCATTCTGCACCTGAACTTGAGAGGTATAAGCCACTGGTTTCCGCACCCAAACTTGTTACAGTTCTAAAACACAGGGAGATGAAGGAAATCTGAATCCTATGTAACTACTGACATTGTTTTGGATTATTTAATGAGGATGATGTTCTAGTAAGCCTGCTGACTCCTCTTTCTCTGGAAAGGACTTTGAAAAAGATATGTAAAGACAGATTAACAGGTTTTTGCTTAAAATATTTAGGAGTCATAGCATAGTGTATGCAAGTATGTCACACAAAGGAATGTCCAGAGGACTCTTTAGTTGCTATTTAGTCATGTTTTGAAAAAGGACTAAAATCTGTTTAGCTTACACATGTCTAATTCCAGAAAGCTCATTGAATGCCGTTAGTATGATTTCACAAAGTTCAAGGCCCTTTTTCTAATGGTATATTTCTGAATACAAATAGCTAATTACAACTCATTTTAAAATAAGAGAACATGGGACATTAAAGTTTGTAGAGCTTGTCTATACATAAAAATAGCCAAAAAATTAAAGTCATTTGGAAGAGAAGAATCTTATGCATATTTTAGTTTTATTTACCCTGGAAGTATGCCTGTGAGTGTCTCTGAATAATTCTAGGTGGGGATAGGGTCTCAGAGTTTTATACAAAAGCAATTTTTCTCATGAAAGAACTGCACAATTAATTAAATATCAGAATATTTCCATTAGCTGGATGTTGTATGTTTTCTTATCTCTCTGCTAAGGACAAGTAATTTCAAGCACAGATGAATAACTCACTGAATTTCATGTAGCAAATTGCAAGTAGTGGCAGAATCACAACTGAGGGATTTTTAGCTTCTGGCACTTTTTTGACCTCATTGTCCTTCTCAAGTGCATTTACCTGTAAAATGGTGATTTGAGGCAGAGGAGGCAGAAATGACTTCTAACAAATTTCCGGGGGTTCTAAATGTCCTATATAGCAAAGCTTTGTTTGCCTCTTTGAAGTACAGCTATCTACTCCCATTCCATTCAATGACGCGTTCCTTCTGTGTATCCCATGAGTGGAAGCTATGCCTAAACCAAAGCACTTCTTCTAAGATATATGTGGGTGGAGAACTGTGTAAAACATCAGAACCCTGAAGGATTCTAACTGCCTTTAAAAACAACAAAGCAGAGACTTCAAAAAAGTACTGTTTTAATGGCAGATGACAGAAAAGGAAACAGGAGGATAGGGACATTGCTATTGCCTTCAGCTAAAAAGAGTAAAGCAAAGATCCCCTAAGTTTAATCATCCTCAGAGTATAATTAGAAAACATTTTCACTACAAATAATAAAAGAAATAGTGGGATTGCACAAACCAGACAAAGCCCATACCAAAAATTTCATTCTAAGATTGAATTTTTTGCTTTCTATAAAAAACATTATGTCCAGTGTATAAATTATTGTCATACCTCTCTAGCTGTTTTCTACCAGCATGCGGTTGAAGATTATGTCCCTACGTTTGAGTACTTCTGGATTTCTTCAGCCAAAATCAGCTAAGTTATTCTTCACAATTTAAATAAGTGTTTTATACTATCCCAGATTATTTGCCCTCAATTGATTAAGGAAATGCTTACAAACACTCCACTACATATCAATATGTGGACACAGTCAATTTAACAGGCAGACAGAAAGGAGCAGGATCCCATCAATTATCTAAAATAAAAGGATTTGGCACAGCTCAAATAGCGTTGTCATATAGGTGATAGCCTATCAACCTCTATTACCAGGAGACTACCCTATCTTAGTTCCAAATCTAAGTGAGAATTCTCATTCTTTCATTGGGTTATATATTTTGATTATAAAATTTTTATAGGGATTGGTTTGGTTTGGCCTTGATAAATGCCAGGTGCCCACCAAAACCAGTCTATCACTCCCTCTCCTCAGCTGGACAGGGGAGAGGAAATGGGGGGGGAATGGGGGTTATGGTCAGTTCATCACACGTTGTCTCTGCCACTCCTTCCTTCTCAGGGGGAGGACTCCTCACACTCTTCCCCCGCTCCAGCATGAGGTCCCTCTCACAGGAGACAGTTCTCCACAAACTTCTCCAACGTGAGTCCTTCCCATGGGCTGCAGCTCTTCATGAACTGCCCCAGTGTGGGTCCCTCCCACAGGGTGCCATCCTTCAGGAACAGGCTGCTCCAGCGTTGGTCCCCCACAGGATCACAAGCCCTGCCAACAAACCTGCTCCAGTGTGGGCTCCTCTCTCCATGGGTCTGCAGGTCCTGGCAGGAACCTGCTCCATCGCAGGCTCCCCATGGGGTCACAGCTTCCTTCAGGCATCTACCTGCTCCAGAGTGGGGTCCTTTCCACGGGCTGCAGGTGGATATCTGCTCCACCGTGGACCTCCATGGACTGCAAGGAGACAGCCTGTCTCACCATGGTCTTTTATCACGAGCTGCAAGGGAAGACTTTCTGCTCTGCATCTTGATTGCCTCCTCCCACTCCTTCTTCACTGACCTCGGTGTCTGCAGAGTTGTTTCTCTCACATCGTCTCACTCCTGTCTCTCAACTGTCATCTCACAGCAGTTTTTTTTCTTCCCCTTCTTAAATATGTTATCACAGAGGCGCTACCACTGTTGCTGATGGGCTTGGCCTTGGCTGGCAGCGGGTCCGTTTTAGAGCTGGCTGGCACTGGCTTTATCAGACATAGAGGAAGCTTCTCGTAGCTTCTCACAGAAGCCACCCCTACAGGCCCCCACTATCAAAACTTTGCCAAGCAAACCCATAACAGCAATGTTCGAAAATCTGCAACCAGTGCAAGAAAACGGAATAATGGAGTTCAAAGGCAGTAAAAGGCAAAAGCAGAGAAAATAATACTTTGCATCAACTCACCTCTTTCTTAGCTTCAGTAGGTCTTTATATACATCCAAAGCTAGATACCTTGGAAAACAAAACACAAATCAGGAGGCAGTTTCCCTCAAAGCCAGAACACTGTTAAACAAATTGTTAAAATAACATGTTTGATAACAAACACCAAATCTTTTAACATCCATTAATGATGTAAACCAAAGTATCATTAATTGTTAGTGTGCCAGCACTGTACAAGGAGAAGGAAGGAGGCAGAAAGATTCCGTAGGAATATTATTCTGTGAAGTTACAAATTAGCAAAGCTAATTTGTACGAGAAACTTATTTGTGAAGGAGACTTGCACTGTTTTCACCTGCTGTGAATGACAAAGTATACTCACATGCTAGTCTAGCATGGCAAGTGGTGACATGTGTGCTCTGAACCTCTCCCACGGCAGCGTGTTCATTTTTTTAATCACAACAGCTAATAAAAACACTTTGATCTCTTCTGATTCTTTTTTTTTTCAATGTACTAAGTTTATTGAAAGGTACTGTGCGTAGATCCTCAGGCAGTTAGCCCTCACTCAGAGTTTATTCCCATCCAGATACTGTCTCACTCCTCCAGTAAATTCAGCCATTGTCATCCTTAATAATCATCATAGTTATTTCACAGTCATGTTAAACTGGCAAGGATGGGACATTTGTTGAGAAGCACTTTCAAGGACAGTATTTCTTAACCTTTTTTAGTCCAAAGTCTACCTGACTTTCCTGAAAAAATCCACATAGCATACTCTGTTATTCATTAAAACCTAAAGCATTGTCATGATTATTTCCACTATTTTAACCGAATAATGTTTAGGCTAAATTTGAAATAATTGTTTTTTATTGTTCATTTTGCTAGCATGGAAATAGACATGTGTGTTGTGATGGTTTTTTCACCTACCTTTTGATGTCTGATGGATCACCAGCACTTCGCTAATCTAGGGCATCTTTCTGTCTCTCACTTGGCAACTCTATCTCGATTGCATAAGCTGCTGACATGCCAGCAATAACCACACCACATTAACAGGAACTCATCAGGATTGGATCTGAAGAGTGAGAGAGATGGTGCTTATGATCATTTCAGCTACGCACATTTGGGTTCTGGCTGGTACTATGGACTGAACCCTCTTTAGCTTTTCAGAGCTTTCAGAGCATTTCCAGCATGTTTTCCTCTGAAAGGCATCAAATTTGTGCAGTCCCCTACCTCTCCGTTGTGTAACCGTGAACGACACGTGGGTTATGGGGCTGATCAGGAGACTAATTATAAAAATGTAACCCTAATCTAAGTACAGCTGCTACAGCAAATACTATCAAGTATTTCTTCATCATCATTACAAAGGCAATTGATCTAGCAAAAGAGTAATCTAAGTCAGACATAAAACTGTGCTACAGTCAGTACTGTCCTACCAGAGGACTAACATGGTGACAATGGGAAAGCCATAGTAAATATCAAATAAAAAACCCAGTATCAATAAATCTAACTAAAACTTTCCATAGAAAATACCAAATTTTCATTGTAGCCTCAAGTGAATACATGTCTTTTCAATGAGAAGTTAAACTGTTATGCAGACTAACAATTTCAACAGAAAAATTGCCTATATTTCAGCTGGAAAAATTGCTGTAAAATGTTTTCACTAGACACAAGAATAATTAAAAAAAAAGAAAAATAACAGCTTTCTAGGCGTCAAAGAAGGGACTCATGAGTCCGTATTTCTTAAGCCCATTCCTGGATTTTCTAGTACACAGATACGTAAGCTTATACAGCCTTACTTTGAATTGCAATGAATACACTCATAAACTATATCCTTTCTATTGCTTAATATTCTAGATTGATTTAAAAGCACCTATATCCTGGAAAGAAAACTCAATCAAGTCTTCGACTCCTTATTCACTCTGGCAGTCCGGTAAGAGTTTAGCCTTAGTGAAATTAAATGAAAATGAAGAATCTGGTATCTTTGCTTCAACTGATCAAATGTTACCAGTCTTGTATGCAGGCAGCTCTCAGAGTTTATTTGTGAAGCTTGAAAGACAAATTACACAAAGGGTTCAGGATGATTAGGTGGTGATCAGACCGTAGCACCAGGCAAGGCGACGTTCCAGGAAGCCTGGAAGTGCGTGAAGTGGGAACAGTGTTTCCTCTCCTATTGCGGCAGTAACGAGGAGGCTTCTCTACTGTGTTCAGTACAAGGTGTTTTCTGCTTAGTTTCTTTTAGGGATGATGTGCAGATCAGTGAGAAACCATGATATCTAGTTCAAATATACACCACTCCATACCCCAGTAACTACTGGAGAAGATGCTTCTTGTTAACAACCTGGATATCAAATTTCCAATAAGAAAAGCTGTTAGAATGGGATTCTTCACCATCTAACTGTATTAACAACTAACTAAATGAAAGAGAACAGTGTCTTTATAAACAAGCTAACGTATGTGGAGTAAATCAATATGTCTGAGAAAACAGCTTGTGTTAAAAGCATTCTTAACATAATTCTTCACTTTTAAAGTATCAAGTGTGGGTAAACTGTAGAGATTCTCCCACTTAAACATTGGGGATTTTTCCCTCTTGCAGATTATACTTTCATTTTTGGCAGAATCTGTCTGACTGTTTTGGCATCATTGGAAGAGGTTTATAAGAGAACAAAAAATTTTTTTCCTTCTCAGAATACACTGAAGAAGGATACAGGAGTGAGTACTGTACTTTTCTAAGTAGAAATTCTTTTTATTATACAATAAGGCAGTGATACAAGGCAAAGACCTTGAGGAAGAAGCTCACTCAAATCCATACTTCAGCTAGCATCAATATTAAATAAGGCTTAATGTGCAGCTGTTTCTTTCAGCTTTAATTTAATTTTATTTTGGTTAGAAGAGACACTCCACAGTTGTAACCCCAAAATGCCATCTTTAATTATTCTCCGTTCATATTTTTTCCATTGTGGATGCCCAATTTCAGCTCAGCACCTTTGCATTTTCAGAGCAGCCGTGGCACCCCTGAATTCCCCCTCCCTTTTCTCTGTCTGCTTTCTCCAGACCCAGAATTCAGGGCAGCTTTGGAATGAGCTGACATGCAAAAGAGTAATTATCTTTCAGACACAGTCTGCATGAGGAATGAAGACATCAGTTGAAGACTAGAAATCCAGCACTAGCCTAACCATCAATTTGTGCCCATGCACTTGACCTAGCTGTAGCGCATGAAGATTAGACATGATATCCATTAGTGTTTTAGTTGTGCTGATTGACAGCCAGGTCTTTTGTGCATGAGTTGGTGTTTGGGTACTCACAGACAGATAACAATTACTTTGACGTTCCTATTAATTGATTTAACTTCAGTTAAAATGTTAGTTTGTAAAAAATAAAAGAAAGAAAGAAAGGAAGGAAAAAGGCAGAAGAGGCAGAAAAGTCTCCTGTGTGTTGTAAAATCTTTTGCATGTCATTCGAAGTGACATATGTAGGGTGCTGGGTGGTTGTTTTTTTTTACTTTTTCCAATTACTCTGTTCTTTCCTGAGTGACTGCATGTTTAAACTTCCTTCAAAGAATTAAGCCCTTTATTTCACTGCTCTTAAGTCTTTCTGGCTTGTAGTCGCTGTTGACAATTGCCTCCCTTGAGACATTAGCCCCAAGACATGACATAACAATATGCTAAGTGATGCCACAGATAGCAGGAGGAGTGCTTGCTGCTCTGAAAATTGAAGCTGATTAGTGATGGATGGGAATCATACTTAACTATTCTCACCGAAGAAAGGTGTAAACAGCTCCGCTAAAAAACTGTGCTTCATTTCAACAGCCTCCAACCTTACACAAAAACACAGTATCATACATAATTATTACATTGTCTGAGCTGTTATTAGGATGGCGCATTCAGACTACTTGTGGTAAGTCCTCGTGAAGAATTATAACCAGACACACAGATCAGTCTTATTCAGGAGTTTCTTTTCTTCAACAAAAGGATCCCTGGCAAGACCTTTTCATGCTAAGTACAGACTGCTGTTGATTCCTAAGTCCTGAGCATTATGAAACAAAAGGAACTGTCAAAAGAAAAGAGGAGTAAACCTTAGTCCTATCCTCCAAAAAATTGTATTTAATTGATGTCAGTGGGGTGAGGGTTTTATGCTAGATTTTTTACCACTGAGCAGGTGGACAATATGTCACAGTAGTGTGACAGCATACATCTTCTCCATAATAAGAGATATTAACTAAAAGCCATAAAGGCTGCTTGAAAAAATAAACTGTTCAGCCAAGCAATATTTAATCATACATGTTTTACCAGCTATTCTGATTTGGTTGGTGTTTAGTATGGGTAAATAATGTTTTCTTGTGTGGAGAAAGCAACTAAAGAAAAGTTCAAATAGCATAGACCTTGTGGCGAAGACTGTTTTTCACTCTTCTAGTGAGGAAGACGGTCACAAATATCTTTGAGTTTTCTGCTTTATGTATTAGCAAATATATCTTTATGATACTTTACTGGACACTAAGTCCTTATGCACCTTCTTGCAGTCTAGAGATAACTACCTGTGAAAATATTTTTTCTGTTTTTTTCCTGTTGTTTTTTTTTTTTATTTTGAGACTGCTGTGGCTTATTATCCTACTGCTGACTTCCTCAAACATAAAGCTGCAGATTTTGCAGTTTGCTTGCTCTTTCTCATGTGTTAGCATTATCTGAAACTGATTGGGTATTAGGAGAGTTTTGTTTTGATTGTTTCCTTTGTTTTAATTTTTTAAATAAGACCTGCTGGTGAAGCATTATGTTGTTACACTACTAAATGCATATATTTACCTTCTAGATGATAATTTATGAGCTTCATAAGAAAAAAAAAGAAGTTTCACATTATCTATTCAGCTGCCACACAGATACAGGGAAGCATTAACACATGGCTGCAGCACTTTACATGTAGTAAAATTAAAACATACAGCATCATTCTTGTAAAATACTTGCTAACAAGCTTTTTCCAATTTTTTGAGGTTTGTGCTACAGAATAAAGGAAGCGGCCATAGCAATGAAAATGAAAGTGCTTACCCTGCAGCAGTCATAGAAAGGAGCAATGTCCTGAAGAGACTTAATGCATTTTCAAGTATTTCCTTAACAATAATAGCTAGAGGAAACACAATTATATAAAAGATTCAAGACATACCACTTGTCAGAAAGTCAGCATTCAGCAAATCTGATTCCAAGTAAATCTTGTATCTGTAGTCATAGTAAAAGATACGCGGTTTCCTTCCAGGGATATTCTTAATCATATCTATGGCGTATGATAAATATGGCAACAGTTCAGAGCAGTTTCCTAAGAAGACTGAAAAAAAAATAAAAAGCACTAATAACTTTCTGGCTCTGGTACTGTGGTATACTCAATAGTGACTGTTCTGCCCAGGTCAGGACTTCTAACAAGCTTGTGGTGTGACATTACGCAGCAGAGACTGCCTTTTCTTAGTCGGGAAACTGAAGAACAGCACAGGCATGGTTTACCTCCTACACAGAGAAAACTTCCCTCCCTATTAATTATGACCTGAATGAGCAATGTTTTATTCCTTACTACACAGTAACTTTTCTGAACTCTTTATTTGCAGAAAATTAATACCTGAGAAAGCTGTGTATTTTTATGTATGCATATAAAACACAAGATGCTACAGTGATGAAGAGCATATAAATGACTAGGTATATAAATTTGCTGTATGTCCTGCAAGTCCTAATAGTAAGCAGTCCTCATATTTTTCAAGACACAGCAAGCTGTATGTATTGGTCACTATGTGGCTAATGAACGTCTTCCAGCTAGATTTTTATCAGATTCTACCTAACTGATGAAATCCAGACAGTTTCACACTAAACTAGCCAAAAGATTTGTAATTAAATGTACCACCCAAGAACATAGATGTCACCGAGCAATTGTTTAACACCCGAGGCCTTCGAAAAGACCTTGAAGGGCACTGTGAAAAGGAAAAGAAAAGCCTAACCTAACTTCTGGGTTGACTGGGACTTAGGAAGAGCTTCTCTTTGAACAGAATCTTTGCTATTTCCATTACTTGCTCTCCTTCACAAAGTGTCTTGTTTTCCCTTGTCACCCCAAGGTTAAAACTAAAGTGTGATAAACAGCATGTAGCAAGAGCTAAAACCAATGGCAGAGCAGAAATGTCAAAGTAGTTGTTTCATCTAACTGCGAATATTAAAGCTTCCTGCTTGGGGGGAAAATCCTTATTTCAGCAGGAGGGTCACAACTAGTGAGCATACCAGACAGCATAGTGATGGCATATGGAGCATTTTAGTTCTGGGTCATTGGGTTTAAATCTGACCTAGCTTTTAGTAGCCGGTAGTAATTACCATCTGTTGATTAATAGTGGTTATATGAATTGGTCCTCTGTCTAAATCCTAGTAAAATTAATCCCTTTCACAGATAAAGTCAGTATTCCAGATTTTGTTAGGTATGTCTCCATCTTTTTGTGCCTCTGCAGGATGGCCACCTCTCTAGAAATCATCCTCTTTTGCACAGAATTGGGTCCTACAGGAAGGATTCAGGCTTATTAGGGAGGATGTTTGCACTGGTGCTTATCATGCAGTACCTGCTGTGCAGATAAAGGCAAATGTTCATGCTCCAGGGCTTCCAGTCTAGCCACTTTTTATAAAGTCAGAAATTTCAAAGATAGAGAGGAGCATGAAAACCATCTCATCAAACCCCCTGCATTTCACACACCATACAATACAATAATCAAATACATTCTACAATGCTGTTTTGAGCTACAGCACTCCTATGTTGTGCTTTTCTACTCTTATTGAGCCAAGATAATATTGACAGAACAGTACTTTCATAAGTAAGTTGATAAATAATATAGTGTTACTATTGATAACCTGCACCTTATTTTGAGGCTGAATTTCTTTAACCGCAGCTTTCATCTAGATGATTTGCTATTAACAGCCAAACATCATCAGAGATCTCTTCTTCAGGTAGGCAGTGCATGCCATGATCAACTCCACTGAATTTTTAGCTTCGAAAGGCAAGTATCTTTCAAATTTCAAAGCATTTCAGGATGCTATGAAAGCCATTTTAATGAAACAAAGAAAATTTTGAACTTTCATTCTGAACACAGCTGGGATTTATATTGCTATAATCAAAGAAAATGTCATCTCCTTACTTTATGTCTCCTGCCTTTTTTTTAGGGCTGTTGCAAAAGTATTTTAGTAACATCAGTGCACTAGAAATTCTATTCACATAATCTTTAAAGCTTGCAAGATACTGTAATTCATGTTGCAAGGGCATAGTATCACAGAATTGTAGAGGTTGGAAGGGACCTCTGTGGGTCATCTAGTCCAACCCCCCTGCCGAAGCAGGGTCACCTACAGCAGGCTGCACAGGACCTTGTCCAGGCGGGTCTTGAATATCTCCAGAGA
>Ga0065711_1046584_pt1 | contig 12811 bp, 7 predicted proteins | sample Hoacrofraction12_FD_59098 | JGI IMG/M metagenome (GOLD analysis project Ga0065711, IMG submission 59098) | Hoatzin crop microbial communities from Cojedes, Venezuela - Epithelial fraction 12 v2 (version 2) | ecosystem: Host-associated > Birds > Digestive system > Esophagus > Crop | place...
CTCACTGAATGGCAGCACAGTGCCACTCCTCCCAGTTTGGTGTCATCAGCAAACTTGCTGAGGGTACACTCTAACTCTTCATCCAGGTTGTTGATGAAGAAGTTGAACAAGGCTGGGCCCAGTACTGACCCCTGGGGGACACCACTAGTTACCGGCCACCAACCAGACTCAGTGCCACTGATGACAACCCTCTGAGTTCTGCCATTCAGCCAGTTCCCAAGCCACCTCAATTGGGCCTTTAGTGGGAAAACAATGCTGGAGAAGTTCAGAAGTCTTGAATGTCTGCTACCAACTAGCTCTTTAGGAACTGAAGCTCTCTTTTTTGTTACTAATTAACAAAATCCTCCCATGTTACCCATAAAGCATGATATGCGGTTCTGCCTATGATGCTGTATGTCAAGCAGGAGAGGGGCATGAAGTTGTGTTTTTCTCTTCATTTCTGTGTAATGGCAACACAGTCTGGAGGAAAAACATAGGATTAGATTCAAATCCTTCTCCCAGGCTCTGCCAGAGTAATTGAAAAGTCTCCTTGTTCTGCCTCACTTCTTCGTTTGGAAAATTAGCCTACCACACTGCAAAGAGGTGTCACAGGCCTTGGCCACTTAACACCTGCACAATGCTTCGAAAGTGCAAAATGCTGCACAGCTGCTTTGAATGACCACGGTTCAACACCCCCGCGCCGCTGTCTCTGCTGCTTTCTGGTTCCCTGTTCAGAGGTACTGATTGATGCTGCAGACCAGGGGCCCTGTTCTGACACAGCACTCGCACCTGACAGCACAAACCACAACGTGCTGCTCCCCGAGAAGGGCTGCAGCGCTGAGCACAACTGCAGCGTGCCAGTCACACCAAAGGGGGTTTCAACTTAAAGCCCAAGCTGGAGGCTGAAGTCCTCCTGAGATGGGAATTTTATGCTGTCTCTGCCGGAGCTGCTGCACCCATCTCTCAGCACAAGTGCCTTCCCCACAGCCACCAGCACTGGCAGGCTCCCTTCCTCAGGGTGCTGAGCAGCTCTTAAGCACTACCTCTGCTATGGAAAACACAGGCAGGAAGGTTAAGGACCCTGCTTTCCCAGGAAGCCTTTCTGATTCCTCAGAGGAGGGGAACCGACGACAGAGAGCTGTGGCATGCTTAGCTATCCCCATGCAGATGGACAACCTAAATAAGTGCCTTCTGGGACTGCTCTTGGGTTGGCATACATGTGGAAGATGCAGCCCCACCACGGGATAAACCCTGTATCACTGGTGGTCCAGGCACTTGCTGTAGGGGACAGAGGTCTGGTGTGCAGTGATGTGCCCGACCACTTGTTCTTTCCAGCAGGTGCCACTTGACCCAGGGAGTGGAGAAGCAGTAGCTATTCACTGCTGCTGGCCCACAGGGGTTGCCTCATCCTCCAGCAGAAAGCTGGGTCTGCAGTTTCGAGACCCAGAGACAAGCAAAGGTAGAAAAGGAGGAAAAGGTTAATCCTGGCTAATCCTCAGGAAGAATTATTTGGGAGGTGAGTACAAACCGGTACATGGCAATGGATGGCAGCAGACAAAAGCACGCCTTTACGTGTCTTGTTAAGGAAAAAACGGTTGGATAGGGAACAGAGGAGTCGTGTGATGGGCAGGAAGACAGAGCCCAGTGAGGCCTGTGTGCCCTTTGAAAAGGTATGAAACTGCCTGTAATCAGAATCACAAGGCTTTGGGAAGTTCCCACACTGCTAGGAACAGAGAGTGAAACAGCTTTTTCAGTAGTAATCTGAAATAAAAGGCATAGGCTCATGTCTCCTGCTGTCCTGTCGAACAGAGTATTAAGAGGTAGAGCACAAGTGCAGGTAATGCTTTGTGCATGGTGTCTGCTTTGGGGCCTCTGTACATGCAGACGTCTACAGGAACAAACCTGGCGAAGCACTGGGCTGGGTTTCTGCCATGCTGACTTTGCCAGCGTGGTGCGCTGCGCCCAGCTCTTCTCGGTGTCTGCGCAGAGACCCTGGAAAGTTGACACACCTGAATCCCTTAGGGGTCCAGGTTCATAAAATAAATAAAATTGCTTTTCTAATGCAGCCTTTGGAAAGCCCGTAAGAAACATATTGATTGGAAAATGCTTGATCAGAATGATCAAGCTCTGAGCTCTCATACAGGGAAATAAATCTTTTCAATTCCCCACACCCCATGCCAAGCTCAGCTTCCTGGAAGCAACTACGGCCCTTTCTGGAACTGAGGTGAAAATCCCATGTTCCATCACCTCCCCTGACCTGCTGACATTACACATGGTTTGCATTTGCTGATCAAATGCACAAGCAGGACTCCAAATTAGCTTGCTGGGCTGAGGTCGCTGGCTGATTAATGATGGCAGATGAAGTCACCGCTACAAAAACCCCACAAAATCTGAAGCCTGTGTAAGCAGGAAAGGATGGAGGAAAGGCCACACTCTACAGAATTCAACACGACCAACATATTCTTTCTCATTCTATAGCTGAACCCTTTTCTTTCAGATACAAGTCAGTAAATGAAGTAAATCTCTTACAGAAAATTACTCAGCTATGTCTAAGACCCCCTGCCCCAACAACAGCCAGAAAAGTCCCTGAACACTGCAGACCAATTCCTGAAGTCCTTACAGTTGTACCTGATGTCAGACTAAAGCCCCAAGTGCAGCCCCAGTCATTTAACATGGCCAGTTGTGCTGCACTTCTTGTAAATGAAATCAATATTTGACCCACAGCGGCTGCCCCCCTCCTTTCTGTTTCCACCTGCATCATCTGGAGTTTGCCTGCAGAAAACGTGGACCTTAAGATGCAGCCCTCTTTTTTCTGCGAGCTGCCTCTATTTTGGCATCGGTCACAGAAAACGCTATAATGCTGGAGCAGTCCACCTGCTGCTGACAGACAGTTTGCGGCCTGAAAAGAGAATTCACCCAGGATGGGGCAGAGCAGTCTAGATACACGGTGCTGGTATGTGTGCTTAACCGGCCAGGGTTTGAAGTTCTGGAAGGGAAAAGCTACCAGTCAAAGAGGCGAGCAACCGCAGAGGTGATGAAAAGACCAGCCTGTTTTCTAGGCACTTATTCCATGAGCCATGTCCAAGAGCTTTCAAGAACTGCACAGAACAGCTCCAGTTCCCTCTCGCATTGTTTGCAAAACCTTCCTAGAAGCCTCACAAAAGCTCTCCTTCCAGGGCAGGGAGAAGGCTGGCTTTTCGCATCTGGGCACCACATTCAGAGAAGGCCAGAGCCTACGCGAGCCAGCAAGCTGCAGACGGCACAAAACTGTTCGGCCGGCTACGGCCGTTCAGCCTCTACCGCGGCTGCCGCACTCGGGAAAGAACCTGCTTGGGTCCAAGATGACCCCTCTCTGTGCTCACGTCGTGCCCACCGGCAGCGAGGGCAGGTGACCACGGGATTCCAACCAGAGCGGCTTGTGCAACCCAGGCAGCTGGCAGGGGGATGGGGAACGGGGAAATGTTGGTTTGGACCTGCTCCCAGTTATAGTCTTAATCCACTCCTGACTCCTTCTCAACCAATTTTTGGCCGTTTTCCATGGAGCAGACATTGCTTTCCTACTGCTCCCTTCCAAAAGGAGCTGAAAGAAATGTCTTCTGTTGTTTTTTGCCTTGTATGTGCAAAACTTTATCCTAACCAAAACTAGCTGGGCCCTGCCAATGGCACGGGTTAGCTACCTCAAAAGCCCATGCTGCCAGAAGCAAGCAGTGTTGCAAGCAGAAGTCAAGGAGATTATAAAAACTTTAATTTTCTTCTCAGCAACTCCTTATTGTTTCAAACCGATTTATCTTAATCCAGGTCAAAATTCAGGTCTAACAAACATTCTTTACAGTTTTCCTGTACCAGACAAGGCCACTGCTGATACTACTATTAGTAACGCAGGCACATGTACACTACGCAGTGTCTCTCAACTGCAGACAGATTAGACTGTTGTATCTGTTTTAGAGATGTGAGGCACAAAGTCACTGGACACCTGCCCATACGCCGAATGTGTTACAGGAGGGATTAAATCCAGGAACTATATTCTGCTCCTCTTTACAACTGGACAAATGCAGAGCATCTTTACGTCCTTAACACCTACTTTTCCTTCCCACTTCTTGTGTCATGTACTTGGTGCATCCTGGCAACAGTAATTTTAAGGCAAAAAAACCCCCAAACCCACCTGTATTAGAATGAACTGACAATACATGCTGTTTCTTTAACAAAATACAGCCTTGATCCCTGGCTAGGGTGTTGAAGATTTGTAAGTAATCAGAAACAAATTTATTCTGGTAGTCTTGACCTACATATGGTTTTACTTATGCCTTTTGCCTGGTGCCTAATTGCTGTACAGTGGAGAGGGGTGCTGAGATTATTACCGTGCTTAGAGTACGCAGCAGTAATGCTGGTGATGGAACTGAAAGCTCCGGTTTTAGGCACTTGATCAACACTCCAGAAAGATGTGAAAAACTGAAGAGATAGTTGCTAGTTGCAATGAATGCAGCTGTGAAAATTATGATGGTTCTTTCGGCAATTTATCACTTTAACCTATTATGAGCTAGGTCACCTTGATCTTCCAGTGGCTGCAAGCTTAGAGGTGATTCTACCGTTTTGGAAGAGAGAGGTCAGGAAGTCCTTTTCGTACAGCTGAATCAAGTGGAAAGTTTTGAAATCTCAGTTTCACATGCCAACAAAACACCACCACCAACATAGCAAGACATTGTAATCCTCCTGTATTAAGAAGCTGCTTTCTTCTTACAAGGAGATTTTGTTCTCAGAGGCTCACATCCTGAAGAAGCTGGGTCCCTTTCCCTTGAGGAATTTTGGCTGGGACTTTGTTTCCTAACTCAACTGCGATTGTGAGAGCCGGGGAGGGGGGAGCGTGTACACAAAGAGCATGTTTTCCAGGCTGTTTCCAGGGAACATGAGGCCAGCTCCACTACAGAACAGTCTACGCCGTGACAGCAAGATGTCATCTGTTGGCTTCCTCGGCACTGGGGCTCCAAGCCTTGCGAGCTGCAGCTGCACTTGCACTGCTACTGTAAAAGCAGATTTTGGCAGCACAGCCAGACCCATGGCTCACTTTGCCTATAACGATTAAGCAAATCAGCGTAGAGAAAATTTCACCACCAGCACGTGGTTAAAAGCATGTCACACTTCTAGTCTAACTGATTTCACTTTTGGACCTCTGCCTCTTTGCTTATGCAGGTATTCTCCTTCAGACTCCTAATCCAGGAGGGCTATAAAAGCCAGCTTCAATCCATCAGTATATGAGTTGTTTTGTGCTTTATGCTAAGATCTGCCTTCAGGTGACATTCAGTATTAAATAACTGGGGGAAATGGTGCAAATTACAGCTCTGGAGACTGCACACTGTACTCAGTTTTGAACCGCACCTTGGGCTTTGGAGGTAAAAGCCTGCTCTTAGCATGCTGCAGACACTTCCCACTCCCAAGGTGCTGCAAGGCAGAGCTCTGACATGGTTAAAACCTCCACATTTAGCTTCATTTCTCCATAGTTCCTTAATGAACTAAATCCCTGCAGTTCTTACAAACTGTCAGTCATTTCTTCAGGAAGATGCTGCTGTCCTAGAGAAAGGTCAAGTGCTTAAAACAACCGCTCTAGATGCCGGGGGTCTTTTTCCACACCAAAGCGACGAGGAGGGCACTGAGATGGACTCCAAACTGCACTACAAGATATCACCCACACAGAAGAGGTAACTGCATTGTATTTGTATGGAGCCCTTTATCTCTACCTTTCCAGTGCAACTTGTGCTCAGAAAGGCTTCTTGTACCAAGGTACTTGTGCTTGAAATACATTGATAATGAGAACAAATTAAGTGTGTGCTCTTTGATTATCAGATGATAAATTATCATGATTATCTTTGCTGCAGCTTGAGAATTGCTTCCTCTCCAGGGTTTAACTCCTGCTTGCTCTGAAGCTAGTAAGCACACCCGCTAACGGCTCCTATTAGGCCTCCCAAAAAACTGGCTTCCACTTACTATCTCTGTGCAAGTCGTATGAAGTTGAGGCACTACTTCTATTTGGGGCCACCTGAAAATATGGCCCAAGCAATCGGAAATCAACTTTATTAATTGGGACAGCAGGCAAGACCCTGTCTGGGAGCTTGTCAGATTGCAGCTAGGATGCTGTGCTGTGTGTCTCAAAGCTAGAGACGTGCTGCAGTCAGAGGCACAGCTGCGGCACTTGCAGTCATCCCTGGGGTGCCCTCTGATCCAGCTCCCCGAGGTGCCAGCCACGACAAGGGTGTGAGCACACACTGCACGTTCAGCACAGCCTGCCTGACACCCAGCAGCTAGTTCATGCTGAGGTCTGTGAGTATCATGGCTTCAGCAAATTCCTGGGCGGCTGTGGCACCGACTCACCTCTGACTGCAGCGCAGATACACACTCGTGTGAGCTATGGCCACCTCTCTGCGACAGCCTCAGATCTCAGAAATAACACACCTCCAGCTTCACAGGTGTCTTGCAGAAGCCCCGTGCTTGAGGGAAATATCCCCCCTCCTGAACTGGGTATATTGGAACCCCTTTCTGTTATTCTGCCTGGTATGAAGGAGCCAGAGCAAAGATGAGCTTTCTATCTCAGCACTGGGATGTCTGCAATTACCATAGTGTCCTTCAGACCAGCTCCTTTCAGGCTACAGCTCAGACAATATGTAGTGTTTAGTGGCAATGCTGACTTAATATTGTTTTCTGGCCACCCCTTCGATGTGTCAGTGCAATTGCTGGAGGAGCTACGCTGTGATTTTGACGACAGAGGTAATCTGTATTTAAGTATCTACGTACATTGGTTTCTGCCAGATCAGCTCTCCGAGCTGATGAAGAGCACAACTGCACGAACAGTTAGGTCAACACAACTGGCAGGGAGGTGGCAAATTGCAAAAAAGAATAACAGCTGGATGTGGTGACAGAGAAGGGAGGAAACGCTTCAGCTAGTACTGTTACAGCACATGTCACGTCACTGAAAGATGCACGGGCTTGCTGTATTACTTGAGTTTTATCTTGATGATGTCACCGAGAAAGGCTTGCTTCCAGGGCCGGAAAAATTACTGCAGTGTCAACAGAGGCAAATAATTTACCTACGTATTTCCAGTAGAGGATCAAGCTTTGAATGAAAAGGAAAACAAACAGGTGAGATAATTCACAAGGAGGTTCTGTCTCATCCTGCTTTTTGGGTTTCTTGCAAAGGTAAAGGTGCTGTGAGAGAGACTGCACACCCAGTAATGACGGGTAACTGACACCATCACAGATTCACAATTCTTAACATTCTGTAAACCTACTGTGCTGGCACAGACACCTAGTGACCTCGACACCAGCGAAGCTATATTGTGCTGTCCCTGCTTCCACCCTTCCTTTCCCACAGGAAGGATGGCCATCTTTGTGCTTGCTATCACCAACAAATTACTGCAGATGTGCCGGGGGAAAGGGGACCGCTGGCTCTTGAGAGGGGCATCGTGCGCTGCAGCTGGGAGCCCCAGAGCCAAGGTGGGATCGGCTGTGGAGCTGTGACAGCACAGAGGGGTGAGAAAGTTACCCCTCTCGGTCCCACTCACGGTGCCACCTCTTTCGAAAGGGCAATCTTATTTTTCTTAGTTTAAGTATTATGAAAGAGAATGAAATGATATCACCTGTCAGAAATATTTAGTAACATCGAATGGCTTCTTTACATTGCTGACAGTTGTGCCAGGTAGCATAAAACATTGAATAAGGAGAAGTTCCCTTCCTGGAGGTCATTACAATATAAACAGACAGGAGAGGGAAGGGATTGAATGTACAAGCATTGCGAAAATGTAGCTGAAATACTTTTTCATCAACTTGTCTAATTAAAATTTTCATAGTAGTGCTCCCCCATATTTTGGCAAATTTCAGCCAGCCCTGTGAAGAACATTTGTCAAATTACGTATCCCATCTGTTGCAGAAATCCAGATTTATAGGTGTATCTGTTCACACACCACTTCTGTTCACAATAACTCAGACAATCACTATCACACTGAAGTCAGGAGAGCAACAGAGCTGTCTCTATAACGCAGTAATTTCTCTTCTATTCTTCCAATGCTTCAGGACTTGCTCAGTTTACAAAGTCCAAACCAGTTTAGCTTCATTCTTTTGTATCATAACTTACAAATCATCTCAAGTTTCTGCTCTCCTGGGAAGACTGATTCACAACCAACTTGCACAAGATGGAACATCTTTTTAAAAATCCACCATTCGGACCTACTGGTCATGTGCCTGGACTTGTCTGAACCTGGCCATCCCTGACGCGGTATCTTCTGTCCTACTAAGAAACGCTTGCCTGGATCTCCTCTCTTTGGTTAAGCTGACTGTGTCACAAATTAAGTACTCATGAAAGCTGTTTCTGCCAACCATACTGGCAACAGCAATTTCTGGAAATGCTGTTCAGTATTCCATCAGAGGAAGGGAAGTTTCTTGGTAACTAGAGCACAGGAGTCAAATCCAGATTGCAACAGGGCTGCACAGCTTACAAGCCTCTCAGGCTGTGGATCAAAGTGTGCACGGGTATGCGAGGGAGATGGCAGGGAATGGGGCAAGCAGAAAGAAAGATTTGAGAAGTAAGAAGGTAAGAAGTGAACATACACATTAGGGAAGGATAGTGTACTATGTTCTGAAGAACAGATACCTTCTAGCCTAACTTTTCAGGTTGTCCTAGCTTTTCCCTTCGTACCTGTTCTTATAATTCCTACATTACAGAAATTACTAAGCTAATAGATACATGTTGACAGTGTAAAGCACGTTGACATGCTGGGCCTTTCCTTTCTTCTTAACAAGCTACAAGTGGAAAACTACTTTTCTGAAATGCTTTGCTTATTAACATGATTTTGATATTTTCACGACTGGGGTCAACTGGCTTAGCACTGACAGCATGGTACAGAAATGCAGACATGGGCACACCGTCAGTCTGAGGGGAGGGAGAGAAGTCGTCTTCAGCAATTTCACACAAAATGACATTAGGGAATGCGAGGTGCCAAAAATTTTCCCGTGAAACCCTGAAAAAATCTGCAGATTCTAGATGTCTCACACCACTCTGGCAGATAATAAACACAGAGCATATGGACTCATGTTCATGAAAACACAGTCCTCCGTGTTTGACACCATGCAGAGTTTCTGAGGACATGAATGCAACTTCAGAAAAGATTTACGCCCTTGTTATTCAGGTGTTTGGATAACCAAACAATGGAAATTCCGAAAAAGGCTTCTTTGTGGGCTGGTTTATTCCTTAATAAATTACAGCACTTCTTTCATATACCTTCCTCTGAAGCAGCTGGAATGGGCGACTGTTAGGTTGGTCCTGCTCAATACTGTCTCTTCCCTACTCTGGCCAAATTTGTTAAGAACACTACTTCACCTGAAGATTAATTCTCAAAAGAAAACACTATGATTAATTTTTAACAAGACATTTTGTTGATGCCCTGTTTTGAACTTTTTCTAGATTTCCTCTTCCTCCTGCTACCCCTGAGGTGTGCACACTGTGTGAAGAGGAGATTTCTTTTGTCAGCCCAACCTCACTCTTATTCATTTAGTGTTGTCACAGTCATGCTTTTGCAACTCTGCTGACGGAATCAGGTAGGAGGAGGAGGAGGAGGAGGCCGATTCGGCAAGAGGAGTCTTTTGTTTGCACGTAAATACCTTAGTGTTATCATAAAGAAAACAAGGAGTGAGCAGCATGTGTTGAATGAAAAAAATCACAGTACTATTATTCTGGTTTTCCCCCTTCTCTCCCAGAACTCTATGTAAGCCTCTGTGTGTAAGAGAAGGGCTGGCATGCAAAATAAGTGTCGCTTCACTGCCTGACCTTTGTTGCTAAACAGCATCCTTGCAGCACTTGTAACAATTGCTACCCTGGAGAAGTGATACTGGGAAACAGGTTGTTCTCAGCAAGGAGCATTAAAACTCCATAGAGGAACTAGCTCTGGAGAAGAAAAAGATTTTTGAAAACCTAACAACAAAGAAGGGATCTAGAAGAACGGGTTGAGACATGCATTAGTAAGGCCAAAGAGCCCAAGACAGTACACACCAAGATTTTTCTGTGTATCTGGGCATACTGTTGTCTCTTCAGTTTTGTGTCTGGAGAGGGGATTTTCTCAGCAGAGAACTTCGCCCAAAGCTGGACAAACAATACCCACATTTCTTAAGACATAGTTACTTTTCTGTTGGTTTTGGTTTTGCCAAAGATACTTACAGGCACACAGCCCCCAGGATGGTACTGTTCACAGAAGCAGATGCAGTGCTGACCCGGAGTGGGACAGAGGGAGCACAGCTCCTCTCCGTCAAACTTTCTACTTCTCTTCCTAGCTCAGCTCACTGACAGTTTTGAAGGTCCGAGTTGATTTTTTTGCACAGCCTGCATCTCCATGCAACAAGAGGGACCTTCAAGGCTCAGAGCTGTTGTTGGGTACTGAGGAACGCCTCTCTCTGCAGCTTCCCACCAGGCTGGTTGGACCACAGCCCTGCACCCGGCCAGCTCCAACGCACACGTTTCTGCCAACTCTACTAACGTTTGCTAAATTATATTCTTCCACCTCTCTCTCACTATAGGGACAAGGAAAGAAAGACAAAACATTTGGGTTCCTATTTTTGCATCCTGCCCTGCTTTAACAAGGATCACACTGTTTTTTCAGTCTTTGCCCTCTTGCTTAAGTAATGCCACGCACATGGTTATCTTTTAAGCCTGGGAAGCAGCGACTTGAACAAAGCAGCATTATCACACTGGATGCACCCTTAGGGTGTGCACCTAATCCAGAGCATAACACTTCAGCCAAACTACTCGTCTCACTGTACCCTCTGGCTGCCTCCAGACAATTTGGGCACGGTCAAACCCCAGTACGAAAAACCCTCATGAACACATCATGTTGGCAATGAACTCCTTCCACCCAGCTGAATATTAAACGACTGACCAGTTAATGCCTGCTCCAGGTTTTGAAAACACTGGCTTTCAACCCTGAAAAGCATGTCTGCATCTCCCGTGGAAAGCAGTGACAATTTTGATGATTTAGCTGCAGTGCTAAGGTAGTACATAAGGCACAAAAAAGAGACAGAAAAGTTTCCCAGAATATCAGAACTTCATGTTTCTGATTCTGAACATGTCTTCCTTTTGTGCTAATTATCAAAACACTTCATAAATCTTAACATGCTTTGCTATTTGGAAAACACTGTAGAAATTAGATGGTGTTTCCATTCAGCCTGACCACCTGTGAGAGTGGATTTACTCCTAAGAGACAACAGAAAAAGAGAGCAGCACACCTGAGTTGGGCTCAACTGCAGGATGTGTTTCTTCTTCCCTTTGCTCTTCAGAATGGGAGTCTGGAAGGAGGGACACTCCTGTCTTCAAAGCAATCTGGGACTATTTCTGTACCCCTGTCAAAGCCTAGTGGTTTCTTTGCTCTCTTGGTTTGGTAGAATCCACAAGAAATTGAAAAAATGATACTGGGATACCATCAGTGTGCTTGCCCTGTCCAGGATTCATTTAGCATCTCTGCCAACCTCTTAAAAAGACATAAAAGAAGAGACAATTTTTAATCTCCTTTCACAGTGGAGTTGCCAACATCACACGCTAAAGCTGCATCTCCTCAGGAAGAGGGAGCTGAGTACGTCCGTAGTTGCTACTTCCTAATTGGCAGGCACAATGGAGAAGCCTTTTGCTTGCCCTGATAAGGTCATTTGCATAACTCTACCCAACTGGCTTTGCATATATTTTTTTCTCTTCTTTTTCCTTCTCTCTCCACTTCATCGGTTCTCAGACCTTTTTCCACGTGTCAGAGAAGCCCTAGGAAAACCTTATCTGTAGTTAATCCAAATATTCATTCTATTAAATACTTGCTGGTTTATTTATATTTCTTATAAAGAGACAGTGTAAGTTTTAGTAGCTATTCTTATTTGCAGAACATTAAATAAGGAAAATTGTACGATTAGTGCAAAAAGAATTCTGCTTTCTCTGTATAGTTTTCTTTCACATTCAGTCAAAATGGCTGCGGGTTTGCTTTCTGTTTTCTAAAAGCCTCCTAATTACAGTTGTTTAAATGAAACAACTGAAACTTGTTCAAACTAAAAGTAATTCTAAACAAAAGTATAAGTGATATTCATACTTGTATTGTTAAAACTGAGATAAACGTAAAATTGCAAAACAACCCTCACAAATAGTGGAAAGGAAGATGAATACCAAAGTGCATAAATTTAAGTGACATTGAAGTAATAAACAAGACACCGAGGGTTGCACGGTTTAACCCATATTCTTGTGAGCATTTACTTACACCACCACTTCCAGTGATTTCGGTGGGATGTCTCACTTGCATAACTGCCTTCCAGGGAAAGGACGGACTGAAAAATCTGTCCTTCTCTTGTTTTTTTTGAAAAATACATACTTTTAACCTGGGGGGTGTGGGGGGTGTGTGGGCGTGTCTTTTTAATTCCGAATTCTTTCTTCTGGAAAGGATTATGCTGAAATTTTGACACATTCTGAAGTTCTCACTAACAATACAAGCCCTCGCCTTACTTTTCAGAGCAGCTTAAAAATATCTAGCATCTATATATCAGTGGGCCTGATGCCCTCTCTGTACAGAAAGACAGAGCACAGCTATGAAGAGCTACTGGAGAGAGTCCAGCGGAGGGCTACGAGGATGATGAGGGGACTGGAACATCTCTCCTACGAGGAGAGGTTGAGGGAACTGGGCTTGTTCAGCCTGGAGAAGAGAAGGCTGCGAGGGGACCTCATAAATGCTTACAAATATCTGAAGGGTGGGTGTCAGGAGGATGGGGCCAAGCTCTTTTCAGTGGTGCCCAGTGACAGGACAAGGGGCAACGGGCACAAACTGAAGCAGAG
>Ga0065711_1046585_pt1 | contig 12810 bp, 8 predicted proteins | sample Hoacrofraction12_FD_59098 | JGI IMG/M metagenome (GOLD analysis project Ga0065711, IMG submission 59098) | Hoatzin crop microbial communities from Cojedes, Venezuela - Epithelial fraction 12 v2 (version 2) | ecosystem: Host-associated > Birds > Digestive system > Esophagus > Crop | place...
AAGGCTGTACGGAAGTGAGGATATACGGAACACGGAGAGCCGCCACCGCAGCAAACATCTCACCTTTGTCGTCGCCTCCGGACACATCGTTGATGATATCGGCCCCATACTCCCCGACAGCCATTTTCGCCACCTCCGCGCGGAAGGTGTCGACAGAGACGACGGCATCGGGAACGGTGCGACGGACTATCTCAAGAGTCTTCCTCATGCGAGAGAGCTCTTCTTCCAAGGGCACCTCCTCGCAACCGGGACGGGTGGAGTAGCAGCCCACATCGATGATATCGCCGCCCTGCGAGATTATCTCCTCCGCACGGAAGGCTATATCGGCATCGGTCTGTGTTCTGCTTCCGGCATAAAAACTGTCGGGAGTGGCATTGAGAATGCCCATCACCCTCGGCCTCGAGAGGTCGAAGAGTCGTCCGCGGATATTGATAGAATAGTCGGCCATCGTTCTTTTTGCATTATTCATCCGCAAAATTAACAATAAAATTCGAGAAAAAGGGAGAATAAAGGGAAAAAGTTGTAACTTTGCAAGGAAATAGGGAAAAAATGAAGAAGATTCTGTTCATACTATTTCTGCTCAGCGCCGCTATCGCGCACGGCCAGCAGACGGTCGTCGTCATCGACGAGAGCACCGGCATGGCGATATCCCACGCCAGTCTCTACTGCAAGGAGAAGGGCAAGTTCCGCTCCACGACGACGGATTATGCCGGCAGGGCGAAGGTGGGCTTCGGCTTCAAACGGCTCACCGTCAGTCATCTCAACTACGAGAAGACCGTCGTCAGCCGCCTCGACGACACTATCCGCCTCACTCCGAAATACTATCAGACGGCTGAGGTGGTGGTGAGCCACGCGGAACCGGCATGGATACGGCCGATGCTGAGGAAGTTCGTGAAACAGAAAAAGGAGAGATACTACAACAAGCCCGAATCTCTCGGATACAAGTATACCACCCAGAGCATCGCCGGAACGAGTTTCTACCGCTACGAGTCCGATGGTATCATGGAGATGATCCATCCGAAGGAAAAGCACTATAACATCTGTCAGAGCGAAGGCAGGATAACAAGCGCCGACTCCACCATGCTCACCGATGTTACCAACCTGCGGAGAATACTCTACGAAGACTTCGTGAGCAACTTCGACAGAGAGTTTATCACCGACCACAAATTCATCGTCAACGAAGATTACGACGGCGAGGACAATGAAGTGGAACTGGCCTACCGTTCGAAGAAGAAAATGACCGACCGGGGGCGCTTCGTCATCGACACGGCACGCTGTCTTATCCTTCAGGCCACGAGAGTGATGGATGTGAAAGCGAACCAGAAATACAAGATGTCGGCCGTGATGGTAGGCCTGGCCCGTGCCCTGTGGGGATATGAGATAACGGAATGGGATGTGGACTACGGAGTAAGCTACAGAGAGACCGGCGGATCATACTTCCCGAAAGAGGTGCGATACAAGATGTTTATGAGAGGTCATGAAGACAGAGTCGACTCCACCGAAGTGAAGTTCCGCGAAGCCACGGGAGGCGGTTTTTCGAATATGGAGGCGACGCTGACGCTGGGTGAACCCTCGCCCGTATCGGAAGAGATGAAAGCCGACACGGCGAGATACAAACGGCTCCTCCCGCCATGGTATATCAAGTACAACACCGACGCCGACAGAGCCTACGAGATATCATTATCGCATCTGCCGGCACAGTTCTGTATCCTCAAAGACGAATAAAACTCTCTATCTCGGCGATTCTCTTCTCCGCAGTGCGCCGTCCGATCTGATACACCCGCTCCATCTCTTCCCTGTCGTGAGAGATATGTCCGATGGGCAGTTTTTCCTCCGGACGGATGACGAGAACACTTCCGAGATCCTCCTGCTGACGGACATACTCCAATTCTCTGTTATACATGATATAACGGTCGGCGAAAGCCTTCACGAAATTCGGATATCTGCGGAGCCACAGACTGATGAGGGGAGTAAGCTTCGACCGATGCTTCACATAATCAGCCGGCTGGGTGAGCACCACCACATTCCTCTCATAACCGATGCCTTGGAAATACTCCAGAGGAATGGAATCAGCGACACCCCCGTCGAGATATCTGCCGCCGTCGATCTCCACAATCCTCGACACCACAGGCATCGACGAAGAAGCACGGATCCACTCATACAGTTCATCGCCTCCCTTCATGCTTTTCCTGTATACCGCCTCGCCGCTCTCCACATCCGTGCAAACGACGTAATACTCCATCGGGCTGTTATCAAAAGCCTCGATATCAAAAATATCATAATCACGAGGCACGATATGATATGCGAATTCCGCATTGAAGATATCGCCCGAAGTAATCAGCGACTTGACACCCGAATATCTGCTGTCGTCGGCAAACTGCTTGTTGTATCTTATCGCTCTGCCGATCTGCCCCGATTTGTAATTACATCCGAAGGCAGCCCCGGCGGAAACACCGACAAGTCCGTCGAACGTGATACCGTGTTCCATCATCACATCCATCACACCGCAGGTAAACAGCCCCCGCATCGCGCCACCTTCAAGAACAAGTCCTCTTTTCATATCATCATACTTTTTATTTCCATCTCCAATGTTTTGTGATCTTTCCCCCGAAATGACTTATCGACGACATTATCACCCTCGGCGACACTTTCTTTCCCACAATGATTATCATCACGGCTCCGAGGATGAGAAGAATACCGAGCGACAGCCGCGGAGTGAGAATCTCCCCGAACACCGTAACTCCGATAACGACGGCGGTAAGGGGTTCGAGAGCTCCCATGATTGCCGTGGGGGTGGAACCGATAAGCTGCACTGCCATAGCCATGGTAACCAGCGAGATAACCGAAGGCACCAGGGCCAGTCCTATCGCGCAGATCCATGACCTCGGAGTGGGGAGAGCCTGCAGAGGCGCTCCGCTGCTATAAGAGAAGACGGCCAGCGATATGGCACATATTATCAGTACGTAGAGAGTGAGTTTGAGCGACGACATCCTTATCGACGACTGATTCACCACGATGATATATACGGCGTAAGTCAGTCCGGAGATAATGATGAAAAGCAGTCCAAGGCCCGACAGAGTGGCATCGCCGTCGCCCCGATAGAGCAGGAGTATTCCGGCAAGAGCCATAACGATAGCCAAGACGGTGGATATCTTCAGCTTTTCACCGAAGAAAGCAACCATCAGCACGGCAACCATCACCGGATAGAAGAACAGCAGGGTGCAGGCGATACCGGCATCCATATACTGGAAACTCATATAGTAAGTGAGCGACGAGACACTGAAGAGCAGTCCCAGCGACAGAAGCACGAGAAGCTCATGCCTGTTGACTCCGAACGACTTGCGCTGTACCGCCATGATCACGGCGATCATCACGGCAGCGAAAGAAAAACGATAAAACAATACCGAAGGAGGCCGCAGACCGTCTTCGTAAAGAAACAAGGCGCCGAGAGGATTCATTCCGTAGCTCACGGCCGATATGATACCACACAAATATCCTTTTACCGTAGGACTCATCATTCCGTATTTTTGAAAATGCGTGCAAAGGTAGCAATTTTATCAAACGTGGCAAATAAAGAACTGTTATAATTGATTAAAATCAAAATTTTTATGCCATACGGAATATTTATGCCGCTGTTTACCTGCCGGTTGGCTGAAAATCAGTACCTTTGCAGCCGTATTCAAGGTAAAAGGATTTTTTAGGATGACACCAGCATTGATTTCGTCGCTGAAGACGTACAACAAGAAGTTATTTGCCTCCGACCTCATGGCAGGCATCATCGTGGGAATAGTAGCTCTGCCTCTGGCCATCGCCTTCGCCATCGCGTCGGGAGTATCGCCGGAGAAAGGAATCATCACAGCCATCGTGGCGGGAGTGTTCATCTCCGTTTTCGGAGGAAGCAAGGTGCAGATCGGCGGTCCTACGGGAGCCTTCATCATCATCATCTACGGGATAATACAACAGTACGGATTCATCGGACTGAGCATCGCCACGATCATGGCCGGGGCCTTCCTGATTCTCTTCGGACTGCTCCACCTGGGCACCATCATCAAATATATCCCCTACCCCATCGTCGTCGGCTTCACCAGCGGCATCGCTGTGACGATATTCACCACACAGATAAAAGACCTCTTCGGACTGCAGATCGACAACGTGCCGTCGGACTTCATCGAGAAATGGATATGCTACGCCGGACATTTCAGCACCGCCGATATGTGGACGGCAGTAATAGGACTGACGAGTATTGCCGTGATAGCTCTCACCCCGAAGTTCTCGAAGAAGATTCCCGGATCTCTCATCGCCATAATACTGATGACCATCGCCGCGCTCCTGCTGAAACAGTATGCCGGAGTGACAAGCATCGAAACCATCGGCGACCGCTTTTCCATCAACGGATCACTGCCAGAGGCACAGCTCCCCGACATGTCGTGGGCTACGGTAAAGAGTCTGGTATCACCAGCCCTCACCATCGCCATCCTCGGAGCCATAGAATCACTGCTCTCCGCCACTGTCGCCGACGGTGTCATCGGGGAGCGGCACGACTCCAACACGGAACTCGTGGCACAGGGTATCGCCAACATCGTATCGCCTCTCTTCGGAGGCATCCCAGCCACGGGAGCCATCGCACGCACGATGACAAACATCAACAACGGAGGCCGCACTCCCGTGGCCGGCATCATCCATGCCGTAGTGCTTCTGCTCATCCTCCTCTTCCTGATGCCGCTGGCGCAATATATCCCCATGGCCTGTCTTGCGGGAGTGCTCGTAGTGGTAAGCTACGGCATGAGCGGATGGCGGTCGTTCCTCAGCATCATGAGAAATCCGAAGAGCGACATCACCGTGCTGCTCATCACCTTCTTCCTCACCATCATCTTCGACCTCACAATCGCCATCGAGGTGGGAATGGTATGCGCCTGTCTCCTCTTCATGCGGCGCATGGCCGAGACGAGTGACGTGAAAGTTATCAGCGACGAAATCAACCCCGAAGAGGAAGACAGCGACTTCCAACTGGGCAACCTCGAACATCTGACCATTCCCGAGGGAGTGGAGGTATACGAGATCAACGGCCCGTATTATTTCGGTGTGGGCAACAGATTCGAGGAGGTGATGGGAGCTTTCCCCCACGAACGTCCGAAAGTGAGGATTATCAGGATGAGAAAGGTGCCGTTCGTCGACTCCACCGGTATCCACAATCTCACCAACCTATGTCTGATGAGTCAGAAGGAGGGCGTGCAGATAGTGCTGTCGGGAGTGAATCCCAAGGTGAGAGCCGTGCTGGAGAAGGCCGGAGTGGGAAAGATCGTAGGTCAGGACAATATCTGCGACCATATCAACCGTGCACTCGCCAGAGCCGAAGAACTGGTGGCCGGCAAGGAGTGATATCGGCCCGTTGCGAGACTTATTTCCATCTATTTTATCTTATAAAGCAATTTTCTCTGTCATTTTTTTTGAAGTATCAGAAAGAATGTGTAACTTTGTGCACATTAACCACAAAGCGACATGGAGATAGCAGAGCTTTATAAGATATTCGAAAATCATAAGATAGTAACCACCGACAGCAGGGATTGCCCGGAAGGTTCTGTCTTCTTCGCCCTCAAGGGAGCCTCTTTCGACGGAAACAGATTCGCTGCTTCCGCACTCGAAAAGGGATGCTCCTATGCTGTCGTCGACGAGAAGGAATTCGCCGACGACGACAGATGTATCCTCGTCGACGACTGTCTGAAGACTCTCAAGCAACTGGCGAACTATCACCGCAGGAAACTCGGAACGAAGATTATCGGAATCACCGGCACCAACGGTAAGACGACGACCAAAGAACTGGTTGCCAGAGTATTGGAACAGAAATACAACGTACTCTATACACAGGGGAATTTCAACAACGACATCGGTGTGCCGAAAACACTCCTCCGACTTACGGAAGAGCATCAGATAGCGGTAGTGGAGATGGGAGCCAGTCATCCGGGTGATATCAAGACTCTTGTTGACGTGGTGGAGCCCGACTGCGGCATCATCACCAACGTAGGACGAGCCCACCTGCAGGGTTTCGGATCGTTCGAGGGAGTGATAAAGACGAAAGGCGAACTCTACGACTTCCTTCGCACGAAGAAAGACAGCGTGGTGTTCATCCACAACGAAAACGAACATCTCATGAATATCGCCGGAGGACTGACACTGGTGAAATACGGCACAAGCACCGACGACCACCTTTATGTAACCGGTTCCGTCGGAGCATGCGATCCCTATCTCAACTTCCGATGGAAGCATGAGGAAGGCAACTGGCACGAGGTGAAGACACATCTCATCGGGGCATACAACATCTATAATATGCTCGCCGCGGCCTGCATCGGACTCTACTTCGGAGTGACCGAGCAACAGGTGTGCGAAGCTCTGGAGAGTTATATCCCCAGCAACAACCGTTCGCAGCTCGACATCACAGAAAAGAACAAACTCATCGTCGATGCCTACAACGCTAATCCGACGAGTATGATGGCTGCACTCGAGAACTTCCGCGACATACAGGCCGACAAGAAGATGGCTATCCTCGGAGACATGCGTGAACTGGGCGAGGTAAGCGACGAAGAACATCAGAAGATCGTAGACTTCATCGGAAAAACCGGCATCGAGACGGTATGGCTCGTCGGCGAGGAGTTCGGAAAAACAGACTGCGGCTTCAGGAAATTCCACGACGTGGAAGAGGTGAAGAAAGCAATCGCGGAAGAACAGCCGGCGGGCTACTATATCCTTATCAAAGGATCTAACGGGACAAAACTATATCAATTACCGGAATTATTATAAACCTTAAAACAGAAAATATGGAATATTTCGCATATATCGACGGAAAACAGGCCGGTCCGATGTCTGTAGAACAGATGTACGGGAAAGGCATTACGGCGGAAACCCTCGTGTGGCATGCAGGACTCACCGACTGGGTGAGAGCCGACTCTTTGCCCGAGCTTGCCCCGGTGATAGGAGGTGCTACGAGAGGCCCTCAGGCAGCCGAGAAAGAAGCGCTGGAGACAGCAGTAAATACCGAGACGATGAATACGGAGGGTGATGCTCCCGACTCTCCCGCGACTCCCAAGAAGAAAAAGAAAAAAGGCATGGGATGCCTCTATGCCATCATCATTCTCGTGATCCTCGCCCTGGTGATGGGAGCCACCAATCCCAACAGAGACGACCACTGGAACCGGATATCGTCGCAGATAGAAGAAGGTATCGCCGAGTCGGGCGCCGACGAGGATGACCCGATAGGACTCGGAGCGATATTCAAGAGCGTGGCCAGCCAGGTGATCAACACCTTCGGCAAAAGTTATTTCTCGGTGGATGACTATTATCTCTTCTCCGTGGGGAAGATGAATATCGACGGAACGTCAAAGCCCATCTCTCTCGGAATGTTCAACCATGTGTTCACCTTCGACAAGGAGGATGTGAAGAGGGAAATAGAAAACGGCATGAAGGAGAAGATGAAGAAGAAGGTGAAGAACTCGATAAAAGACACTATCAACGAGATAATCCCCATGGAGGAGCTCAAGGAACTGTTCGATCTCGACGGTCTGATGAAGGATAACGAGGAGATGGAGTGATTTTTCACTACGGTCAAAAATAAAAATGACTGCACCCGGAATAAATCTGAGTGCAGTCATCTTTTTGTGTGGTACCTCCAGGAATCGAACCGGGGACACACGGATTTTCAGTCCGATGCTCTACCAACTGAGCTAAGGCACCATCATTAAATTTGGCTCTCGAAACGGGGAAATCCCCGAAAGCGAGTGCAAAGATAGGGGATTTTTGTGAATCAAACAAATTTTTTCTAATTTTTCTGCAAAAAAATTATTGTAATTCAAAAAAAACTAGTACCTTTGCACTCGCAAAACAAAAGATCGGGATGTAGCGCAGTTGGTAGCGCACTACGTTCGGGACGTAGGGGTCGGGCGTTCGAGTCGCCTCATCCCGACTGGAGATTGGCAAGTGAATCATCACTTGCCGATTTTTTTGATGCCGCGTCGCAAAGGATTTTCCTCTGCCTTCGCTGGCGAAGGAATGGCTCCCAACCTCCGGAAAAGTTGTGCTTTTCCTCCGTCTCCTCGCGGAGAAGCTCTCACCCCTCACTAAAGCGCCCTTCGGAAGAAATTTAATCGGAGTACTTGGATCCACGCCCCCTCCGGAAGAAGTTTGATCGGTGTACTTGGATCCACGCCCCCCCCGGAAGAAGTTTGATCGGTGTACTTGGATCCACGCCCCCTCCGGAAGAAGTTTGATCGGTGTACTTGGATCCACGCCCCCTCCGGAAGAAGTTTGATCGGTGTACTTGGATCCACGCCCCCTCCGGAAAAGCTGTGCTTTTCCTCCACCCCCTCGCCAGCGAGGGGGAGAGGCTGCGCCTCACCGTTTGCAAAAAAAGGCGCCCGGAAATCCGGACGCCTCTGATATAATATTAATGTGAGAATTAATAGTTCGAAGGAGTGATGTAATAGCCTGTCTCGGCGTGCTCATACCAATTTGTTGATGTTGTATCCTTTACCCAATCTGTGAAGAGAGGATAAGCAGCCTTGATATTCAGACGCTCGATAGGCCAGTTCCATGCTGTAGAGATAACGAGAGCCTTAGGAGTTTTGTCGGTCATATCCTTGTCGATCTGATTACCGCCGGTGATGAATACACTGGTCTCGTCGCTCGAGCCGGATGTCTGTGTTACGCCGATGCTGAACTTGTTGGTTGTAGCAGTGCTCGACATATCGAAGTCGCTGCCTACAGTGATAGTCTTACTGTCGATAACCTCACTCCACGATGTGGTGTTGATCATCTTGGTGGAAGTCTTGGTAAACAGGAGCTCGCTGTCGTAGTAAACCTTTACGGGGAGAGTACCACCGGCAGCCATGAACTTAACAGTTGCCGAAGTCTTACCGGAAACATGCTCTACATAGAGGACAACGTCGTTGTAGTCGAAGTCGTCAGTAGCACCGAGGTCCTCGAATGCGATAGTGGTGATCTGCGGAGTTGACTCCTCTTCCTCACCGGGAACGATAACTTCGGGAGGAGTTGTTGTGTTGCCTGTAATTGCAAATACTACGTCGTTACAGTCCATATCACTATTGTCCGAGTATTTCCAGTCCTCAAGACCGAAGAAGATATTGCCGTCAGAATCAGTTCCTACTGCAGAGTAATACTTCTTGTCAGCATTCTTGTTCTTATTAGAATAGAATGTGGGATACTTAGCACTGTTGTTCTTTATCCAGAAACCGATATTATAACCCGCCGGAACATTAATGGTATAACCAGTTACAGAAATACCGGCAACTCCCCAGCTAAGCCAATCTGCTGCATTATGGTTATAATCGGAAGTTGACTGGGAATACGATGATCCATCCCATGAAACATTGCAACTAAGGTTCTGCAAATTCTCGATGAATGTCACCTCCGTGTAGGTATTTGCAGAGTCGGCGGGATTGTAGTAGTAATAACCAATCTCATCGTTGGCAGAAGTCACACCATACACAGGATAGATAGTGAATTCACCTGCAGATTTGAACTCATAATCATTTCTCTTGTCAGCAGCATTTTCACCTTCAGGAAGAGCCTCGATTATCGATTTGATAACAGAAGAGGAGAAGGTAGCAGCCTCCGAAGTCTCCCATCCCCCTGAAGCAGCTGTTCTGGTGAGAGCCTTGGCATTAGAAGCAGTTGCGACAGCTACCGTACAAGCATTGTCGGAAACAGTAACCTTCTTTGTCATTCCCATGCCTGAAGCGTCATAAACGACAGCATACACCTCGCTGATAGTAGGAGCATTGAATGTAACGGTTGTAGTCTCACCCCCGTTTACAGTGAAAGAACCATACTGAACAGCCTCGTCAGCAGTGCTCTTGTCGAACGGGTCGGCGCTGTAGAAGTTTACAGTGTAAGTGCCCTCGAAACCGATAGTCACATTAGCGTTGACATTCTGTACAGTATTCCAAGTCTGGTCAGGAGCTATCTCACCGAACTGCTCGGCGAAATTATCAGCCAGTTCCTGCGCTTTTCTGCTAGCGTCATAAACATCAGTGCTCTGGCAGGAAGCCAAAGCGAGAGCCCCGAAAGTGAGGCCGAAAATTGTTTTTGAAAGTTTTCTCATGTTACTTTTAATTTAGTCCTAAAACATATTTTTTCGGGTGCAAAGATAATACAAAATAAATAATGTGTAAAGATTTTGCCGTTAAATTCAGTTAATTAAATCTGCCGTATGTTAAGTAAACGTTTGCGAGAGCCAAGATAGAAAATAATTGTTTACCTTTGCAAAGCAAAGTAAAACGCAGATTAGGATGAAGAAGCTAAATTATACATTGTTGCTATCCGGGATAATAGCAAGCATAGCCTTGACGTCGTGCAACCACGACCTGTATGACGAAGAAGAGTATCTGGACATGCTGGAGTCATATTTCCCCGTCGACTCGATAGCCAATGGCCATGACTGGGCCACGGTAACATCAGCCGAAGTGAATGTCACCCTCAACAAGACCGAGGGGAAGGCATACACCATCTACGTATGCGACGGTGATCCTACGACGGAATCCGAAGTGACAGTGTTCCTGAATACCGTGGCAAAGGGAGGAACAACACTCAAGACATCCGTCAGTTTCCCCGACCTCCTCGACAACCTGTATATCATCTGCGACAGCGCGGGATATGTAGTAAACAAAGAGATAGTAAGAAACACATGGCGGCTGAAGACCACCTTCGACGAGAGCCTCGCCTCACCGGAGCAGAACAGTGCCTCGAAGGAAGACTTCAGCTGGCGCTTCCTCTTCGAGGACACCTTCCCCGCACCCAGCGGCAGCTACGACTTCAACGACTGCGTGATAACAGTGAGCAAACTGCTCAACGCCGCCGACCCCACCACCGTTTACCTCTACGTCACTCTCGACGCCATCGGATCGGTAAACAGTATGGCGGCAGTGATGCACATCTCCGGCCTCACCCCCGACAATGTGAAATCGATATACGCAGAACAGCCGTTTGACTTCTACAACTATTCATCCTTCAGCGAGAAAATTTACGACGCCCCTCTCGGATATGTCGAGACCAGCTCCGGCGAAGTGGCTATTCCCCTCTTCAGCGACGCCCACTTCGCCCTTACCGGAAGCCTCAACAACGGCAGTCCGATACAGAGATATATCAATACCGTGGGAAGCAGTTCCCCCTCGGCATACAGCGGCGTCAGTCTTGAATGCGCATCCAAGACGGCGGTATACGTGCTCCGTCTGAGCAGCGAGGAAGCGGCACAGACAGTGACAGCCAACAATATGGACCTCTTCCTCGTGACAGAAGAGAACGGAACGATATACGAAACCCACTGTTTCCCCTTCAAGAAGAACATGATGCTCTACACCTTCGTTGGAGGCATCGCGGCATCAGGATTCCTGGGCAACTCCTATCCCTGGGCACTCCTCGTTCCCGGAGATTTCGAATACCCGCAGGAAGGCATCGCCATAGGAAGCACCAAGAGCCGTTATCTCGGAGCATACATCACGGAGGGGCACTCTTTTGCGGAATGGGCGCAGCACTCCTACAACGCCACCGACTGGTATCTCTACCCGAGCAATGAATATATCTACAATCAGGAGTAATCCCAAGGACGAAGCAAAAGCAGCGGCAGAAGCAGATAGATTATGGTATTGAATTATATCTGGATAGCATTCTTTCTCATCGCCTTCGTCATAGCCCTGGTGAAACTGATCTTCTTCGGCGACGTCGAAGTGTTTCCGGCGATGATGAATTCCACCTTCGACACCTCGAAGACAGCCTTCGAGATATCACTCGGACTCACCGGCGTGCTCTCCCTCTGGCTCGGAATAATGAAGATCGGGGAAAAGGGAGGAATGGTGAACGCACTGGCGAAACTGCTCAGTCCGGTATTCGCCAAGCTCTTCCCCGACATCCCGAAAGGACATCCCGTCACCGGTTCCATCTTCATGAATATCGCCGCCAACATGCTCGGTCTTGACAATGCCGCCACACCGCTGGGACTCAGGGCGATGGAACAGCTGCAGGAACTGAATCCGAAGAAAGACACAGCCACCAACCCGATGATAATGTTCCTGGTGCTCAACACATCCGGACTCACCCTCATACCGATAAGCATCATGGTATACAGGGCACAGTTGGGTGCCGCACAGCCCACGGATGTATTCATCCCGATACTGCTCGCCACATTCTTCTCCACCCTCGCCGGAATCGTCGCCACTAGCATCTATCAGAAGATTAACCTCATCAACAAGGTGATGATACTCACGCTGGGAGGGATGTGCCTCCTCGTGGCAGCTATCATCTGGGGCTTCGGACAGCTCGACAAAGACCAGATGAACGTGGTGAGCACATCAGTATCCAACATCCTCCTCATGACGATAATCGTCGTCTTCATCCTCGCCGGGATGAGGAAGAAAGTGAACGTATACGACGCCTTCATCGAAGGGGCGAAGGAAGGATTCACCACCGCGGTGAGAATTATCCCCTATCTGGTGGCTATCCTCGTCGGCATCGGAGTGTTCCGCGCCTCGGGAGCCATGGACATGCTCGTGAAGGGAGTGGAATGGACGGTAGGAGTCTGCGGAGGAAACACCGACTTCGTGGGAGCCCTTCCCACAGCACTGATGAAGCCCCTCTCCGGCAGCGGAGCACGAGGGATGATGGTGGATGCGATGGCCACATACGGCGCCGACTCGTTCGTGGGACGCCTCAGTTGTATGTTCCAGGGATCCACCGATACCACCTTTTATATCTTGGCAGTATATTTCGGCAGCGTCAACATCCGCTACACCCGCCATGCCGTGGCTT
>Ga0065711_1046586_pt1 | contig 12810 bp, 8 predicted proteins | sample Hoacrofraction12_FD_59098 | JGI IMG/M metagenome (GOLD analysis project Ga0065711, IMG submission 59098) | Hoatzin crop microbial communities from Cojedes, Venezuela - Epithelial fraction 12 v2 (version 2) | ecosystem: Host-associated > Birds > Digestive system > Esophagus > Crop | place...
TTTTTTTTTTTTTTTTTTTTTTTTTTTTTTTTTTTTTTTTTTTTTTAATATTTTGTCACGTTCAGGAATTCTTGCTCTCAAAGTCTGGCAAATGACCAGAAGTATCACACCTTACTGACTGGTTTCTCATCTGTGTTTTCTGAGAAGTGTGCGTTTGCCCTGCAGTTGTAGGCTGCAACACATTAGCTTCCTTTCTTTTTTGTCTGCTAATATATTTTTAACTCACAAACAGCAAAACTGAAGCCATCAGGTTTTGTGCAGTCCAGACTGAAGATCAGTAATGGTAGCTGAAATGTTTATTTCATGTTCTAGTAAGGACATACATCTCCAGCCATCAAGGCAGCTGATAGTCTTAAGATCTTTCTAGACTTATTGCACTACTTAGACACATAATGGTTGCAACAAAAGGCAGAGATGGATTTGCAGAAAGGGTTTTTTGCATGTTACATTTATAATATGGCAAGAGAGTTCTACAAAGGCACTAATGAAAAAAGAACATTTTATTTCCATTCATTGGAAGATGAACAATTCATTGATTTTTAAATTACCCTCTATTCTTACAAGTTGCTTTACAGCTGTATTTTATTGACTGTCTTTTTCCTCAAATAAATAACTTGCCTCTCTGTTGAAGTCTACTGAAACAGTGAGGTTTACCCTTAAGCTCAAAAGAGCAAAATCTATTAGCATGCTCTTGTGTGATATTGTTTTCTGGAGGAATTAAACTGCTATTAGAATATGTACATTTATTTAAATCTGTGTGACAAAACATCTATCTCCACTTCCTTTGAGCCTTTGATATTCTGCTAGTTTTCTTGCTGGTTCATTTTTTGATGCAAAAATCTCTAGTGGTAAAGTGTTTTGAAGAAAGATTCTGTTTGTAAAATGTTATGTGCTGGAGTAATGCAGGTTATCCCTGTAGGTAAAGAGCTTGGAAGCAGAAGGTTCATTAGACTCTAAACACTAGACCAGTTTTAATTCTTAGTTTATTGGACATTCTTCCTCTTGGTGTGTGAAAAAGAGTATCATGAAACTTCGGTAACAAAAATACCAAGATTGCCTTCTGTAGCTGCTTTTCATTTCAATATAGCCAAAACGGACAATAAAATGGCATAGTTCTGAAATAGGATTTAGAAGATCATAGTAATAGGACGACTACACAAAATATGATGTATCAACTATAAAGGGCTGAAGCCATCTACAGAAGTGTGATCAGCAGATTGTTAAACAGGAACAAAAGGGTGACGGTACATGTGTACTCAGTATTAATAAGACCCCTATTGGAATATCACAGTCAGTTTCTCACTTTAAATTGTGCTTCAGTTTGGGGATGATTTGCAAAAGTTGTAGAACTGAGACACAGTTTCACAAAAGTTTGAATATAGGACATGCAAGTTGGGCTGCACTGGATGCAGACACGTGCATCGAGGTGCCTGTAGCATAGATATCTACAAGTGGCTTAAATGATTAAGCTTCATTTATACTCAGTACATACTGTAGTCTTGATTGAATTGCCTAGGTGTTTGGTGCATTTGAGATGCTTGTCCTTTGTGTATCACTCTAGGCAGTCTCTCCTGCATGTGCTGTGTCACATTTACCAGTCCAGCATGGGTATCTCTGATGCTGTGGGGTGTCTAAAATGGCATGAAATACTTATAATTGTGCAATTGGACTGTGACTTTAATCAATAAAATTGATGACATTTTAGCTCATTCTAAAGTAGACACGTCTGCCTGAAGATACTGCTAGGAGCCCTTGACTGTGTTGATTAGATTGCCATGGACTATAATGAAAGCTTAGATGTCTACCTAGTTTATAAGTTGGTACCTGTGTTAAAGTTCCTAAATGCAAATGCCTGAGTCTAGAGCTGGATTTCTGTGGATTCCACAGTCTGCTTGGGCATTTAAGAGAGAAGATGAAAGAATCATAACCTATCCACACATATGTAAAGAGGAGAACTCATCCGAGAGAGAACTTTTCAGTGTAGAATGTATGAACAATAGCAAGATACAAGGTGTGCAAAATGAATCTAGAAAAAATTTTAACTTGAAATCAGACACATTGTAAGAGCAAAAATAATAAAGAACTCAATAGTCAATGCTTTATGGTCCTGCCAGGTACTGGAAAGAACCTGTATGAGGATTCACCTGATATTTTTGCAGGTCTCAATGATTTTATAAGAAATATGTAACTGACTACTAGAAAAAAAAGAGAATAATGAATTAATTTCTTGTTATGTAAAGGCCAGCCTTAAGCAGTATGACAGAGTAGATTATCATATAATGTTTTTTGGCCATGAAATCTTTTGCTACATTTATGCTAGTTAATAAACAGGGGCATGAGATTAAGCTCTTTCCCATGACTGTCTATTTCTTTTGTTAAAACGATATCTGGTGTGGCTTTGCCCCAGGCCAAATAACACTCTCCCAGGTAAAGTCAAGACACAGTTGTGGAAATAACATATATGAAACCTCTGATTCAAAGGCACATTTTCATCTAAAGAACATAGGAAAATTAACTTTTTTTTTTCCCCTGGAGTAGTTGAACAATGATAAGACTTTTACTTTGTAGTATTTCTGTTCATGTAACTTCCTTACTAATTTATATTTTCCACGTAACTAATTAACTTCTTCCCTCCACAATGCAAACTATCTGCCAGCACAACCTGGAGTGCATGTCATAGCTGAGACGTAGCAGTACAATTAGTAGCGTGCTATTGTTCGCAAGTCAGGATCAAACAGAGGTTTACACTAATAGCCATAACAAAACAAGTATTGCTGACTCATGAGCTGAGGTTATGATAGATATAAGAAGGATAAGCCTAAGCAATGAAATTGAATGAATTTCTAAATTTCTAGTATTGTTATTTTTTACATGAAGAATATACAATCTGGTATATTCATCTACCTGGACTTGAGCAAAGCATTTGACACTGTCCCACATTACATCCTTGTCTCTAAATTGGAGAGGCATGGATTAGATGGACCACTTGGTGCATAAGGAGTTGGCTGGATGGTCACACTGAAAGAGTTGTAGTCAATGGCTTGATGTCCAAGTGGAGACCAGTGATGAGTGGCATTCCTCAGGGGTCAGTACTGGGACGGGTGTTGTTTAACATCTTTGTAGGTGACATGGACAGTGGGGTTGAGTGCACCCTCAGCAAGTCTCCCGATGACACCAAGCTGTGCAGTGCAGTCAACTTGCTGGAGGGAAAGGATGTCATTCGAGGTACCTTGACAAGCTTGAGAGGTGGGCCCATGTGAACCTCATGAAGTTCAACAAGGCCAAGTGCAAGGTCCTGCACATGGGTCAGGCAATCCAAAGCACAAGTACAGGCTGGGTGGAGAATGAACTGAGATCACCCCTGAGGATATGGGCTCAAGGGTGCTGGTTGACGAGAAGTTCAACCTAACCTGGCAACGACTGCTCGCAGCCCAGACAACAAACTATATGATGAGCTGCATCAAAAGGAGCATGGCCAGAAGACCAGGGGAGGTGATTCTGCCCCTCTACTCCACTCTGGTGAGACCACACCTGGAGTACTGCATCCAGCTTTGGAGACCTCAACACAGGAAAGACATGGACCTGTTGGAGACAGTCCAGAGGAGGGCCACAAAAATGATCAGATGGATGGAACAGCTCTCCTATGAGGAAAGGCTGAGAGAGTTAGAGTTGTTCAGCCTGCAGAAGAGAAGGCTGTGGGGAGACCTTATAGCAGCCTTACGGTATCTGAAGGAGGGCTACAAGAAAGCTGGAGACGGACTTTTGACAAGGGCATGTAGTGATAGGACAAGGGGTAATGGCTTTAAACTGAAAAAGGGTAAATTTAGATTAGATATAAGAAAGAAATTCTTTACTATGAGAGTGGTGAGGCACTGGACCAAGTTGCCTAGAGATGTTGTGAATGTCCCCTCGCTGGAAGTGTTCAAGAGAAGGCTGGACAGCTCTTTGAAGAACGTGGTGTAGTGGAAGGTGTCCCTGCTCATGGCAGAAGGTTGGGATTAGATGATCTTTAAGGTCCCTTCCAACCCAAACCATGCTATTATTCTATGATTCTATGATATGTATATCATTTTTTAGTAGAATATGCGTTGACCCTAATAGCACATTTTATCTAAGAATTGTCCACTTGGTGGATCTCTTACATTATAAAGCTATGTATTTTATCACGCGTTTTATAATATATGTGTTGCGGTTTCTCTGTAAAATAGAAGTGTTTCACGGCTTAACAAATGGGTTTCATTACATAGTGTGTATAACTTCTTTATGTGTATCTGCTTCTTAATGTGATTTATGATCCTAATGGCATCTATTTCCATACACTTCCTTTCATAAAAAGTAAATAAAGTACTATCTGTTTATCTGTATCTGTTTTTTCTCATAAGCAACAATAATTGGAAGATGTCATGCAGCTCTGGTAAAACTCAGCCTATGCTGCTCTCACAAATTGCTGTATTTGGATCTCAGCATTTTACATCTTTGTATTCCCGTTATTCTCAAGTTTTGAAAGGACAGGAGCACTGTCCCTTCCTGTCACCTGTCTTTCTACTAGCACTTCTCAGAAATGAGACTGTGAGCCTTCTATGTTCTTGCCCCTCAGACTATCACCTGTGTGGGAGGAGGCTACGAACTCTGGACTCAGCAGTAATTGGAAACACACCACTGTTTCAATACTGCAGCCGGTGAGGGGAATGCACAGCACCACTCCTCATACATAATTAAGAAAGGGTGGAAGCTGCAAGGAGCAGGAGATGTGCACTCACCTGAGGAGATACGTGGGAACATATGAAAGGAGACACAAAAGGAAAGAAGTGAGGAGACAGAAGAAAGAGATATGTGAGAGGAGACACGGGCAGACACACAAGAAGAGGACAGCAGAGGAAAACTAAAGAGGTGCAGTTTTGGAGAAAATGGAGAAGGAAGCAGAGGACACTTGTGGAAAACAACACTTTTGGTGCACTATTGGAGACACACTCTTGGAAGGAGAAGCTCCATGCCACAGGGACAATGCTCTGAAAGGACTGCAGTCATGCATGACCTACACTACAAACATGACACTCCTGATGTACTGTGGCTATGGATGGCTCCTTCCAGAGCAGGGACACCCCTGAGGGGACTGCAGCCCATAGAGGAACCCACTCCCGTACAGAGGAGCAGTAGAAAACAAGCAGCAGTGGAGGGTTTGCATGGTGAGATTTTGGTATCAGGGCAGGGTACAGCTGTGGCTTCTGTAAGAAACTTTTGCTATGTCTGATAAAGCAAATGCCAGTTGCCTCCAGTGTGGGCCTGCTGTTGGCCAAGGCTGAGCTGATCAGCAACAGTGGTAGTGCCTCTGTGATAACATATTTAAAAAGATGGGAAAAAAATACTGCAGTGTAAACAATAGCGGAGACAGGAGTGAGAATATATGAGAGGAACAACTCTGCAGACACCAAGGTCAGCAAAGAAGGAGAGGGGGAAAGTGCTCCAGAGTAGAAATTCCCATGCAGCCTGTGGAGAAGATCATGGTGAGGCAGGTTGTCCCTCTGCAGCCCATGGAGGTCCACGGCAGAGCAGATATCCACCTGCAGCCCACGGACTGGAGCAGATGAATGTGCCCAAAGGAAGCTGTGGCCCCTTGGGATGTCCTCACTGGAGCAGGTTTGCTGGAGTAACTTGTGACCCCATGGGGGACCTACACTGGAACAATCTGTTCCCGAAGGACTGCACCTCATGGAAAGGACCCATGCTGGAGCAGTTTGTGAAGAATTGCAGCCCATCTGAAGGACTCATATCAGACAATTTCATGGATGACTGTCTCCCATAGGAGGGACCCCACGCTGGAGCAGGGGAAGAGTGTGACGAGTCCTCCCCCTGAGGAGGAAGGAGTGGCAGAGACAAAATGTGATGAACTGATGACAACCTCCATTCCCCTTCCCCCTGTGCCGCTTGGGAGAGGAGGAACTAGACACAATTGGGAGTGAAGTTAAGCTGGGGAAGAAGTGAGGGCTAGTGGGAACGTGTTTTTAAGGTTTAGGTTTTATTTTCTCATTACTCTACTCTGGTTTTATTGGCAAAAAATTAAATTAATTTCCTCCAGTTTGTTCTCTTTTGCCTGTGATGGTAACTGTGGAATGATCTCTCTTTCCTTGTCTGGATTCTCTAGTCTTTCATTATATTTTCTCTCCCCTCTCGCGCTGAGGAGGTGAGTGATAGAGTGGTTTTGGTGGGCGCCTGGCATCTAGCTGGGGTCAACCTGCCACAGGAGCAAAACAAGTAAGAAGGACTGAACAGCAGAAGGATATCACTATGCACAGACTCCAACCTCCCGTGCTGCCCATCACCTCACCAAAGGTATTGTGAGGGGCTGAGCACAAAACACTCCAACAACAGATTTTTTTATTAACTTGGGAGAACCATTTAAAAAAACATAGTAAGCAAACGTGTTAGGTAGACAGGGAAAAATGTCACTTTTTGTCATTCAGTCTTGAGGGGGGGTAGGTAGCAGAAGAAAAAGAGCTTTTTTCTACAAAAGAATTTCACTTGAAATAAAGAAATATTAAAGCTCAAGAACGTTGCCTACATTAATTCCTCCATTTTAGAGTCATGGAATTTCAATTTAAAGTGCAAGTGGAAAAGACAGAACTAGAAGTGGAATTTGTGGTTAGACTGACAGAATTAATGAGTCCTCAGTATTACACGCAGTTCATAAACTGGTTCCCAGCAAGAACATTAATAACTCTTTAACATTGAACAGTTCAATGTAATAACACAAAGAAAAATACATGCCAGAGACCAAATTTTTCTCTTCATTTTCATAAACCTATAGTAAACAATGCCTGCAGCATTTTTTCGACTTATTATCTATTTTTTAATCACTATCTTCCTCCCCACATATCTCATCACTGTCAATGTAGTAGGAAATTTTTCGGAGGCTTTGCTATCAACTAGTTACGTTTCTGTGCTGATTTTGGCTGGGGTAGAGTTAATTTTCTTCATAGTATCTAGCATAAGGTTATGTTTGGAAATTGTGTTCAAAGCAGTATTGATAATACAGGGATATTTTAGTTATTGCTGAGCAGTGCTTACACAGAATCAAGGCCTTTCTGCTTTTCACAATGCCCTGCCACCGAGTAGACTGGGGGTGCACAAGAAGCTGGGAGGGGACTGTCGCGTTAAAGGGGGGGTAAGGGGAGTCTGATAAGCAGAAAAAGGAAAGCCCTCCCGTTGAGCCACGAAGTTCAGAGAAGATCCCCTTGGGTTCTAAACTCTCTCTCAGAGGAGAGTCTAGGTGCGGCTGGATCAACTCCTAGTCCCAAACTTGGTCAACGGTTTGTGTCTAAAGGGTTAAGTGTGTAGCCATTTCTCAGATTCAGCTTGCCTGCCAGAGCCCTTCCAAGGACTTTCACTGAAACAGTTTCGCAAAGTTGAAACAACAGATAATTTACTCAAGAAACAGGTATCACAGATTCGCGATTGCCATTGATAAATGCACTGTCTACAAAAGTTGAGCTCAAAGTAATGGTTTAGCGCTTTAGTTAACAATGTGTTCCCGGGGATATGTCTGACAAAGTCAGAGGCGTGACTCTTACCAAAATGGCGTCCCTTCTTGGGGGGGGAAGAGAGGTTCAGGCCCGTCGACCCGTCCGTCAGGTGAAGTTCTCACTTGGCTCCTCCTTCCATGGAGAGTATTCAAGTGCCAATTTTTATATGTTTGGAAATTTTTTGGCGAGGTACGACTACGTCAATTATTGTGTATCGATTGGCTCTTGGCATGGAATATTGTGTCGTCAGAAGCGGGACTCAGCTGTTTGATACACCTTCGGAGCGGGCATCTTGGTATGAGATTCCGGGGGCCATCTGTGCTTAATCCGAAGCAATCTCTGGCTGCACAGCCTCCGTGGGCAGTACCCCACACATCATTTGGTTTACAGTGATAGGATATCCCCCCTTACCTTTGTCTGATAAGATAAGCATCAGTTAATTACTCCCTTTGTTAGCTCTTCGACTCTTGACACCTCAGTCCAGAGACGCCTCAGTCCGAGTTAGTCTTTTGTCTTGCATTGGACAAGTCCAGCAAGGCCATCGATTACAGGGACACAGCTGGGACAGCTGACTCCAACTGACCAAAGAGATATTCCATGCCATATGACATCATGCTTAGCGTATAAAGCTGGGGGAAGAAGAAGGAAGAGGAGGGACTTTCAGAGAGATGACATTTGTCTTCCAAAGTAACCATTACCCCTGATGGAGCCCTGCTTTCCTGGAGATGACTGAACACCTGCCTGCTGATGGGAAGAAGCAAATGAATTCCTGGCTTTGTTTATTGAGTCCATGGTTTTTGTTTTACCTATCAAACTGTCTTTATCTCAACCTATGAGTTTTCTGACTTTTACCCTTCTTGATTCTCTTCCCTATCCTGCTTGGGGGAAGCGAGCAAGAGACCTTTAGTTGCCAGTAAGGGTTAAGCTACTACTATTTTGTTCTTTAGAACAAGAAAAAAAAAATAAAAAGGTCCTTTTCTCACTTCTTTTCCAAGCACCAGTGAAGAGTCTTTTTCTATAGTATAGTCTGTTGAACATGGATTATAAATTCCTATGCCTAACTGCAGGATTTTAATTTAAAAAATGTTTTAATCAGAAAGCTACAGATAGTCTTAAAGCTCTTTTACATTTAGAAGTGTTAGCTATAGTAGCTTAATAACTATTGTGAAATTTTTTTGTAAGTTATTTGACCAAAGTCATTGACTTCTATGAAATGCATTGCTTGTCAGAGAAGAGCAACAATTGTGTAGAATTGATTCTAATGCTATGGAAAAAAAGATGAAGGAAAAAATAACATCAAATTGCAACAGAAAACTTGTGAATGCTCTCTCTTGTCTTCTGCATCAATAATCAAAGAAGAAAAAGAGCCTCAGGTTGTACAGCTATACACAGTTCTTAAAACTCGGCCTCCTAATAGCTGGAGTACTAGAGCTATTCTTGTTCACCCTATAGCAAAGAACACAAAGTAAGACTCCCAAAAGCATGAGAGTGAATTAGGAGTATACTTGCCATGTTCAAAAGTGAGGTCATGTCATATTGTAAGTGTATTTTAAAGGCATTTCTGTACAGTATAGAACATAAATTTGAAAGTATTTTTCTTAGAAGTATCAATACCATTACCATTCAATGAGACTTAAGGTTGATTTTCAAAGACACTTTTTAATTTCCAGGGGCACTTATTTGTTGTAATGGAGAGATTGTTATATCCAAATTTTTTAAACATTTAATCTATCCTAATCTAGCTGTCTAACTCTTTCCTTAGTCACTAGAAAAGAGAGGGCAGTTCTATCTATTTATCCTTGACACAAAATAAGGAGTGGTTTCTATTTCTTTTCTTTGAAAATAGTGCGAGTTGGAACAACACAATTAGATTAGATGCCTTGAAACAGCCAAGACAGAGGCAATGATGGGTTAGGTAGGAATCATTTAAAATAAAGTCTGTATGACTGGTTTTTCATTTCCATTCTGACTTGTGCATGTTTATAACCACATAGACTGTAAAGTGGAGGAAAAAGTAGCTTTTTAAAAATCTTTTTTTTAAGACCATTGAAGGATTTACATGAAAAATATGGTAAGAATTTATTTTTGCAGTTCTTATGGTCTGTCAAAGTCTGTGTTTGCTTTAACAGTAACAGAAGCATTAGAATGTGTTGTGGCATTCACATGCTTTGTGAAATCGGTAAATAATCCTTTCAAACCCCAGAAAAAACTTCTCATGCACATATATATACATGGAAATCTTGTTGATACTTCTGTTCAATACCTGGTAAAACATACTTGTGTATTGTTGTATGAGTTTTTGAACTGTCAGTTCAGTGGAAGCTGCCTTAAAATAAATTGTGTTCCATGATAGATCATTAACATACAATCAATTTTCAATACTTAAAGTAGATCAAATTCTCCAAAATAGTTTACATTAATATATTATTTTTCTGATTATATAAACCACTACAGTAGAAACATCAGAGAGTATTTTTTTTGTCTGGACCTATCTACTTGTGAGTTCTCTCATAGACACTGGAAAGGTTCTCACTGCACATTAATATATTTTTCATATGTTGCTTACTAGTTTTTCTTTCCAATATAACATGTGGTCTTTTGCTAATAAGATTTTAAGATTGTATCTCAAGTAGAGAGATCCTATTTACAGAGCTATCACTTCAGCTCAGAATAATGCAGGAACTGTGACTATATTAGAAATACAACCCTGAATGTCTTGCTTGCTTCCTGGTCTCCCTGATGATTTTACATCATATGCTGGTAGTGGTTCTTTGAGTCATAACCTTTGATAGCCAACACTTTCAATACTATGCATGTCTAATACCAAGAAAAAAATCTTACAGCCTTTAGTGGATCACAAAGCTTTCTGAAGGCCTGACATTTCTTTTTTCTTGCTATTATAGATCACTGGTAACTACATGGAACAGTAAGTTCTATGCTACCCTCAAACTAGAGTGAGAGCAGACTCAAACACAACGACCTTTCAAAGATTCTCGTTACCTACTTTATATCAGACATCAAATCATGCACCAGCCTCTACCATCTGAAGCTATTAAATAGCTAGTGGGATTTTCCGTAACAGTAGGAGCATTAACCCTGGTGTCCTGGACAAATTCCAACACAAGTAATTACACTGTGCCAGTAAATCCCTCTGCATTTTATTTGGACACTGCATTTACTTTTGTTCTAGTAAAACATTATGTGAGCTTTGCTGTACATTGTTAAACAGGGGCTGAGGTTTACCTAAAATTGTTGCATTTCAAGTATGTGTGAAGTGATCTCTGTAAGATGCAGTAGGGGCTTCATATGCCAACTTGGAATGCATGCTGTTACCCTCTGGATAATAAGCATAATATGATGTAACTTTTAATGATTTTATTATTATATTCATGCAGAAGAGTGTAAAAGAAACACAAGAATCTTAAGCAACTGTACATAGAATGCACTAAACTGTTCTTCAGAAGATCTTTCTCTAATTTTGCGTAGTATTGGGCTGACCATTTTCTTCCTCTACATAACTTCTCAGGACCTCAAAAATATTCCTGTTTCATAGTATAATAAAGACACTGGTTTCACAATTTTAGTCATAGAAAATATGAGTGCTTACATTCTAGAGCCGCTAGTATCTTATAGAGAAGCTCACTCCTGTCTCATCCCAGAGACTGGCATTCAGGTTCATGTTTATTTTGAACTGGAGCAGGGACTTAATCTCTTCTCTCGCTGCATCTCTTAGAACAAGCTACTCAGCTATTTCAGTTCTGAGTATTAGTTACTCAATTCTGAGTTGTCATTTTCCCCAAAAAAGCCTTGAGGTGGGAAAAGGCCAAGGTCTACATATACTGTGGTTTTTTTGTAATTTTTTCTGCAATCAGCTTTATTGTTAATTCTGGAATAATTTACCCATGCTAAATATTCTGGGGTGTTTTATAACTCTTCTTCACAAAACAAATATGAACTTGCTCAAAGCTTGTGTAGATGCAACAAATGAACTGCTCAAAATTTCTAACTTATTAATTATGGTTTGCACAGTGCTTTGAATATATAAATTACTTAGTAAATGCTAGGCATTATTACATAGGACACAGTCCACTGCAGAGATAAGAAGTGCTTTTCTGTATGACTGGTGGTCACATCTTCTGTGGCAGATTTATATTGTTGTGCAGGAACATGAAAGTTTTTATGATTTACAAAATTACTTCCTGAATCCAATTCACGATATTAAAAGTCTTCCAATCATCACATTTCATTCACTTACCAAGGAGTAAGTCCAGACTACCAATTGTATAGAAATTCAGCTAATAATATTATTAAGAGCACTTTGATGGAAATCTTTTTAAGTAAGGTATAGATACCTTCAGAAGTTTCTAGCAAATCTTTTTTTGTTGGTTTGTATTCAGGCAGAAATGACAAAAAGTTAGAACTTCAGAAATCTATGAAAAATACCAATTTCAGTGAAACTCTCACCATAAAAACCCACGTTCAGTTTGTAAACTGTCTACTTAACTGGGCTAAGAAACCAGCTTCATCCCTTTCTCTCCCTTTGGCAGCTTTGATATTCTCGCCTGCTTGACTGGCTTAAAGTCCCAAAACATGGACTGCAGTTGCCGGATTTATGACTTGGGCTGTTTAGTGAACGGAAACCTAAAGAATCCTACTCACTGGATGCCTACACAGGACACTGATAGGACCTAAAGCCAGCTTCATGATAAGTTCCAGGATCGCTTAAATCAAAACGGAATAAATCCACATGCAGTTTGAAACTCATGATATTCTGGCATGGGGGGAGGGGGGTGGGCAGGGGAGGAGAGATATTAGCAGTGGAGTAGTTCTGGAACAACTTGGATGTATGCCAAAAAAGATACAAATTTGAATTCTTTGATGCAAAATAGGTACCGGCATAAGTCAAAAAAAACAAGAAGGGCTTCTTCAACTACATCAATAGTAAACAGAAGACTAGGGACAATGTGGGGCCGCTGCTGAATGAGGTGGGTGTCCTGGTGACGGAGGATGCAGAGAAGGCAGAGCTACTGAATGCCTTCTTTGCTTCAGTCTTCAGTACCAAGGCAGGCCCTCAGGAATCCCAGACCATAGAGGTAAGAGAAGAAGCCTACAGAGAGGATGACTTTCCCTTGGTCGAGGGGGACTGTGTGAGGGATCGCTTAAGTGATCTGGACGTCCATAAATCCATGGGCCCCGATGGAATGCACCCACGAGTGCTGAGGGAGCTGGTGGATGTCATTGCTGAGCCACTCTCCATCATCTTTGAGAGGTCCTGGAGGACAGGAGACGT
>Ga0065711_1046587_pt1 | contig 12809 bp, 8 predicted proteins | sample Hoacrofraction12_FD_59098 | JGI IMG/M metagenome (GOLD analysis project Ga0065711, IMG submission 59098) | Hoatzin crop microbial communities from Cojedes, Venezuela - Epithelial fraction 12 v2 (version 2) | ecosystem: Host-associated > Birds > Digestive system > Esophagus > Crop | place...
TTTCATAATCCTGTTGACCCTAGACAGGTATCTGGCCATAGTGCACGCAGTGTTTGCTTTAAAAGCTAGGACAGTTACCTACGGCATCCTCACCAGCGCTGTCACTTGGGCTGTTGCTATTTTTGCTTCCATTCCTGGGATGGTATTTCACAAAACTCAAAGGGAAAATTCACGTTATACTTGCAGTGCTCATTATGAAAGCGATACCACAATAAATTGGAAGTACTCCTACATTTTAAAGATGAACATTCTGGGACTTATTGTTCCAATGTTCATTATGATTTTCAGTTACTCACAAATTCTAAAAACATTATTGAGATGCAAGAATGAGAAAAAACAGAAGGCAGTCAGACTTATTTTTGTGATCATGATTTTTTACTTCATCTTTTGGACACCGTTCCATATTTCTTCTTTCTTGCATACATTCCAAAGTTTACTTTTCAACCCAAATTGTGAAATCAAAGGTCAATTGGAGAAAGCAATCCAAGTGACAGAAACAATCTCAATGATCCACTGTTGTATCAATCCTGTGATCTATGCATTTGTTGGAGAAAAATTTAGGAAGTACCTTTATACCTTTTTCCGAAAGCATATTGCAGCCCATGTCTGCAAAAAATGTCCAAATCTTTATCGTGAAAAATTAGAAAGAGTTAGTTCCACCTTCACACCATCCACTGCAGAGCATGACATCTCTACTGGACTGTAAAAATACATCAAAACATTAGTTAGTAAATGTTGCATCGCTCGCTTTGCCTTAAGGACTGCCTGACATTATTGAAGATCTTTGTGTCAACCACTACGGAAAACTGCATGACCCTCAATTCTTGTGTTTAACTGTTCCCTGGGATTACAGAATTTTGCATTCTTAAAATAAGAGAATCAGTGAGTTCTTCAGGAAAAGTTAACACCATAGCTGGATCACATCAAGATTTGAATGGGGCCCAGAACAGCATTATTCTGTTTCTTGACCCAAATTCTGTCCAATGAATCACTGCTAGTGAGATTTACTTGGGGAGAATACAACACTGAAGAGACTAAGGAGTAGTATGTCATCCCACAAGAACTTTTTACTGCTATGTGAACATTTTAAGATAAACACTGGGAGGAAGCTTTGAGGATTGATGTACCTGTTTAGTATTCGGCATTAACAGAACACCTTTTGGAAGTGATTGTATTCTTTCAGTAACATGGTCAGGCATTTGATAGGGGGATGCTTTCAGTTTTCTTCATTCCCCCGTCTCCCTAATTTTCCCTAAATTAATATATAATGTTTCCAGAAAAAGGAATTTGAGGATGAATATGAGCCATATCAAGATAACATCCCTCCTTTGATGGGAAAGTTGACTGACCTTTATCTTACTGGGGCCATTTAACCCAAGGATTTATCTGTTAGCTAATAGTGTAGTCATTTTTAAACACAATCATATTGACTATAGGCTAAGTTACAGCATTTTGATTTTAGTTCTTTAATTTTATGTGTGCCATATCACTGTTCAGTTGCTAACATTTTCCAAAGTGGGATTTTAATGGGCGACATTGTGATTTTTGTGGGTGCAATTTTGCAAGTAAGTGTGCACATCAAGTCTACTGACTGCACAACAAGACAACATTGCACCCCCAAAAAACATGAGCTTTTTCTGACAAATCATATCCCTCCAAGGAAAACAGGACTTAACCAATAAAAGCACCTCAGTAAAGATCTGCAAGGCCAGAATGAAAATTATCTTGGTATTCGGTATGCAAGATTCTGTATGAGAAAAATATCAGGACCCTCTGAAGGATTTTGGAGACCATGAGCACAGTAACGAGTGGAGGCCTCCCTAGTTATGGACAGGTAAATCGTGTGTGTAGAGGAAGACTTTATGTGGCAGATGCAGTAAGTGTGTCAGGCTAGGCTCCTGCCTGAGAAAACCATGCTCTTCACATACACAGTAACTGTGATGTTTGGGGTACACTTCCAGGCAAATAGCAGCCTTGGAACTGCAAAACCAGCCAGCTGCACAGGAGACATACCCACCTTGCCTTCCACGGAGAACAGTGTCCACAGCTGACTGGTGCCTCAATTAGAACTGCATGCTAGTTGAAGACTTGAGACCATCAGTCTACTGGTGTCCTATGGCCATACATCTATGCCATTATTAGGAGTTTCCCTGTGAAAGAAAGTGGTATTTGAGGGGCATAATGTTAGCAAAGAAGAGGAGGGAGGGGCGTAGTGGAGAACTTCTTGCTTCAAACTGTAAGGAAGTGCAGGTGAGCACTCCTTATGCAAGTGAACTGTCCTGCTTTTTTCCCCCTTTGCTTCAAAGCGCACCGCTCATGCAGGTAAAGCCTTGTTCATGGAAATCTGGAGGGGCAGGTTCAACTGGCCTCCAGGAAAGGTAAAGACACGAGAGAGGATTCCACACTACTTAATATTTGGCACGTGACTCAGAGGCCTAAATTAACAGCAAATCTCTTTGAGGTCCCTCAGTGGTCAGTAGAAAAAAAGAGATGGCCGAGTCAGAAGCACACATATGCTTTAAATAGCATCTGGGGAAGATTACCTGTCCAACTGTAGAGGAAGCCTGGAAATGCCAAGCCTCCTAATTTAGGTATCAGATGCCTTAATCTAGGTAGTGCAAATACTTCTCACCCTCTAGCCTTATAACATCAAGGCACTGCTTCTGTTAGTTGTTAGCTTTTATCCTACCAGCTAGTATAATCTGTCCACTACCTTGTGAGGTTAATAGCCACAGACAGACTGAAGAAAAGACCAAAAACTATCCTCATAGTAAACTTTCTTGCTTGGAAATAATATTTTTCCTTTCTTTTGTACTTTTTTACTGCACTAAAGTGAAAGCACCTTTTTAATATTAAAGTGTAAATTAGTTCAGTGCGATACACATTCTGCTGTAACTGTGCTATTTCTACTGCTGTGTTTTATTTTAAATTCTTTTCTTGTTGGAATGACACTTCTTCCTGTTTTCATGGTAATGCAGTGCATCTAATAAAATCTGTGTCTGAAAAACAATGTATACCCTGTAGCCCATGTTCTCCTCCTAAGCAAAAGGGCATCAACTCTGCTGTCAGAATGGAGGTTGCAAAAAGATGTAACTATGGACTTAAACACTCGCAATACCACTCTCCAGCAAAGCGAACCAAACTGAACAAGCAAAGAACTGTCTGCCCAGTCCAAAAGCTACTGTAGCTGGCATGGCTTTTATCCACTTACAGGCCTGAGAAGAGTGCATTAGAACAGCTTCAGGAAAAGTCTGGGGCCACAGATTTTAGATGAGTGAAATCTGACAGGAGAAACAGGGGTGTGTGCAGGGGAACAGGAGGAAGAAAGAAGAGCAATAAAAGATGGCACTCTGAACATTGTGATGAAGACAGGATTCTCCATAGGCTATCTGCAGCTAATTTCAGATCTCCTTGCACTGCGTAGAGTAACCCCAGCAACACGGTGTGCCTGATCTCCCAAGTTTTAAATGTAAGCAACTCTAAGCATTCAAAGATCAATATGGAAATATGCTTCTGCTTCACCACGTCATTCTTCCTGTTCCACTGTCCCAATTCCTTTTTTCAGCCTACGATCCACACCTTCACTTCTCCACTGCATACTCTTTTCATCTGTGCACAGTGGGGTAGGCTAAATTCTATACCCACTGCCTTTGTTTTCCAATTTGCATTTTCTGTTTTGTGCTGGCAAAACCTAAAGATTAAACACTAAACATAAAGATTACCTTATTGTTATGTTATGTGCCCAGGCAGGATAATCCTTGATCCTTCACTGTAGCTTTGCACTGAGACAAAGGCTCTAGCTAGTTTTGCGGCAGATTTTGAGTCTTAATCAGTCAGATGTGGCTGCAGGCTGGTATAGTTACAGGCCAGGTAGCTCCAAATAAGGCTAGCAGGACTGCACACAGTCTGGTCATAGTGGGATGGAGCTACCCATGGGGAAGGTTTAACCAGATCCCCAGTCCCCATGAGAGAGAACACAAGTCACCTCAGCAGAGAGGTGAAGGAAATTTTACATATGGGAGACAAATATTCCATAACTCAAGCTCTGCAAGGAAAAGCACTGAGATGAAGATCCAGTGCATATGTAAGAGCTAGAGAGGCGGTCAGATACACAGAAACTGTGCAATGAACTGAAGGTACGTTAAGAAAATGGCAAGGCACACCGGAATTGAAATTACAGTAGAGAAGAAGCTAACACAAGGAAGAACCATTTCAGTGCCTGGGAGGCATCTTAGCTGCTCCAGTGAGATACTGAGGAAACGAAAGCAAGCATTTGTGAGAGCGTACGAGTAGCACCAGAACACCAAAAAAAAATTCAAGACAGGAGCTCTGTGAACACTTCAAGTGAATTGTTGCTTTATAACAAATGTTGAACAGCTACGTGGAAACCATTACAAATTCAAAATTTTGGGCACTGAACTTCTGAAGAGATAACGCATTGACTGGGCTTTCAGCATGCTTATGAAACGAACGCCCAGGTGCCATGGACAAATATCTATGCACAGCCCCGAAAAACAGTTTAGTTTATGCACAGGACAGGATAGAGTCCGACCTTCCTGTCAGGACATGCTGCTGTCACATGTTCAGAAGCATGTGGGGAGGAACACAGCAAAAGATAACTCTGCTGACTATCAGGCAGACTTCCTAAGAGGCAAAAGGAAATGTAGCAGAAGTGCATATATGGTATTGGTGAGTGCTGAGCAGTACACACAACCAACCACTAGACTTATAATCACTGCCATTGGTTTGTCTGTGGTAATTATATAATGGACAAACACAGAAAAAGTGAAACTTCTGGTAACCAGTGCATAGGGATGTTCCTGTCATACGACTTTCTTGTTTGTTAACCCAACTGTGACCTTATGTGTACATATTTTAGATAAGATAAAGGTAAATGGAGTATAAAGGAAGAGTAAATGAAAATGGATAAATATGAAAAACTAGTGGCAAAAACTGAAAGAATTACTTTATCAGCTTTAACAGAGGCTAATAAAGTAATAGCCAGAGTAATGGGAAGATGAGAGACAAATACTTTAAGTAGAATGTTAAACGATTTAGGCGAGTAAGAGGGACTTTCAGTTATGAAGCTCCAAAATAAATATCACTCCTTCCAGTGAAAACTACAAAAGGGATAAATACAAAGAACATAAGAACAAATTTACATGGTATCTTGTTCCAGCTAACAAAAAACAAAGAAATGAAGTACCAGGAGAATGACATGATGTTGACCAGGGTGAACAGCACAACAGGCAGATACTTCTCATTTTGAAGTTTAATTTTGCTGCTGTTTTCAACCGTTGATGCCTACTGGCTTTCTCCTAGTGACTGCTGTGGTTCCTGTGGTCTTAGAAGCATTACACCTTAATATCACAATAAAAAAAATTAAGCTAGCAGAGGAAACAAAACCAAACCAGCAAATTCTGGAACATTAAGAATATCAATAGCAATCGGGCCAAAACAAAGAAGGATGTTTGTCTAGCAAGATGGGGCGAAGGCATTGCTTTGTACCCATATTTTGGTGACACTTGCCTATCAGGAGCTCTACTTCATTCAGAAAATGGAATGGTAGGGAAAAGAAATGTTGTACAAATTCGTGTATCTGCCAAGCAGTTTTGTAACACCCGTGATAGTGAGAGCTATCTTGGTTTGCGTGTTTTAAGTCTGAAATGACTGATACTGAGAAGGCGGGGCCACAACACTGAACTGGAGGAGGGCAGCATTATCAGATACACAGGCCAATGTGCAAAACTGCACAAACATGCAAGTAACAATCAGCTTTGCAGAACTGTCTACAAAGTTGTGCCAGTAGGATGCTAACCATAAGACAATAACAACACAACCTATCCTGATACCAGACTTTTTGAATGGAATGGAAACCAAGTGGATGGAAGTGGAGGAGCCATTTGAACAACTTGCAGGGATGCTGTCATGAGGTATGGACAATTACAGACTACATCTAATCCTTGGCACTCAAAAATACTTTCTGGTTCCTGGGTCCGGGCACATACCTTGTCGCTGCACAGACTCTGTCCACCCTTTCTGTGACCCAGTTTTCACTGGGAAGAAATTTGGTGTGTGAGTCTCCCAGCCTGCCTGATCAAAGGTCAAGGATTTACATGTAGACTGAGCAGTATTTCTGATTCATGGTTAAGATAGCCCCAAACAGCACCTCTAGACCTAGAACTTATGTACGATAAATGTACTTGAAAGTGTGAGAGTTAAAGGCCTATGTAAAAATGAGATTCTGAGAGCTGAAAATTTGTGAAACGCATAGCTATGGCCCAAAAATAAAATCTGTTGTGCTATGATAACCCTTAATATATAAAATAGGGCAGCATACATCAGAAGTCTGGATAAAAATGGTAGAAGGAAGCAACGCTCTCTTCCTCCTCACCGCATGAGGAAACACAGCTAGTTCAGTACCAGCAGCTTGGGGAAAACCAATACAAAAATAACACCATGAAAATGGAATTAATATGTGCTGCAATAGATAATTATGTACGTGCAAGATTTACAAGAGAGAAACAAACAGAAAACAGAAGAATAATAGGGGGAACTCCCCCCCTTGATCTCACTGCCAGTAAACAACCATGTGAAGTAGTGTTCATCCAAATTAGAAGTGCTTGTGTCTTCCACTGTTTGTTTCTTGTAACTCAGCTTCCCTGAACCTGTGAAATGTGTAAAATGTTTTTTTGTGTTTTTTTTTACTAGTCTCCATTACTTAGGGTGTGGTACATAACATTTTTTCCCCAATTTTCCTCAAAAGAATATACCTCACAGATGTAAGATTGGGTGCGATTGTACGTTGGCAGCAAAAGATTAGTCACAAGAACATGACAGCTTGAAAGGAAAGGCAGATAAGAACCCCCACCCCCCCAAGCAACAAAGTAGTTTTAGCTGGGTGTCTTTATTCAGCTTCCTCAAAGCAAAGGCACTTAACTATTACTGATGAAATAAAGTGTATGATAATACTAACCTAATTTGGACATGGATTCTGTCAATACAGCAAGTAACAAAATGAGATATAAATGGGGGAACCAATGGAAAAAGAAATGCATCCAGTCTGTGTTCACATGTCTCTATTAAACCTCTTCTCTAGATGAAAAGGATGATCTGTTTTGCTGTCGTTATAGACTTTGATACGAGTGTTGTGCACTATCGTATCATGTATCTCTGAGAAAGGTATCTGCCATTCTGTCCTAGGCCTTTTTTTTCCCCAGTCTTTCATCTTCCAGCCCCTAACATTTGGTGACTCTGTGATTCTGTGATCTTCAGGTGGTGCAAGTTTGTAATAAATTGAATGGAAACTGTTAGCTGCATTTTTAAATTTCTGCACCCATAATTCTGCTTGATGACATTTGTATGTCACACTGGTATGCAAGATTCTGGTATGTGTTCTAGTACGCATTTCAGTACTGGTGCAGACTTCACATAAATGATGACATCTCCTTGAGGGAGTGCCATGTCACTTAGATACTGGATACTTCAGTGTCACAGCCTGAGTACTATGAAGATGAATCATAAAATCAGTGACTAGATAGACGAGATTGATGAATGCAGTTTGACATGACAGTGTACATGGCTTCATACTTGCTGAGTACATCAACTTGATCCTCACAGATAAGGAACAAAACCCGCTACCATTCCAGGAATGTCTTTATGGAGGGAATGAGTGTCACAGCACTAAACATAACTCCTACTCATCTCTAAAAATAAAATCATAATAGGTAAAATTCCCAGCTGTATCAACCCACTGTATTACTCCTTGTATTACTGAACAATAGTTTCAATTTCTTGGTAAAATTATGAGGTCCACCTGTAGATAAAGATTCTTAAAATCTGCTGTGGCTCATGGCAAGGAGCAGTGCACTTTTTCAAAGGGGTGCTGGGCAAGGGACTGACGAAAGCTGAAAAAATCTGACTTGTAACAATGATGTGCCACTTGCATGTCCATACATCAGTGTTGACACAGACACTAGATGGAGGCAATCTGAAGGCATCAGGGAGGAGGAGGTGATGCAGCATGAAGGTGGCCAGTCCCAGGCTGCTCTGATGGAGCTTCAGGCTGTATGGGAGATGGAGTCCCGCAGGGGCCCATCAAGAGCAACTGAGGGGAGCAGAGGAGCAGAGAGGGAGACAAAAGAAAGATCTTGTCCCACCAGCACTGATCAACAACACACCACCAGCACCCCAGCACTCAGCAAACAGCACCAGGGGCCTGGACTTGCCTACGGCCACATGCAAGAGTGATGAAATCTGACTTCCCAGCAGCTCTGCCTATCTGCAGCTGGTACAGAGCTAATTGAACATATCATGTAAGTGCTGATAATAAAGTCACAGTCCAGGTGCCTGCTGCCCGACTGTTTTCCTGTATTTGGGCTGACAAGTGTCACAGCTATTCACACTTGCTGTGGGGAGTCTCTAAGAACCAGCTGGTGAGCAGACCAAAACCATTTGCCTTAGTCAGCTGCGATAACCATGAGTAGCAGAGGCCCTCTGTTGGCGTGCAACACCCTCTGTGATCTTATGGTGCTAATTAGTAAATGAAATACCCAGCCACATCTGCTGATCAGACTGAGCTAATGAGAATGAAAAGCTATCGGCAACAAAATCAACCAGATTAACAAAGCCAATGAATCTGTGGGAAGAACTATTTCTGAAGACCAGCCTACCTATCCTAACCACAGGAGTTAGTTTTAAGTTGTTGTTTTGTTAGCTCAAACATTTGAGACCAGTTTTGTGAGTGCATATTTCAGAATCAAAAGATTGATGGAAAACAGGAAAGTCCAACAACAGGTTTGAGACCTTTTCCCCTGTCCATACAGTGTGAGATCATGAAAGATTTTAGAGTCTCCAGTAGGTTCAGTAACATGTAATAAACTGAACAATGAAGCAGGCTTCAGAATGGAAATACTTAAAATGTCTGTTAATTTCAGTATGTAGACTGTATAGGAATTACACATTAAAAAATTAATTTGATACAATACCTTGTTTGAGAATTATAAGAATTCATTATAAAAGTGCAGATTTTTGTCAGCAAACTTTGGCAGTAATTAGGAGCTTGATTTAGGTGTAGTGGAAACATTTTTAGAAGCAGCTCTTTGCACTGACTCTACAGGGGCTCTAATATAGTCCATCAAGTAAGGTAGTGTGAACATACCCTTAGAATGCCCTACGGCAGCCATTAACTTTGACACTGAGACTCCAGCCCTTACAGAGCTCATTGGAACAACTGATTAGGAAAGGAAGAGAAAAAAAATCTATTGATCCCATGAAATAAAGACCTTGATTAGTCCCTCATGGAAAGAAGGGTTGAGCTTTTTGCTTTTTACTGTCTCCCCCCCAGATCTGAGATGTAACTCAGAAGGTGTGATTCCCTTGACTTCTGTTAAGGAAGAAGCATCCGAAGCAAGTCCTCTCCATTGTGCTTCTGACATCTTAAAATCTTTTAAGGTTACTAAGGACTGAGTGCAGGAGAGACATCCCTTTAGTGCCTTCACTAGGTTGATAGGATGAGATACTCCAGAACCCTCCAAAGAGATGTCAAGGGAAGGCAGGAGGTTGCACTTTATTAGGTATCTACTCAGGGTTTCTCTCTCAGGGGTTGTTAGGCATCTGATAAGGCACCGTCTCTTTCTTGCTTTCTCTGTACCTTTCCTACGTCCTGTGTGGTTTCTCTGATGTCTAAGAAGGGTCTAAAAAGCTGCTCACAGTGCAGCTTAACTCTAAAAGTCACAGGAATCAACCACAAGGAAATAAGTTGATACAAAATCAGATTCTATCGGGCTTTTCTGAAGCTTAATTCCAGAAAGTAAGTAGCAGTGTTGTTTTAAAAGAAGGTCAGACTCACTATATAGACTAAGTCATAGTCTTCTGAGAGGGATTACAACAAAAAACACATTCCAAAAACCAGGTTAGAGAAAAATAGCATCAATCAAATCTTCTAAAACGTAAGGACTGCAACTCAGAGAAAGCCAACAGAAAGTGCAGGTAATTCTGAATAAAAGTGTGAGCTCTATTCAAAAGCTCCACTTTTTGTTCAGGGACAAAAAAAACATTAAAAAAATTTCATCATTGAGAAATGTAAAGTGATGAACCTCATGTAAACCCTTCTTGATCCAAGAAGTTAGCTAAATGAAAAAGACAAAACAACGATACAAAAACCTTTTTCTAAAACTACAGCTGTGCACTGTGAAACCTTAAGTTCAGCTCCTAGGAGGATCCTCCACAATTTCAACATCTCTGCACATCTCACAGAGCGAGAAGAGTAACATCTGATGATCTATTTTTAGAAAAAAGAGAACTGCTCCTTGATTTTTTTTAAATGAAAACAGATTTGTTTGCTAGACGTTTTCAAACTGATACATCCTTCTTCATGCAGGAAGAGGTGTTTTTGACCTTCTTCTCGTGACTGGCAATCGGTTTAGTGTTACTCTTGTTGTAATAATCCAAGCCATCACTTGCACCATACGATATATGGTAAGTCATCTTTGCTTCTTCTTTTTTTTTTTTTTTTTAACATTTAGTAGTTGCTTAGGTAGTCTAATGCCTGAGGTGAAAAGTACTTGTGGAATCTTGCCAGTGTACTCATCTTTAAAAATTATCCTGGGGAAATGCATAAGATATGTTAAATGGAATACACTATTTTTAAAGGACAGAACCACTAGAAGACTTGAGCAGAGGATCCAGGTAAGCAAAGAAATAAATCTCTAGAGATTTATCTGAGTCACAAATATAATGGAGTTTGCCTCTGATTTTTTCGCTGAAAATGACATATAATGATGGAAATCTGGACATTAAAACTGTCACTGCAAAGACAAAACAGCTTATCCGAGTGAGAAGTATTTACTGTTCTCACAGGATGACTACAGAAAATCTAATGTTGTATTTTAAACACTGTCTCATGGAACCTGTTTATATGCAGCATACCTTAGCATTTTACCTCCATTTACTACACTTTTTTAATTGTTACCATTTTATAGCACTGTGCAAGTGAACTGCAACTCAATAAAATCTTTGCATCGTTAAAAACAGAGAGCTCTGACCTAAAACTCAGCATGAAGCAGTGACGTGAGTTTGCTCAGCTTTTCTATGGAGAGCTTTTCTCTTGAAAACTGTACGACTGCTAATCTCAACCAGAGCAACAGACTTTGTATTGTGGATTGCAGATTTCTAGAAATACTGCATTTATCTAAACTGTATTCAAAATAATAAAGACCTCTTTTTGAAATATCCTCTCTTCAGAGATCTTCCAGGATTATCTTTGTGTTTTTTTCCTAACTGTCAGGAAACATAAGCCCAGTCACATGTCTCCAGTTAGGTAAACAACCCAGCTCGATTAACCCAGTGAAGCATTCTAGCCAGTGGTAAACACTGTTTCCTAAAACAGTGAGAATGTAGGAAAAAGCACAAAACCACTTACAATTCCTTTTTCTGCTTTCCAAATTAGTATCTGTAGTTCCCATTGTCAGCATGTGCTGGATACTATACAGAATTCAGGGTAGTAAGTACTTTTGCAGAGAGAGGCTTCTGAAGCAAAGGCTAGGCTAAAGGAACAGGGCTCAGTTAGCGGAAGGAACCACTCAGAGGGGAGACCACAATTTAAGCATGCAAAAAGGGTTGAAAGGAAGAAGATAAGATGCAAGGAAGATGTGGTTGTCATTCCAAGCAGGCAGAGGAAAAGAAGGGAAGGCACTGAGATAGCAGTTAGCAGGAAGAAGGGGCTGTCACAAAAATAACTGCTGCAATAGCATCAAGGCAGCATTTTGCAATAATATTTGCATGAATCCTATCAATCACATACTCATAAAAGCCCATTCTGGGTTTATGACCCAAGTTCTTTTCATGCTCATGTTTATGCATGAGCATCACGCAGGGGGAAAATGGTTGAGACAGACGTGCTGGGTCTGGGCACTGTGCTGCAGCCAGTCTCTCATCCCATAATCCCAGTATACAGCATGGTTGACACATATGAAATGGGGATATTTAGATATATGCAGTAGCAGGGACTTGCACTGCCAGGGCATGCAACATAGATCTAGCAGATCTAGCTGAAGCGATTATTAAATATTTGTGCACTGCCCAAGTCTTGCCACGTTTTGAAATAAAGAAGTTAAAGTTTTGGATCAAAGAGTGTTTTATAAAGGTGCGTTTTTTCCTAAAAGATTTGCTGAAAGTACTGAAGAAATATAAACCCTCAAATACTTTAAAATCAACTTATTTACTGGCAATACACCTGAGCCACAGCCACTTCCTTTACCAACAAAACCATTATCTCAGTATTGTAATGACTATGTAGTTAGTACGGCTGTGGAAAAAAACTGTTTCACAGAGATTGCAGAGCTTACTGAAAGCCCACTTTGAGGAGTTTGACAGCTTTTATTTTCTCCCCAAGATATTGTATCTAGGCAAAGCTGAGACTCAAACTGTTATAAATTGCCAATTTTCTTTTAATCATTGTTCTCCAGAAGAAAACTTCCCATCATACCCAGTATGCCAAAGTAATGTCTGAGCATGGATGTTGTTCTTCTTGATATTGTTAAGGGCAGAGTTAACAGCCAGACTCAACAAGAATTTGGGGAAGAGGCAAGAAAAAGGTTGGCAAAAGTAGCACCTCCTTATGTTTACTAGGTGCAGATTTTAGTGCAATAAAGCTTCATACTTTTCGGGCAGATTCACAGGCTCACAGGCCTACCAGGGCCTAGGGAAAGGGGATGGGTTTGGTGAGAGGAAGGGCTGACTTTAAAGTCACAAGCCTTTACCTGCTCCCACTAGAACAGAACTTGCCCAAGGGCTTTCACAGCTCTGCT
>Ga0065711_1046588_pt1 | contig 12809 bp, 7 predicted proteins | sample Hoacrofraction12_FD_59098 | JGI IMG/M metagenome (GOLD analysis project Ga0065711, IMG submission 59098) | Hoatzin crop microbial communities from Cojedes, Venezuela - Epithelial fraction 12 v2 (version 2) | ecosystem: Host-associated > Birds > Digestive system > Esophagus > Crop | place...
TGAGCTTCTCATCCACCAGCACCCCCAAGTCCTTCTCCTCAGGGCTGCTCTCAATCCATTCTCTGCCCAGCCTGTATTTGTTCTTGGGATTGCCCTGACCCAGGTGCAGGACCTTGTACTTGGCCTTGTTGAACCTCACAAGGTTCATGCAGGCCCACCTCTGAAGCCTGTCCAGGTCATTCTGGATGGCATCCCTTCCCTCCAGCATGTTGACTGCACCACACAGCTTGGTGTCTTCAGCAAACTTCCTAAGAGTACACTCGATCTCACGCATGAAGTCACACTCCAAAAAGTACCCAAAATTGTATTCCTGTTGGAACTGTTGTGGGAAACTGGTGCAACTCCTATTGTTGAAAATATATATATGCTAATAAATTCTTATTTCTTCAGCTATTTCCATTCCGGTTTTCCTCCCAAACTGAATAGTGGAACTTGAATATTTGGTAGAAAAAAGTAAGTTCACTGAAATAAAAGACCTCTCACAACTGTTCTATAAATGGGAAAATATTTCTAGGTCTTCTTTTGTTCTGTTAGCTTCTACCAGAAATATGCTTTGTCTCTGCAGGATTATGAATTATATAAATAATTTGTCATTGCTTTTGCATTTTTTTTTCTCTTTGTGACATAAAGACATGGTGTCTTTCCTTTTTTTAGTTCATTAGCAATACTGAAAGATCACATGGAACCAAAGCTTGTGAGCTAAAGCAATGTCAAACTGCACCATGACAGTGGTTAGTATTTCAAACACTGACTTGCTGATAAGCCACTCTGAATTTGTACCTGGCTGAATTAGGCCTCTTAGCAAATGAAGCTCTGTAGCTGGCACAATGTGTGTTATTGCTATTCTGATTTCACTTTAAATTTTATTTTTATCTAATACTGAAATAAACTTATGGCTCTTATTTCTTCCTGCTAGAAGCTGCTACAGTAAAACTTAGCCTAGTAAAGAGACCTCGTTTCTCCTTGCTTCAAAGCCCAGTACTGCAGTTAATAGTACAGAAATAGGTGCATAACACATAGGCAAAGAAATAAAAAAGTGTGAATTCATCAGCAGATGTAGTCATAGGCCTTCCTTATTCAGGGTCCACCTTCTACGTATGAGATAATATCAAGAAAGCCATAACCCTTCTGTGTATTTGCTTTTAAGTTCCTTCTGCTTTTTTGTTCATCTGCTATGGATGCTCATGTATAGCCAGAGGGCACTTGGGACAATTCTCTCTTTTGTGAGTAGAAAAAGATCACCACTTTCACACAACTTTCTTTGTCCATTTTCAGGGGTTTTGAGGAACTGTAGATAGCAAGAATAGGTGACAGGCTAGTCTTTGACATTGTCTCTCCAAACCTGTGGGTGAAGCCGGTGTGACCTGTTGCAGAGACCCTCTGTGGTATTGTCAAGCACTGCCCTGGCCAATGTGAGTTTCCACATTCCACATATCTGAAGAGATTTCTCAAAGAAACTTTACAAGCCTAGTTGTTATAGTGGCTGTTTCACTGGAAGGCTGCAGCCAGCGCCAGACGATGGACTCCTGGTAGGATGGATCTCAGCAGGTGAACTGGAGCTTCAGGGCCTTTCAGCTGGGATCAAGTAACAGGCTGAGAGAATTTCAAGAAAGTCTCAAGTTAGTCTCAATTTCTGTTTCATCCTTAAATTGTTTCTATATGTGACAGAAGTGGTACAGGGGATTTATTGCACTTGCTTTGTGCCATTGCAAGGACATTCTTTTAGGACAAGAGAATTTCTTTCCTCCAAGTTAGGGCTGATATGGAAATATTCAATCAGCATAGCTGCATAGTTTGCTAGGGCAGTACTGGACTGCATAGAATGAGTTTTGCCTGTCTTAGTTTCTAGAGAGAGATTATCCTCTCACCTCTAGCATTAATTGGCAGCCTCAGCAAGGGACCAAATAGTGCTTAGGTATGGGGCTTAAAACACCATCTCATTCCTGCACTGAGCCCTCAAGCACGGGACTCACAGGGGAATTTTATGTGGCTGCTGTGTTTTCTCTCTTCCATGAATAAACACAACTTCAGCTCAATCCTGGTAGTTTTTGAAAGCAATGATTCCCTGAAAATAAAATTATTAAAGAAACGGCATATTGGTAGTCAGCTGTTAGCTTCCTGCTGAGAAGTGAAAAGGGCCTTTTGGAAAAATTAGGCACAGCATTAGCTCAGGAAGTTTCTAAAATCTTTACAATTAAGAAAGCCAACAAAAGGAAGCAACGCTTAAAAGCACAGTCTCCAGCCTGCAGACCATGTATAATTAAAGATAAATTTAGCCTTTTTTGTGTTTTTCATTTTGCTACTCATTGATGTTTCCACAAAAAAATAGCATATGTGAAAAATTTTCGTATTATAGATGATCTGTGAACTATGTGGTTTAGATAGTCACTGCTCTTTTTTTCATGTTTGTAATATCTGACAGGTCTACTAAGTGTGTTGTTTTTGCTAGCCACATAGATTTTGTTGATCAATAGTTAATTAGTAATGTCAGTAATAAAAGATGATAGCTAATTTTGGTAAACTCCTCAGGCTGCAATAGGTATTTTCAGTAGATTTAAAAAAATACATTGATTACTGCTTCTTTTCTTTTTCTCCCCTAAAACTCTGATAGTTTGTGTTTTAAGTTACATCATCTGGAGTGAAACACACATCATTATTGCTCTCGCCCAGACATCATCTTAAGAATTATTGATAATCTCCTCAACACAATAGCTAGTGAGAATGAATTCTTCACTCCCTAAAGTAAACTCCTATCATGGGAGACAGGAGGTAACATCACATTTCTGTGTCAGAGCTAAAAACATGATTCTACAACCTCCAGCCTGTACAAGTCTTTATTATGTATCTGACAGCACTGAACAGGTGCATTGACTTACTGTTCTCTTGTTATTCTACCCTTGGGTCTGTCCTGACAAGGCACTTAAAATATTATGAGTGGTTGTATTGTGGACAAAATGTCCAGGACACTAGCTACCAACTGCCCAGTTATGATAAAAGCAGCAACTGCATTGAACCTGATTTTATTTCTCCTAAAAAACATTTCTTGCTTATCACATAAAACTAAAATGGGAGGAAATTGATCTAAATGCAGGATTGACAAGCACACCTCCGATAAAAAGTAAGCAGTTATCAAAACTTCCAGATCTGTTTGGAAGTACCGGCTCAGCTCAGTTTTATTTTGTGGGAGAGAAGATTGTTATGCTTTTTTTTTTGAATGCAGATAACGAGTCATGTTTATATCCCCTGCTGAATCAAATTAAGCAGAAACAAAGAAAATGTGCTCTGCTTCATCAAAACTCTTTATCTGAGCCTTCTCTTCAAAATTTATCACTGTCATGTCCCCTGACAGCATACCTCACACTAGCAGCATTTTATCTGATTTTTTACTGTCTTTTAAAGGAAAGCTGGAATCACTTAAAGGGGCATTGCCAATTCAAAAATCAACGTGTTTTCTCAATTTGTACAATTACTCTTAATTCCAAACAGTGGCTAATATTGTTGAGAAAGAGATAATGAAAAGAAAGAAGCTATCATTCATATGCAGTATGTTTGACTGTGTTTGCCAGATTCTTTGCATCTTCCAGGTGTTGCTGGGGGCCACACAACAATGACAGAGTGACACATTCTTTAAAGGATGGACAGGGAAGTATGCCTTTTTTTGAAAAGTAAGTAGAGCATGCATGCAAATACTTGCATGGCGAACTGAGAAAAAAGAGAGTATAGGCAGGGGTACAAATGCTGAGGCAAAGAAATAAATGGAGAAACTGGCTGTAAATGGGTAGCGATTGAGGAGCTTATTCTAGGAGGAAACGGTGAAGATTAGAAGAAGAGAAAGAGTAATAAGCGTGAGCGTATAAAGCTGGTTCCTCTTCTGCATCTGTGGTGGGAACTGTGGAGGTGGAGTTTTGCCCTTATGCGAGTATTAGAATCTCTCTGATGGCCATGTGGAACTTGCGATCTGAGGATGTATGGCCTTTAGGATAGTCTGAGCCCTTCAGTCTGCAGGGTACTCATTGCAGATATGCCTTCACCATAATTAGGAAGCTGAGCAGGCAAAAGAAGTACTCAGCCTCATCTCTATCCTGTCAAGGAGACAGTCGAACTCCAATGTCACGAACTCCAATGTCACTCTTATGTCAAGCCACTACAATTTTCATGTGTTTCATTTTTAGGTTATAGAAGAGTAAGGATCCCTGATGCTGCTCTATTTTCTTGTAACTCTAGTTGGCTGATGTTTCTAGTGTGAATCATCGTAATTATGAATTCTAAATTACTACTTTCTGTGACTATGGCATAATCTTCCTTTTGAGTATATGCCAGAACATAGCTAAAATACAAAACAAAAAATGTAAGAAGGCAGAATTTCGAGGAAAAGGTGCTGAAGTCACTTGAATTTGTTTTCCCTTTTACCCAGCTTCATTGTACCCTACCATTTCACTGGTCCTGGTTTTCTCAGATGAGTTGTTCTCAGCTTTGAAGGACAAAAGAGTAATTAGATTAGTCAGGTCTAAAGATCAGGTGAGAAGAAAAAGTAGATGAAATGTCAGTATGATAAAAGATGAAATTCATTGCTGACAAATCGATAGTAATGCACGTTACATGCTATTTGTAGGCAATGTTGAGTTCTAAATGATGATATACTGAAGTATAGACACAGGAATGATTGTTTCCAAATGCAGAAAAGCCTCTAGTGGCACGCAACAGCACTGACTGAAGAGAAGAGGGATATTAAGAATGAAATGGAAATAATCCTGCAATTAATGAATTAATAATTGTGCTTAATAAATTGTGTGTGCTGTCATCTGGAATACTGTATGAAGTTTTCATACAATATTTAAATTGTAATAGAAGTTTCGTTTTTATACTGGGACATAAAAAATTGGAGCTGTTTAGTCTGGATAAATTATTAATAAAGGAAAGACATTGTAAGAATTTAAAATAATGAACATTGTAGAACAGTGTTTTGTAGGGGGGAAATGAAATTTTTCTTCATTTTAATGAAACTGAGCAATAATGAAAGTTAAACTTATAGTAGAAAATAAGATTGATTATGAGAAATTCATGATACTGCATACAAAGAAGTGAGTAAATGGATATGGAAAGGAGCTGTGGCTTAGATTCTTTGAATTCAAGCAACTCTCAGTTACATCACAAAATGCTGTTTTAGCACTAGTATTTCATGGTATGCTTGGTAATTTCATGAAGGAGCCTGAGACCTAGCTAGATTCCACCTTCATCAACAAAGCTAAGAAGCAACAAGTGTCCCCATCTGGGCAGAGACACAAATTCTGAGGCAGTCGCTGTGAATCACGACACATGGATGGTCAGTCCTGGAACAGCCGATGGTGAGTCAGGTCTGCTGTTTGTCTAGGAGTGCACAGAAAGAGATGCAGATTGTCAATGGAGAACACAACTAGAACAAGCAGCCACAAATTTTTCTACAAAATACAGTGAGTGTCATCTTCTTTCCATCTGCGAGTGAGAAATAGCCAACTTTCTGAACGTGCCTACTTTTTTATAATGCCTTTGGTCTGTACTGCAGCATTAAGAAGAGAATTCTTTCTTACTGCCGTCCTTCACAAGTGCTCAAAGATTACTCAACAGTAAAAAACCCACAAATTTTCCCCTCCCTGTCTATTTCTGAATAGTTCTCAGAGAGAATAGAGTTTCTTTGAATGTGTTGTCATTTGCCAAGGAAGGAAGAAAAGATTAATTATTATACTAATATTAAGTACCTGTCCCTCACTTTGCCCCTTCCCACGTCACAGCCTACCTTATGTCTTCCTTCATTTTTCAATCCGCTGTGCTTCTTTGCTCTCACTGATAGCTGCCCCCTCAATTGTTTCTGCTTTTAATCTTATCTTTCCTTCCCTGTGTACTGTGGTCACTTCACCTCAGTCATACATCTACGAACCAAAGCAGTTTGGTATGCCAAGAAAACAAAGACATAACTGTATTCATTCATATACACGGCATTGTGAAAGCCACAGAGAACTCGTTACTCTCTCTCCCTCTACCAGCAGAGTCCTTAGGACTGCATTTGATTGCAATTGATATAAAGACATTCAGTTCACGCTGAATATCACTCCATGGCCTTTCAAGAGCATCACACACATCAACTAACTGAACCTTGCTGCCCTAACGAAGTAGTCTGTTTGGACTACCCCCAGTTTTTAGAGGAACAAAATGGACTTGCTCCCATTCACAGTACATCAATAGCATATATCAGCTCAGAATCAAGATGTTTTGTCAATAGCTGACCATAACTATCAGGTTATAGTCTCTTCTGTATGCAAACCTAGACTCCAAACAGGGCCTCAGCTGAGACCACGCTCCCCCAGACTAAGTACAGATCCTGCACTACAGAACAAACTCCCCCCTTTCCACATATTCACCACACTTTGCAAACATTAACTAATTAGTTAATCTGAGGTCCCACTTAAAACTAAGATCCTTTTTTTAGAATCTGATTTAAAGCTAATTAATTAAGATGAGTTTCTGGCTTATTAAGCTCATCATAATAAGGACATTATTTTGATTAGTCTAATGCTGCTTTCACTCTCTCTTATTTTTTACTCTGAATTCAATATCATACTCGATGAAAGAGTAAAAATTGCTTGTTGACAATTTCACAAGGAATAAGAACAGCAGGGATCAAGTTTGCGCTCATCAAACCAGTTCAGCAATTGGGTTTCCCCATACTCTGTGATATCCAGGGTACTTTTGCTTGGGAGTGTTTACAGAGGCCCACTTCTCTCCTAATTTACATCCAATATTGCATGCAGTTCGTGTGGACTTTCATAACCCTCTGGAACATTCTCTCTAAGTAGCCAATGCTTCTCATTATTTCTAGCCTCAAAAGCACAAAATTTCCTCAGAAACAGTATTTGAAGGAAAACCCACAGAAGCTATATCAATCCTCAGTTCTGGTGAGAAAAGAAAACAGGGAGGAAGGACCTGCTTATGTATGTATAAAGGGCACTATGTTCTCAGAAAGCTTACATCCTAGATGCTGCTGCAAATTAAGCCCACTAAATGCTTGTCTTTTTCTTGCCCACTTAAATTCAGTCTGCACCAGGTTATTACATTCCTGTACTACTGATGTGATAAGGTACTCACTCTTGACCTGCTTTAGAATGAAGGATTAAAAGAGCAAGTAAACAAGTAATGATCTACAAAAACATGAGGGAGCAATATAGAGTGTTTAACGTAGACTTTAAATGTAATGTTATAGACTACCAAGGAAGGAAAAATTCTTTTTTGCAGTAGGTTTCCACTAGTCTGCATGGGCTGCATACATACACTTTCATACTGATGACTTTTCAGTAAATTTTGACAAACGTCCAGTCTCGATAAAATAATGAAGTTGTTCGTTTTTTTTCATTAGCCTCATGTGACAATGGGGTGCATTTTCCAAGTTATATGCTGCTTCACACTCCTCTGCTGCTTATTGAAAGGTGGCAATTAATGAGAGCCTACGAGAATTTCTTTCCTTTAGTATAGTTCTTCACTATGCAAAATCCCAGGCTTACCATTACAGGATCTTTAGCATTAGTCAAGGATCATTTGTAGACTGAGAGTTTGGCTGTCTCATCTTTTCCCTTGGTCTAACTTTCTTTTTATTTTTTTTTTTCTTCTCTGATGGCAGAGAGCAGAAGGTATTGTTCTCTTCACTTTGTCACTGTTCACTAGGAACAGGCTGTTCCCCTGCTTCTTTGCCTTTCTTAATATTTATTTCTTTGCATTTTATCTTGTTTATCGCCCTTTGAATATGCAATAAACTTTATCCATCACATATCCAGCAGAACATTCAACATACATACAACTTCTTAGATTTATAACTTTCACCTAACTGGAAGCTTCAAATAGACTCCATGCAAGGCATATTAAATACAGCTGTTAGAGGAACTCCATTACCAGTGGCAAAGGATTCACAAAACAACTGCTGTCTCTTTGACCTCAAGGAAGACTTTCAAAATATCATTAAAAGGCAAGCCTAAGAATTGAAGTTCATAATTTTTAGACACAAAAAATAATATACTTAGATGAAGGTTTTAGAATTTCTCTTTTGCCAAACGTCAGTAATACCTCATTGCTCCATAGGTGATAATTACTTCTTTTTCTGTATTCTCACAGGAGCTATTGAACTTCTTGCCTCCTTCCTTTGCTAACATATCGCCCTATCTTATGACTACTAACTCCTACCTTTTTTTTTTTTTCCCCCAGGCTGATGAATGTAGTTAAACTAAACTCAGAGAAATTTATCATAAGGTATTTGAAGTTTGTTGTTTCTGTTTTCTGACCTGGAAAAGAAAAAAAAGCTGTGCAAAAATGCATGTCTATGTTTTCTATCCGTATCAGCTAGTCTAAAAAAATACAGTTCTTCTCCATTCAAACTATGACTGCCATATGTTCTCTCCTAATGGAGAGACCTTCACTGTTTTTGGTAGAAATAAGGTTACTTTTTTTTTCCCTAATCTTGTTATAACCATATAAACCAGGACTATTCAATTGGAGGCCAGCAAGACAATTCCATCTGGTCTCTTCTTCCAGTAGTACTTGTATATAACCTCTAAAGATTTATTTGCCATCTGGCCAATGAATATACTATTAGAATACAATCTGGCATCCAGTTTATAATAAATTGGGCAGTCCTGCAATATTCTGTGAATCTCAGAGTAAGACCATGACATAACAACAACAGGAGAGAGGAAACTTGTGGGCCCTGGGATCAAGCAGCAGCATCCAGCCATTATTTTTTTTAGCTGCAGAAGGAAGCTTAACTGGGAATTGGGGAGCTGGAAAACTCAACACTCTTGTTCTTTCACCCATATGCTATGCATACATGTTTAAGTATGAATATAGCATGGTCTACCTTAATAGCAAAAATGTTGAATAGAAGAAGGAAGTGTCTGTCTTGAGTATTAGTTATAGCTCTGAGGTGCCACAACTGTGATGATGGAGAAGATACCATCATGGTGGATTAAGTTATGTCTATAAAGCACTGTGAGTGATATATGCCTACTTCATACCATAGTGGGTGGGGGCAGGGAGGGAAGAATAGATCTATACAGTGATATAAAAAGGGAAGGGAAAAGATCCCTGTCCCTAACGCGAACTTGTGTGGATGGGCGTATGTCTACATTGCTTCAGGTTGGTTTCTTCTAGAGCACAGCAACTACTGAGCACTTGGCCTACATGGTATTCTTGTAGCCCTAAAACACAATCACTTTTATGTTCAAAGTGTTTGAAATAATGTGAGGGGTGATCTATGTTCCACCAAAATATTGTTTTTATCACCTGGTACAGATGTTGTTTACGACAGGTCCTGAGGTGCTCTGGTTGCTGAGGATGGGGTGGTGAAGATTTGTATAGGGTGGAGAGAGCCAAAACGGATGCAGTCTTATGCTCACTCCTTTTCAGTGTGATCTCTGATATGAATGATCCCCAAATCAAGTGGGGATGCTTTGGAGAAAACTAGTCTGAAGAGTCCGGGCAAAACCTGGGGGAGAAAGAACAGCTAAGCGTTATACACAGTCAGGGTCAAGCACTCAGGTTTGATCCTTTTCATTTTACCACTGCAGGCATCCTTGAGGTTTCCCTGCTAAGCAATTTTACAGACTAAGTCTTCGGAAAACAAAAGGTCAGGAACACTGTTGGAGAAATCTATTATAGTAAGGCTTTGCAGAAGAGGACAGTCAAAGGGCTCTATTAGAAAGAAGAAAGAAGAATGCTTGGAGCACAGGAAGGAGAGCCCTATTCCTTTTGAAAGAGTGTAAATAGAAGGCAGGATGCAGAAAGCTGGAGAGAGACAAAGGTAAATAGAGGACAAGCCCAAACAGATTGTATAAGAGAGAAGTATGTCCTAATAAGAGCACAGGAGGAAGAAAACCAGACAAAATTAATCAAGCTAGGAGCAAAGTGGAAGCTAGCTATAAAAGGTCACAGCAAGGTATGCTTATTGCATTGAATGAGGTTTTAGAGCAGGCAGGGTAATGTCCCTGCAAAGAGAGCTGCAGACAGCTGGAGGAAGATGAGAATTTAGTCCACAGGAGCTTGAGGATAGTGAGAAAGTGGCATGTTTAAGAGCAGTAAGATAGGAGAAGCTCTTATGTTATGTTTTAATAACAATTGAAAAAAGGTATCTTGGCCTTGAAGTAGGCTAAGTGAAAGTGTTGCTAGTTAGCTGTAGCTAGCTACTGGCCTCATTTGGTCTCAGTACTAACCAGACCTCTGATGTAACTGATGTATACTCTGATGGCTCTCTTCCTCTCTTTGTAAATTGAATTCAAGCTGTACTTGATGTATGAGCTTAGGCACAGCTTTATGTTGATGCTGACAGTATCCCAATACAAGGGGCTACTCTCAGTATGATAGGAAGTGTCTGTAACCTGAGTTGAGGCCAATGAAAGAGCAACGGTAGACACATTGTCCTTCATTATAACCATCAAACATTCAGGCTGTAGATGGGCTCAAGCTGGAGACTCTGATTTAACCCAGATATCTCCACCACTTGGATAGCTCTGCTACTCCTCAGAATCAACCTCTAATCACTGCAGTTGACCCTACAGCATTTGCTAACATCCTTGAAGTTAACTTGAAACCCCATCTGACTCTTCAAGCAAATGAAATGAAAACAAAGCTTCTGCTAAAAAGAATCTCCAAGAAAAGTGAGGGCATCAGGACAGATGGAACACAATGCCATCAGAAATAATGCTGAAGCCCCAATCTCAGTGTGATCTTAGGGAAACACTGTCTAGCACAGGAAATTAGCAGCGTAAAAAAAGCGGCTTAGATTACTTCTAGCCATATATATGACTTGATGACAATCTCTTCAGTCAGAATTAGTGATCATCGAGTCACTTCATTCTCGTTATTTCAACATGTCAATCACAGTTGGGAAGGATCCCCATCCTCCTTCTGGATTAGTATTGGGAACAAGCACTGTGCTTTGGTTGGTGATATAGATCTCTACCCCAGTTTTATTGCTACTAGTTCATTTTGAAGACTACTATTAAAAAACAAGGTGAAAGGATGGTGAAGTAAGATATGTGTAGGGAGAGAAGAGACATGGGCAAGTATTTCCAGGTATCGACAGGATTCACCCTGCTCTCCCCGTCACTGATACAATGCATATCCTACATGTTTTTTCTTCTCCGTGCGCATTTGTCCCCTTAAGTTGGATGAAAGATCTATTGCTATCTCACACTATGGTCCCAGACTGCCTCCTCTCTGAATTCTGTGTCAAGAGGCTGCACCCTTTATCACATCCTTTTATTACAAAAGGATTAAACTATGTGTCCAAAAAATTTTAAAACAGAGAAATACATTATTTTGGTAAGCAGGAGATACTTTTGGTCTGCTGCTGCTTGCATACAAATGTGGGTATTATCAAGTAGTGCAATCCAGCAGAAGTGGGTGTGTAGGGAGAACAGTTGCTGCTGAGGACCCAGCGCCCAGTGTGCTGGAGGTGCATTCCTGTAGGGCATCTTTCAGTTCAGTTTTGTGCAAGAAGTCTTTCGTATATCATACAGCTGGTCTGTGACATGAGTCAAAGCATGATACACAGAGCATGAATAGGAGATATACTTCAAAAGCACACTCTTGAGCCAAACTCAAACGCTAATGTAAATATTTCCAGGGTAAGCTGAGTGAATTTACAAATGCCAATGGATTTGCATGGTGCGAGAACCAATGTGAAAATGGGTGTAGACAATTCAAGATAGGGAGAAGAGAGCAAGCACTTGTCACTGAGACAAGGAGGCACAAAACCTGCTAAAAAAGCAGCTGTCTGATACATGGTGAAAACTTTGCCAGTGGCAGCAGATATTCTTGTACATATCCTGCCGTTATTATTTTCTTCTGCATCTTGTGCATATATATCGTAAGCATGAAGGAGGATCTCTCAATCTATAACATACATTGAGCCACAGCATAGAATAAATTAATTTGTGAAGTGCTACAATAAAAATTATGTATGGAAAGATGCTAAAGAGTTAATGGTCTATATTCTCTTTTCAAATCACTTTTGCAGGACTGTGAATCCCTTGGCTCTGATGGAATTTCTTCTGGCTTTCATTGTTATATGAGACAGCATATCCAAAAATGTATTCACATTAATGTCAACATCTCTACCTTCTGTCTGTGTTTTTTTAGTTACAATATATTCTGAAGAGAGATATTACGCTGTTTACAGTACAAACAAATACCACATGGAATTAAACTTTAATTTTTAAAATCAGTTGAATGTGTTTCTGGCTCTTCAAATCAACATTTCAGATTTCATAATGCACAGATTGTGTGTACAAATAAATTCTTCCAGTGAAGGTATTTACAGTATCAGGACAGAACTAATGAAAAAAGCTGCTATATAGAGCAGAAGTAATTACTGGAAATTAGCTAAAATATTAATTACAATTCTATGACAGAAATCAGAACCATTCACTGTTTTGTTTATCTTTTGTGTTCTTGAAGAATTTATTTAATTCCCTTTATAATTTCATTTTGCATGTGCCAAAGTTCTCCATATAGCTAAATTTAAAATCCTTTTTCGGTATATTATCTTTCTGAGATCATAATGTTTCTTTTCTACTTACATTACATACAGAAGTCACCCCAATCAAACATTGTGGAAATATATGGACTTCTGTATAAATTTTAAGACCACAGAATCACAGAATCACAGAATGGTAGGGGTTGGAAGGGACCTCTGTGGGTCACCTAGTCCAACCCTCCCGCCGAAGCAGGGTCACCTACAGCAGGCTGCACAGGACCTTGTCCAGGCGGGCCTTGAATATCTCCAGAGAAGG
>Ga0065711_1046589_pt1 | contig 12809 bp, 9 predicted proteins | sample Hoacrofraction12_FD_59098 | JGI IMG/M metagenome (GOLD analysis project Ga0065711, IMG submission 59098) | Hoatzin crop microbial communities from Cojedes, Venezuela - Epithelial fraction 12 v2 (version 2) | ecosystem: Host-associated > Birds > Digestive system > Esophagus > Crop | place...
CCTGGACAAGGTCCTCTACAGCCTACTGTAGGTGACCCTGCTTCGGCAGGAGGGTTGGACTAGATGACCCACAGAGGTCCCTTCCAACCCCTACCATTCTGTGATTCTGTGATTCTGTAAAGGATTTGTTAAACCATGGAATTTTTTGTGTTTGTCTCATGCAAATGTTTTACCTGTTGGGGAAACTGTGAAAGGCATAAAAGTGGAAACAGAGGAGGTGCAGAGAGTACTCCGTAAAGGGGAGAAGGCTACTGAGCAAATCGTTTTCTTACAGACCGTACTATGTTGCCACAATTCATTAAATGCCAGGGTGCAGGGGAACTAGGATTCTTCCCAGCTGTGAATTTGGCTACCTAGCAGGAAATTGCTGTCTCTTTATACTAAAGCTTGCATCAGCAATAACAAATATAATAGGAAGTGCTAATCAGTTTCTAGCATTGTGTTCTTTTTTTGTTTTACTTTTGAAGTGCGGTTTGGAGCGAGGAGAGGGAGCATAGGGCATCCCATCAATCTGGTGCTGAACAGGTCTTCAGAATATTTTCCCTGAATGTTCAGAGAGACAGTTTGTTGCTCGGGGTTTGCTTGGGACAGAAACACCACTGTTGCTGTCACATCACAGGAACTTCCCAAGATTCTTTTTCTCCTGTTCCTCCACTAAGAAAGGCTTCTGGTGAAGAGCATAGCTGGGGAAACAGCTTCAGTGCTCCAAGCAAAGAAGTCATCAGGCAAAGGCATGGAGCCTTGTGGTAGCATTGCTTCATCTCTTTGATACACACCTCTGCTACAACGCTGTGCTGTATACACACAGTCAACAAGCTGGCATTAGTTGGTGCTGTAATAATTCCCTTGCTGCTGCGGTCAAAATTATAGTGTCTGAAGTGTTCCTTCCAGATATTCATCAAAATGTGAGTGTGTTCTTGCCACTAGCAGCAAATCTGAGTCACACCTTCAGTGTGGCCAAAAAAAGAATTAGTCCACAGTCTGAAGCCAGAACCTACATGCTGAAGTCTGGAGCAGTGTGAGAAAGAGGTTGAACAGTAGGCAGGAAGATGTGAAGTGCCTTTCAGCATCTCCATGGAAGGAGGTAGGACATGGCTCATAGGACAGAGGAATAGGAAGCTGTGGGATCGCCCCTGGATTGTCTGAGCTTGGTGTTCTTCATTCATGGCTGTGTGGCAGCCACAATGACATGTCAGTGTGGAGAGTTGAGGGGCAGCTGCAGTGAATACAGACCAAAACCTGGTGAACTGAGGCTGTATTTGCCTTGTGAGATAACATATGAATAGAAAAGTAAAAAGGGGAAAAAGTGAGGCGGAGACCGTGGAAACCTGGCAGTGTCAACACGTCTTCATACTGAAAGTACTGCAGGGCGAGACCTTGTTCAAATAAATCAACCAAGACTAACTTACGTGTAAGTGCCATGGACCCCTTGTACTGAGATTTGGTAGAAGCAGCAGCCTTTCCAGGATTTCTTTCTGTTCTCTAGGCAAACTGTTTTGCTAGTCTTTCCTCAGTCCACCTACTGCACTGCTATCCTTTATGTGATCCAGTCACATCCCCACTTCTCTCTGACCTATTTTTGCTGTTACGAGAATTCACTTGATTAATAATGGCACATTTGGGGAGAGAATGGGAATAATGCCTTGATCTTGAACTCCTGCTCGCATATCTATATTAGTAAGTCATGGATAAATAGATGTTGAGTTTTTCAATTAGGCATTCTTCCCTTTCCTACCAGCTTCTGTTTCTCTTAAGGTTTTAATCTCTGTGGGTTAGAAAATGCCAGCAGACTATGGGGATTGCCAGAAACTTATAATAATTAAAATTCCTTGCTATAAAAAGCAGCATATGCTGTTTGAGCTGAAAGCATTAGAACACTTTCCAAGAATTCCAGCATATTAAATTCTGCTGTGACATTTGACTTATAGCATGGTAATTTTTTTTTTTCTGCTTCAGTGCCGTGTAGTGACAGTAAGTCCTAGTTTTGTAAATAAGTTCCCACACAAATTCTTCATGACATCGCGTGTGGGAGTTCACATAATCAAAAAGGAATGTTCCCTCTTGTTCATGTTTCTTTACAAACCTGTGTCCATCATTTAAACCAATGTGAAATTTTCTTTAAAGATGCGGTGTCTACCTCTCTGAACTGTGAGATCTGCACTTGGTTACCTATATTAATGTTCAGAAAAGCTGTATTCTTAATTGACCTCATTGATATGCAGATAAAAAAATAAGGAAACCATTTTGTAATATTCATCAGAATAATCCAGTTGCTGTAGTTGATTGGACTGGCTAATTCAGGGTGCTTTGGTGGCAACTGCAACCTCAGAACTGGCTTAACTATTTACATAGGGATTCCCCAACTGACATGTTGACATAAAAGCAGCACAGCTACCTTCATCACCAGGCTCTGGCTGAGGTTCAGATCTCAGAGGTGGAAGGGAGAAAGCAAGACTTCAGGTCAGGTCTGTTCTCTTGATCGGATCGTGTGAAACTCCATTAAGATCCTTACTAATGTAGTTAATTTAAGTTGTGCTGATCTGTTTCTGAATGATGCTGGAGACTAAACTTCAGGGGCAAAATGGGTAATTTAAATCTACTTTCCCACGATCACTGATGTGTTGACACTAAACCTATACTGTAGCTATGAATTTATTTTTATATGCCCAGGACTCTATAAGCAAAGTCTGCATCACTGGACTAATGTAAGAGCGGCTCTTTTTAGTTTATCATTAATGTACAAGACAAGAAATCTATCCCTTTTTAGTGATCTGTGTTTAGTTAATGAGCACTTCTTTTATATTTGTAAAAATATGTTGATACTTTGATATTACCTTTGCAAAAGAAGAGCTGTATTGAAACGAAGCCATTCCAACTATTAAGTGGTTCTCTTGCAGTGCTACAGCCTCATCAAGGATTGTGTTCCACTCCGAAACTGCACGCCTCATTCACAGAGCCCCAAGCTCTGGCCAAACTGGAATTGTTTGGCACTTGCACATGAGCCCATTTCTAGAACAAGATCAAATACTCTGATGTCTGACTGTTGCTCTTGGACCAAGGCACAGTGGAGATGCGTCAGACTTGTTAAAGGGAACATATTGCCAGTTTGGATCTGAATTATAATTTGATTATTGTTTACTGTCTTAGTGGTGTCAGGCACTCACATTCAGTTTCCATGTTGTAGTTGTTCTGTCCCACCTGCACTCTGAAGCAGTTTTGTTATGGCTGTTCAGAAAAATGTTTTAAGAAGTTTCTTGTGAGATGGAAGCACCATATTGCTGCTGAGATTGATCTGGGCTACACACACAGCTGTAGCAGGAAGGAGTGGAGGGCACTGCAGCTGTCTCTTTGTATGCCTGGGATACCAACACCTGAATTTCCTTCTTAGGAGTCTAAAGAAAAATCTGATGATGAAGCTTTGCATTGAAATATGTTTAGAAGCAAACAGAAAATACATAAAGAAAATAGGTATTTGGATGTCCTGAATGCTTAGTTGTGGTACCAGTGGGAACTTTTTTCTTTTTTGTTATTTTTTGTTGTGGAAAATTCTTCACAGCACATTGAATGCTTCGAGATTAAAAGCTGGTGGGATCTCATTCTTCACCTCATATCTCTTGGCATCAAAAGCCATACAGTTTTCTTTGTATTCCTTGATAGTTTTCAACCCATGTCTCCTGTTACAATTTTTTAAAGTTATTTTATTGTATCTTGTTGTCAGAAAAGACAAAAAAAGTGTTTATCTATTTAGGCCAATTGAAGGAGAAAGAGAATGGAAAACAAAGACAGAAGGGTCATTCTCAGCAATGAGACACCTCTTTCTCCAGTGACAAAGTAATTGCCAATTATACAAGTGAATTCAGATCAATGGTGACAGTATTTTCAGAGCCTGACCACACCACAAAATAACCTTTTATTTTCTGTGGGCATGTCCGTCATAATTCTATTGCATTTTAGATTATCATATTTAATGGCAGTTCTGAAATTTTCATGTGCTAGCAAACACATCAGTATTTGTTCTGCTTTTCTGTGTTTTCCGGGTGCATATATGCTCTATATAAAATTAAATCAAGGAGACATGCTAATGTTTCTTTTGTATTGTCTGTTCAGCTTTAAGTACTGTACAGAGCGCTGTAAGGTGCTGTGACATATCAGTTACTTATAAATGACTTATGTGGTTCTGGTGTTACAGTAGGAGTCATGTGGAAAATGCCACGACCATCTGCAGAGTGGAAATCTGGAAACACTGTAATATCATATACAGCATCTATTCATTCTGCGTGGCAGTGATATCAGTCTGAAGAAGAGCACTGTTTGGCTATAAAATGATTAAGGCTGATGATACCAATAGATTTTAAGAGCGTCTCCTGTGTATGTCTGAAAGTATCTGTACAGTGCCAGATCAGTAATTTATATGAGCTGTTTCAGGTGTAGAAACATTCAGAATATTAGTAAGGAAAATAACAGGATAGTCATAAGCAAAGCAGAAGTTACAATGGCCTGGGCAGCAAATGAGTTTTTTCTAAGGCCAGAGCACTGTGACAAGCAGCAGACACGCAGAAGGATGTGGAAGGCTGCCACTCACAGTGCAGTGCCCTGTTGCCAGCCTGGTCCTCTAGCACTTTGCCACTGCGCATTTAGCATACACAGAGCTTCATTTTTCAGGTTACGAGTGTGATTTTTATGGCCCTTTTTGCTTCTTACAGTCAGTCAGTCAAAGAAATACATTGTCTTATTGAGGGATAAGGGTTGATTCTGTTTTTCACTTAGCTCAACCGGGAGTCCCATTTCCTCCTGTCCTCCTGTGTGCTGCAGTGACATGCAGAATTTCAGAGGACTTGTGAGAGTCCAGGAGAGAATTCCCGTTACATGCTTGATGTTAGGAGGCCTCTTTTTTTCACCACTCCAGCTCCCATCGTAGGAGGTTCGCTGAGGACATGCCGAAGTATGCTTGTAGCATTCTGCTGATATACACAAGGAGCTCCCATAACTGTAGGCATGGACAGCGTTCAGGCAATACAGATATGACTTGAAGTGATCTTTGCCTTCCTCTGGGCTGCACCTTCCAGAAGAAATGAAGTGCAGTATCTGCCCAAGGAAATACGGGTAGATAAAAACTTAATTTTAGTCATTCAGGGTTATGTGGTGAGCAGGGGACTGGAATGGAAGGACAGTTGTGAAATTCTTTGATTCTACTACGGCACTCTGTGAACAAACTGCACTGATTCTTCCACAGAGCTACTGTAATGCTCTCCTTGTTATTACATTGCATAAATAACCAGCTGCTGCCTCTTACCTTTATTTCCAGCTGTTAACTCCTTTAAACAACAACTGAAAATGAGGTAAACAGCATCCTGATAATTTTCTCCTTTCAGATAATTTCTGTGGTTATTGTGTTATGGCAAACTGGGAAGAGATATGGTGTAGCAACAGAGGGGAGGCCTCCCTCAGAGCAGTATGAGGAAAGATGTGTAGATACCGAGCAGTGTTGTAACTGCATGACTCTTCAGTCGTTTCAATGAGAATCTTATTGTGTGTAAGGTGCTAGCAGCTGTGCGTAAGGAATGACAGAACCCGTTCTTCTGAAAATGCACAGGGACCTCTGGTATAGAATAGAATTTATTTTTAAATGGAGGCCTTCCCAAAATATCTTTGTTTTGCTCTGGGCTTATTGCAAAAAATATGTTTTTGTGACATTTTGTAAATGTACCTGCATCCTTAGATAACATTATTGTTGTTGTTGCTCAAAACTATTTACAGAAAGAAACAGAAAGAAAGTGCAGGCAGTTACCTAGCAAGACAAAGGGAAAATGACAGAGATGGTGAAAGAAAAGCTGGATTTGAAATGCAGCAAAAATTACTATCTTGCAAAATTCATTCCACCATGTGGGTTTGCTGCAGTGGAGAAATGTGATTGAAATGGTCATCCTCAGGGTCAGGTGAAGAGAAGTTTACAGGCATCACATAAAATTAGGAAGTGATTCAGTAGGTTAAAGGCAGTTCAGAGTTTTAGATTGCTGAAGCAGCACAAATGAGAGAGCACTCCTGTATGAGGATCAGGAGAAAGATCATAGAGAGGAAGGTTGAAAGTAGACTAAGCAGACGAGGACATCCATGTTTAAAATTAAAGTTGCAAGGTAAAGGATGTCAATTAAATGTTATCAAGACATTTCAAATTCTGTTTGGAGATAGATAAGAAAATTGTAAATGTAGCAAAGAAATGTTCAAAGTAATAAATAACATTTATATAACGTATCCATCACAAGATCTTGAAGTGGTTTACAGAGGCACTTAAACATTTTATTTTTACTTTATAGGTGATCAAATTAAATGACTTGAAAAGTTACACAGAAGTCAGTAGCACAGCCAAACTACTGATCAAGAGCCACTACTTACAGTAATCTAAATGTAAAGATGCTAGAATATGCTCTTTCATGTAAGGTAGCTGTTCATCTCACAGGTGATACTTCTGTGTAACTAAACCACAAAAATGCTAGTCTGCTGTATTATCATCCCTGCATTACCTGAGTTCAAAGCATCACAAAACTATTTCTAAGCGTTGGAAACTGATGTCAGTGTTTATCAAGATAGCTTGCAATTTCTCTTTGCGCTTTGTCTGCATTTCACAGCATATCATACGTGGCATGTCAGTAAAAAATAGATTCAGTCTTGCCAGCAACAGAAAGCAAAGAAGGAAGCAGTGGTAGTTGGCTCCCAGCAATGTTCTCTTGGGAACAAGTCTGAACTGAGGCAGCTTTAGGGCTCTTCAGTTAAATTAGTTTTTCTTCAGTCCTCTGCATGATGGGGTTGTTCTTTTAAGGACACCACCACTTTGCAAACATCTGAAAAAAATGGAATATACTCCTAGGAAACAGGCATCTTGTTGCACTGCTGAGTTTATAGTAGATACCAGTTCACAATACACAGAGAAAATACCTCTCGGCACCATAAGAAAGAGAGCAGAAACGTTCCATAAAACACTGGAGGAAAACTGTCTCTGGCTGATAAGTTTTTAAAGCACAAAAATCTTGGGGGATGTAACAAAGAGCCCCAGCTATCTTACAAGGAACAAGACAGATGTGTCTGTCCCCATTACTGGGGTTCCAAGGCAGAGCTGGAATGCCGCTGTGCGTGTCAGTCCTCTCTGCTGCCCGCTATGTCATGGCACTACAGGGGGCTCAGATTGAGAGGCTGTTTACATGATTATTTCAGTTGTTTGAGGCTTTTTCCAGAAAACTCATATTGTGCCTGTAGTTTGTGGTAAGTTATCTGCCATTTTTAGTACTGTATTGGATTCAGTTTGATCTGTGAATGAAGTTTACGTAGATGAAAGTAGACCTGGGTACATTCCAGTTCCCAAAACAACTGTTTCCAACCTTCCAGATCATTTTACCATCACCTTTTTGCTGATTCTCCTGTATTCCTTAGTTATTTTATCTCTGAGATGTGCAATGACTTGTTTGTAGTCATTATAACAACACCAAAATGGCTTAACAGTGCTTCCTCCACGTGACTTACCACAACTGGAAAATGGTGCTGATTGTTCTGGATGAAATGGATAAGAGGGTGAACAGATAATCATCGCTATCATTAAGTTTGGCATCATGATTTATTGCCTTCCAGTAGTGCTCAGTCCCACAGTTCTTGATGCTACAGTCTTACACATGGTCTACTTAAGAGATCAACAGATCTCTGAGCAGGAGGATGTGGGCTTACTTGGAAAGGCTCCAGTGTGGAGTGGCCACAGCAAAAGGAAACAAAAGTGGTTTAATGATAGGTTAATCATGCCATGGTGACTCACTGATCATGGGTGGATTGCTGTGCTTGCATATCCAGAATCCACCAGGAGCTTGGAGTGTGGACAGGCTTTGGCAAGAAACTGAGAGGTGTACAAGTGTCTGTGCAAACAGAGAGTGCTTTTTTCTGTAACTTATCAAAAGAGTTGTCTCCTTGGATGCCTGATCATGAGGATGGCAGTACTCTCACTGTTTTGCTCAGAGCTGTAAGCAACCTTCAGTAATGTGGATAGTCAGAAAATACGCAAGATTTATGTAGTGGCCCTTAAGGAAAATTAGTCACTGGAGCCATTTATACTGGCTTATATTTGCAAGGGGGAAAAAAAGCAAGATATTTTGGTCTAGCAGTACAGATCTTAAATGCATAAAACCAAAAATGCTGAAAGTGTTCATGTTTGCATATTGAATGGTGCTTAAAGGAGATAAAATATCAACAACAGTTGCTGAAAAGTCCTAAGTATAGATAAGGTGGAAGTAAAACCATTTCCGTCTTAGCTGATAATTTTCTAGCTTCTCTGTTTTGGTTCTTGACTTCAGCAGTCATTTTGCTAAGTTTTGTATGTAAATTATTTTGTTTTCACATTATCTCTTAAATAAAGGAGAAATTCTCATATAGGCGCATGCAGAGCTGACTTGCTTTTAATAATTCGTACAGTATCTCTTTGAGAAAGGAATAAGGAAAAAAAAGTGAAAGCACATTGTTTCCCAAATGGCAGTAATGCCTCCTGTCAGACAGTAGAAAAGGGAGAAAAAGGTATAATAAAGCTCCCTGCTATCACGAATCTTGCAAAAGTGACCTCCACTGGAGCTGTAAATTACTTGAGGAAGCCAGTTAGCGAGGTTGGAAATGTGCAGAACATAAAATTGATATTCTGTTATAAAAACAAGCTAATGCAGAGGTGAAAAACCCGTAGAAATTCTTATTTTCACTAGGAAGAAGCAGTCATCGTAGGATTGTGGGTTAATTCAGGTCAGAAGGGACATAACGAGGGCTCCAACCTCCTCTCAAAGCAGGGTCAGCTACGAGGCCAGACCAGGTTGCTCATGGCTGTAGCCAGTCTGATCTTAAAAACCTCCAAGGGTAGAGATTACACAACTGTAATGTTGAAGAAGAAATTGAGGTGATAATATGAAAAAATTAAAAATCAGTTTGTACTTTATGGTGTAATGTAGCTTTCAAAAAAGCCCAGACTGTCTGCACTGTATATGCAAAAACTTTATACTGTGGAAGAAGGTGGCAACAGGTGGCCTTTCCTGTTAGGAACAACCTGTCACATTCCCATATTTTGCCAGTACATTATAAGCTATAATAAGCTACCTTGCTGAAGTAGCAAGCACTTTAACACGCTCAAGAGAGAAAAAATGAAATGAAAATGTTGATGATTGAATGTGCAAGTTGCCTGAGTTTTTAAGAATGGCTACCAGTATTTGGCTTATTTTTGTCCTTTCAATTACAATTTTACAGCAGTAGTGTGTATGTACCACCAGTTAATTTCGAAGGCACATTAAAAGCTTCTTCAAGATACGAATTTGGCCATATAGCCGCCGCTGATGTTTTACTGGTGTACAAACAAGTTAAGTGATTAACCCGAGGTCACTGAGCGTGCCTGTGGCAGCTGGGTGGCAAAACCCAGGTGTTTGTGCTGTTTTGTGTCTCAGCAGTCCTCCCCGAGGAAGAGGTAACAATACTAACGTCACAGAAGAGAATTCTCCATGAACAATTAATACTTTCTTCTAAAAAGGTCCCAGAAAATGCTTGAAAAAAGGAATGTTGAAAAGCAGTCTGCTTCGTGCCATGTATTTTACACTTTTTTTTTGCTTCAAATATAAAACATAGCAAAAACGAAGAGCCTAGTAAATGATCTCCATATAAAGAAACCCAAAAACTAGAAAAGAGAAATGAAAAAGACTGGCTTTGAGGCCATTTACAGAGTTGGAGGGATGTGAGGCTAGTGCAGTCCAGAATTTAACATCTGTATCCTGCTGCTGATAAAATGTGGGTGTAGTCCAGTTGTTTGCCCTTTCGTTGCAAAGTGGAGGCTAATAAACATCTCTGACAACAGAAGCAGGTATTATTTAATCACAGCTGTTACCACAGACAGGACTGTGCCAGTTATGTTTGCATTGCATTTATATTTACAGAAACAAGTTTGTTCAGAAGAAAATTATCTGTCTGTGCATCTGTGCATACATCAAAGTATGTCTGTTAAATACTTCTGCCACACAGCAGAGCATGGAAATAGAAAGATAAGATCACTAATTTTTTTTTTAGATATTGAAATAAATGCTAAAAATAGGGAAAAAAATGGTCAATTTCTGGAGCATCGTATTATTTGAGAAGTTTTCATAATCAATATTGACTTCTCCAGAGAGGAGAAGGGGCAGAGGACAGTTTCTATGATAACTATTGGATTGCTTATGAAAGTTACTACAATATTTGTCTTGCCCATTCCATGCTTTGTTATGCAGTCAGAAACAGATTTCTGTGTTTTCAAGAGCTGTTCAAGCATAATTAGAGGCTCAAAATGAGTTGAAATCTCAGCTGGCGGCCCAGCAATTTGTTTTCATGCTGCAAGTCATTCAAGATTTATACATGCATAACTTTTTGATGGAGTAAGGGGATATCCTCAACCCAAGTACTCTGTTACACCTCTGTTTTTATGCAAGGTACAGTGCTCTCGGTGTCCAGCTGCATGCTGTCCTCTGCCCCTTAACGTGGCAGAATCTTAGTAGCTGCTCTGCTTCCGTCTCTCTGAGCAAAGACTGCAATATAATTGCAATAATGTTATGTAATGGTGCGTTTGTTTCATTTGTAATACATGGCAGCAACAGGGTCATTTCTAAAAATACTGGCAGTGCAGGGAGCCAGGCCCCTCCGGAGTCTGAAGAAGGTTTCCACGGCAGAAGCTCTGCCCGGGGGAAGAGGGCTGTGGCGTGCAGATGGAGCGTGGCCAAGGGAGCGCGCAGGTCGGTGTGGGCAAGGTGCCTTCAGAGGCAGAGCGCTGGTCGCTGCGTCCTCCCACCCGCGCGCTCGGGGGGCCTGGGGGAGTCCTTCTGCAGAGGTGGAAGCTGCCTTTTCCCTAGTCACCGCAGACTTGGTGCACACCAGAACTGTCACCCTCGGTCTCTCGGATGAATCCCCCTGACAGCACAGCGGGACTGTTTGTTTAAGGGGGTGCAGCCCACGGCTGGCTGCATACGCTGAATAAACAAAGAAATTACTCCCAGACAACTTCAGATGCATGACTTTGTAAAGCATCTCTGTTTCCTTGTATTCAAAGGGCCTTTTAATAAAGGAATGCATAGGTTAGCTGAATGAATTTCAGTTTCAAATACAAGAACCATCTCTATAAACAGAGAACATGCTGGTGCTGTAGAATACTACGTTTCATACTGTCTAAAGAATAATACGAATACAGGTAAAGCAGATTGTACCCAGGTGCCCTCCTCACTGAGATGGTTCCTTTCTCTGTCCCTGACTACCACGCAGTAGTGTATCAGTGGAGCACTGGCCATCTTCACTGTTGACTCATGACGCAGCTTTTGGAAGGGAAGTTAGAGGAGGGTCCTGTAAGTTCTGTATTTGCCTTTTCAGTGAAGGCAGGAAGACACGACATAATTGTTTTAATGAAAAATCAAGAAGTAGTTTGTCTGCATATGTAACACATACATTTGGGAGACCTCAGTTAACTTATCCTTGAGACCACTGGCATTATTTTTGCAGTGGCACGAAGAAGGCTATGCTATAGATATCCTTCAGTTACACAATCTGTTCACTTAGAAGCAAAATACGAATTTTTAAATGAAATATGATGCATAATGGAATTTTAATTAAAAAGGTTATAATTCAAGTAACAACGTTCACGTGCTTACCATCCAGATTGAGTCATGACATGAAATCACGTTTTGATAAGATCTCACTACTTGCGTTGTAGCATGGTCAAGTACTCACACAGTGGCATGTTCTGGAGATGCATGCACTTTTTTGCCCTTCTGCCTCTCACTAGCAGGTTGTACAAGACGGGGCTTGCGCGGCTGGAAGGAGGCATCACTGTTCACGCCCTTGTCTCTAGGCCTTTCATGACCATGCATGGGTAAAGCTGACCCTGCATATATATGAGCAAAGATTTTGCAAAGCTCAGAATTTATTTGTTGTTTTTAATATAATGAGGGCAACATTACTGCTGTATTATCCCGTGCCTTTGCAGATCTAATAAACATCATACATGATTTGTAATCCTTGTTGAATATGCTTATGTAGGTAGAGATTATTTCACTGATTTTCCCAAATGATCTAAGCATTCAGTGATTACCCCTCTAATTTATTTCTGTGCCAAGAATAATGAGTGGGCTCGTGATGCAGCTCTGTCCAGGGACCCGAGAGAGAGGAGGTTTCATGTGAGTTATGGCAACTACTCTGGTGTTCATGGGGAAAAAAGGCCTCCACCTCCCCTTCTCCCCTCTTCCATGTAAATCTCTGTCAACCCCCATTGCTGACTCCAGATTACAGGGCTTTTAAAGATAAACGATTAATTATCTTCATAATCAATTTGTCAGGGCCATTAAGGCCTAATAGTGCAGCCAGGGCCCTGGCGCAGTTATAGAAATGGAAAGAAGTAGGCTGGAAAGAAAAATTGTTCCACACTGCAAGACGAGTGTACAAAAAATTAGTTTCTTGTAGTAAAATGTTTCTGGATGCTTTCTGTGGTGACTTAAGAAGCTAGGCTTGCTCTGTTTTTGGCATGATCTTGGCATATATTGTTCAGAAAACAACAAGATGCCCAGTTGTGAATATAGAATACGGCTACCCTGATAGAAACATTTAGAAGTAGTATGAAATCTATTTGTCCAGCAACACATGTCTAAAAAGTATCAGTGTATGTATTTGATGTTCTGAGAAATGTCAGCATGACATATAGCCAGGAAGTAGTCACAGGGCTTATTTCAACCTTTGTATTTATAATCAGGTCTTTGGGAGACAAAAAAAAAAAAAAAAGTCTGTTTTGAGGTCTGCCC
>Ga0065711_1046590_pt1 | contig 12808 bp, 8 predicted proteins | sample Hoacrofraction12_FD_59098 | JGI IMG/M metagenome (GOLD analysis project Ga0065711, IMG submission 59098) | Hoatzin crop microbial communities from Cojedes, Venezuela - Epithelial fraction 12 v2 (version 2) | ecosystem: Host-associated > Birds > Digestive system > Esophagus > Crop | place...
GGGAAAAGGAAAAATACCCATCAGCATAATCTTGCCCTTACAGGATTTTTTTTTTTTTTTTTTTTTGGTTGAGTGCATAACTCACTGCCTTGTTAACTCCCATGATGGCAACAGCCCAAAACACCATTTTGTTAGCAGTTTCACTGTCAAGCTGAACCTGCTTCAAAAACACATGGGCCAAAATATTCTGCCTCTTCCCATTCTGCCTCCAGCACTGCACTGTGAAACTCCCTCCTGATCTCCCAGTGCAACCCAGAACACCCCTGTGCCTATTTACGTAAGGGTTTAAGCCTGTAACATTTACCTTCATTCATGAAAAAGATAATCTGATAACTTCACTTACAAAGATAAATGCCACATCAAAATCAAAGCCCTGACATCGGTAGGTTTATGTAATATATATTCCTTTCTCTTATGTTTGATTTGTGTTTTGCTTGTTTTCTTCTTCACCTTAGGCTCATTTTTTCACTGGCTTTGTCCTCCTCCTCATTGCCTTAGATGCACAGGGACGACAGGGAGACTTCTAAGCAGGGGATGACTCAAGTCTTCGCAAGGTCTCCTCACTTAAGCATCTCCTAGTGGTCTGTGATGCATTTATCAGTCTTCTGACACAGGCACAATCACACAAACACTAAGCAGTTATGAGAGGATATTTCTCCACAGAGGAAATATGTACAACCTTTTTTGAAAAAATCCTTTTAGACTTTAATGCACAATGATGTTTCTCCTTTAAAGGATGTCTTACATAACAAAACACAAGAATTTAAGAAATTCATGGAGAGGTTCTGTCATTCTCCATGAAATCAGCGAAGTCTTCAGGTCATTTCCACAGCGATTCACTAGTTTATTTACTACTGAATCTCAAGGATTTTTTTTTAATGAATATGTGTACCCTAATATTAGTAATACCTAGTAAAAGACAGCAGAAATCAAGCAGTTGATCTGACTAATCTTAGGCTAACCGTACCCTCATTTGCTTTTCTGAGTAAAAAAACTAAAGATATGCAAGACTATGCATTGTTTTATCTTTTATGCAGTGTAGTTACCACACAGATTTGTTAAACAATGCAAAATTATAGTGTCACCAAGACTGGTCTAAAGCTGATAAACATTTTCTGATTTGTCAGACTAATTATTAGTTGCATCTTCCTACCTGAGGAAACATGGCTTTTCTAAAAAGCTTTAGAAATCCTGGTTAACTGTGGTCATACTGAAGTCAGCAGTGAAATACCATGAAGTTTAGTGTTAAAAAGGCTGGATCCAAGGTACTATTTATGTACATACGTACCAAGGGATGAACCAGGATTCACAACAAGTAGCACTCTGAAAAGATCAGAAATGAAAAGTATTTTCCCAAATGAAGACTCTTGAAATGTGAATGATATTTTTTACCTTTTTACAGAGCATCTTTCTTTGAAATATATATAAGCAGTGAACTACGTAACAAAAAAAAAAAAAGCTTTTGGTTTGCTTCGTAAGTGCCTTTCTCCACACCTTCTTTTGTTTTACTGATGATAATTTTTTAAAATTTCTTCCCCCACAGCTTTTGCCCAAGCCTGAACTACAGAGTCTGTATTTAACTGTGCCTTTAAGAAAACAAGTAATCAATAGCCTCTACATTAACTACATAACATTTTTAACTTTATAATCCACACCATTACAAATTTCACACAAAATCACCAGATCTTTCATTATAACAAAATTATGCAAGTGAGGTTACCTTTACAATTCATTAAATAACCTTTCTGGATTTTAGTCACTGCAACTAACTCTTCAGACACTGTAATTTTTGTCCTGAGAAGGCTTAAAACATTTTTCAGCCTAGTTTATTGCCTTAACCTTTTGGCTGTGTGCAACTCCACCATGCACTTTGTCCACCGCGGGCTAGTGAGAAATGCGACTACCCCTCAGAAGGCAGCCAATACTGCCTGCTGCTTACCAGCACAGCTTAGCAATCAGCAGAGACACAAATTCTAACCACAGACAGGTAATAAGAGCACCTCCAGATAAAAGTGATTTTCCTTCCTTGCAATAATAAAATGACTTAACGGGAAAATACCTGCAATATTGAACACCACTCTTCCAAACCAAAGCAAATTCTTTGCATTAAATGAAAGTCAAAACTTGCAGAGACTACTACTCAGAAAGCTAGGGAAAGCCAGAATGAAAGTTAAGTGTCTTCCCCCACACCATACGGATACAGCTCTTAATGTTGTGATCCCCCCCATACCAATACCTTCTGCTTTAAGTGTACGGGTGATTATTTGCCATTTCTTCTTTCTCCTTCAATATTTGGCCTCTGATGTTATTTAGCATGTCCTACAGCAAACCCAACACTACACGCAAAGTGATGCATTTCCCTCAGGGAGCTCTCGCTGAGCACTTCCAGGGTATTCCACAGTTTCCCTTCTCAACATCTCTAGGAGGCCATTATTACCATTGCTTTATAACGGAGAAATGAAGGTCATCAGTGACTGAAGTAGCCAATAACTCTGGCTGCTCAAACTGAGATAGTTGCTTTTTTCAGAGTCCTTAGCATTTTTATCACATTTGATGGGCATGCCTACGTTAGCACATTAAACCCTCAGGCAGAGGAACCCAGTTGCCTGTGCCATCACATTGCCAGACCATTGCCTGGCACGGCACAACTGAGACTCTCACAGATAATTTGCAGGGGTGGCTGAAGAGTCAGCATGCTTCAAGGTCTGCTCCTAAGAAGTGGTTTGTTTGCAGCCATTGGCTTTGGAGCCTAGGTGAGTTCAACCGCACGCCCAGAGGTCACCAAGCCAGCTGGTCTGAGCAGCGCTGGCCCGTTCCATGGACCAGCCCAGCTGTACTCTGCATGCGCAAGACCCCGCTCCAAACAGATCCACGTCCAAGCTACTTTTGCATGCCTTGGTCACAAACTTCCCTCCCAATCTCTGCTGTGTAATTTGTATCGAAGAAGGTGGAGATGCTACACTACTTAAGCACGCTTCACTGTTGGAGCATAACTTCATGCCTTCCCTGTGCACTCAAAGCACTATGAGACTAAAGTATGTGGTACATAAGAAAAGCCTGTATCATAAGGCCTCCAGCAAAGGGGACCAAACTTGCTTTGTTCTGACTTTTAAGAGACAAACTTTTTCCATCCTAATACCTTCATCTGTTTTTGTCAGAAGCCGGCCATTTGTCAAAACTTGACAGGTTGTTTGCAAGGAAAGGTTGTATCAATTCATTTCCTTGCTTTGGAAACAAATGGAAGAAGTTTTCAGAATTTGTTGAAAATCTGTCTTCGACATTTTTGAAACGAAATCTAGATTTCTGGTTCTAAATGCAATGATAATGTTTAATTTTTTTTTAAAGGTTAAGAAAGCTCTAGATCTAAATGAGACATTTTGAAATTATGCAACAAAATATTTTGAGTGATGCCACTCAATGTTTTTTTTTTCAGGTCTGGAAAATCTAAGATCAATGTTTCTTTAGACTCCAGGCAACAAGGCTCACTGAAATCTAGAAAATTCTGGGGAGATAATCATTGCTTTGAGTAGTCTGGCTATCAAAAATTATTCATTAAGGTGTGACATAAACCAGATCTGCAGTCTGTATATAATGCAGATATGTGACACTTCCTTGAAAAACTAGTTTTAACTTTCTAAAAAGCCTTAGAAAGCTTGTTTCCACCTCAGTGTCTGACTCTTACAGCCTAAAACCTGGAATACAGCAAGTTAGTAAAGAAAAGATAGAGTAAGTTAGTTGTGACACACGAAGACATTTCTACTGAGCAAACAAATTTTTAGAGCTTTATATAACAGCTTATTTGATTGCATGATTCTGTTTTTTCCAATTTCTGCTTTGCTGTAATATCTCTACTACCTCATCACACCTATCAAACAGCTGCTCTTTCTTTCAAAATATGAAGACCTGCAGTTTCTCAATGGTGAGCTGTGGGATCTTCATTAATAGCGTTTTCCCTTAATTTGAGTTTTTAAGAAAATGGCTGAGATGATCACTAAAATTCTGAGGAAAAACACCCCACTCAAATGAGGTGCTCGTTATTTCCATTTCCCACCTTTGCAGAAGTCACACCTCATACAGTTAAGGATTGGCAAGCTGCAGGCAGGAAGCGTCAGGAAACATGTCAAAGTATTCCTGAGCATCGTGTGTATGTCTGATTCACATCCATATGCAGGAACACACGCACAGACAGGGGAGAAGCAGCTGAGCTTTGATTGTCCACACTACAAGTCCTCAGAGCCAAGTGGCTGAAACCACTTGAAGCCACACGTCCTGAAAGCGCAAAGATAAGAGCCTGTCTCCCCTGCAACAGAGCTTCCCTGCGAGCAATGGCTGTCTCATATCAGACCACAACCATGGTCAGAGACATCACTGGTTGGTGGCGGGGACTGTAAGAGAGCCAGGTCCTTCCATGAGCTAAGACGAAATCACACCTGCAACCTTGGAGAGCTCTGCTTACAGCTCCGGACAGGATGGTCTATGGAAAGTAAGATCTTGCTTTGAGAATAAACCATGCAAAACCAGCTCTTGTGGAATTACTTTGGCTAACTGGTCTGAAACAATGATTATTTCTCTTTCATATCAGATCTCACAACTCATTTATTTCTGGTACGTGAAAAATTAAACATTGGCTGCACAAAGTCTCAAAGATCTGCAGGAAATACTCAAAAAAGATGGGGCCTTTTACAGATGAACTTTTCAAATCAACTACATCAGTCTGTCTGCTAACTCCCTGTTCTCACCATCTTGAGCACATAAGTGTCTTTTAGATGGATGAGCTGAACTTCACCGAGCAGCAGCAGACTCGGAGGCTTTATATATTCCCTAAGAGTCTTGGATAAGAAAAGCCAGACAGAAATAGGTAAGGAGACAGAATACAGAAAAGTATAACTGATAAAACGTTTGTGAAATCTCGCAGTCACACAGGCTTGGTAGTTTTGGCTTATCTGAGTTTTCTAACTACCCCAATAGCACTTGCAATTCTTGGAGCTCTTACTCCAGGTAAAGCCTTGTGGGTGGGCCCTAGACTCCACTACAGGTGATGTGGACAACTTTACACCAAAAAAGCCGAATACTCTTCACACCATTCAGTGTAATTTTGCCTCACGACTTGTACGGAATTTAGGACTCCAGTGGCCGTTTCGACGAGGACCTCACACCTCTACGAGCTGAGAGCTGGGTTTGAAGCACCCCTGCAGACTGCACTGAGGTCTCAAGAGAGCGATGAATGTGGCTTTGCAGTCCGTCCCAGCGCTGAATCGAGATCACCATCAGCCTTTATTTCAGACCAGCTCTGGGTCTCTGTCTTTCCTTATTAGCAATGCTCTGCTGTTGGTGCTTGTGACAAGCATAGCTATATGATCCTTGCAAAACAATCCTGCTGCGTTCCTGCTCAGGTTACAAATACAGCTGCATTTCCGTTGCAACCCAGGTTGAAGCATCTCTTGTTTAGGATGTAATTGTCTGCGGTATCTGCACTTTACTATTTATGTTTACAATTGGTTGCTAAGGGCTGAGTTATTGCTTTCGCCAAAGGTACTGTCTTTCAACGCATATTTAGCCTTCCCTGGAAATTTCAGAGGGGATGAGCTGTCACAGAGAAGTACAAGGCCAAATGGCAGATCATTTTTTTTAATTTCAAACAACCAGGTATTATAGAAATGTGTTTATGCAAGATCTTCATTTCAGGGCTAAATCAGACTACTTATTTATATCCCGGCTAGCACTCTGGATCTACAGTTTTGACTGGTGCTTCCATACAACTCTTTCAGAATGCACAGATATTACATATACAGGATACAGTAATAATAGTAAATACATTAATAAATTAGACCTTCAAATTGCAATTTATTCATCCACTACTTGATTTTTTTTTTCTAATTGCATTGCAGTACATTAAGATGATGGAGATTGTCAACATGTCATTTGTTCATTGAGGAGGTGGTATTGTAAGCAGTTGTCCTAAACCAATTAGTTTTAGGGCTATTCTAAACATGTTATTTTCTATAACCCTTCAATCTTCCACTGCTCCCTACCAGTAACAGTGCTGTCAGCTAGCTGAAAGCGCTGAAGAACTTCACAGATGTCTTTTTGTTCTCCTGAAGAAAAGCTTGCACAGTGTCGTACTAAATGATGATTCTAGGTTTCTAGGCAGGGAAATATTACACAATATATAATCTTACCTTATATACATAGTGAACGATGTCTGAAGCAACAAGGCACACTGAGAAGGGTCAGATTCTATCCCTCTTTGGGTGAAACTGCACCCAAAACTCTAGCTGTGGCACTTTGTCCAGAATCCTAGTATAATGTTTATATTTTCTAATAGAGGATAAACACGCAACTCCACCATCCTAGATCTACAATTAAGGAAAGCATGGTTGTATTCTTCAGTGACTTTGCAAAAGAAAACATTTGGTTTTAATTGCTGCCTCTGTCAAAAATTTCATTCTGAATCATTTCTAATTGGACTGTTCCCTGACTCGATGAAGGAAAATGGTAGGCCCAGACCTACCAAGACAACAGACAGGAAGAGACATGGCCAAAGATTTCAGTTTGAGATGGGCAGATTTACTCAAAAGATGTTTGTCTCACCCAGTGACTCTACCCAGCAGGAGTACAGCCTCCATTCCTATCTCTTGTGCTTCACAGAAGCACTGAAGCTGGAAGGAATGAACGCAGGCCTTGATTTTTGGGTGATTCCATTCTGACAAGTGCCTTTGTACATAGCTGGAAATGTCCCCAAGGTCAGCATCAGCAAGTCTCCTAAAAAGCTTTTATCATTAAAAATTAAGACAAATTTCAGTCTAGACTTGATTCTGGAGAATCCATCCCTTCAACATTTTGATGTCTGAAGCTATGGCATGCCTTGAATAAACACCCCAAACTACTACTAAAAATTGTTGTGCGGGGCCTGTGACAACCTGTCATCTTCTTTTGCCCATCTGAGAGAAGCAGTCACCCAGAAAGCAGAAAACTTTGATTCCTGACCTCATCTAAAGTGACTTGGTTCCACATACTGCACAAAAGTACAGCTGGTTTGGGGATTGGGTAAGGGAGAGCTGTTCTTAGGAACTCCGGTTCAACACTTTAGAGAAGCCACACTTCATTCTCATACTGACTTTTAGTCCTACAAGTGGAGACAGTGTAAACTATGGAAAGCAGAATGTCAAGCCTAAAGGCAGCTGATACCAGAAGTATTGATATTTTCGACCCTCAAATTGACCTGACAATAGAAAAAAGTGAGGATTCACTATCATGCACAACCCCACGCTACTGTTGCTGTAATTCTGAAATCAAGACAGGCTAAAAGGAAAATTTTCATAAAACTGCCACTATAAATTAATTTATTTACCTCTATCAAGCCAAAATGCATTTTTAAAAGCCACAGCATCCTCTTAAAAAATATGCTTCAGCAGAGCCATTAGTTCAGGGTTTCTAATATTAAACACGCAAGACCAAAGTTCAAAGAAGGGTGTGGGAACCTCTAAGGCAGGATCAATGCAATACTTCACGGTCAGAAAGAAGATACTCTGAGCTCGCACCCAGGCCCAGCACATAAGCAGGATCAAAAGCAACACAACTCACCCACACAACATTCCAAGCGTGGAAACCTCCTCTTACGAGAGGCACATAAAACACAGTCCTTCAAAAGAACTGAACGAGGTCCACTCTTTTCAAAATACACCTTGAGATGGTGGTAGCAACCTACTGGTGTAATTGCCTGGTTATTAAACACTCACCCAGGGACCACATTCATCCCTGGTAACTCAAACCTGTGGTTTACACTTTGTAGGCTACTGCTGCTACCAGTAATCCCCAGGATGGCTACAGGGATGGAGATCACCCTCCCTCTTCATACTAAGCAAGAATGAGGCAGCCTGCGCTCGAAAGACAACAGGCGTGAGTCTGCAGCTGAGAGGTATGAGCAGTCCTTTGGCTGGGGGGAATCTTGGATTACAAGAGGAGACATACTTGTTTGCATCATGTTAATGTAAGAAAGGCCTAAAAGCTTGATTTTTCTCGGTGGGTACCTTAACCACAAGGTTACTGAACAAAAGCCATTTCTGCTTCTATCAGGTGATCTATAAACATGTTGAAGCAGCCAAACATTCTCTTCCCTTCTCTAGTTGAAGGGTAGTAGAAGACACCCAGCACTGCTAATGCTACTTTAATGACATGCTTAAATAGGGACTAAAGTGACTATCGCTAGCCAGGCTAGTCTTGAACATAAATTCAAGCACAAGGCCTACCCAGTTAGGAAGTTTGCTCTATGTCAGCAATAATGAGAACAAAGAAAGTATGAGATGCAAATATTCTAGAAGGCAAGACCTTCTAGATGGCACTGCTGTCAAGGTAGATCAACACTGTGTGCTATTAATCTCAGCAACCACTGGATGAGCACGTACAATAGTGTCATTCATAGCTTTGTGATTTCAAGGCTAATTAGGCCAGTTCACTGTTTTGAGTCTGTTTAAATACATTAGCAGGATTCTTCTAGCTGCTGCAGCCTGCCAGCAAGTTCTGCTCAAAGTGTCTCAGGATCTCTCTGATATATGCAGATTTACGCTGAGCGTATGGCCATAAATTATACGAAGATTATTCAGTCATCTGAGAGTACATCCAGCTGAGATGAGGTCATCAACCTTGTAGGTAAACCAAAATCGCACACTTTAAGAGGGCAACAGACACAATTGAAAACTCTGTAGAAGGAAGCATTATGGCCTTGTTTTGAGTTCTTGAGTTTGGTTGACATTTTTATCTCTATATATTTAAAATACAGCTAATTTTCTAAAAGTTAACTGTTGATGAGGTCCTCAGAAAAACTCTTTTATGAACTGCCTCGAGATTAACGCTCTGAGGCAAATTTTTTCTGTATTTGCACTGTACTGCCATAATTGATTTCTATTTCTTAACTTGTTAGGCAGTCAAGGGGAGAAGCTCATCTCCAGTGTCATCAAAGAAGATTATGTTTGAGAGCTTTGTTCAGTTAATTACCAGCACAGCTTTGCATTCATTTCCTTGTTACATGGTTTTACCTAAAGGGCTGATGTTTATTTCCCAACAAGCTAACACCCGAATACGATGGCAGGATGAAGGATACCCGGAAATAGCAAGCGCGACTTCCCACGGAGAAGCACTGACCTGCATGGAGGCTTCTCCTGTATCACGTGCGGGTGCTGTGATGGGAGAGCTGCTCAGCCCCTCCTTCTAGGCTCGAGCTTTGCCTGCCCTCTCACAATTTCACAGTGTACCGCGGTCCCCCTGCCATGGTATTACGAGAGGTAAATTGGTAGATTGACATTGCTCCTTGTAAAGACTACAATTGCTGCTTATCACAGCCTACTCCTAAATACTCAGAGCTGCATTATGCCAGCATGACATATATTATTTATTAGCTAATAGATTGTTGGTTCTGACTGTCTTGCTGCTGCCAGCAGTGATGCCACCGACTACTCTTCAGAGTCATCCGGAGGAGGAATAGGGCTGTATAGAAGCCAGACACCTAAGTCACAGCTGATCTACCATTACAGCTAAATATAGACTTCCCGCATTAGAAACAAATAAATTAAACCCCCCCCCCCAATTTTAGTGGCCTAAGACTTTTCCATTACTGTTTCCATATTGCTCATGTGGTCACCATAATCCATGAACAAATAAGTTCAAAATAATATTCATTGTTTACTGATGATGCAGTTATCATCATCATACTTTGCTGTTGGTGAAAAAAGTAGCTCCTCAGCTTACTCCAGAGCTCCAGCCTTGGAAGAAACTGATGTATTGCACAGTAAACAAGTGAAACTTTGTGAGGATGCCAGTGTGCGACTTGCACTGAAGTTTCTGCATGCGCTGTAATGAGCACTGGGAAGGACAAAAAACAGAATAGCCTTTGCAGTCCTTCCAGCTTTAATGGAGAATACAGGCAGTTTTAAACTTAATAGATTTTAAATATCTTGACTGATGCATATTATATCTAAGGCATTTATGGTATTTAGTGATCTGGAAAACTATACTGGGACTGTCTTTATACCTATAGCTAACCAAGATAAGAAACTTCCAAGTTCTGTTCAGTAAAAAAATATTGAGTTGTTGGGCTTCTCTGTTTACTTTTTATATTTAATCATACAATTTAATATATATACAATTTACTTAGATGGAATTTGAGCATCACTAAGCAATCTATTTCTTATAACATGCAATATGATATCTAACCCCGCACAACACTCAAGAAAAAAATCAAAATAACAAAATACTTTCCAAATACTTTCCATACAGCCAGAGAATTATAGACAAATAAACACAGGAACTATGGGATTGCTCAAAAATCTACATTTACAATAGGAAAAAATGTAGTTTGTAATGTCCCAGGCAATGTATTTTCACAGTATCCCGTAGAACAAAGCAATTTTTTTTCACAGCATCCCGTAGAACACTGTTGCACATCTTCTAGATCTCTGCAATTAAAAATTGGAAAGTTTATTTTGATTTACAGTTAAAATTATCATCAGGAAGTAGACACTCATTTGTACCTGCTAAAATGTGAGTTAAAAGAACACATCCCAAAGATACCTAGTGCCACTACCTCAGCAATAACCGTACGAGAAAGATGCCAGTTACTTGTGAGAAATCAAAAACATTTTCCCTTAGGGTGCTCACATCCTGATAAGAGTGGAAACAGCCCAACCCAACAAAGTAAACAATAGCCTGGTTTTATCGCTCATCCAAGTTCCTAATATTCAGACACCTATTAAATAAAATAACTTACTTCTAAAAATTACAAAATTTCCTGTAGTAATACTACAGAAAAAGGGAAAGTCCTTTCAGAGGCAGTTGTTATTTAACTCCAAGACCTGTGAGCATACTGTTGCTGGGTCAGAAGGTATTATGCAATAACATGAGGAGTTAATAGAAACAAGCCGTGACAACATAAAAAAAAATCATTTTTAGAATGCGTGTATGTCTGCTGTGATGAAGCTGAAGTGAAGCAGCTCGCAACTTTTAAGCGCTTCCCTTCCTGGCTCCCGGCTTTTCCTCCTGGTCTCTGCCTCTTGGGAGCAGCAGGTCTGTACTCCAGACAAGCAAATGCCTTCAGAGGGGTCTGCAGTGGGACCCCACAGCACTGCCGCCCTCCCAGTCACTGCCCCCTTCATCACACACCTCCTCTCCCATGCACTATGGCTCCTTTCCTCTAACCCATGCAGACTCAAGACCAGACAGCCCCTCCCCGACGTGCTGTCTATATAAGAACAACATACGGAGTAAAACACGGGCTGAAACGTCCTCCAGCAGGTAGCTTTAAATATAGTAGCACCACGGAAAATATTTCACCTGTGCAGGTAGTGACGTGAAGCTCAAGGAAGTCAGGTAAGTTCAAGATTTTCTTCTAAAAGTCACAGTAGCAAGCTGTTTGGCAAAATCCCAAATGTTGGCAAGAAAGCTAATGCGACTCTCGACTCCTCGCCTTGCCTTGAACGGCAAGCCAGAATTTACCAATTAAAACGTGCACTTAGAAAAAAAGGCTGAGCATGGATAAATACCTATGACATGGCATCGTTACGGCAACGGGACATTTCAAAGTGCTGAAGCCACTGGAAATGCTCAGACTGCAGCGTGCCGCTCCGAACAGCACTCCTCCCTCACCTCCAGCTGAAGATGTTTTCGATTTTACTGTCTGCATATATCTGAATAAGCCCAACCTGCTGAGCCCCAGTGACAGCGTCCAGCTGGGAAGGAAGGAGGCGAGAGCAATTCGAACGCTGTCGGGAGAGCTGCCTGTGGAAGCATCATTTAAAAAAAAAAAAAAAAGCCAAACAACACAACAACGCAGCTGCAAGTTCCAGTACGGCTGAGCGAGTAGATGGTTTATCAGTTGTTGTTTGAATTGAAAAGACAGCAGCGTTATGAACAAGCGACAAACTTTTTTGGTGTACTGCACCTCATCTCTCCGGCAAAGACTGCCAGAGCTTCGTCAGTACACCTCAGGTGATCGGAGATCAAACAGATCTCACAAGCGGCTCATCCTGACCGACCCTGCTGCCCCGAAAGTTTCTGGTAGAACTCCCTGGGAGGGGGATCGCGCCCCAGGCTTGGTAGGACATTTAGTTTCTCAGAGCTCGCCCAGCCTCTACGGCTCGGTGCTTGCTCCGCACTAACGTGGACACGACTCAACAGCTGAGCAAACCTGAACTCTTTGGTGTTTTTAAAGCAAAACCTCAGCGGGCAGGCTGTCCCCATTCCCAAGCCTGCCCAGCCTCTTGCTACTCTTCCTCTTCTAAACCAACCCGGGGCAGTAAGTCAGCGCTGCAGGATGGGGTCACTGAAATCCTTCGCTCAGGTGTCCTTTTAATAGCAAGGTCCTGATGACTGTGTATTTGCTAAGGAATGTTGCCCCCACCTGATGCTATCGACACCTCCTTTTTCACACCAGCGTTTAAAAAGTGACAGTTTTGGCAGCGATGCTGGAGATGGCCTCATCTGTGATGAATTAAAATGTCCAAGAAACGGCAAATATACGGTTTATTTATATCTTAATCATTATGTAACTTGAGTTGAATGAAGTCCAAGACCTACTATAAATATGGACAGTGCATACATAGGGTATAGACAAAGTCTGCCTTCACTGGGGCAGTGAAATTCTGGTAGAAGACTGAAAGGTCTGTAGAAACCACGCAGGGAACATGCCCGTTTATTAAGACACTTTGTTTTTTAAATCTAGGGGAGTGACAGCGTGCCACGTATCTATAGAAAGCATACACGCCAGCATATTTCAGAGCAGCACAATGCCACAGTTTCTTTCTTCTCTGACGGGGGG
>Ga0065711_1046591_pt1 | contig 12808 bp, 10 predicted proteins | sample Hoacrofraction12_FD_59098 | JGI IMG/M metagenome (GOLD analysis project Ga0065711, IMG submission 59098) | Hoatzin crop microbial communities from Cojedes, Venezuela - Epithelial fraction 12 v2 (version 2) | ecosystem: Host-associated > Birds > Digestive system > Esophagus > Crop | place...
CCCCCCCCGAGCTTCTTCACGGAGAAGCCGCACCGCATGGCACCTCCTGACGGCCAAGAGCACGGCTCCTCGTCCCTTTCAGCGTGCTCTCCGTGTTCGCTTCCGTTTCTCCACGTGGGAAGGGAAAGACGAGTTTTCCTCCTTCCTCTCCTGCCAAATCCCTGCGTTCAGGCTCAACTTGCGAAGTCTGAAAAGCTGAAATCAGAACCCAGCAGTTTTCAGAGGTCAGAGTGCTCCCAGGAAGGAGGCACACCTTCGTCTATGGGTTTGCAGAACAAGGCTTTTCACGTGCTTGCTGGTGCGCAGCTTTTACTGCTTGTGAGATTAAACGGTGAAGGACTGATTACCTCTGCTGCGTCTGCAGCTAATTTACAGATACTGCATGTTTATAATCCAAAGTTGCAAGTGGGCATTCAAATGAGTGCCAGATTTTAACAACTGTATTTTAACGTTATTAAGTATTTTAAAGGAAGATAAGAAGATACTGTCTACTATTTAGCAATGGCATTCCCCTGCTAAATTCTCTGATTAAACACATGCAAGAAAAACAATGCACTTCGAGGAAAAAAAAGAGCATGTATTGACTCCTTCTGCCAGCCATATTTTCTTAACACAAGCCAACATCAATCAATCTCTTCACTCTATGTGCAGTTCTCACCATCTCCATGTGGAACATATTAATGAGTCTCCATGAAAAGAAAAAAAAGAATCATCCGTATTTATCAGGTACGCAGCAATAGCAGGCTCTGGTATACACAGTGCTGCTTTCTATATGTTAAAAAGAAGCTAAGAGGTTCTTCTCTTACCATCCAACAACAGACACTTAATTTCGAACTCTACTAGCTTCAGCTGACATAAACTACAAGCTCACAAAGCCAGCCTGGGTGTTCTGTTTTCTTTTATCCCCCCACCCCCACGCTTCAGCCAGCACTGGATTTAGTGTCAATTAAAGTTCTGGCCTGGCGCTTGCACTAGGGATGCAGCAGCAATGCAGCTGCACTGCCGAGCAGCGATGCCTGCAGACTGCACCAGCACAAAAGAGTCGGAGAAGCCCACGGGGCAGAGAAAGGCGGGCAGACCTGACCCCCTGCGCGAGAGCTCCTGCTGCCGCGGGCGTTCGGCTGGACACCGACAACAGGCAGTCTCTGAAGCTGGAGACCACGACTGAGCCTAGAAAGAAAATATCGCCCTCCTAGTTCAAAAACAGGAGTTTTGCAGCGGCAAAGGAGGCTGTGCCACTGTTCTGCTCCTCCAGGGAAGGTTTTCTTTCCTAAAGTGAAATGATATAATGAAAATGACACACTTGGGTAAGCACGCTGTAGTCTGGTGAATAAGCTTCTGCTGGTTAAGAAACACTTTTCATTAGAACTACACACACACCCCATCACAAGCCCAACCCTCCCACAAAAGTCTTGGTGAAGAACAAACTGGGGAGAAGGATAACATAAGAAGTTATCTGTGCATAAGACCAACAGACTGCAGGCCAAGAATCAGCTGGTTTCTATATCCGCTATGTAATTTACCTCCAATGTTGCCTTAAATGCAGTTTGCAAAACAGCCTCGGCAGACAAATTTCATCCTCCTCTAGTTAAAAATGGAAATAAGAAATGATCCGGGGCAGGGGGGGATTGTTGTCTCCTTTCACTGATTTGAATAAACCATGTCTTTTCCTCTTCGACTCATCCGCTGGAGAACATTAATCTGCCCCAATGCTACAGCCAAAAACTCTACAGAGCTGTTGATGAGGTTCATCAAAGAGTCAGGATTAATAAACAAGAAGCAACCACTGCATATGGTTTCTAGAGAGCTTACCACAGGTCGTCTCTTAACTTCAGCCTACATCTGAACACCTATCTGCATGTCAGTGCAAAAGTACTGCTCGTAGCCACTTTGCTCGCCTCTCATCACGGCTCTACAGATGAATCCTCAAGGGTATCCCAGAGCCCATCCAAGCTCACTTTGCTTTGGTTTTTTTCCTTTCTTTTTGGCAAACAGCACCCAGATACTGCTCTGGTGCAATCAAGTCTCCCGACAATGCGAAACTCGCACTTTGAAGAGCCCACTGGCAGATGGATTCGATTTAAAGCATGACTACAAACAGCTGCTGCTGATCACCGGCTTGTAAAGTGAACTCATTCATCACAAAATATTTCAAAAGACTGAACTGAAACAGGGCAAATGAATTTGAAGAAGTACAGGAGGTGCGATGTGAGCCTTGGAGAATGTGTCAGATGTAAAAAGCACAGCTATGGTACTGCTATTAATTTATTCCTGTAAATGCTGGCTCCACTCTATTAGCAACATTCTCCAGATTCTCAAAAATCCAGGAGGGAAGCCTGAATAAGGCATTAGAAGCTGTAATTAAATACTCCTTACTGAAGGTGATTTTAACTAAGCAAGCCACTAAAAGGGGCTGACAGCGTGTTTAAATTGTGCTGGGGAAAACTTCAAGACGACAAGCCTCAAAAAACTGCTGGAGGGAAAGGAGGTTGTTTCCCCAACTGCTCTAACTCCGCAAGAACTCCCATCAGTCGTGCAAGGGGGCCACGCGCTCTGCCTTCGTCGTCTTCACTTTAAGCACTGTGAGAGGCCTTGCTGCTTTAAAAACTTTGATCTTTCAGTATGGCTGCAGTCAGGAACAAGACAACCCTTGTAGCCTCACAGATGAAACCACCAGCTATGACGGTCTCTGACCAGATGCGGAGCTGACACCGAACTGAATAAACTGAGTAATTCACACTTAAAAAAAAAAAAAAATCAGGAATTACGCAGCAAAATCGATATTTTAAACTCCACTGTGTTTGTCATGGCCACTGGATCATCTCTGAGTGACTCAGTTATTCCCAGAGTACTTCCTACAAGTTACGTATGGGGCAGCTTCACAGACATCGGGAGGGAGGGTAAATACGCAGGGAAGAAAAATCTCCGCGAGCTGCCTCAGGTGGCAATGCACTCTTGCCAGCCCTTGCTAGGGTTTTCTAGCAGGGGGGAAACAAATACAGTCTCCAAGACTTTCTTGAAGGCAATTGTTTACCTAGAAGTGATATTAATAAGATCTTTAGACAACTGTACAATCAAACTATACTTCTACCAATGTGACTTCATGAAAAAAGCACATAAATCTCATGTAGAATATTCCTATATGTATTCTATTTTTCACACAGTCACGTTTGTATCAACATGCAGTTGTTACATCAGATTTTCGTATCTTTGTACGAAAAACATACTTGTCTATTTTGAGCTGCAGTAAATTTAATAATAATTTGTTGTAATATTTATTGATAAAAGGAGAGTAAAAAGAAATTATGCTAACCCTCAGACACTCCCCACGTTTTTTCCTCATTATAGAAAATGTAATCTTTGCAATGGTAGGAAAAAAGAGCAAGCCCTCTCAGACAACAGCATTTCCCTCCTTCCTTCTACAGAGTACCTTTGTCAGTCTACTCCTCTGCCTACTATCCTTCCTCAGGCCCAGGCAACCACACAAAGCCCAGGTGTCACAAGCTTGTGCAAATCAGGTGTATCAGCTACCCTGCAACTCCCCTTCCATGCAATGGAAAAAAGCGACCGCTTGGCCATCACCCAGCCTCCTGCTACCTGGTACGAAAGCAGTGTCAGAACGTGACCAGCAGATTCACACCGTGTCATTAACTGACACTCTGAGACAGCAGAGTTCTGTTCTTTAACTCCTTTCGGGGAGCTGCTGCCCATTGCCAGGATACACGCGCTGATGCGGGGGCGAGAGGCCGCGCGCGCAGCAGCGTTGTTGCATCTGCAAGAACCAGGGCACGCGTGCACTCTTGCTCACGCACCCTCCTCCAAGGTTATTCATCACCACAGCAACCTCCCCAAACAAAGGTGGAAGCCAATTCAAACAGCCCTGTTCCTCTGATGACAAGGGACAAAAGGTGCTCTCTGCCTGCACCCTTCGGGGGGCTTGTTTGCTTGGGTTTGGTTTTATGCCATTAGATGTCATTTACTAATCTAATTCTCAGCAGCCCAGCATGCAGGCCCAGAGCCGAGAACGGCCGCACTTATGCATTAAATACAAATATTCTTCTATAGCTCTGGTTAAAAGGACAGAGAACTGGCTGATGTACAATTCCTTCTTGCCACATGGCTGAGCAAATGCCATACTCTATTACACACACCCGCCGTCACCCCACCTTCGCCGCACCCTCCTCTACGTACCAGGAACAGCTGCTGTAAAATAAACACCCCACCTAAAACCAAGAAAACCTCAACCTGTTTAACTAGCATTTCTTTCCTTCTCTCCCCTCACCGCTCCTTTTCCTCACACCCTCTTTCACTCCGTGGGAGCTTAATGATTTTGGACACGTTAAGAAAATCTGACCGAGACAGTGAAATAATTGTAAACTCAGCACAAACGAAAAGCAGAGTGTCTCTTCTCTCCCCAAATCCAGAAGGAACGAACCCCGATCCTTCTCCAAGTCACTTGAGAAAAGAGATTACTATCATCTGGAAATCTTTTCAACTACAAGACAGGAGGAAAAAACCACTGTCTGTAATGACAAGCTGTCAACACTCGGCGAGGAACTTGGCTTTCATTCGTGACACTGATCCTTTGCCTGCAGAGCTGGGCACGTGGGCATCAGCAGCCATATCACAAGGCAATGAAAATACTCAAAATAACCAGATTTTTCTATTTCTCCAAAGGCAACTCCCCCATCTGAGCAGCCAGGTCTTGCATATCTTGATGTAAGAATGCCCTCCGTGTCTCCAGAATTTAAAAGATAGGGTAACCATGTGCTTTGAAATACGGATTAAAAAAAAATGTTCCTAGGAATCTTATTTTTTAAATGCACAGGTGACTGGAGCAGATAATAGTAAGTCTCAGAGGTTAAGTGCCCTTTACTCCCGTCAAGAAATAAGTTAACTTTTGCTACAGTACAACCACCAGAAATACCCATCTAGCTCCAGTTACTCCATAGAGCTAAGCAAAACCTATCCTAAACAAAAGAGTGTTTTGATTTAAATCAACTACTTACGCTAATATTTTCTTAAGTTTCAAAATATTAATTGATCACTGATCATTGCACATTTGCAGGCTTATGATGGTCTGCAATTTCTGTCAGCGTGTTTCAGCACCTCAGCAACATAAATAAACATCTGGGGCAGGAGACTCATTCACCTGATTCTGCAATATTTGTATTAGCACATCACTTTAATGTAACACTCCTCTGACAGCAGAGGATGCCTACAAGAACAAGAAACGCAAAAAAAAAAGATCCATAAAAAAAGTATGAAAAAATTCAGCTTAGAGCCAAAGATTAATCTGGAAGTTTCAAACGAGCACACTGCATTTGCAAAAAGCATCCAAGTGGGACTGAAAGCAAAGTGCAAAACACCATCTAACCCCAAGCGCAGGACACTCCACGTACGCTGCACTTGAAGCTCTGTGCTCCGTGACTACAGCACTCTCAGCAAAAGACAACGCTGCATTTGAGCTCACACACATTTCTTAAGTGCAGCCACAGGCAAACCCATCGAACTGGATGAATCCATAGCACAAAGTGTAAGAACGTCACACTGTAAACACAATTTGACGTGATAAGCAGGCGTTGGCTGACCTGATCTTTATTTGTGCAGTGAATTTTCAATGTACCTTGCTGATGAACATGGTTTTCAAAAGTTTCTCCACATGGAGATGCACTCCCATCCATACTAGAGGGGAGCAAAGGTTTTTGCCTTCTCCCCCATCCTGGCATTCAGGCTTGGGAAACAGACAGGGACCACAGATACAACAGAGAGCAACCAGTCTTAAAACTGGGACCTTCCTGATCAAGACATAGACATGCTTCCACTGTAAGAGAATAATTTTATCTACATGAAATTATCAGGTTTCTATAAAAATCTGTGGCCTCTAACTTCTAACAATCGAAAATACTTACTGGTGAAAAGAAGTGCACCTACACTCAGAAAATCAATGGCAACAATTTTAAAACCTCTCTCCTTCCAAGCTGCCAGAGTTAGCACTAAAGCTGTTCTATTATTCAAGCGCTGGGGTTCAGCATTCTCGAGCGGTGTAACAGAAATGCGCCTGCCTTCAGCGGATCCCAAGATAGCAGCTGTTACGCCCGAAGTGAAGCGGGGAGAAGACTGGTAATGAGAATGAGGGGAACTTCAGGACAGGCATCTTCCAACTTGCAAAAATAGAATGCATAAAAATTGTTTTTCCAAACTTTCCATTAATTAAAATATACTTGGTTTAGCCTGTTTTAACACACTAGTGGACCTTGCAATAATGTACTTGAGCTCCCTGTTCTGCCATTGCCTCCTCCAGCAGAAAGACAGAATTACCCTCATAATTTTTCAGGCCAGAGCAATTTTCCAGCTCTGCGGCTAATCAAAGTAGCACATACAGTTCAGTACAGCACCGACCTCCAGGTTTTTGTCCAAATATTCCAACAAGCGCTCTTAACAATGTGGTAAAAACCTGAAAGAGTTGGACAAGAGCCCAGGACACGTATCGCTCTTCCCACACCCATCATTACAGGGGGCTGCTTCTACCTTCTCAAGAAGATAACTTCCAGTGGTTCTGCTGAAAGCGCTGATCTTCAACTCTGGTATTCATGGGATATCAGATATTATCTGATGCTGAGCCGTATTGTGCTGACACTTTAATGGGACTTTATCCATGTAGAGAGGGGTTACTTCCCCCAGATTTCACAGAGATGCTTAGATGATTAGCAGTAGCTAAGGGCACATCTGCTGTTTTTAACAGCGAACGTGTGCTTTGCAGACCAGGCTGCATCTCCTTGATAATTCCTTGGCACAACACTCCTGGGAAGACAGCAGTGAGCCCAGCATGGACAGTGTCTTCAACAAAGCAGGGTGTTACAAGGTGCAAGGCAGCACTCCACACATTTGCTGTCAAAGAATCACAGCATTTCAGCTGCTGGAAGCAGCAGATTGCCACTGTTTTATCAAGAAAAACCACAGATGGGAGAAACCAACTGGAAATCACCTTCCCTTCAAAAAAAAATTGCTAGCTATTATCTTTTGCTGAGAGGGTATGTCTAGTATTGAACTGAAGATAGGATCATGCTTCAGAGGTCAAAACAAGCACAGTCTTTTCTTTACAAAGCATCTTCAAAAGGAAGCTGGGGACAAAGTTTGTCTGGACACAGCCACAAAGAGATTTAAACGGGGAAAGAAAAAAAAAAAACATGCACTTACACAAAAGGCTTTGAGGAGTTTCATTTTCTGTTCGGCTGGAATGGGAGCGAACAAGCACACACACACGCATTTTTAATCATCCTCATGTTAACAGCAGCCAGTCACTACTTCTGTTATCAGACCCCCACAGCTTGGGTTTCCAGGCTGTGAAGCGCTAAGGCAGAGGGTATAAAACCTGCTCTGATTAAAAAGGTATGGTGATAGCATCTAGTACAACACATCAGCTGCTACAGATTTGAAGTTTGGCCTCACCAGGATGTTAGTCAGTGGAAGGAGAGGGAAAAAAAAATACATAAACTTACAAACAAATAGTAAGGATTTCCTAAGATTAGCTGGTAGCCTGGATCACTCTCATTTTCTCTAAGCTTGTCAGTCACCCTCTGGGAAAAACAAGCAAGGCAGGCGAGCCTTTGCATCCAGAAACTTACAGTTTGCAACAAGGTGCCAGTTGTTAAAGAGACAGAGAGAGAGAGAAGCTGCGCTTACGTACAACTCACCAGTGACCACTTGCTCAAACGTCACGTGCCTGGGTTTAAAACTTCAGCCCGGGCAGATGCTGTCCCTGCCACTGCTTGATTCAGCTCAGGTGGCTAGCATCTCTCCAGAGCCACTCAAAAGGTGGCTGCCCAAAAGTACAAATCACTGGAAAAACAGAAAAGAAACAGGTTCAGCTTTGCAATTCTACTGCGCATTATACAATCCGTTAGACTTGCTAGGCGCCAACTTCTTAATATGTGATTTCCCTTGCTGTATGAGAGGGAGAAGTAATTTCTGATTGGAGTTCATCCACTACTCTCAAACACGTGAACTTTCTAAACACCAGCAATAGCAAAAAGAACTCCTCCGTACGGCTAACAGGAACGTCATAGTCAGGACACCTGGACAGCTTCCAGCCAAACCCCTTCTTTCAAGCACAGCTTGCGGCTGGATCCTTCCTCACGGGCTAGGTGAGGAGTTTACAAAGCTGTGGAGCTGACAGGCTCAGCAGAACTGAGAAGGCTGCAAACCCAAATAGAAAGAGAGCGTAACATGTTTGTAAACACACTTTGTGGAAGCTGGGTCAAGCACAAGGGCGGAGGTATTGGTGAGAGTGGAGCCCTTTCCTCATCTCACATCCCTGTCCCTGTTGGGAAGCAATGGCTGCCCACGCAGCCCTTGCCCTCCCGGCACTCAGCCGTGGCCGAGGGTGAGCAGCCCACGGTTGCGCTCGCAAAGCACCAGCAGCCACGTGGCCCAAAGGGGACAGAGATGGGACAAAACCTGTTTGTACAGAGAGAAACTGGGGACAGCTCAAGAAACCCCCCGCAAACCAGTGGAGCTGGAGCCACGGGGCACGTGGGCAAGGAGGGTGCAGGAAAGGAAGAATAAAGTGAAAACCAAGATAAAAGGCAGAGGAAGGAGACAGCAAATGGTGTAACTTTTAATTTTTTTTTTTTTTTTTGAAGGTGACGATTACGGTATTCTCTCATTTTCCCCTCTAATTTTGGCCACCCCTCAGTTTTGAATCTGACATTCAAGAGTTCAGGCAAGCTTAGTCCGGTTCTGTTTCATTTCTTCAGTCACATCCAACACTCTGTTCTAGCCTGGTTGTACGTACAAGTCGCTTCCAGCTTCATAGCTGCACCATCCCAGGGGCTTACCAGCCCTTTAAATTTCACCAGACCTGCTCTATTTACAGTTGTATATTTGTTTGAGTTGCTCTCTGAGACATCATTTTGACATTATCCCAATTCTGTGACTTCTACAAGAGGTTCCATTCCCCTTCCCTTACAGGGTCAACCTTGCAGTGATGTTTTCCATTTTATGATAAATCCAATTAAAGATAATTAAAAAGTACAGATTGATTTGACCTAGCACCAGAATTAGGAAGAAGCAGTAACAGGTCAATCCAGTACCAAGGCAGTCAATCAAAATTGATCCAGTAGCTGCACATTAACATAGGGAGTAGTATATTGAGCTACTCTATGTACTGAACCTTATCAAGTTGCTTACTAATATGACCAGATTATAGTGGTGGTTTATCTGTTAATCACCTGATTCTGTCAGAAACCTAAAATTCTAATATTTTAAGGGCAGATAGGCAATTGATGGTTTACAGACCAGGAAATCCACACTCAAGAAAAGACAACACATGGGCACAGCACATTAAGATAGCACAGGCTGCCTTCCATCCGTATCTCGTTTCCCAGCCACAAGCCTCGGCCTTTCCCAGCTCTCTGGCCTCGGGAAAGACCCTCTACCCCTCCATGCCCATGTTCTCCCTTACAAAACATTACAAAACATCTTAACAAAATGCAAGTGCAAGGGATGAGGAGCACTCCAAGAGCCAGGTAAGGTTAGTAGCAAATCAAATTTTCGAGGAACCAAGGTCAAATGTTGAAAAAGCAGAAGACCAAAAAGCCTTCAGGAGCAATCACAGCGAGACTTTTGAGTGTAGGTCTCTGTCTCTCAAAAGGGTAAGGGGACAGACACAGGCACCTGAGGATGCACCACAGAGGAAAAAGGGACATGCTCAAAAGTCACCTTTTCTTTTCCAATAGTAACTTCTAATCTCAGTAGTTCTTACACAGAATTTCATTTTTCTCAGTAGTATGGAAGAACTAAAAAAACCTGCTAAGAAAAGAAAGTAGCAAACACTAGCACATTCGTTGTTTCCAAGCTCCTTATCTCCAAAATTTGTGACAGGTTTGGAGATTCTCATCTGAAAGCCAATGTAAAACAGAAAAGGAAAAAACAGATTTCACTGGTGAGTCTCAGAGCTCTTCCTTGCTAATGTGATTTTACTGTTGGCAGCCCTGGACGTGAGCACAGTTAATGAATAATGACTGTGCAAACAAAATATCAGATAGTGATGGGAGGGGGAGAGAAATAATTGCGTGGGTGGCTTGGATTGGATTTGGCATCAATTAGAAAAATTGATGACCTTTTAATTATAGGAAAAAGGCTTTGCTAGAAAGATAAGACAGATGTGACAATCAAAACACTTTAGTCTTTGGATTTAAATGTATGGAAATGAAAAGTTTGCAAGGCTGGGTTTTTCAGTGTGTTTTCTTTCATAATAAAAATTTTAGCTCTTTGTCAAAAATTACATCTGAGTGTGTGTGTAAACCTTCATCTCACTTCAAAGCTGTTACAGTAGAGATTTGTTCAGACAAATGCTTTTATCACTCTCTGGGAATATCATTTTCTACAGGTAGGACTGTCTCCTACAATGTACAAGGTATCTTTCATTTCCCTTCTAGTAAGAGCCCAAGTCAGTAGCAGTTGCGGCTGCTTGAAGAATCAGTCCAATAACCTATCAACATCACTTAAGATCCTCCCCTAATTGGTTCCATTGAATATATTATCAAAAGAGGGCACTAGAGATTGGTCCCCGTTTGATTAAGGTTGCACAGTGCATGATGCTTTCCCTGCTCTTATTCGTAATTCCAGCAGCTCATGTCAGCTTCTCACATGGGAGAAATGCCCAATATAAGCACATGAAATGCGTTGTCCTCAGTACTCCTTTAGTAACCCAGAAGAGGTTAATAATATCCTTTAAAAAAAGAAATGTTAAAAAAAAGGGAAAAGGACATCTCACTACAAAACTCACACACAATTCCTCAGCTACCCAATAAAGAAAAATCCCTCACAGTTCTGAATATTTCACTGCTACTCTGTACTTCTACAGCTCTTTGTCAGTAACACCAACAATCACACAACCCATATTTACACAATCATTTCTAAAATGAGATACAATCACTTCTGAACAAGTGCTATTTTATAAAGAGCGTTTACTATCCTACCATTTATAACCACCATTTCAATCATTCAACATCTTATACCAACAGATCTCAAACACTGTTTAGCAGACATAATCGTATTGCCCAACTACCTCTGCAGAAGTGGCTTTCAAAGTGAAAGCACAATCATGCAAGGCAGAATTTATCCAGGAAATAGGAACAGCGATACTTAATCTTGCAAAATAACCGAGAGATAATTTAAAGTAAGGTATCTACAAAGAATAGCGTCTGTGCCAAGAGATTGTTTGTATTGGTTTTGCAGTGAGGGGACGGAATGTTCTCTTCCAAAGAGCCACAAAACAAACTTCCTGAACTAATGTGAGTTTTCTTTTTGCTTGTATTTAATCCAAGTAAGTGCAGCCTGGCCAGACTCACTTAATAAGAAAGAAAAAAAAAAGTCAATTAACTTGGCACAGCCTTGTCTTGAGAAAGCACATCACACCCTTCAAGGTAAGTGGAACCGGCCACCTGAACAGACATGGAACCACTGCTGCTCTGTGAAATCAGTAAGAGCCTGGAAAGGATTTTTCTGCACCATTTTGTTTTAAACCATTTTTTACATATCATTCTAAGCAGCTTTGATCAACTCTTTTGGTTTTTTCTTCTTTTATTTTTTCAATACTAGGATCTCGATGTACACCAGTAGGGTTTAAGAATGTGGAGACAAGAGATGCAGCATGTTGAGCTGGTAAAGAAGCATGGGACAAAGAATTTGAAGTCATCCAATACCAGTTTATTTAACATAACACTTTGTTCCTAAATCAGTCATACATGTCTTCTAGCAAAACAAGACAAAAAAAAAAATAAAAAAAGAAAGAAAGAAAGAAAACAAACCCCAGAAAAACCCAACTTCAGCTCAGCTTTTACCTCCTTTTGCCTTTCAGGAGCTGATGGGTAAGTCCACAGGGAAAAAATTCTTTGCAAGGCAAAGAGAAAAGGATTACTGTTAAGGTCAAGAGAGACAACGTATCATTTAGTGTGATGTTTTTGTAAACTTTGTTTAGAAATAGTAATCGATTTAAAATTTAAAAAAAAATTATATACACCCTCTACCCTATGTGATGACATTGAGCCCCCCCAAAAAACATGCTGCTGTCTAACTCTACAACAATTCTGTTTACATCTACATTTCTGAAAGATTCCTGACTAACAGAAGTTCTCATTTCACAAAACATACAATGCAAAACTACTTCCAGAGCCACTAGAAGTACAGTTTCTCCCACCAGTGTACCGCAGGCGTATTTGCCACACAAATGCCCATCTCTTCTCAAAGTCTCATGGGCTAAGGTGCTGCATCATTTTGTCTGAAACAGGCAGAATGCCAAAAGAGGTGGAAAACTCCAAACAACTCGTATATGAGTCAGCCATTTCTTAAAAGACTGTGTTCAATAACACAATTTCAAAATGCTGCACTACAAACCCACTGCAGAAGAGTCATCTTAAATAGACTGATAAAATATGCCCTAGAACTGGGAAGGATATAAAAAAAAAGACAGAAAGCTGATGGAAAGACAATAGAATGGCAAGACATATTTAATGTTACTTATACTGAGTCAATATAAATCTGAGTCAGGTGTCTAAAAGTTGTCCATCCTCATTGCTACAGAAGCTCAAAGTTGCTATAGAACCATAGAATCATAGAATGGTTTGGGTTAGAAGGGACCTTAAAGATCATCTGGTTCCAACCTCCCTGCCATGAGCAGGGACATCTTCCACCAGACCAGGTTGCTCAGAGCTCCATCCAACCTGGCCTTGAACACTGCCAGGGAGGGGGCAGCCACAGCTTCTCTGGGCAACCTGTGCCAGTGCCTCACCACCCTCATGGT
>Ga0065711_1046592_pt1 | contig 12808 bp, 4 predicted proteins | sample Hoacrofraction12_FD_59098 | JGI IMG/M metagenome (GOLD analysis project Ga0065711, IMG submission 59098) | Hoatzin crop microbial communities from Cojedes, Venezuela - Epithelial fraction 12 v2 (version 2) | ecosystem: Host-associated > Birds > Digestive system > Esophagus > Crop | place...
TTCCTCATGTTCAGACGGAACTTCCTGTGCCTCAGTTTGTGCCCATTGCCCCTTGTCCTGTCACTGGGCACCACTGAAAAGAGCTTGTCCCCATCCTCCTGACACCCACCCTTCAGATATTTATAAGCATATATTAGGTCCCCTCGCAGCCTTCTCTTCTTTAGGCTGAACAAGCCCAGCTCCCTCAGCCTCTCCTCGTAGGGGAGATGCTCCAGTCCCCTCATCATCCTTGTAGCCCTCCGCTGGACTCTCTCCATGTTGTATGTAGGAAAGTCAGAGGCAACATTTAAAATAAGAAATCATTGGAGTTTCAGTCTCCTTCCTTTTTTCCTTCCCTTGGAAGGGATGTGTGTGTCTGCATTTGCAAGTGGAAGGATTCACATTTGTTTGAAATGAACGTCGCTCCTGGTCGTAAGGCCTAAAATGGCAGAAAGAATTAAGAATCTTCCAGGAATGACGTCAGAACTTGAGAGTGGGAGTGAATTAGTCAGCGCCCCAGGACAGTAGACTATTAGAAGCAGCAAACTGTCTGTCACACGGTGTCACAGGTGGGCTCTCAGCTGCAAAACTCCGTCTTTCTTTCCTGCCTCCCACGTCGTCTCTTGCTTCAACCAAGAAGAGTGTTGGGATACATATGAGCTGGCCGTCAACAAGAGCTGCTGCCCTGACCCCTTTTTACTCAGGCTGTGTAGTGATGTTGTAGAGGGCCAGAGAACAGTATGCTCACGTCTAGCTCTGACCAGTTTTCCTGTGTTTGCATCTGCAATTTGGTCGATGTGACTCAAATGTCTTGTAGCCACACCGAGTTACAATTCCTGTCCACCCTTACAGTGCACAGTGTTGGGACTGATCTAGCAAGTCCTCTGTGTTCACTTAATATTGTAGTAAAAGGCAGGTGAGATGCATGGAGGCAGCTGGATAGCATGTCTGGTTAATCCAGGCTACAGATAAAGGCTCACTAGAGCCTTCAGTAAAGAATGATGTGAGTTTGAGTGATCTCCTCTGGGACATCCTGGGAATTTCTTTACGGATATGAGATAACTGTGTAAACTTAGAGTAAATAAGCAAATGTAGGTAAAGTTACAAAAGACAAACTCATTGGCAGTGATCGACTTGCCAAGTATCACTAGATTATTTTCAGGTTATCAATTGTTTCATTAGTGTGATGAGCAAGTAGTGAGTGAATAACAAGACTCTTGATAAATCTTCCCTTATGTCTTGTGGGCAAAAATCTGACAGTGATTCTGCTTTATATTGTATGTATAAATCTTGAATATAATTGCATCATTGGAAGAAGGATTTAGAGAAAAGTACTTATTTGTTTCCATCCCTGGTTCATGTATTTTATATGGACGTAAACTCTGTGTAACATACAGCAAAATAGTTGTATTGTCTATAAACTTCATCTCAAATAAGAAATTTTCATCTCTTTGACTTCTTTGTTATATTCTTGTTCCACAAGGTCTTGCTTCTGGAAGATTCGGACCATTATGACTTATTCAGTGAATTGGATCGGAAAGAATTTCTGTTCTGTCTTTTTAAGCATCTTTGCATTGGAGGAACTCTTTGCCAGTTTGAAGATGCAATTGGCCCATACTTAGAAACTACAAAGGCTTTATATAAAGACTTAGTGAGGTAAATGTTTTCTGTTTTATGCAGTTGTGTATGTATGTGCTGTGCATAGATGCTTTGTGTCAATTTGTATAAATTTATTGTACATTACTGCTTCAAAAATGAGGCTGTTATGTAATCAATCTGCAAGCTTATTTGTCTTCGACTATCAAAACACCATGTAACAATGGTAGTAGTTCAATGGCAAAATATATGCAATTTTAATGGCATCTGTCCCACATAAAATTGTTTTTATATTACATATATAGGCATTGATGTTTTATAATTCACTCCCATTTTAAAGATTTTTGTTTCTGTAATCATCTACTAAAAACACGGCACGGTATTGGAATGAGATTGTGTTCCTACTGTCATTGATAAAATATCAACAATTAAGTCTTGGATGTATAGACTTGGACTACTTTCAAGCTGCTTTTGGCTTAGGATTTAAAAATTGAAATACTTCAGTTGACATTTTTAGTTCTGTATGTATTTTATTCCATCTGGGGTTTTTTGTTGTTTGTTGTTTATTTTTTTTAAATACAGTTGGATTTTGGCATTCCTAATTCCACAAATACATTTCTCACAGCGTACAGCTAAGGGTGATATAATCTGGCTGTTAACATGACACAGTGGACTAACACACATTTTTTGCCAGGTCTGGTGTATGGAATTATTTGGAATTGTATGGGTTTTTTTTCCTGAGATTAGAGGTGATTGAACAGAGGTTCAAATTCAGAAAAAAAGGCAATTTTTTAGCCTGTTTTTATATGTCTGTATGCTGACTTCTTCAATTGACAAGACTACTTATTTCCCGATTAGTGGGAAATGGAGTATAGATTCCTCTTCATATCCCCATTGGTTATGCAAAGACTCATTCCTAGCTAAGCTAATGGGGATATGAAGATTGTCAATTATATTACTAAAATTTTATACTTTATATTTTATTATACTATGCCACTCATAATAAGTATTTGTGGGATAGTATAAAGAAGAATATTAACCTGAACAATGGAAAACAATTGCAGACCTCTGAAATGAGAGAGAGTACAAGAACTCTGATAATATGGATACTAAGTAATGCACTACAATGTACACTACAAAGGCTGCAAATTGCTTAAAGTAAGAGTTAATATTTTTCTTCCTGCTCAGTTCTGTTTGGAACGGTGCGATGCCCAATTGTTACTTCATCTTCTATTTTAAGACTGTGCACAAGCATATTAGGAAAAAAATCATGTAAGATGTATTCATCATTAAGTCTGTTCTTAATATGTCTTTGGATAAACTTAAGAGTAAAATTTATATGTCTGAACAAAGATACAGTGAAAGGATTAGACCCAGTGATTCTTAATCACCTGAATATTTCTTCACTTCTGTAGCACTTGTGCATAGATTGATGTATCCAAACAAAATATTTAAAACAAAATATCTGGCTGATTTGGGGATTTTTTGTAATACTTCGCTAAGGAAGCTTACAAATCTTTAATAACTTCTAAACAGCTTTCAGATTTTCTAATGGTCAGTACTTTTCAGGGTGCGTGTTGATTTAGTCACATGCTGCTTCCCAGGGTCATCTAAAATGAATTATTAAAATAGCAGTAGAACCATCGATACTTCTAGAGAAACCACTGAAACAGAAATTGAGCATTATCAGTATTCCAAGAAGACCTTTTAGAAATAATGAACTTAGATTGCTGCATGTGTTAATCTGAATACTGTTGTTAGTCACCAGAGCTTTCTTATTAGTGTGATTAGTTTTGATATTTTCATATCATGTGTAGATGGAAATCAAGTGGGTTCTTCAGAAATACAGAATATGACATAAAAGCATCCATCAGTGCTTTAGCTTTACCCTCTCTTTTCTTTTAAATAGTTCACTCTGCACTTGAAACAAGCTGTGTGTTACTCTAATCCTTAGCCTTAGTGGATTCTGCCTTGACTACAGCTGTTGCTGCTCTTGTGTTATTGAATTGACCTAGGACAAAGCACGGATCCAAGCAGTTCCTTCACTTTATTGCTTCCCTTTGCTGTTGAGTTGTTTTCTCCTAAACATATTCAAGTTTTGTTCTAAGCCACTCCTCTTCTTTACCTTCCTATCTTCTTAAACCTTTTCCACATCTTTTCCCTTTTCCTGCTGTAAAATTCAATAAGGATTCTTGTTCTTGTTACTTAGGAAAAAAAAAAGCATCTGCCAAGATCTTCCCCACAATTCCATCCTGCTTTCACAGTTTGCTTTTCCTATACCCTCAACCTGTTCCCTGTTGGTCCTTTATATATTTCTGTATTTTTTTCTCTAGTGTGCTACTTCTGTCCTTTATACAATATCAGAAGAAGACCTTTCAAGATCCATTCTTCTGTTTTTTTGGTACTTAGGTGTTGTGGTTTTTTTCCAGCTGGCAGCTTCCTTTCAATCCTCCAAGTTTTGAAGTACATCTACTCAGTTCATGTGACGTAACCCATCTTCAATATTTATCTACTATGTGTCTCTCCATTTCTGTGCCTATAAAAGCCTGCTGGTTTCTCACTGCCAGTGGAGCTGGTGTTAATACAGACTAGCAGTTGGAAAGGAAAAATACTGCTGGTTTCTCATTGCCAGTGGAGCGACTAGCAGTTGAAAAGGAAAAATAATTTAACTAAATCTTTTTTCTTGCTCCTTTGATATTAAGTTCTCTGCTGGTCCCATGAGTAAAGCGTTTGATCTTGACATTTCAGACTTTTCCTCCCCTTCACAATCATGGTTGTCTCCTGCTTCGTTTCATTTCCCCCTGCCCTCAGTTTATCCAAAATGATGTTGCCGTTTTGTTACCACCATCTGAAGAGAGATAAAGCCAGTGAAAGGAGGAGCAGTGCAACTCTGATGAGGGACACTTGTGTCACAGTCTTGACTTAATTTCTAATCTCTAGTCCATGCTGTGCACTGTGTCACTTACTTCATTTTTGCACCAGAAAATAAAGCAATGGAAGTTACTTTCTTATGGCCTCTTATTTCCAGTAGACAATTGCTAATGAGAGTAGTGGTGTCTTAAATTCTGTTTCCCAAACAGTTCACCTTCAAATTCCTGTTGAAAACCAACTGTTCTTTAAATTCTTCTTTTCTAGACTGCTGTACTCCTGCTGGTTTCTTTTCATCTTGGATTGCAGTCGCATTGGGTACTTTCTACTCTTTGTAAAGTGGTATTAAAAACTTATCATGGTATTAAAAAAATCTGTAAACTGTACTCTTCTTAAGCTTTAATTTTTCAGTCTTGAGGGCTCAGAAGGCTTGATGAAAAACAAATGGATAGTACAATAATTATTAGCTGCTAGCTGACGTGCATTGAAAAATTAGCCCCCATAAATGAACTTTAGACTAATCATGATATTCTTATGGAGGTATAAACCACCACTGTTTGGTCCTGTAACAGCTTTTGTTATGGATAAGAGCCTTGGCGTGAAGAATTCCACAAAAATGTCTTGAGTGCCGGGAGTGGCAGACCTACTGCAAGCTCTTCCTCACTTCTCTTTCTTACAGTCTTTCTCCTGGCCTTTCCTGAGTTCTAACTGCAAGGCACTAGCATTGAAAATAGTGTCAAAAGGTTTGAGATTTCATTTGATTAAAGCATTTCCATGTGTATTACTTTGGTATGAGAGAACGCAACAAGCTTTTGAAATTAACCACTCTAGATATTTTACAAGCACAGCTAGGAACATCCAAATACAACTATTAAATGGCAGGCATTTTCTCCTTTTTACAAAGAGTAATAATTGCTTCCTAATGAATTAATGCACAACTTGTCTGTTACTAATCCAGCAGTAATTAGTCTGACCAGTTGAATCCATCCAAAATTTTAGTTTTAAGTGTCATATCCTGTGTAAGCTAAACAATTTCAAAAACCTTGTTGTAGGATTTTTCATTTAGTTAAAGAATATATTTACATGACAAAAACTTGTTATTTCAAATATAATCTATGAATCTGTGTCAATAAATCTTGTCTTCTGTACTTAACCCCTGATTTTTCTGGCAGTGTCTCTCCATGGTGACAGCTGCTGTAGTATCTTGTAGTCATTGTTCTCTTCTTCCTTCTGTGCCATCTCCATGTCCTTTCCCTCATAATAAATGAATTTATGTGAAAGCATTGAGTTGTTCTTCTAGTGTTTGGAAAGCCTGATAAAATATTGCCAGTAAGGTTGGGCTATAAATAGAACCCAAAGTGAATTGAGAGATGATGAGGAAGTTTGCTCTTCATAAAAAGAGAATAGATGTACATTAAAATGATGAGGGAACTACCATATTCAGTTAGAAGTTAATAATTTGAAAGAACAAAGAGCGGTATTAAGGCTATTTTTAAGGAAATACTATCCTCTTCAAGAAGACAAGGTAGATTTTTTCTAAAACCTTTTAGAAAAAAAAAAGAAATAGAGCAAATGAGCTTGTCAAAGGCAACCTTCTGGTTTCTTTCAAATCAGCAAGGGGAGAACCTCATATGATTTTGGCAGATATATTATTTTGCCTTAAAAAATAACCAGAGTACTAGAAATAAACACTCAGTCTGAAAAATGACTTGCAGGAAGCTAACTACAAGGGGAAAATTTCTCAAGGCAGTGGAATAAATAGGAAGACTTATTCTCTGTTGCCCCTTACTTTGGTATCCTAGATATATATAACATAACAATTAGGAAACCAGAAATTGAAAGCATTGTTTTCAAACATGAAAATATGAAGCCAGAGTAACATAAATACTAGCTTTTGGGAGTGGTGATATATGGCAGAAAGTTCTAACCCCACTAACCCTCTATACCTTGTTCTGAAATTTGCCACTCTTTCAGCTGGGATGGTTAAAGAGTTTCTGAACTGCTGCAGTTTACAGCCTGGTACGTTAGCATAAACTGACATCCATGTTAGTTTATCTTTATATGCTGGTCTGTAAACTGCGGTGGTTCAGAAGCTGAGTCACGAACCAGTTGAGCTGTCCCTGCTGGGAAGGCGGTAATCTCTAAAGGGGTGGTAAGGCAGACAACTGGGGCCAGTACCAGTTTCAGCAATGCCGTCTTAATCCACTGTTGAGTATATCAACATGTCAGTTGCAAAAAAAAATTCTGAGAAAGCCTCTTCGCTGACTCACCACAGGAAAGATCAACTTCACAGTATAGGCTTAATTCATATGTGTGTCATTACTCTACAGATGAAATCAGTTAATTGGAGAGTCAATTTCTTTTATTCGTTGGAGAGATCGAATCAACAAAGACAATGTTGATTGATTTGGGGTTTGTTTGTTCTTATAAAAAGAAGCTTTGCAAAACAGTGGTAATAGGGGACTGCTGCCACAGACAGCTTGGAGCTAGTGCGGTGTACAACTGGACTGTGCTTAACACACATCCGCTAGCAACTTGGCTACATTGGGGCCTTTCCCGGGAACTGAACCTGTCGGTGACAAGGCAGGTTTTGAGCTATGCATTTCTTGGAACCATGTACGTATCGAATTTATAAGGCTTGACTGCTCCATAGTGAGTTTATATAAATAGGAATCTGTGAAAACAGATAAATTAATAGAAGTTATGCGACCTAATTTATGAAGAAATGTAAGTATCACTTAAAGCACACCTGCGGAAAAAATCACAGATTTAAAATATTTGATTTTAAAATATGTTGAGATGCTTTGCAGTAATATCTTAGTGTTATTAGTAATTATGACAGAAGAAATGCCAGTCTTCATAACAAACACAGTCTAGAAATATAAAATTTCAGAATTAATACCATCCTAAGTTGCATAGCTGTCTATATATACAACATTCAAAAGGAGGAAAAATTAACATAAACTATAATTATATATTCATTAAAAATGAGCTAAAGTCTGCATTTCTTCACCAGTACTACTGCTACTTCTTGTAGTCTGTACTAAGATGGAGTTCACAGTTTTTTTTTCCAAAGAACATGTGAAAAGAGTTTTACAAAATGTTTAGCAGAATAACTTTTCAGAGCTATCAAAATGCAAACTTTATACTGGAGTCATCTAGGCCTGGGTAATGGTGGCTAACTCAGGTGGCTAGATACGTTCAACAGTTTTCAGTAGAATGTCATAATATTCATGTTCTCTAACAATGGTCAGTGCGCCTTTTCATGGACAATGTGACATGAGTTGAATTTTAACCATTAATTTGAACTTGATCAAATCTAAGCATGAACATGGTGCATATGTTAAAAATGTATTTATTACATGAAGGAATTTAATAATCAGTGCTTACTGTATGTATTAAGAATGTATTATTCCCCTGTATTTCAGCGTTCAAAAGAATCCTGAAACAAAAGAAATAAATATTATTTCTACAGTTTTCAGAGTGTCTGCCTATGTAAGTATAAATAACTTTTTGATACGTGATTTTACTGGAAGTAATGTGCATGGCATGAAAATAATGAATTCACAAGCTTAATATTCCATTTTAAAGTGTAATTTTTCCATAGTTGTTGTCATTTTTTATTCATGAACTCTTTCCCTGATCTCATCCTGCTTTCTCATCCTCTTTACTAACTCTTCATCAATAACCACCAACTAGAGTTTTATTTGGTATCTCACTAAAAATAGGTTGACTGGATTACACTTGAAATCTTAATAGTCATCCAGAAACTAATTTATGAAAAGAAGTATCTTTAGGTCCAAGTAATTCTGGTTTTAGATTTACTTTAGATAGCAGTAAGGATTAAGAATCCGCACTTGACTTTGTGTCGTTCTGTTTTTAGAAACGTTGCTAGGGCTTTATGAATTGCTTGTATTGCATCTGTTTCTGTAAAGACAGCAAGGAAGTTTAGTATACAAAAAGGCCTGGGTGATGAGATGACTGCTGACCTCTTTTCCCCTCCCTTGTCAAGTCTCATTCCTGTCTGTTTCTCTTGCAAAATCATACATTTACCATCAAGATAAGTTTGAGAACTGGTTACATCTTTACTTGATTCAGCGTATCTGTCATTTAATTGTTACAGTAGGATGAACTACTCCAAATTCTTCTTGAGTAACCAGAATATGTAATAATTAAATGTCAGATAATGTACCCAATTTCAAAAAAACTAGCTGATGTCATTTCAGACTGCACGAACCTCCCTGTGAGTTGCCAGTAGCCCAGTCGTTCATCTGTGGGTCAACATCTTTTAAGTACTGTGTGTAATTCATAAAAGGCTTTTGAAAGGTTTTTGAAAATAAGCATCAAAATGTGCCTTTCTACTAAGCTGCAGACTGTAATGAAAATAAAATAAAAAAGCAAAAACCTGGTAACTTGATGTTCTTCTGTTATTACTGTTTCCTCCCTATGTCCAAATCACATGTATTGATGAGAACTTTGCAGATTTCTATGGTTAGGCAGATGCCTAAAGGAAAAAAAAGACAAACTTCAGCAACTTTTTGAAAACAAAAAAGTGGGTGGACAAGAGATAATCCAGTGTAAATACAGAGCAGGCTATCCTCCCTGTAGCCTTGGGGGAAAATTAGGCTTTTCTGCACATTCTGGAAATTTGTAAGGTGAAGGAGAATTCTGAGATTCTGGTTTGCATTAAAGAACATCCTGAAGAATATTCTCTCTGAATAGAGAAAGGCTTAAATGGGTATGTCTGGATTGTTTGATGGCTTTGTGGATCAAAACACTTTAAACTCTACTTGCAAATCACAGGAAGGGCACCTACTGGAGCACGAATGCCTTGTGCTTGTGATGAAAAGTTTCTCTCAAGGAAAGAACTACATTTCTGCAGTAGATGTAGTTTCTGAGTTCATTTGGTAAACAACTGTAGAGTGTGTTATGATAATCTTGGTGTTGAGCTGACAATTTCTAAGCCATGTTTTCTTGGTTTGAAAGAAATGGACATACCCTCTTAGCCTGGTATAAATAAATTTAAAAAAAAAGTGGTTCTGGTAAAAGTGACTTGCGCAGCTCAGAAGCTAGATGAACACACATTTTTGCATGCTGGATTCATAAATGGACAAATAAATATACTTGTATATTTGCACAAGTGGAATCAGGAATTAAAAACTTTATGTAACACCATACTGAGACCATCCCTTCCTTTTTATTTGGTTTTTAAGCTGTGGCTAAGAACCACTTGTTTTGGAAACAATATCTAAAAAAGTACACTATTAGAGATGTAAATGTTTCAAGGTATTAAGGTGTAGCTGTAAACGTCTGCAGATCTGTTTAGCATCAAAACTAGATAGTCCTGGGCATCACAAGAGAAACGATTTTAAATCTTGTGACTAAGTCCTCTGCTGAACTTCAGATACTCTTGAGAGCTTTGGGGCTTGCATATAATAAAACGTTGTTACAGCTGAAGTATGTGGATGCTAACTGGTAATTTAGAACTTTCTTTACCTGAACCCAAACTATGGCAGTGTTAGAAATCAGTGTAATGCAAAGTTTATTCAAAAAGTATTTAAAAAAATTGTCAATGAAGTGATGCAATTTAGAGAGATGTTCAGCAGTATGTTTATTTCTCTTATGATGCTATGCCTTATGCTGTGCATATGTACTCTGAAATCATCAGCTGATTATCTGAGTTCCTAGAAAGAAAAAATAAAATGATCCTACTCTAGCATCGGTAAATCGATCATTACAGTTCCTGCATGCCTGAAGTCCACACTGCAGGTGGAATTGGTATGATTCTTAATGCATGTACATGCACCCTATTGCTCTAAAGAACAGAGTAAGTCTGTGTAAATTCCAGAGCCTTTATGCTCAAGTATTTTAGCATTTTTATGACCTCTTTCGTTAGTTGAAATAAATTTAAGAACATTTTTCTTTTAATTAGATTGTATTTTTTGTTTTCCTGATATCAGGTTTGGTATATTCTGGAGTTTCTTGAAATGCCTCATCACCAGAACTTAACTCGTTTTTGTTCTTGAGCTGTTGAACAAGTTTTTAGTGTGCTAAGAGTGCCTTTAAACAGTCAAAATCTCAACTGGCATGGGTCGATTCCATAAGGACTGCAGGAGCAGGATCTTTAGTGGCAGTGGGAAAAATGTTGAACTCGCAGTCACATCTTGATGTTGGTCTTCTCTTGCTTTTTTTTGGTTTTGTGCGTGAGCTTAGGTTATTTTTGTATTGAACTCCAAAGGCATTGTGATGCTAAGTACGGTACAATCTTAAAGCTTGCTCTCCTTACTGCAGTTGAGAATCTAGTGGTTGATACACATGTATCCCTAAAAAACACCTGAAGAGAGCTGGGCATCTGAAAGTCAGAGCTACAGAGCTTGTATGCTGCGCTGCTTAAAAATAGAATGCTATTTTTAGCTTGCGGCATTTGACTACCATCGGAAAATGCTGTGAATAAACATTATCAAATCTCCACCTGCCTTCAACAATGCTTTTATGGTGGTGCTTATCTTAATTTAAGATTTACGGTCTTGAATAATCCCCCCAAGGGAAACACCAGAACATAGAGTAGGGGGTTCATGCTCTTTGAAATAACAGGAGAGAAAATGGGGCGCCAGTAACAGCTACTGGATAAAGTTCACAAATGGTCCTTGGAGCAGAAATTGGAACTCAGACGTTTTCCTCCTATGACTGCCTTAACCACTGAGAAAGGTTACAGTTTTCACATTTCCTTGGTCCAAAAATAAGTTGGATTATTTCATGCAAAGGAAGACAGCTTCCACAAAAGAATGTGAGAGATGTGCCTCTAATCTGTAATAGTCTGTAGTCTGGGAGTTTAAAATTTTCCAGGAGAAAATGGACAATATATGCAATATAGCAATTTCCCTCAGGCAAAAAAGTGGAACAGGACCTGCATCTCTTCAGCTGTTGTACAAAGGCACTGGGGAGCAGGAGGAAACTGTTACATGTTTTACTAGAAAGGAGAGGGAGAGGTCAGCTACATATCTGTTGATCTTTTAGATGTTCAATTACCAGATTGAATAAATAATACAAAAAAATCAACCCTCCAAAAATCCCCCCATCTAGTTTCTGGATCCCTACTGGATCTGAAGCGCGTGTCAAGCTGTGCTGCCCTGTTAACACTGACGCTTGTATTGACACGGGCAGGCGTGGGCTGCTCGGTTGAAGAGCCCAGTTCTTGTAGCGTTCGTTGTCAGCCGAACGTGTGCTTTCACAATGAGGAGTTTGGAGCTAGGTGCCTGGATTCCCTCTAAACCCTTTCTGAGGGTTGGCACAGCAAATGTTTTCAGTAACAGTTCAAAGTTGTTAGTAAGAGCTGTAATGAGCGTTTTCCTTAAATGCAAATGTTTGAAACTGAACAGATGCATTAGCAAATGTTAAGTGAAAAAGAATTACTGATAGAACAGCGTTATGCATTAGCATAGAGTCCCTAAATATTTTGTTCCAAAGGAAACATGATTGGACCCTTGTATATTTAATCATCTCTATTTTAGACTAATTGTGTAAGCACATGCTTACGTGTTTCACTTTACATTTTGTATTAATATTACATTTAGCTCAGGGTTATTTGAACTATGCAGGCAGAACTCCTGTGCGTTTTGTAGTGCCGGGGTCCTCATGGAGATGTAACGCTGCTTAAATAAACTGTGGCGTACTTGTTCTATTTTGCGATGAAATAGACTGTTACCGCTGGAACACAAGGGTACGTTTCATTCAGAATTTATGAACTCTGGTGGGTGTCCATGTTGTCGCTAATACTGGTTTGGGTTTTTTTAACTCCCTCCCAGGATGCCAGTGGCCTGCGGTACCCTTCAAGCAAGAGCCACGAGCAGAGTTTTGCCTACTTGACAGTGGACCCCTGCAAGCGACACGTGCACGCTCTGTACCACTGCTCCGGTGGAAGCTCCTTCGCTGACTAGCTCCAAACCCTGTGGCGGGAGCGGCCTTCCCTCCGCGCCGACCCGGCTGGAGACGGCCCGGTTCTCCTCCGAGCAAGGCCGTGCTCCGCTGCCGCGCGCTCCCTTCGCCAAGGCGTTGCTACATGGCTGCCGACCAGAGATTTTCTGTTTGAAAGGCGCATTCTGCGCTCCTGGCAGCGTCGTCCCCGCTTCCCCCACCCGTTTCAGCTAATAAAAGCGTTTCCCTAGCTGCCTGGCTGCCACGAACCGGCTTCTCACACCCGCGACGCGCGGATGCGGGGGGAGGCTCCGGAATCGGCGGAATCTCCGCGGAACGGGGAGAAAGCGCGCCCGCAGGCCTGCGCCCCCCGACCTCCGGCCCTCGCCGGCCCAGCTCCGGGAGCCGCGGCCGCCCCGCCGCCGCCAGGTGAGGCGAGGGCCACACACCG
>Ga0065711_1046593_pt1 | contig 12808 bp, 7 predicted proteins | sample Hoacrofraction12_FD_59098 | JGI IMG/M metagenome (GOLD analysis project Ga0065711, IMG submission 59098) | Hoatzin crop microbial communities from Cojedes, Venezuela - Epithelial fraction 12 v2 (version 2) | ecosystem: Host-associated > Birds > Digestive system > Esophagus > Crop | place...
GCAGACATCAAGTACTGATCAGAAGTGATGCTATAGAGTATATTAGGTGCTGGAGGACCAGACATCAGCATGATTCTCCTCTTATTGATGCTATAGGTAAGAGAAGGCACTGTATACATAACTTCAGAGGTTGATTTCCATGGATCATTTCACAGTCCTTGTGGGTGTGTATGGAATGTAATTTCAGTGTGTGAAAAGAAGAAAGTGCTTGAAAAGATCTCAATCGTTGTGGGGAGAACTGTAAATTTGGAGAAAAGCCCAGGGGATGACTAGGTTATACCAATGGCCTTGGAGCATCTGACTGTCGAAGGAAGAAAGGAATGTTAGAAATGTTTCACGTCAGTGTTTGCACATTTGCTTCTGCTTGTTAACAGGCAGATAGTAAAGCCTTCCTATTTCAGAGGGTTGTTTAAGGAGGCTGTTACATCCTAGTGATAGTAAAATTCTCTGATAGCAAAATATACATACAAAAATGCTAGGTGAAATTCACGGTATGACACATTGCACCTGTATTGTCAAAGGGGCTTTTTTTTTTTTTTTCAGAGTGGCCATGATTTCACTCAGGCTTTATTAAAAAGAAAATAGATTCAGAAAAAACATACATAGTATGATAAGAGCTAAGGCATTATACCTTCACATAAAATAATTCTCTGTTTTCCGAATGAGAAAGATGGAGCTTTGTATCACACATTGATTTACAGGTACTTTAACTGTAGCCTGTTCACCCCAGTACATTTCCCAGGAAAACTGATAGAAATGTGTATATCAATTATTTATGAATAAAAAGCAAGAAACTTTATTCATTAAAATGTGAATCTTTTTTATGTTTTTCCCCTTGAGATTGCAAAGGATAACGTTGTGTCAAGAGGAAAAGATTACTCTCTTTTTTTTTTCCTAGAAAATTCTTTAGTAGTTATTAATTGGAAAAATCATGAGGGCATTAGTGTCTAAGTATTTGAACTAAATAATATTATAGAAACTGCAAAGTTAATTTAGAAAGTGATTTTCAGTCTTGCAGAACTGTAATAAATAACTTCACATGTAATGTTTTCAATGAGCAGGAGAGTTTTAAGCATGGCTTTTTCATTGAAGTTTATGGGCATACAGTTTTACCTATGGGCATACACTTTTAATGAACACATCAGTTAACTCTGGATATCTGCAATGATTTTTTAAAACATGTACAAATGGTCAACAAATGAAATACCAATTTCATAAATTAAAATGAAGATGCTCTGTAGGCTTATCCAGCTCTCATTAAATTTAGGATAATTCCTCTGGAGTCTTTGGAGAGTGTTCAGGATGATCGCTATTTCTCAAATGACCATTTTGATTATCAAAGAAATAAAACTGAGTTCAATGTTTAGACAGTTATTGCAAAGGGATTTCAGCTACTATTGTCTGTGACTGGGCTGGAAAAAAAAAAAGAGGGTTTTAAAGAGATTTTCTGATGTTTTTTCTCACCTCGTTGATATCCTTAAGGGCTAGATGTAAAATAGAATTTATGTGAAAAGTAGAGGCCGGAATTATAAGCCTTAACAGCACCACTTAGTTGCTGCTCAGCATGCTACCTATCCTTTTTGCTTAAAATGGTCCCCATGTGGAGTTATCCCTGGGCAAATGATCTAATTATATGACTTATACAAATACTATTATCTGGCTACCTTTAATACTGATAGCAGTCTTTTAAAAGAAAAGTGCCAGTCTGTTCAGCTCTTCAAAAGAGAGGGTATGGCTACCACTTTTCAACTGTTGCAGCTACTGCCAAGCAGACAGAAGTGTCCTAATACAGCTCTTAGTAAAACATCTAATAGGTCAAATTTAAGATTTATTCCTGTCTTGAGTAAAGTGACTTCTGGTAAGAGGAAGCTCTCATCTCTGAAGCTTTGTTTCTGTTTTGAAGGGTCTTTGCTCTCTTGTGTGTTGCACAGGATGCCTGTGCACCTAACAGGGATGTGGGCTTCACCCTAGAGAGCACAAAATCTGACGCTTTGGTGTCTCAGTTCTAGAAGTCCTTTATTAGATCTGGCTCTAGAAGTCAACCGTAACTAACTTTAATAAATGTATTAAACTTGGTGAGCTTTTTAAACAAAGATGTATAGATATTTCCGTTCAGCCTTAATCAGATGGCCTCTTGGATAGGTTGCTTAATGAAGGGTCTGAAAAGCTGAGTCTGCTTTGTAATGTATTATTCCAATTTTGCTTGTTAACAGAGATATCTTTATTTAACTTTTCTCATTGACTAGTCACATTTACCGTGAAAAATCTTGATCATTATCTAGCAGGCCAGTCCCAAAGCCAAATAAATAGCATGGTTCAATTTGGCTTGTAGCTGCATTCACTTAGAATTGAATATACTTGAACACAAACGTCTGATCTGAAAAACAGCATGGGTTCTGTGTATTTGTTTAGAACCCAAAGCGAACAGAGAAAAAATAATAACCTGTCACCTAATGGTTTTCATAGCTCTGGTGGAGAAAGAAGGGTATGGTTATATCCCCACTTACAGTGAACTGTAGTAATAAATCCTGCTTGATTGCTGTGCCATCGCATCTAATAGTGGGCTAGTTTTGTGTGACCATCACAACAGATGTATTTTCTCCAGTTAGTTATAAAAATAAGACAGTACAGATCAGTTAAGGAGGACGTGTTTTATATGGAATGAACACAGGCCTGCTTGTGGGAATAATCAGAAGAGGCTTTTAAAACTGGAATAATTCATGACAAGAAGGCAATAGAGTAGTTCATTTTAATTAGTAGGTAAAAGCTATGTAGCGACAAGATGCAATTTTGTATATTTGAGTTGGCTGTGGTTTTTTTCTTTCCTGGCCGCAGACCTTTCCATTGAATGCCATGTATCATTTTATATGTTCTTATCTCTCTGATACTGCCATCATGTGCGAAATCCCTCAGTATATTGCACAGAAAGACTTTAATATTTCTTAAACCGATTAGGGTTTTGTTCTTAAGGCACTTGTGCTGTATTCCCGGGATCAGAGCAGTAACATACTATTCAGCTTGACTGCAAGTATCGTCTGGCACTAGCAATTTAACTGGACTTCTTTTTCAGTCAAAACATAAAGACTTGCTTTTCAGTTGGATCAATAATATATATACTTTTTTGTTTGTTTGGTTTATGTTCAGTTGGCTCCAATTTACTTGAATAACATGACAACTTACAATCCATGACACGGTGAAAACAGGTTTGGCAAATTAAACAGTTCCTGTGAAGTGCACTTGGTGCTTTTCCTTTCCTGCAGTCTCGTGCCTGGATATGCTTTTTCCTAGAGAGTATCAGTACTGTTGCGTGAACATGCAAACTATGAATAAAAAGATGCTTTCTGCTCATCTATCAGAGCCGTGACAGGACCCCTCTGCTAATCTTGCTGGGGTAACTGCCCCAGTTCATCTAGGATGTTATTAACTCTCGATACCTGTAACTTCTTGGTGGTAACTACCTCCCTAATAAAGATTGCAAAACAAATTGTGTGCCTCACATGTCAGTCATAGGCCTGATACTCTGGTGCAAAATCCCCTGTAGAAGCACTTTAAGCTAATATGGCAGGCTGTGACTTGGGAGTGCCGAGTTGTGGACAGACATCCTGTTCAGCAGTCCTGCATAGATTTCATGGGAAATTGCTGTTTAAACCCCCAGAAATACCAGTTATGTGAATTATCAGTAAAGTAAATAATACCACTTGATAGGACCAGTTGATAGTAAGAAATACTATTGAAATTTTTAGTATGGCTATAAAAAAGTAGGAAATAAATGAAAATGAAGTAGAAAATTATCAGATTCAAACTACAGATTTTTTTCCTGAGGAAAGTGGCTATTTGTTAATGCAGTGCAAAATAAAGAAAATTATTTAAGTATTTTTTATAAATTATTCAGTGAAGTTTCCTCATTGTAATTTATGGACCCAAAGCTTGCTTCTAGTAAAATAAGTCATTGCATGCTCTGCTGGTTTTTTGGAAGAAAAATCACACTTGGTGATCCACAGTTCTGTTTTAACCATGTCCTGACATGTGATGAGGTAATGCTGAATCAGTCAGGAGTTCAAGGTGGTTGTACCTGTACATTTTTCTTATAATGTGCTCCCCCAAAAGACTGAAAGGCTTTTAAACTTAAGATGTGTTTTAATAGAAATGATTCAACATGATCAATTTGGAATGCACAGGTAGCGTGAACTGTTTTCCCCATAATTGCTGTGTCTTTCCAGGTGAGTCCTTCTTTCTAGGTTTGAGTTCCATGAACCTGGTGACTTTGTGTCAAACTCTGCTTCATCCCCTCTGGTCTTTAAGAATGTATTTCCACCACTTTTAAGGCCTGAACGTAGCTACTTGCTACTTGAAGGGCTGCTTCCTGGCCCTGCTGTGACTGTCGTCTTTAATTTCTCTGCCAGTCCTATGTGTGGAAGACTGTGGATTCATCTCGCTCAGGACAGTCTCCATATCTTTCCAGGGAACTGCCCTGACTCAGCTGTGTTTAAAGAAATGTGACATACAAACTGAGAGCATGCAAAATCAATTAGAGTCCATGCTTTTAATTCTGCCATAATTTCACTTTTAGTATATTGCAAATAAAATAAATGCTTTTTTTAATCCTACTTGGAGTTAATGAAAATTTCAGATAGAAGTGATGTCATCTTGTCAGAAAGTATGTGATATTTTGATACTTCTCAGCACGCCACGTTTCGGAAGGGGTCTGTGGATAGATGAAATGGTTCCTTCTTTCTCGAAGAGATTTTGAAAAAATAAAATTGCTGCCCTTCAGATCTTTTCCCAAAGTTGCTACCTATTATTTCTGTCTTCCTAACAAATTTTAATCTCTTTCAAGGTATTCATCTAATTTGGTCTCCCCTAGGATACTGAAACATTCCCTCTCAATTTGATGCGAGGAAGCACCTAAATCACTAGCTATTGCAAGCCTGCCAAGTCTAATTTAATTTTTGTTCTTTTTAATTTATTAATTCCCGAGATGGCAACTGTAATACAAAGAACCAGCCAGGGCTGCAGTTAAGTAACAGAGAACCAAAACTGAAAGAAAAACAGTATGAGCTATTCTTTTATTGTGACGAGACAAATCATTTCATCTATTTTCTGACATGAAAGACAAGAAAGGAAAAGGAGAGTCTAACAAATAACACAAAGAGGAGAAAGAGCAGAATGGAGTGAAAATTTTCCAAATGTCAGAGGAAATTAAATAGTGAACTTTAAAGAAAGTAACACCCATTTTGTTCAGTAGAGCCTTTTCAAAGCTGTCATGTTGGGAAAAATGGAAAAGCTCAGAAATGCATTTTAAACCTGTTTGTGTTAAAGTTTGGATTTCTTAGACCTGTTGGCAGCAGGTGTCTTCTTAATATTCATTATTCATGTAGCCTCACAATGCATTTCAATTTATAAATGAAGAGGTATACAAGCCCTTCACTGCATTAAATAGATGAAATAAATTACTGCCTTTGAGCTCGCAGTGCCATAGCTGTAGCTTGAAAGTTATTTGCCTGCTACAGCTGATAGATGTAAGAGTTGCAAATAAATTTTATTTTGATGAATATACAGATGAACAGACCTCTTCCATATGTCTTCATATTTTACTGGATTGTAATGTACTTTCTCATGTTATTCTGAAATAGTAGGTCTCTTCTTCATATCTCAAACAAATCAGTCAAATAGAAATATGTTCCATTTTCTCTCATTGTTTTCTACTTAATGTCTACCGGCCTAAACCTGTTAGTTACTGACAGATTCAGATCACACTAGGCTGGATCTTGAGGTGCTTAATCTTTGTTCAAGCCAGGTCCCACTGACTTCAGTGCAAGACCTGCATGAGCCAGGCGTGATGTAAAACTGAACTCCTGATCCTGTTTCACTGAAAGCAATACAAAGTTTTTGTCATTCATCTCAGTGGGAGCTGAAGCAGGACTAAATTGTAACCTTAGATTTTTACCCATTAACATCAGTGGGATTGGAAGGTACAGCAACTTGCAATATCTGTTATTTAAAAATAGAGCCAAAACCAGTAAGTCTCTTCTCGCTGTGAAGTATTGCATTTTAAAGGGACGAGCTCCTTGTGGCCCTGAGCTGCTGTAACACATGCTGAGAGATCCGGACGTGAATAAGGATAGCTGAAAAGATGAAAGGTTGAAGGATTAAATTCCTAAACCCTTACCAGAGGAGTTTTATTTATATACTTAGGTCTCCATTTTGTAACAGTCTGATAATGAATACTAATAGGGGAAAAAAGTGGATGCAGACTTTTAAATATATTCAGTTCTTGGCAATTCCTGTTGCCTTTGAGCAAGTGGACACAGAGCATCTTCCTGAACCCTGAGTTTTGCATAGTTAGGTTTATATAACCTTCTCCATGGGCTATATTCTGAGAGCTGCTGAAATAATTCTAAGTACTGGGCTAGGTCCTATTTAGCCTTTTCTCCTACTAATTTGCATGGGAGTTTGGTAACATAAGGAGCAGAATTCTTGTATTAACTCAAAGACTTCAGTGAGAATAATAGATTAAAAGAAAGCTGGAGCAAGCTGTGCGCTATCAGAATAGGCATAAGAAGTTGTCCTGTTTCATGATGACTTTATGCTAGTTTAAGGTTGTGCGGGATGTTTGTTTCTAGCTATGTGCTCTTCCTGCCTCCATGAGGAATTGTGAGACGACATGTTGAGTCAGGTTGGCCTGTTGAACCATGTGGACCCTGACCCTACTAAAAATGTCATTAATTTTCATCCACTTTTCATCCACAGACTTCCTCTTCTCTTTGGGCAAATACTTGTATTGTTAAGAGAGAGGTGTCAGAGACATGGTACGTTGGTCCATTCTTTTTCTGGTACTTGAAAATGAACAAACGTAGACAGAGCTTCCAATCTGTCAGCTGAGTTTTCACTGTTTGTTCCTTCCTTACAAAAAATTCAGCAGAACATATAGTGATCTTTAACTCTCCCCAAACACAAGCTTCTGAATACACATTTAATTTCCTGTTATCTTTCCATGGCTAAATTTGTACAATACTTGTATGTCCCTGGGAATGCTACATGGAAGTGCAGAGCAACTGTACATTGCATTCATACTGACTATGGATCCAGTGACTGACACTCTGCATATGGACGTGAGACTATTCTATAGAGGTAGTCAAACTTGTTATAGCTTGGTTTATTCAGAAATATAAATCCAGTTCTTCAGAACTGCTGATTGTCCATGAAACAGCTCACTAGGTACAGTGTGTGGGCTGCTTAGTTTCGAACTGGGGTGCCAGGGTACTGTCAGAGATTTAGTCGAGTGCTGAATAGGTGAAGATTCAGTGAACCCTTGAAGATGCAATAACATTGCTTTCGTATACCACCCTTTGTCCTGTGTGTTTACTCCCATGAGCAAACTTAACTGTGTTCAAGTGGTTGCAAGATGTGAGTCTTTAAATGCAACAATTTTCTATGAGACTATGCAGTTGTGATTAGTGAGCACATAGAAATCTTTTATGGTTCTTCTAAACGTATCTATTAGGCAAGGTTAGACTTGCCTATCTTTTCAGTGCAGAATATGGCTGCTGAAATGCTAAGACTCCTGAAAGTGACTGAAACAGAAATATACATATTGCAAGAGGTAATGAAATAATAATGCAAAAGGCTGTAGTTAAAGAATTGTTTATTTTAAGCCCAGAAAATTAGGGATTTTGAGACTTTATCTTCAGAAAACTGAAACTGTGTTTAATTTAATTCAAGTAGCCCTAAATGTCTCTGAGCTTGCCAGGCCATGCTGCTTTTGAACCCTGAGACTGCTAAGCATTGCTGCTGGTAGACTGTTGCAGAACTGAATATATCTGAGTGCTTGAACTGCTAAATGAACTTTCCAGACAGGAGGCAAGCTTCTGTTGGAATTAATAAAAACAATTGCATTCCTATAGAAATTTCCATTGTGTTGAAACAATGCTGATTTTCGGTTCTGATTTTGAGTTGCTGAAATGTCACCACTGCTAGCTGCAGTCACTATGGTATGCATAAGCATTGCTCCTGAGCCACACTGGAATCTGGTTTTAACATATTTTCTTTATATGGTGTGATTGCACCATTTCAACCAGAGTAATACTTTTTTTCCCCCTCAGAATGAGTTATATGGTTTCCCTGAATTAGAACTGGAGGTGACGCTGTCATCTCCCAAGTTAACTTTCTTCATTTATAATTAGGGGACTGTAAAGTAGGTGGTATTATTCTGTGTGTGAGATTAAGGTTTCAGCGGAAAGAGTTGCAAGGCTTTTCAGTAAGGTGTGATACAGATTGTGTTTTTATTATAAAATTCTGCTTATAATAGCTTTCATGAGTGTCTTTTGTAAGCATTGATGACTTCTTAAAATGCATCTTCCAAACAATTTTACAGAAATATTAGAAATATTTTAGTCTATTTTTTATTACCAAAAACACAGTTACAAGTGGTGGTTTTTTTTCTGTGTATCAAATGACAGATTTTCTACCTTGTTGTGAAATACACAAGCAGTTGTTGTCAAATCACATGATTCAGTTAGCAGTGGTTACATTCAGGATTGTTACATTCCATACTTCTGTGTGGTATTCGGCCTGGAGGTGAATACTGAACAGAAATATGTGGGTTCTGATGGTGAATTTTTATGATTCAGAAAACAATGTCAGAGTTATCTATAAGGACATGACTCTCTTTACTGCACCATGAGTGAAATCTGTTGAGCTAGAGTACAAGTCATTTCTGATTCTATAAATCTTTTGCATCTCAAAAAAAAAAAAAAGGCCAGAGGTGGAACTGGTAAGGATGCTAATTTATTCATGATGATGAAGGGGAAGTTAAAGCATAAATAATGTGAATGTGACATTCCCTTGCAGTGCCATTTTGGACTGATTAGAAGAGTTTAAGGATCTCTGTGTATTTTCTGTTTGTATGTGGTTTTTTTTTTAATGAACCTTTCATTTTGTAACTGTTGTTTTATGTGGGTATATAGCCTTTATAGCAACCTTTAAAAAGGTGGGGGTTTATTATTTACAGACAGTTTCTATAAATGGAAGAGTTGAAGCAACAAAGTAAACTGCTAAACCTCGTTCATAACACTGTGAAGTAAAAATAATTAGCTGTTGGTTAGAAGACAGAAGATTAATTAGTTTGTGAAGCCATGATTTTGGAGAACAAATTACCATGGAGAGCGAGTTTGCAACCATTCAGTTCAGGAAGACGCAGCTCACGTATTGTGCCTGTGAAACCTAATAAATATATGTGTCGCTTTAGGTATCTCAAAACATGCAGAGAACTCACTGACCCATAGTGAGCACAGATATCATCTCTCTGCTGTGAAGTGATTCTGCTTTCAAAGGCACAATACGAGTCTAGTTAAGAGCTTATGTTTGCATCAGAATTGTGTAAGGTCATGCGCGGAGGGTGGAGAACTTTGTTGGAGCTCATGGCTGGTGTAGCACCAACTTTTGCAATGAATCTCTTGATCAGGGCTAGGAATTTCTACTGCTATATCAAAGCAAATAAAAATAGTACTTATCCTTCAGAAAAGATTAGAAAGTGTCTGATATAACTTAATTCAGGCTGAATGAATATGAAAAATGAAGTTAGATTTTTGTACAAGACCTTTTATGAAATATTGTTTATCAGTAATAAAATAAACATGAACTAAAGGACTCCAGGAGTAGAGAATGATTCTAAGATGTAGAATTTTAGCTAGGCCATGCCATCCTGACTAGAGAAGTTAATGTTATGATACAGCTAATCCAGGGCACAGGCTGAGCTCAGTTTATTGAACTCTAGATGGCTGGCATTTGTTCAGTCAGCCTGCTTCCTTTTTGACTCATTTGAAAAATTAGCTCTTTAGATTGGCCTGTATTTAAAAGAAAAATGCTTTTTTAAAAAAATTCCTTTTTTAGGTTTTCCACAAACATCTTATTTTTTGGGAGGGAAAGAAGGAAATATTTCCTTCTATCTCCAAATACAGAGCTCCTTTGATAGCCACCTCTCGGTTTAATTTTTAAAATTATATTGGTTTTGTTTGTGTGCCAGGTTTCTTACCAGTTATTACTTTAGATACTGGCTAGCATCCCTTGGTAGAGAACATGGAGTAATGTCAGGAACAGGGAGAGGCAAAGGCAGTAACAAAGGCATCCTGAAATGAGGGGTTCCTTTGATAGGACAAGCTAAATGCCTGAAACAGAAATCTAACATCTCTTTATTTTTAACAAGTCCCTTGATAAATAATGGGGAAGTGTAAGAGTGAAATCTCCAAATATCAGCTTGTCTGAAATAGCATCCTGAACACTTCATCACTTTTAAAAATAAAATAGTCCCTGCAGGATACGTAAAATAAAGCTCGCCATTGCCAGTGATGTGCCCTCGAAGAAGTAGAGAGGTAACCCAATTAAAGATAGGTATGCATTATACAGTATGTTTTCTAATTTAACCCATTAATGGAAGTGTGTTGCAATCATCTGTCGGTGAAGGAGAGGTAATCCCTAATAACTGAGTGTTGATTCTTCTTCTGGAGGCATTGCACTTCTTTTCAGTTATGGAGATTCTTCAATTCCTTCTTGATAAAGGTGGCTATAGCGCACTCTGTTTAGAGGGAGAGACTGTCAGACAGGACTAGTGAAAAAGACTATGATAATACAGCGGTTAATGGCACTGAAATATTACATTGGTAGTTCCCATGATGAAGAAAGACATGTGAGAACATTGGATTTTTTGACATTTTTTTTGTGACCATTCTCAGAGTGATGAATAAACCCAAAGAAAAGAGCAGCAAAAATAGCAGCGACTAATTTTTTTTGTACTAGGGTTGGCCCAGCTGGAGCCCGATTAGGAAATAGGCACTTTTTTGTCATTCATCACTTCCACAAACAGAAGCAGGGCTAACTCAGCTCTGTGTGTATCTGTTCATGTAGATGCAGCCAAAGTCGTGTTTGCAAAATGGATTTAGTCTTCTAAATCCTTTAAATAGGGCTCATTTCCCCAAGTATAAATGTCACCTTTGCTCAGGAGACTTGCACTCCGAAGTCACTTGAAATATTTAGTCCGTCTACACTAATGTGTATTTTAGTAGGAGAAATAATAAAGGCAAGTTTACAGACATGTTTTTATGCTAAGCTACCCTCCTATGTACTACTAGGGATTTATGGAAATTATCTTCATAATAATCTACCTTTGTGGCCTAAAGAAATTAATTCAAGGGATGAAAATTTAGGGAGTTAGTCCCTTTGTGGATTTTCTGATGGTTGCACATCTGTAAGAAATCTGGATGAGACAATCACGTAATGTTAAATAGGCTCTGTATTTGGTAAGAAGAGTCAGAAGGTAATAACTTTCTTTGAAGTGTCCAGCTTGAAGGAAGCTTTGATACTTAATGTGTCATGTCATTTATTAAGGTGATAAAGCTGATGTTAGTAATTGGCTAAGTCCTGTCTGAAGTTCTATGCTGGTTTAAGGTATCAGGCAACAGTTAAATGGATTTGCTGCTTTCCTCTTACACTGTACATGACCTTACATACAAAAAGATTAGCCTGGATATGTCTAAAACTTCTTTCCCGTAACATAAGTGACTGGATGCATTCTGCTGTCTTGTACAGCATCACATCTTATGCTGACTATTCTCTTTACTATATTAAGGATTAATAATCCAAAATGCTGTATGTATTCAGTATATTGAAGTTGACTTAATACCAGTCTTCACATTAGGGTTGTGTTCATTTCCAAGAGGGAAGTGGTCCCAGATCTAGTAGATGGCTAAGTGTGTGACTAAATGCATTTGTGCGTTTTTTAGCTGGCTTTAGTGGGGCTGTTTTTATAGTTCTGTAAGAATATCTTTGCAGGCTGAATTAATGCAAGCTACCTCTCTTGTGCAGAGCCCTCAGTCATTTCATACTCTGTGTATGTGTGTGCATGTTCAAACTGCTTCCAAACACCTTGAATTTTGCATAGTGAATCTGTTGTGAGAAACACATCACTAAAACTCCATGAAATGAAAATACAGGCATATAGGTATGCTAATATAGTATATGTTGGTTTTTCCTGAATGATGTTGTTTAGCTTTAGTGTCATTAGTCAAGCACAGCTGGTATCTCGGGCTAGATGTGAAAATGAGCATCTTTGCCATTTATATTGGAAAATAAAGAGAATGGGAAAGGAGAAAGATGTGCTTAAGCATTTGTATTGATAGTGGTAAAAAAAGATAGAATACTCCAACTGTTTCCTGCTGCTTGAAGATCTTCCCATATACGAGTTTTTTCATGTGGTTTAAAGGCAATGATCAGATGGGTAAACACTTAGCAAAGACCAGCAGCAAAATGAATCCTCTTTCATTGTGAGAGAATTAAAAGAAAAGAAGAAACTAGTGGTAGAGTGTGTCTGCCTAATCTAGTTCTCCAGAGGTAACCAGTCACACAGCTTGGGCACACTGGGAGAGAAAAGCATAATTAGGACCCGATGCTTGAGAAACAGCTTGGAAATAGGAAGCAATGGAAGCTTTGAAGTAGAAAGTTCAATCTATACATGAAGAAATACTCAGCACTTGCATTCAACATGGCAGTTTAACAGTCAACATTCAGCTATGCTCAATGCACAGTGTGTTGCCTAAATTTGCTAGACACCTTTGGTTTGGCCTGGAAGCTCCTTCACAAACTGAAGCACAGGAAGTTCCGTCTGAACATGAGGAAGAACTTCTTCACTTTGAGGGTGATGGAGCCCTGGAACAGGCTGCCCAGGGAGGTTGTGGATTCTCCTTCTCTGGAGATATTCAAGACCCGCCTGGACAAGGTCCTGTGCAGCCTGCTGTAGGTGACCCTGCTTCAGCAG
>Ga0065711_1046594_pt1 | contig 12808 bp, 5 predicted proteins | sample Hoacrofraction12_FD_59098 | JGI IMG/M metagenome (GOLD analysis project Ga0065711, IMG submission 59098) | Hoatzin crop microbial communities from Cojedes, Venezuela - Epithelial fraction 12 v2 (version 2) | ecosystem: Host-associated > Birds > Digestive system > Esophagus > Crop | place...
CCCCCCCCCCCTCCAGGCAAGGGACACATTCTGGGTTTTTTTTGCTGCCTTTACTCCCCCAAATTACTAACTGTTATCATCGATGAGCTCCTTGGGAAAAGCAGTAGTACACAAGGATCTTAACCTTGTTTTTGCAAGTTGGAAAATGCAGGTCTGCAAGTCCTGAAGCAGACTGAGGAACTGAACCATCTTCTGATTTTCTCATTGATACGATTGCACTGATGTGTTTCAGTAAGGAGAGGTGATTGCCATCAAAGCCAGTTAAGTGAGGCCACTGAAGTCTTGAGTTAGTGTTTAAAAAGAAGCATGGACAGCAGGTTGAGGGAGGCAATTCTCCCCTATACTCTGTTCTCATGAGATTCCACCTGGAGTACTGCATTCTGTTATGGGCTCCACGGTACAAGAAATGTTCTACGGGTGAAAACATTGCTATTTCAGTTATGGATATTGGCATTTAGTATTTAACGATGATGGATAAATGTATCATCAACATTTTTAGAGTGAATAAGTATACTTTTCTTTGAATCAATTATGTATGTAAACATATTAATTGGTTTTTTTTAAATATTGTTTAGCTAGCTAATATTTTAAATCACTTCATGTACAATATGTAGAAACTTCTGCTCTTAGAAGCATACAGATAAGAGCCACTGGTGCCTTTACTTCTCTGGAATCTCACCACAATACTAGGAACCCCATCACATGTAGCAGATGATCCCAGCAGAGCTCAGGGTGTTGGAGCCTTGCAGTTGTGAGAACATGATGACGCCCATCCGGTGGAAAAGGTGCATGCATGTACTGTATGAAGACTGTGAGTGATTACAGTGTGACTGCATATGTTACATGCCAAATCATGTTATGGACAAAAGGAAATACACCATAAACATATGGGAGCAAAGAATTTATTGTTAGTTCAATTGATGTTTTAGCAGTCTGATAGTCTAAATCATGCTATTAATATAAAAATAACTTCAGTGATCATACAGCTGAAATAATTGATACACATTGAAAAAGCCTAGTATCTACCCCTTCTCTCTAGTGCTCTGTTCACTTGGTATGGGCTCCTCAAGATCCAAAGATGGACCTTCATTCCTCAAAAAGACAGGGACGAAGGTGTTCTTGAGGAGTCATCAGCATCCATACTGAGGTCTCTGACAGGTGACATATGATGTTCATGGTGGGAGATGTTCCTCCCTTTCTCCAGTCAAGAGTCCTCTTGGGTTTATTTTGAAATGCTTGCTTCTCAGTGGCTTCTAGCTAAAGTTGAACAGTTGCAGGGTCTCCCCCTGCATCTGCTAACACAGTTCATCATGCAGTGATCACCAGAGTTTTTGAGACCTTTCTTGTACCTTTCAGTCACAGGGCTTAAACTAACCCAGGCAGGGAGACAATCACCTGGCCACTATACAATTGCTAAAACAAGTTAAAACCAGCTCAGATGTAGGGAAGCTCAGACAAGTCCTGAGACTCTGCACTGTCAGGTCAAGGCAAAGCCTGTGGCCTTTTACTAGTAATAGCAAAGTTGTGTTTACTGGGTTGCACATACCACTGTTTATTGTGGCAAGTGTTTATCTTTGTATAACTCTGAATTTTCAGTTATAAAACATCAGGTTGTTATTGGATGTTTAAATAAATTGACACCACACTAACGGCGTTTGCTTAGTCTAAACTACTGGTTTAATGTTTATGTAAGAAAGTAAGGTAGGTTGGGAAATTTGATTTTTTTTATTTTTTCACTGTTAAAATAGCTATGATGTTACTTATTTATACTCCTAGAAAGAGGAGAACAGTTATTGCAGACTTTAGCACTGGAAAACATTTACACAGATGAAAAAAGTTAATAGTTCTATTTAAAGCAGAAACTATGTCTTTTAAACATTTATCTAAGTGTCACCTATGATGGCATTGAGTTCAAGCAAAACTAAGGGTATCATCAGAGAAGACTTTACCAGCCCTACGTAAACGCAGTTGAATAGTCTTTTTGAAAAGGCCAATATTTTTTCAGTTTCAACAAATTACAAATCTTACACTGAATCCTAAAGTGCATAAGTATTTGGAGGTTCGTTTGCTTAATTAAATAGTTCAAATAATTAATAAAACCTTCAAAGTTCATAGCATGTAAACAGTTACAAGATTGTATGTTTTGTTTGAAAATCACATATCATGGTGATCAAATGTCCAAATTTTTCTGTTTTCTTTTAAAAACAAACAATAAAACTTTGGGAGTACATGTATGCACCTATACACATGCACCGAATTCTTTGGATAAATTAAACTGAAATACTGGTAAGGAATGGAAATGCATTACTTCAAGCACTTTTCTTACTGATAAAACCATTAAAATGGAGCGCTGAGATAACAGAATACAGCTTGATAACCAAGACAGTGACCTACTGTTTAATAAATTGCTTAACAGAAGACAGAATCTGGACCAGCTTCAGCTGACTGGCTAGTAATTCAATGATATCCAGGCAAATAACAAGGTCAGGTTACCTTCAAAATGACTGGAGGAAAAAAAAAAAGGAAAGAGAGTAAGAGAGGAAGGAATGAAGCTATTAAAAGAATGAAAAATAAAATAAGTGATGTAAGGTTGACGCAGGCACAGAGTATCTGATAGGATACAATGTGATACAACTTCATGCTAATCTCAGACAGAAAAAAGTTTAATAAAAATTAAGATTTCTTAATTGATTATAATTAATGTTTGCTTAAGTTTTTTCTGTGATTAATGTTTTCTGCTTATTACTAGGGCTTGGAGTTAGTTACAAATATGTTAGTTACAAATCTGATTAAGGATGTGAGAAGAGGTGACTTGGCAAATGGGGCAATGAATTAGACTTTGTAGCATAAAACTCTGGGTTAAAGCAGAATAGTTTAATGACTTAGAGAAATATAACATATTAAGCAATAATAAAAAGTATCATCATATAATAACTATTACATAAACCCAAAGACAGTTGCATCATATCCAGAATAAATGTAGCACCATTACTAATCACACCCAACACTTTTCACGAATGGGTTGTATGATTTATGGAAACCATCAGGCAATGTATAAATCAGTAACATAGTTATAATTCATATTCATAACTTATAAATCCATGAAATGACTTCTAGAAATACATGATTTGTAAACCAATCATATGATTTAGTGTAGGTGCCAGTGCACTGTTAAGAAAATCTGAGATGTAACTACATCTGTTCTTAAGACCGTATTTTAAAGTACTTTTTAAAATGGCCACAAGCACATTATACAGAAGAGCAGTATTAATACCTGCTCCCGTCCTAGATTGTGGAAACTGTGCAAAACTCTTATCTACAGAAATAATTCCTGTTACTGTGAGAAGAAGCTAATTTGATAATGTGGATGGTGAGGTTCATGTTATTTGTCAAAGTCAAAAGTATTCCTCTCTGAAAATTAGAATTAGGTGAAATGTGTTACAGTCAAGGCTGCCATCCGGAACAACCCAAACAGACTAGAAGAAAGGACCAACAGGAACCTCATGAAACGCAGAAGGGAATACTGCCAAGTGCTTCCTTTGAACAGACTAACCCCCTGAAATTGTACAGGCTGGAGACTGGTGGGCTAGGCACCAACCCTGAAGAACAGGACTTGACAGTGCTGGTGGACAGTAGGCTACAAATAAGTCATTAGTCACCTTCTTTTGTAGAGATGAAGGCAAACAGCATACTGAACTATACCAACCGGAGTGTAGCCAGTAGATTGAAGGAAGTGATTATACCTTTACTTGGTGCTTCCTGTATATCGAATACTGTGACCAGTTTTGGGTCCACCAGAAGTGCTATTGATGAATTTGAATGAGTTCAATGGAGATGAACCATCAACTAAGTTGGTCAGGAATTGGAGCACTTGCACTGTGAGAATAGACTAAGTAAGCATGACTTGCACGTGCTGGAGAAGAGGTGACTTCTGGTGGCAGAGGGTGGGGGTGCTAACAGCCACCTCCGAGTGTCTGTGAGGGCATTATCAAGACGAATGACGTAGTGTTATGGTTTGGCTGCGGCCAGCAACAAAAGCGGCACGCAGCCGCCCCTCCCCCCGCCGGGGTGTGGAGAAGAATGGAAAGAAACAGGCAGAAAACTGGTGGGTTGGGATAAGGGCAGTTTAACAGAACAGCAAACAAAGGGAATAGGAACAACAATGATACAGATAAGGGGAAAACACAACACAAACCGCACAACACAGAGAGCCGCTATCCCGGACCGGACCGCTGCGCCCTCCGGAGCCGCAAGTGAGTCCCCACTGCCCCGCTCCCCTCCCCCCCCAGAACCCAGCATGACAGCACATGGTATGGAATACCCTGCTCTGTTTGGCCAGGTGGGGTGAGCCCGCCCAGCTGTGCCCCTCCCTGGATTCTGGTAAAAAATTAACCCTGTCCTGGCCAAACCGAGGACAGGTAGCCTTCGTATTGAGGTGCACAGCAGGAAACTGAGAGACAACAGTCACAAATTGAAACAGAGAAAATTCCAACTAGATAGAAGGGGGAATAAAAAACAATGCTATGACAATAGCTAGGCATTGCTATAGGTTTCTTGGAGGGGTTGTGGAATCTTCATCCCTGGAGGTTTTCAAGACCCAGACGGACAAAGTCCTGAGTATCCTGGTGTGAATTCAGAGATGTCTCTACTTTGAGCATGAGACTGGACTAGAGAAAGGCCAAGGGCCCTTAAAACCTCAGTGTTTTGAAGGCCTATGATTCCATGTTTTTTCTCTGTTTTGAAATGTTTCAGTATTCGGTATTCATTTTGTTCTGCAGCAGGATAGAAATGAAAATGTTATTCCAGAGAGGAGAATAGACCAAGAGTTAGGTACAATACTGTCTCCAGGCTCTTTGGTGACCAACACCATTTTAGGTCTTGGGATCTGTTATGCCTGGGCTGAAACATGGACTGGAGTTACAGGTGGCAGTGAAATTTTAGTAAAGATATGTAAACATACCGGTTTGGTGTTCCAAAATCACACAGTGAAAAATGTGTAAACTCTTTAGTGCAAACTAGAAGAATGAAAATACAGTAACTTACATATATTCTTCACTGCAACACTAGAGGTTAATCGGGTTTAAGTGACTAGAGATTGTTAAGAAGAAATTATAAAATGAGAGTGTAGACAAGGAATAAGGTTAATAAGAAAAATTAATTCTGCAGCTTTGAGATTTGGTTCAGACAAGTTAAATGCAATGAGTTATGTTTGTTTTTTGATTCAGCAGAGATCATCAAGGAAACCTCAAGAGGCATGAGCTCTCAGTCTAAGTGTATGTTTGAGACAGAGGTCATAGTGGCTGTAGAAATTGTGAGTCTGCTTTGGGTCCATCAGTCTATCTTAACTGAGGGCTGATTCAAACAACGACCATAAAAGTAGTTTAAGGGTGTACTTCTGGTTTGAGTGAAACTAATGAAAAGTTCTATGATCAGGATAAATACGGATTTAGACTTCAGTTTAGAGTATGAGCCAACAGGAATAGATGAGATGGATTTATTGCCTTTTGAAAGCTAAAATGAATACTGACTCAAACAGAAATAATCTGTAAAAATGTAGTTCTGGAGGGGAGAGAATTGCTCTTTATCAGGTTTCTAAGATGATATTAAGAACTGAAGCCAAATAATTTTGACCTTTGTACCAGACAAATTGACAGGAAATACAATAAATACTGTAACTTCTAAATATATGGATAAATATGATGTATCGTGGATTCAGATGGTACAGAGTTCTTTTTCAAAAGGCTTTCAACAAAGTTTTGGGTTTTTTTCTGAAGACTCTTAAAGAAACTAAACTGTCATGATATAAAAAGTGAAATAGAACTATAAAAAGGAGAGCTACATGGGAATTTTGTTTTTCAAAATCTGAAAGAAAGACAGCTAAAAGGGTAAAATCTCTGCAGGCACAATAGAGACTACTTAAAGACAGTGTCCTGGAGGTTCTCAATACACTGTCCTGGATGTTTGGAGGAATACATACCACCTATCAAAGACCTGAGAAAGTGGAGAAGGAATCTTACAAGGGCAAGGGAGGTCATTAGAAGCAAGAAAGCTTTTGGAAAACCTTCTTTATATCCGAATTACAAAAATGGAAAAATTAATAAACTTTTGTTGGAAAAAATAAGATGAATAATAAAAAAAACATGGGATGCACTCAGGTTATATAGCAGTCACTCATGCTAACATATGGCTCTCTACAGCCAAGGCATATGATTAAACTCTGCCTAGATTCTGCCTGAAATTGCTGTCTCCTCATTACAATGTCTTCTGAAGTCACCTACTACGACTATTAATGGCAAAAATTGTGTTTAATGTGTAATATGCTGAACTATTAATCACAGTGTGTAATATCTCTCTTAGTATCTCCCACTCAGTGGAGTATAGAAAGTGTCTGGTGACTTGGTTTTCTTGTTTGTTTTGTTAGTTTATTCGTTTGTTTTTTAAGGACCCCAGGGAAGGTGCAATGAACTACAAACTGATGTCAGATGCTGTCAGGTGCTGGAAGAACTAGAAGAAACTGCTTTTAAAAAGAGCACAAAATAGAAATCTTACCTATTTGGGAAGAAAAAACACAGTGTTTGCAAAAACAAAAAATTGCTTCACAGTTTATTTGAGTTCTTGAAAGAATGTTCTTTTATTCTTAAAGTCATTTATGGATTAATAATCTATTAAAAGGTAAGAGAGAGGAGGTAAGAATCGACACATAGCTTGCACAAAGGAAGTGTTTTGCAGGAATCTATTAGCTGAGAAAAGCTTTTTTACACATTGAGTTAGAGAAGTTTGAAAAGTGAGATAAAAGGTTTGCTGATGATAGAAAGTTATTCTGGAAAAGTTAAATCTGAAAAATAGGATTTGATAATGCAGCATATCTGAGAGATAAAGTGCTAGGCAGAATTCAAAGTTGATACATGCAGAAGTAATACAATCTATTTGCCTTTTGACAGCTAGGTAAGAAAAAAGTTAAGTATTCAGAAAGAGCGACAAGCTCTAAAGAAGTTGTATGTACTCAGGAAAGACATAAAAATGCAATTGCAGGTATTTTTTCTGAAAACTTCATCTGCCTGATTAGAAGACACTAAAATGGAAAACAGAATTCTGGGAATGATTGTGGAAGAAATGAAGAATAAAGAACATCAGTATGACAGAATATTCCTGTATTTTGGATATGATATGCAGTTGTAATTCTACCATCAGAATACCATATTTTAAGATTGAGACTAAGTAAGTAGGATGATCAGAGGTGTGCAACATCATCTTTACGTGAAAAGAATTCTTCAGCTTAGAAAAGATGTAATTGAAATGTGACACAAAAAAGATTATACAGTAACAAGTTTACTGAAAAGGAAGAAACTTCTCACGCTGTAAAAAAAGTTAGAACCTAATGAAATGTTGTAGCAGCATATTTAGAACAAAAAAAAATTCTTTCAAACTATGCAAACTATATCTTGAAGATCTTTGCTATGTTTTCTCTCAAAGTCAAAGTATAAATAGGCACTCCAGTGATGGTCTAGTAGCAATCTTCAGAAGAGGAAGTTTATAATCTCTTATCTGACAGAAGGTAGGAAGACATAGCAGAAGCAGGATTCATCCTAATAATCTGTTAACAACCATGAACCATAGGATTTTAGACTAGACAAAGATGTGGGATAGACAGACATTATTTCTTAAGCTTAGATCTGTAGTCCAAACTTCATAGCACTTTCATGCTATTGAAAAATTGTCAAAACAAACCTCCACAGAACAACCACAGGATTTCACATAAGCTATATTTAACCATTTAAAAACTATAGCACAGTTTAACTTAGGTATCTAGATTCTCTCTGGAGTCATTCTGGAGAAAAATTAACTCCAGGCCAGAGAAAACTATGTCACTTCACTTACTATGGTCATGTACCTTGGAAAGGGATTAATTAAACTACCTTTGTTTTAAACTTTTAAATGTGATGGTATGAATATTTTTAATACCTAAAATATTTTTAAGGTCACCTGTTATTTTTGCTTTAATTGGGACCTTGACAAAGAAAATTCAATTATTGATGTTATCCCAACAATACCAGCGTTAAGATGCATATGCTATCCAGAATTTTACCTAGTAAAAGGAGATTTTTATTTTCCATGCAAACACAACAAAAACAAAAAAGATTTGCCAAAGCTTGGGATTTGACTAACAACTGCTACAGCATTCTTCGAATAATAGTTTTCCATTGTTTTGAAAAGTTGTTTTTAGCATAAAGAACTGGTGACTAAACTAAGCTACTTCCAAATGATTCACAGTAATTAATGTCTACTGATATCTGTTTGGTTACTGTATTAAACAGTTGTTCAGCAGCTGAAGATCCTTCTCCTGTACTTCAACAAGTGTATTTGTATTTTCATTAGACAATGATTGAATGAAAAAAAACTTTGTCTTGGCTTGAAACTATGAACATTAGATTTTCACTATAGTCACCGTCCAGATAAATATCTAATTCCACCTAAGTTCTTCTTTAGCATCCAAATTCTTTTTCGGTTCATTTGGTTTTAGTATGAACCTGAATCAACTTAAAGGAATTTGGGTACAGGTCCTTCAAAGCTCAATTATTTAGTTCTATTTTACATATTTAATCTTATTTTAAAATTTATGATGAACTGAGATACACCATCTTTTTTGTTTTACAGATAAACTGTCAGGAAGGAGTCTTTTTACATGTGTAAACATCCTCATGCAGCTGTCCTTCTCACACATCCGAGGGTAATTAATGTTTGAAATAATCTACAACTCATTCCTTTTTGGTAAGCCTGTAAAAGTTTCTATCCATCAAAACATTTGATTGAGTGTCCCTTTTCAATTATGCAATCATTTGAAATGTGTGTTTACTGCCAGTTGTGATTAAGGAAGGCATGTATTTGTTCACAGGCTTTCAGGGCCAGATTTTAGTGAGACTGCAATACATAGTAGGTGAGGTGGCTTACTTGATAGAAGTAGATAGTTTAAAATTAAACCATGACACTTTCATGTTGTTATACTACTGATATTCCTGATATTTTCAACAATAATTCCTTGCACATGTATTGTTGAAAAGAAAAATAGTACTCTGTTCCGAATCTGGTTTTGCTAAAGTGTACAACTGTTATATGACTGGTTTATGTTCCTAAAAAGTCTCCCAGAGTAAAAACATTTTTTTTTTAATTTTTATTATTTTGTTCTAATTCAAAGAATGCCTTATGTAGTAGTTTTTCTAATTATTAATACTGGTTTGCCATTAGAATCAGTATGCCTGGATTTATGTGGAAGAGTTTTTACACATTTTTTGAAGTATATTTTAGAAAATGTAATGAATGACCTTCCTTATGTTACCTTACAAAAAAATCGAACTGTTGGATTGTTTTTTTTAAGATGTTGATCCTAGAAGGATATGGAGATATTACACAATACGAGCTTTATACTTCATCACCTCATCAGAACAATGAATTAGTGCAATAGGCATTCAACCAGTATTGCAATCCAATGGCTACACTTTGAGTGTGCTGACTCAACTTCTATAGTGAAGGGTGGAAGCAGAAGATGATAACTTCTATATTAAAACCAGAACATGCTGCAATTAGTGGAGAATAGGCAAAGTAAAAATTTTCTTTCCAGTTTAATAAATATACAACCTAAAAAGTCTAAAAGAAAGAGGATCCTTAAAAAACGATAGAGGGGCTTTGGTGGGCATCTGGCGTCCAGAAAGGCTAAACCAAGACATTACTTTAGGATCCCAGACTTCCACTGGGGAACTGAGTGTTAGACATATTAAGTGTTTCTAATGGCTCCTTCAAGATAAAAAATCTCAGAGATACAATGGGTGCTTTTACTCCACACCTTGCTTAGAAGTAGAAAAGGCAGAGTTTATAACATATTGATCTTGCTGTAGCCATAATTTATGTAAAATACTTATTTGTGCTAAGAACACTCAAATTCAAATTCACACTGAAAACCACCTATTACTGATGATACAGAGTATTACATGTTTAAGGATAATACACTTGGCCAGCTGACAGTTATGTGGCTGATAAACAAGAATGTGAGTATTTGGTACCCACTGTATGGACTGAGAAGCTGAAAAGTAGGGTAAATACACTGTGCAGCATGCACTGTTAGAGGCACTTTTAAGCCCAGGGGGTGACAGTCTGCATGTGCTGTCAGGGATCCCAGGATAATGACTCAGCAGTGCTTCTAGCAGCCTGCTCTGAAAGTACACTCAGTCTCACATAAATCAAAACCTTTTGACGCTCTTTTGAACCCAGTGCAGCTTTAAAGGCCTTGGAAAAGATTTTAAGGGTTCGAACCCATTAGCCAACATGCATAATGTCAGAGTTCTGGAGACCAGACAAAGTCTGTACTGAATTGACAGTTAATTCCCTTTCTCTTCTCTTCAGTCATAAATGGTTGATTATTTAAAGTAATAAACAAAAGTGAGAGAGTTGCGCTATCAAAACTTGCAAATACTTAAAAAAAGTCATTTAACATTCTTCTGTTTTCTATCTTATCCAAAATCAAAAATCCTTATGTGGCATTAATATGTCTATTGGTAATAGAATATGTTAATACAGTTGTCTTTATGCTTAGCTATGAAAGAAATAGAACAAGGGGCAATGGGCACAAACTGAAGCTTGGAAAGTTCCATCTGAACAAGAGGAAGAACTTCTTACTTTGAGGGTGACAGAGCACTGGAACACGCTGCCTAGAGGGGTTGTGGAGTCCCCTTCTCTGGAGATATTCATAACCCACCTGGAAGAGGTCCTGTGCAGCCTGCTCTAGGTGAATCTGCTTGAGCAGGGAGATTGGACTAGATGATCCTCAGAGGTCCCTTCCAAACCCTATCATTCTGTGATTCTGCAGTGATTCTGTGAGAATGACAAAACCATATAAAGCTGAGTGCTACATTCTTGTGTCCATAGCATGTGTGACTACTTTGAACTTTATGCGAAAGCTTAAGTAATGAAGCTTGCTTACTCAAAAGGAAGTAAAGCTCTTGACATTTATACAAGCAGGGAGGTGGAAGAAAAACTATCTAGCTTATCTATATACTGAATATATAGAAAGAAAAAGACCCACTCTTTCCACTGTCTAGTTATTATTATATTAATTGAACATAGCTTTCTGGATTTTAAATAGAGATACCAAAGCACTCATAAATTGTATGAAACCTAACTGACTATGCTCAAAATTAATTGTCATCACTATTAGAAATCCAAAAGGCTGTGTAGACCATACTAATAAGCCATTGTGGTGGGCTGATAAGTTAATGTTGTCAAGGATCACCTGACATAGTTGTATGACTTTTTATTTGAAGTAGGCAGTAGTGTGAATTATTAGAATATTCCAGTTTGAGATAAAAATCTCACCACTAGAAGTAAGATGGTCTTAAATGTATAGTAAATGAGTATTGGAACAAGGTGGGTGGGGAGACTGTCATCACTTTGTTAGTAGACGTAACTTCTGGCATCTCCCTGCTTGTGCACCACAGAGGTCCAAAATGACAAAAGTATGATGTGAAGGTATTTAGCATTAAAGTGGGATGTGATGTACCTGTGCTAAGCCATCATTGATTTCAGACTCAGTATTTGGAAAAACCTAAACCCTCCATAAACCAACAAAGCCTAATCCTTTTCTGGGCAATGAAGAAGGAAATTATAGAAGCCAGATCTAGTAAATGAATTCTCAACCCCAGAAAAGTTTCTTCTAAATTAGTCAAAATATGTATAGAGTCACAGGACCTTGTGACAGGTCCAACCTCTTGTTCAAAGCAGGTCTTTAGAGCAGGGTGCACAGGGCAATGGCCGGATGAGTTTTGAATATCTTCACAGTGGAACTTATCCAGCCTCTCTGAGCACCTTTTCTGGTGTTTGACAGCCTGCAGAATGGAAAACTTTCTTCCCTATACCAGGGCAGAATTCCCCAACTTTCAACTTGTATTCATTGCTTCTTGTCCTTTCATTATGTATCTCCAAACGATGTGGTCCCAGCCTCTCTACAACCTCCTTTTGAGTAGCTATGGATAACTATATTAAAAAAAAAAATTATATATATGTATATTTGTATGAACTGGAGACTCTCTGTGCCTATCTCAGCTTGTGATTCCATCAATAAATTCTTTGCACTATCGAGGGCCTGTGTGAGCACAGAGACAGTGCAAAGCAGAATCCTTTTATTGAGTAATACCTCTTTTTTGTGCTCTACTCTTTTCGTGTGTTCTGTCTCTTTTTCTTTTCTCTCTTGTCACCACACTCCATCATATGCCAGTGTCACCTGCAGGATCTTGGCTTTTTTTCTAACTCCCTGTTCCAGGAGAAAAATGAGAGGCAAAGTTAATGATTTTAGACTGTTTTTTGCTGCTATCGTGGTAATAATCCTTCAACGAGATCAAGAGCAGCTTTTCTGGGCCAGGCAGATATCTTGAATGCAGTAGAATAGGTTGCCAGCAGAAGGAAAAAAACCAAACAAACAAAACAGACGTTCAGCATGTAATACAAACTAGAGTTTGATAATAGGCAAGTCTTTCATGTTGAAGCCTCCAGAACTTTTATTTATGCATATGGCAGGTCCCTTATTGGCGTTGTCTCCAACTACACTATTAGCAATTGGCATTATCTCAAATAGCAGTATTAGCGATGTATTTCACGTAAGGAGACTACCCACAGATTCTTCTTTAGCTCTTACGTATTTTATGCGCCTGGCAGAGGAAATCAAGCAACATACTTAACACCTGTAGGTCCTTCCCTCTCTCCTCTCCTCTCCTCTCCCCTCCTCTCCTCTCCTCTCCTCTCCTCTCCTCTCCTCTCCTCTCCT